>Ga0163217_1017415_pt1 | contig 13469 bp, 7 predicted proteins | sample SynspAceP_FD_185933 | JGI IMG/M metagenome (GOLD analysis project Ga0163217, IMG submission 185933) | Saline lake microbial communities from Ace Lake in Antarctica - Synechococcus sp. Ace-P (PacBio error correction) | ecosystem: Environmental > Aquatic > Non-marine Saline and Alkaline > Saline ...
AAAGAGAGAGATGATTTTTCCGATAAAATACCCAATTGCCTGATGATGTTTCAAAAGAGCGGTGAATGAATTTTTTACAAAAGGCGATTTTTTTTTATTTCAATAATTTAATTGATTATAGTCCCGATTTTTATTGTTAGAGTCCCGAAAGGAAGTGCCTCAAGGAAAAACTTTTGTTGTTGGTTTTAAGAAAGATTCGTCGGTCAAGGTTTTAGAAAAGTCTACTATGCGGTCTAATTCGTTAAATTCGGTTTATAATTGGTGTTCCCCAAAGTATTGCCCAGTGTAATCATACAGTTTTTTTTCATCCTCCCCGTGAATAGCATGAACCCCTTTCCTCTGTAATAAAATTGAACGGTTCAACGAGAGGGTTTTTGGGAATCTTCCCGAGTGGGCATGCTGGAAGGCAGCAAGTTTGGGACTATATTTCCTAATTGGACTTGGATATCCTTAAAATGCCCCCCTCTCAGCTTTTGTCCTCAAAAGGGATTCGCCCCCTGGATCTAAAATGGTAGTCGCCATCTGGGGTTCGGGGGTTGGCCTATAACGGCAAATTGGTTGATTGGTAAAAAGGGGAAGGGGTATGGCAAATTCGGCGCAACGGGCTAACGGAACGACCTAAAAACATTAGACCTTCTATTTCATTTTTTTATTCAATGCTTCGTCGTACCCATGGGCAAATATGGTCATATTTACTGTTTTAAAAGAATTAAGGAAGATTGGGAACGGCGGCAATGGCCCTTAAAGTATTCTTCGAGCACTTATAAGGCACGTCATTATTCTATTGGATATGCTTTCTGCAAATAATTTTCTCACCTAATTTCTTCTATTTCATTTATAGTCCGGAGTAAAGTTCTCCGGTGTATTTCCCATTTCTTTCCCTTGGAAAACAAAGTTTCCAACATCCTCTCCTCCAAAGTTGGAAGGCCCGACCGTCCCCAAAACAGCTTTTTTAATAACCTACAGTTATAAAAGGGAAGGTGCCGCTCTTTTCCAATCTATTCCCCTCCTTACCCCGGCTAGTTCACCATCGCCTAATCCTTATGTTTGGATCATGGCAGGTTGCAACAGGAAATGGTTTGGTCGGCTGATTAGAAGCGGGTTCAAAAAATAAATTACCTTCCCAATCATTTCTGGGAGAAAAACCATCGCGAATTCTGGAGGGCAGATTTAACCAACCAACACCGCTTTGTTGGTTTATGGGCATATTGACATAATAGATTCTTGGCTATACATTCATTATTTTGCATTCAACTTAAAATCCGCGGAGGGCAAGTGCTTTTTAGAAGTTGGAACGGATAGTAGCTGTGGTCTTTTGGCCTGAAAAAAATACATAGTGCTAGAACCTAGAATTGAACCCAGGGTATAATATCCTTAATATGACCCCAACTTTTTTTTCACTCGGTTTTATTATTATCCTTTGTTATTCAATAAAATTTTTTAACTATTAAACCCAAGCGTGCTAAACCGCAAATAGTAACAAATTGGATTGATGGCATTGTGTTTGTGAGCTAAATAGCCTAACATTTTAAAATAATATATTCCGTTCATCGCGTACACAAAATACAGTGGTATTTGCACAAATTTAACGATGGTGTTTCAACTACCTATTATTGTCTATGAAATTATTGATCTCGAAATAAGTCCCCTATTTGGGATTAATGGGACATTTTCTTTAGTTTGGCAGGACCTTTTCAAGCTGGTCTTGTAACCAAATGAAACAGGAATTTTTTTTCTTCTGGGAATATTTGGATACTTAAGGTGTGAACCTTTTTTTGTTTTCTTTACAGAGTTGAATATGTGCTGTAAATTGACGCATCTAGTGAATTCTGTGGATGCGAATTACCTTGAGTTTAATAATTCGTCCAATTCCTTGAAAACTCATCGAATGAGTTTCCCTTGTTGAATTTTTCTCCTTTGAGGTAAAAGAGTCTACATAATTTCCTGCAGATTTAATTATAATAATTGGTTATATTTTATAAGCTAATAAAACTTATGTTTTTCTCCCATTTTAAGATCAACACAGAATTGCTGTTCCCTTCTTACCAGAGCTTTTCTTATATTAAAATGTGAAATTTCTTCTTTAAACGGAGGATATAATTTTTGTTTATCTGGGCGTATCCATAAAACAATGTGTATTCGGCTAACTACCACAACAAGACCTATTTGTCTAACGTATTAATAAAATTCCCAAAAATACTTTCTTGAAAGAGTCGGAAATGGAGGGCTAAGTAGTAAGCTCAATATAAGGGCCATCAATAGCATTTCCATTAAGCCCCACGGTAACAAACTATAAATTTAAATCTCTAGGTCCAATTATTGTGCGCAGTAACAAACTGACTAAAAATTAGTACCATGAAGCCTACTTAGGATAAATTCCCAATAATAGTTCGCCGCCCATTCACTAGTTTCATATGGGCATAGAGCTTTTATAAAATGAACGAAATAGAAGGCAGATAAAACCATCAAATAGTTTTGTTCTGTGGAATCAGAGAGAAAGGAATATCCTGTTTAATATAGCTGTCAATACGCGTCTCATAGGTTGACGATTATAAAATCAAATCGCTGCAATTTTTTTTTGAATATCAACAGGTTAAATATAATAACTACATCAATCTAGTGAAAATAGTTTTTATCGGAATGCCCAGCTTGGAATTATCTTTAAAGTTACTTGTAGCGTTATTGTTGTCCTCATTTTGTTATATTACTGCGAAGAATCCGTTTAAGAATCTGAACTAATCTTAAAAAACTTTTACGTTAGTGGAGCAGGTCAACGTCTTTACTGAAACTTTAAATGGAAGGTCAGATTGGTGAGAGTTTTTTATTTTCTTATCTGAAATTTAGTTTTTTAAAACGTTGGTTTTTTCATGTTCGGCATCACCTTTGGATCCCGGAATGTCAGTCCCCTGCCCTTTTGGGCATTTATGACCTCTAACACTTAAGTAAGCCCAATTCGCTCACCACTTTTCCAGTAAAATCGAAGATCGCTTTTTCGCTCTGAAGAAATAATTTGGCGGCACAGGCGGGAAACAGTACGGTACATCAAAAACTTCCCATGTTGATCTACCACATGTGGCAAAAATTCATTCGCGCCCTTTGTGGGTACGGGTGTTTTTACCGTCCACCAGATAATCCGTATAGATCATTTTCTCCCTAGGTTAAGCTCTAAGTCTCTTTTGGCCGAGGTGTTAGTAGGTAAGAGTTTTGCCAAATATCAAAATGGCCTACAAAGGGTGAACCCATAAGTTTTCCTCATTGTGTAATGGCATTCGGAGATCCCGTAAATACAAATTTTAGGGATCTCAAAATGTTGATGTTTGCAGTAAACCCAGTTTTGGGGTTGGTCCATTTGGTGTTTTTGGATAAGGATAATATGGGCCTTGGCCACAAGAGTTTCGTGTTTGTTTATATCGGTAAACTTAAAGGCTCAATACGTTAAGGATATCTCAATTGATCAATAGAAATAGAGACTCATCCAAAAAATTGGCCATGGAATAAAAGCCCATTTTGCATTTCTTCGGATACTATATGTACTACCACTCGTCTTCCATTCCCATAGGCTACATAAATCCGAGGTATAGCTCAGTAAACCAATAAATGCAATTGGAGCAAAAGCTTTTTTTAATACAAGGGAGATGTATCTTGGTCCCAGCATTCTGGCTTCGTGATATAGAAACTCGGCACTATAAAATCCTCCTCCATTAATTTAAGCACGGCCACCATATATTCTAACAGGGTAATAAGCTTTTAGGAATAAGGTTTGATAACTTCAACAGCATATGATGCGAATGGCCTTTGGCCAAAGCATAGCCGGCAAAACCCTGCCGACTTGCTTCCCATATTTCAAAATCGATTTATCGTCATTAAACCCTTTTTGTCTAAGTTTTTCCACAAAACTTGTCCTTTAACTTTCTGGAACCTTTCTCTAAGAGCGAATTACCGCTCATCCCTCTTCTTAGAACTCTGCTTCATCCCAAAGTAAGATCAGCGAAATAGGGGCTACTTTAATTCACATCTTCCTGATATACATTCGCCCGTAGGTTTCGGGGCATAATGGACAACAATTACGGGATTGCCCTTTCCTTAGCTCGTTTCGGATTCCCGATGGCGCGTATGTATCCCGCAATCACACATTCATCTTTTGGCCACACCTGCTGAAATGAGGAACAGGTCCAGCAAACCAATCCCAAATAATTGTCTAACCTCCACTTTTTAGGGCAACATAACGCATCGGAGGTGAATATTCTACAAAAAGCCACCCATGCCACTTGGCGCTCTTTTACCAAAATTATAATAGAAACGGGTCATTTTTGCCATTGGGCAACATCATGGAACTGTCGAAGGTTGCTTTATTTTGGCTGTTGATAATAACTTATAATTTCTAATGTTTCTTCGATTTTTGCCAAACCCCGTTGGGACAGAATGTCAAATTTAAGAAAAGCCCAACGTCTCGCAATCACCATGTCGGAACTGTGTAGTGGGATATACCTTTGAGGCAGGTGGGTGGCAGAGAAAGAAGATATTGGTTTTCGGTAATTAGTAAAAATACCACCGGCATGGATACTACTTAAAAATTGGCATCCCTTTGATTAATTCTCCATACTTAAGTACCAATAAAGCAACTTTATCTCCAAATGGGAAACGTTGTATTTCTATCACACAAATATCTATTTCTTCTTTGGGCAGCCCAAAACACCTTGCCCCAATTCACGTCTGACCCCTTTTCTTTGAAGTACATAAATACCTGCAGGGAAACATTGGGTCAAAAACGTTCAAAAATATAATTGGGTGATGGCTTCCGCGGTCCCCTTCCAAGAAAAATCAATATCAAATCAGGAGGGTTAACGCGGTAAAGATTAAATAAAGCGCTCCAAGTAGTAAAGGTCGAGCTCTTATGGGTCCAACATCTGTAAAATATGAAGTTAGGTAGGCTCCTATAACTGTTGCACCACTTCCCCGGCCCACATAAAAAGAAACCCTTGTTCCTGGCATGGCAACAATATTCCCAAGATAAGAAAATAGGAAACAAATCCATTTTTTTTTATCAAGTCCGCAATTCCCTTTGTAGGCGCTCCAATACGGAGCCTATTTCGGTATGTTTGTACCTTTCTGGCAGCCTTCTTGGCATAATTTTTTCCAAAAAGTGCCTCGTCCTTTTTGGTGTCACCAAGGTAAGTACTAAGGTTTTTCTGAGGTATTCGGATCTTCTGAAAAATCAAAAATAGATGTTACAGGATGCCATTAACCGTTTTCCGGTTTTTCCCAATAATAAAATTATATTCAGAGAAAGGCTGTTGTACAGGTCGGTTTATCGGAAGCATTTTTCTTTCCGGATCGGCTTCTTCCGATTGGGGCAATCTTACTGAGTAGTAATATTATGGTCATGGCACGTAATAAACGAGAAGTATAAATCATTAAAATCAACAGTTTATTCTAAAGTTACCTGTGTTGTATCTACTATTACCCTGTATGCTAATAATTTTGGAAAAGGGATCGTCTTAGATCTCTTAATGGAAATCCAAATAAATTCGTGTTCCAAAGAGTATTTTGTTTATCAATAGTACTTTTCGAACGGATATATTATATAAGCATCTTTAAAAGTAAGTCCTGGGATCAATTGTTTTTTCATTATTTAAGGTGGTCTGGAACAAGAAATTGTTAGCTCCTGATTATCCGTTGTTGTGTTTTTGGGCTATTCCTAAAAACATTGATCTACCCCATTTCTAAAGTCGATTACCCAGATTGGTTTAATTCCAAATTCTGGCCTTTACGTACAAAATCTTAAGCTTTGCAAGATGTATTATTGATATCTGTAAAGTACCAAATGATCCACCTGGTTTTCTTGGGCCAACATCAAGAGCTCCACCTCGGATAGGGTGCCAAAACGCAAGCTGTAATATTAATGGCAGTTTAAGTACATTTTTTTTACTTCAGATGATGGGCCCAACAATGTTAACGGTAAAAGAAGTTTATTTTGGATGTATTTAAAAAAGATGATCAACAAGGGAATGATTTTTATTTACGTGCCCTGCTGTAATTTTCGAAATCGTCCATTTTGCCGAATAGGCCTTATGCATTTTTATTCGCTATGGTACAATCGGCCTTAATATTTAAAAGCCAATTTTCCACATAGAGCCCTCTTTTTAAAGATAAATTTATTGGTCTAATTTTGGTTTGATTATATAATTTTTAAACATGTTTCCCACAACCAAGGGGTAATTAGCCACAAATGGAATTTTGCAATTATGGTGGTTAAAGCGTGGTCCTAACATTTGTCCGCTTAAAAAGGTTTGAAGCCAAGAATTTAAATCTTCGACTATTGGATTAACCTCTCCTGTTTTCCACTTTCAAATCTTTTAAAAGGAACTCTTTAATGCTAAAAGAAGTACCTCAGCGTTTGTAGGTGGCAAAATGGGGTCCAGTTAAAAATTCATCCTAAAACTCTCAGATCAACGTTCAAAACGTAAATGGGGTAAAGGGTAAACCCTTTGTTCTCCAAATCGTAAACCTGAAGATGCCCCGATTCCATCTTGGGGAAAGTTTGAATGTTTCCAGAAAAGCATTAAAGAATGGCCTGCCTATGGTATTTTGGCGGTTGAATTACTAATAATTAACCGCATATGATAACGTAGTCCCAAGGGTAAATTTTGTTCCATAAAATGGGATTTTCACATCTTCAGATCTTCTTTTCGTCATCGCCGGGCCCTATTTTCGTTAAGTCATTGGCCCTGCCAAAAAGGTCATCATCCTTCCTCCACTTGATGCAACAATGTCGTATTTCCATTTTTATCGGTCTTCCTTTTTTTCATCTTTCTTTTTTCCAAAAGTCCTTACGTCCAGGAGTAGCTAAGGTTGGCCCGGGCAGAAAAGTAAGTCGAAACAAACTACCTCCCATTGTTCGGCGTTAAAGGTATTGATGCCGCGTTCCATTATTGTCAATGGCAATAAGGACTAGACTGGCGCCAAAAAGTTAATGTCCATCTTAATTGTTTTAGAATATTTTGTTTCCTCCGGTCAAGTTCAATGGACTTAAATTTTTAAGATTCGCCTTCAAAATTAATAATCCCTGTAGAGAGGTTAAGGTTGCTCAATAGCGATATTTTTTAGGTTAGTTGCAGTAGAACTTTGTCAACGCACCTTGGCCCTCGAACTGGTTGCCAAGGGAAGAAAACTCATAGAACTGGATGGGTTAGACCCGTGCCCCGTTTAAAGTGCCCTCGAAGCCTACTATAAAGTTCCAATTCATCATTGGCTCCAATATAGGCTCGTCATAGTATTGTTCAAATGAATGGAGCTAGCCCATAACTTAAAGACGGAACGCATAACGTGCCCGGATGCCTGAAATTTTTTTTTGTTCGTCCGCCAAAATTGCAGGTTCCCGTAGAAAGTAGTCCCAAGTACGTACTAAATTTTTATATTTTTGTGTAACGGTCCGAACCCATTAAGGGTAGCCGTAATAACTTCTCTTTTTAGTTTCTAGGTCGTAACCTCCGTGAATAGGTCTCTATAGCCCAATCATCTTTCATAGGAACGCCAACACTTAAACTAAAATGTTTTTTGCCACTGTTAAGTTGTAACTTAGGGAATAGTATGTTCTAGCCCCAAAAGTGCATTTTCGAACATCCTACTGGTTTAAAAAATAACCCTTCTGTAGTCTTAATGCTATTTCTGGCCAATTTGTTAGGTTTTATTACGTGAAAGTTTACATTTTGAATGATACCCTTTTTTAATGCCTTACGGGGTGCAAAATGGATATATACGCCCAATGACTGGCTTGCAAGGTGGGTAAAGGTTACATCTACTGCACCAGTATTGGGTGTTTTTTGGTATGTGTGGCCCAGTTAAGATCTAAGGATTCTTACGATGGATATTCAGGAAACGTCTTTGAATAAGAAATGGAACGATGATAAAATTGTTCACCTGAGTATTTGGTAAATTCCTGCTGAACAAGGGAATTCCTATAATAGGGACTACTCCCTAGGTTAACGAGGCCTGAAATCTGAATTTGGATTGCTTTTTTTGCATCTTGGGCATGGGAAACCTGAAATATTGTAAAATAGTGGTCCGGCTCACTAATCAACTAAAGCTTTTGACTTGTGAACCAGATTTTTCATATCTAAAGTTTGACATTACCCCGATATTTTAATATTCTTTTGTATAAATGGATTGTGTTCTAAGACCATAACTCCCCGTGTGTATAAACCCCGTGAAGCGTAAGCTCTACATAGTCCCGTTACGGGGATGTAGTATCCACCATTTTGCAGAAAATACCCCCTATCTGGATCACACCAAAAGTAAGGACATCTGATCCCGCCGATCCTGCATAGTTAAGGAAATAAGCAAAAGGAAGCGCCTACTGGTGTGGGGACAATCCGCAATGTACAGTTGCTGAATCCGGCAATTACCTTTTGCCTAGTACAAATTGGCTTTTTACACGAGATATAAATATTCAGGGTTAACAGTATCTTTGGAAGGGTGTTAACTTACCCTCGCTTAGAAAATAAACAGAATCGTTCCCTTTTGGTAATTCTCCGCGTAACCTTCATTGATCGCTTTCCAATTGTCCCCCAAACTGCCTGCCTGCTTCCGTTTCTGGAGTTCCAAATATATAGGCTTTTTGAGTATCAAAATTAAACCTGAGGAGTCTGGGATGACTTCATTCGTCCCTGTTAAAAAAACGGCAGTGGAGTAATTTCCAAAGGGAATCCTTAATGGCGCCCAAGCGTAGACTTCATTTTTAATATAGTCCATTATAATGATACCTGCCCTTTAAGTTCGTATCTTGATAATATAGTTCAAGGCTCATTGTAAAGATTATTTTTTTGATCTTTTTTGGCTTCATTTACACATAATCCTTGGCCTTGTATAAATTTTGTCCAAGAGAGGGTTGTTTGCCATTTAAAGGAGTCCTATTTTTATAGAATCGGTTTAAATAGTGTCTTTTATTTTTGGATCTTGGTAAAAAGTGGTGCAATTATTGTTAATCTCTATGAGCAACAATGGGCAATGGTTAATCTGATCTTTCTTGCAAAGGGCATATATGGTGCCAAATAATAAGCAGCAATAGGAAAAAGTTACATGTATGTTTATTTGATTGCAAAGCTATATATCCTTTTTTGAAGGTTTAGCTACATGTTGGGTTTCCAAGACTTACATATATTTTTTGTACTGCCTATAGGGTATTGCGAATAATTTACCTTATTAAAAGATCAAATTATCTCTATTTATAGATGAATATGAAAAAACGGTTTTTATATTTAATCCCTTTAATGTATTTTAAACATATTTTCTGAACTTCTTTTTCCAAAATTAATCAAAAACCGATGAACAATGACGAAAAATTTTGTGTTGTTTTGGATGCCGACATGGAGGAAATGACCCTGGTAATTTGGGGAATGGGTATTTGGAAAAAAATATAGCCTTAAGGATTGTCTTAAAAAGTAGGGGAAGATTTTTGGAGAAAAACCTCTAAATATTAAGGTTAATCTAAACACACGTAAAGAGCATAATTTGTAAGACCATACTCAGGGGTGAAATTGCAATACGGCTAATGCGATGTTATTTGTTTTCGGTTGCCACTGCGATTCAACATAGTTCCGATGCCATGGGCCCGGGTAACTTTTGTAATTGGCTAAATTCCCAATAAACAGAATTTTGAAATAGCAAAAAAGGAAAACTCCGGTAATTTATCTGAAGATAATTATGAGAGTGATATGCGGCTACGATAATTAACTCCCCGAATCTATAAATCGGGCTTACATTAATGCAAAGGAAATTCTAAAGATCAAAGTAATCAATCTTGCCAAATGAATGCAGATAATTTTCCAACAAAATTGAAAAGAAACGGATAGAAAAGTTAAGCAAGCCGGTTTTATTGTACTTTCACCAGACTTTATGCTAGCGTATTGGTAGATGAACTGGACATTTGATCCACTAAGGATGAAGGTGCTATTTAAATTCTTCCCAAAGGGACATATTGAAGATGGGCAAGGCCATTGCTGAAGCCTTCTTTGTTTATCCCAGGGCGATAGTGATTTCCACTCATGACGACCTTGCCCCTTAAAACAACACCGCCGATTAATCCGCAAACAAAACAGGAGAAGTTAGGAATCGGTAAATAAATCATGTCTCCAAATGGTACGGTCAAGGGACAAGAAAATCCGAACAACTTCTGCTGGAGCAGAAACCGGTCAATGAATATTTTCAAAACCGGTACTTGTGGTAAAAAAAATGAAAAGCTGGACAATACTACAAAGGAGTTGTTAAGGAGCCCAAGAAGATAGGAGGAGGAGCCCCAAGTAGCGGAAAAGCAACCAAGAAATCAAGAGAATATTATTGTTTAAGGTGCAGAATTTTTGCGAAGCTCAAAAAATATTCCTTGAATTCTGAGAACTCAAGGACTTAACAACTCTTTCCAAAAGAGCCTTACGTAATTTATATCGTTATATGTATCGGTAATACGGATTCTTCATTTTCGCAACTCTTTTGAAGAGCAATGCAAGTGCCAAGGGTATACACCACCTCTTAATTATAGTTTTGGCACTATAAAGATGGGGTTATCGCATCCTCTGAAACGGAGCTTCCTTAAATACGTGGTCGGAATGAATAGTCACTCTTCTAAAAATTATTTCTAATTTTGTTAAAGAACTGAAAATAAAAAATCTTTTGAATATCTAGGGAAATAAAAACGGGTATTTGTAGTCTTTAGGGGTATACTTTTATTCATTACTGTGGTTTTTAATGTTTATTGAAAATCTACGCCTCTATTTGACAATAGTAAAACCTTCTATGGGCCGTTTACAGTATATGTAGGTGACTGGCAATCCGGAACTCCAAGTTATATAAACGTGATTCTCCCGTTGGGAAAGTAAACGATAATAAAGGGTTTAATGATGCTTCTGGTAAGTCTTCTGGTAACTTTTAGCGTTAACAATAGTTTTTCCTTTTCCAAAAGCAGCAACCTGGCAGATTAATGATAGCCGGAATTATAGAGGTAAGGGTATTCAGATCAAAGTCAGTATTTGATGGTTTCCCAGTAATGGCCAAAACCCGGGATACAATTGATTTCCAGTTCCAGACCAGGACTTACAGAATGGTACAAGCAAGATTAAAACGTACTTTACAAACAAAAGTGGAGGTGCGTGTCCAATGCTTGAATTCCTTAAAGGAATGAAAGTGTTAATGAATAATTTTTGGACCCAAAAACAAAAGGATTAAGGGAAAGTATCAGGGGGTTTTGAACGAGTTGGTGGCAAGTTTTCAAGGAAGCGCGAATCAATAAACCCAAACTTTTAGCGGACCAATAAGGATAATTTAAAATAATTCCATTATAAATTTAAGTGCCATAACCGATAATTTTAACACAAGCTTTTCCGATACCTGGTCAATGCTGGACTTGGGCAATAACCATAAAGGACACCAGTTAATCCATGGGGTAATATTATGAATTGAATGGCCAAAATTGAAGGCCGGTGAGGGTTCCATGGGAAAATTGATAAAAAATGACAAAGGCTTCTATATAATAATCTGGCGGCAAATGCCTCTAAAGAGTTTGGAATTTACTTTAAGGATGTTTCGCTAAATCCCAAAACGGTATGTAAATGTTCCGTTTTTGGTAAAAAAAGCAAATAGATTACGCACTTCCATTAGAAGACCCGGCCTCAAAAATAGAGATCTAAATTAGGATTATATTTCCTAATGATTATTTTTTTGCAATGTACTCTTAGCGGTATTGGTTTTTTACACGTAACGTTAAAGAAACTACCCGAAACATTAATTGGGTAATGAAGGTTGGCTACCCTAGCGATAAAGTCGCAGCGGTGGAAGATATTTTTAGTGATTGCCTTGGACCAGACTAAAATGTTGTACGTCTATTGCCGGGAATTTCTTCCCATGTTTATTGTTTATCTCGATTTATTAATTTTATTAAGCTTGAAGAATTGGAAGATCATTGATAGATGGTCCTCTGGGCACATCATAAGAATTTTCTCCTTTTTTGGGGAATTTAAGTTTTCCCTAATTGGATCTTTGAAATTTTTGGCCTTGCTGGTAATTGTGGCGGTGATTATTTTTTTGGATTCGGAGAGAACATTATTCAAATTGAAGGAATTCTTGGAACCGGAGATGAGCGGCTTTTGGCCCAAAAAGGATGGAATTTAATTTGTATATAGAGATTGGTGCGTAATGGTTTGTTTTGACTATGAACGCCGCCCGATTACAAGTTACAACATGGAAGCGGTGCAATTATACCAAGGCAGGTCTTTCCTGTAGCCATGTTTTGGGGCTCCCGTTTTCCAACGAAAATGTCTATGTCGCATATATTTTAATAGAGCGCTCTGCTTGTGGTTTAACATATTGTGGGTATTCTATTGTTTTTTTTGAATTAGCTATATTATTCCAAACATTTAGCATTATTCTATTGGCTTTCCAAACACCTATTTGGAAAGCTGAAGCAAAAAGGGCAAGTTTGATAATTTGGAGGCGGTAAACCAAGGAATGTAAGGTTAAATGATGGATCCAAGTGCGGATCCTTTGCTGCACCCGAAGAAGATGCGCCTATACTGTGAAAATTTTGAGCCTCAAGATGTCATGGACCTTAATGGGTGCAATTCTCAAGCGCGCTATACCTGTACTGAATTGTGGTGTTGGTACTAGCGAGTGCCCCGGCCAGCCAACCGTAAAAAAAATTGTCCCAGACGTAAAATTAATGATGGACTACTAGGGATAGGGCTGGAAAGAGGTGGCAAGAATATTGATACGAAAAAGGAGAGTTCGTGCCAGACGGTAAACAGCTGTTGGGAGATTAATATTTCCAGGAAGAGCTTGGGCTTGTACCTCGTGGTAATTGCTTGTGTTGAGGCTTGTCCCCCGTGAGTATATGACCCATTGTCAATTATTATGGATTATGCCGTCAATTTTGGTGATGGAGCAATCTGCAGCACCATCTGAAGCTTGGAATAATATGATGGGGAATATAGAAAATAATGGGGGCACCCTTGGCCATTCAACCAAATGGAAGGCCTTAATTGGTCCAGGAATCAAAAAGTAATTAACTCGCTGAAAATGGAAAATGAATTAAAAGTGCCTACAATGGCAGAAAAACTTTTTGCAAGCAGGTCAAACAAACCAGAAGTTTATTTTGGTAGCTGGTGCTGGTGTTTTGACGATCGGGCAAAAAAATAACCAAAGCTTTTTGTCAAGATTTTAAACAAGGCCAAGGTGAGTTTTGGCTGTTTTAGGAACTGAGGAAGAGCTGTACTGGGATCCGGCCAAAGGCAGGGAATGAATTCTTGTTTCAAATGCATGGCAAGTTACCCAACATAGGAGGTTTTTAAATGGCTTACTGAGGTTAAGAAAGTTGTGACAGCTGTCCCATTTTTCAATACTTAAAACAATGATATACCCAGGACTTGGAGGAATTATGAGGTGGTTCATCATACGCCAAATTCCCTGAAAGCAAATGTATTTGG
>Ga0163217_1024735_pt1 | contig 13469 bp, 9 predicted proteins | sample SynspAceP_FD_185933 | JGI IMG/M metagenome (GOLD analysis project Ga0163217, IMG submission 185933) | Saline lake microbial communities from Ace Lake in Antarctica - Synechococcus sp. Ace-P (PacBio error correction) | ecosystem: Environmental > Aquatic > Non-marine Saline and Alkaline > Saline ...
TAGCGGGAGGCAGCAGTAGGGAATATTGGGCAATGGACGAAGAGTCTGAACCATGCCCATGCCCGCGTGCAGGAAGACGGCGTTCTGCGTGTAAAACTGCTTTATCTGGGAAGAAAAAGTCCATGCGTGAAAATTGCCAGGTACGAGATGAATAAGCACCGCTAACTCCGTGCCAGCACCGCGGTAATACGGAGGGTGCAAGCGTTGTCCGGATTTATTGGGTTTAAACCGGTGCGTAGGCGGTATTTAAAGTCAGCGGTAAAGTTTTTGGGCTATACCCAGAAAATTGCATTGATACTGGATAGCTTGAGTATTTGGAGGGGTAACAATGGAATTGATGGTGTAGCGGTGAAATGCATAGATACCATCAGGAACACCGATAGCGAGGCAATTGTACTGGCCAATAACTGACGCTGATGCACGAAAAGCATGGGTAGCGAACAAGGATTAGATAACCCTGGTAGTCCATGTCGTAAAACGATATTACTCGCTTGTTTTATGCCGCTTGTGGTGTAGCGGCCCAGCGAAAGCGTTAAGTAATCCACCTGGGGGAGTTACGCTCGCAAGAGTGACTCAAGAATTGACGGGGGTCGCACAAGCGTGGAAGCATGTGGTTTAATTCGATGATCGCGAGGACCTTACCTGGGCTAGAATGTGAGGGATGAATTTAGAGATAGATCAGTCGCAATGACTCCGAAACAAGGTGCCCTGCATGGCTGTCAGTCAGCTCGGCCCGTGAGGTGTTGGGTTAAGTCCCGCAACGACGGCAAAACCCCTATGTTTTAGTTGCCAGCACGTAATTGGGTTGGGGACTCTAAGACAGACTGCCTGCCGCAAGCAGAGAGGAAGGAGGGAACGAACGTCAAGGTCATCAATGGCCCTTACGCCCAGGGCGACACAACGTGCTACAATGCGCATACAGCGGTCGCTACCTAGCATAAGGATGCAACCTCTAAAAAGTGCGTCTCAGTTCGGACTCGGGGTCTGCCAAACTCGACCCGTGAAGCTGGAATCGCTAGTAATCGCGCATCAGCATGGCGCGTGAATACGTTCCCGGACCCTTGTAACACACCGCCCGTCAAGCCATTGGGAAGTTGGGGTAGACCTGAAGGCAGTAACCGAAAGGAGCTGTGTAGGGTAGAACCGGTTAACTGGGGCTAAGTCCTAACAAGGGTAAGCCGTACCGGAAAGGTGCGGCTGGACAACACCTCCTTTCTGAAAACTCGAGTAATTAGCAGGTAGCCCTTACACATTTCAATCACCACATTACCCTTGGTAAGCAAGGGGAATAAAGTTCATTGACCATGTTGAGCAGAAATTGTAACAGAGTGGTCAAGTAAATGATTCAAAGTAGACAGTAAGTGAATAAGGGGCGCACGGGGGATGCCGAGGCTCTCAGAGGCGAAGAGGACGTGATAAGCTGCGAAAGCTACGGGATGGCAACTGCCGAGTTGATCCGAGATATCCGAATGGGGGCAAACCCAGCCAAATTATTGTTATTCGCGTAAGGAAAGCGAACGTGGGGAACTGGAAAAACATCTAGAACCCATAGGAGGAGAAATAATAATGATTCCGTAAGTAGTGGCGAAGCGAAAGCGGAACAGCCCAAAACCGCACATGTTTACGCATGTTCGCGGGGTTTGTAGGACCTGTATAATCAAAAGTCAATCCGATCGAGAATAGCGTGGGAAAAGCCCTAACCGAAGGGGGTGAGAGTCCCGTATTGGAACGGATTGGTAATGAGAACGGGTATCCTGAAGTAGGTCGGGACGGAGAAATCCCGATTGAAAACCTGCCGGCACCATCCGGTTAAAAGCGCTAAATACTCCTGAGAGACCCGATAGTGAACTAGTACCGTGAGGGAAAGGTGAAAAAGTTACTCCGATAGGAGGGTGGAAAATACAACTGAAACGTCGTGCGCTTACAAGCGGTTCGGAGCTGCGCGATGCAGTACGGCGTGCCTTTTGCCATAATGAGCCTACGAGTTACTCCCTCATCGGCAAGGGTAAGGTATTCAGTAACCGTACCCGGAGCGAAAAGCGAGTCTGAAAGGGCGATTGAGTCGGTGGGGTGAGACGCGAAACCTAGTGATCTATCCCAATGGCCAGGGTTTGAAGTTGTGGTAACACACATGGAGGACCGAACCGATAAGCGTTGAAAAGCTTTCCGGATGACTGTGGGTAGGGTAAAGGCTAATCAAAACTGGGAAATAGCCGTACTCACACGAATGTTTTTAGGACACAGCGTCGGAATTGTATGATGGAGGTAGAGCTTACCGGATTAGGACTAGGGGGAAGTCAATCCTACCCAAATTCCTGAAACGAACTCCCGAATGCCACAATATAGAACCGGCAGTGAGGGTTGGTTGCTAAGGTCGCAAGTCCGAGAAGGGAAAGAAACCCAGACTTCCGCTAGGTCCCCCAAAATCTCATTAAGTTTGAACAAAGGTGGTTCCAGTTGCAGAGACTAGCCAGGAGGTTAGCTTGGAAGCAGCTATTCTTTAAAGAGTGCGTAACAGCTCACTGGTCGAGAGACAGGCCGTCGATATAATCGGGGCATCAATCTTAGTACCGAAGCGAAGGATTCGACTCCAATTTATGAGCGAGTGGTAGGGGAGGCATTCCACAACGGCAGTGAAGGTATGGCCGTCCCAGCTGTGCTGGAGCTTTTGGAAAAGCAAATGTAGGCATAAGTAACGATAAATGCGGCGGAAAACCCGCACACCGTAAGACCCCAGGTTTCCTGTCAACGTAATCGGACAGGGTTAGTCGGGACCTAAACGCGAAACCCCGAGAGGGGTAAGTGGATGGACAATGGGTTTTAATATTCCATACTATTTTATACAGGTAATGGGAGTGACCGGAGTGATGAAAGATCCGCCCGGTGGACGGAATACCGGGTTAAAGGTAGTAGGTATTGGCTGCATAGTTAAATGCGCTGCGGCTTAGCCGAAGCTGAATAGTACTGAGCGTTTACGGACATCGATAGTTGATTCCTAAGGGCTTCAAGAAAAACCTTCTAGGCGTTAAGCGTATAGATACCCGTACCGCAAACCGACACAGGGTGGTCGAGGAAGTATCCTAGGTGCCTCGAAGTGAATCATGGCTAAGGAACTCGGCAAAATACGCCTGGTAACTTCGGGAGAAAGGGGCGCCTCCAGCAATGAGGGCCGCAGTAAGAGGCCAGGCGACTGTTTAAACAAAAACACATGGCTTTTGCAAAGTTTAACGATAAGTATATAGGCTGACACCTGCCCGGTGCTGGATGGTTAAGAGGGATGTTAATCGCAAGAGACGCATTGAATCGAAGCCCCAGTAAACGGCGGCCGTAACTAATAACGGTCCTAAGGTAAGCGAAATTCCCTTGTCGGGTAAGTTCCGACCTGCACGAATGGTTGGTAACGATCTGGCAACTGTCTCAGCCATGAGCTCGGTGAAATTGTGTAGTCCGCCGGTGAAAAGATGCCGCGTACCCGCAACGGGAACGGAAAGACCCCACATGCCAACCTTTACCTGCAACTTAGTCATTGGTACTGGACAAATGATGTGTAGGATAGGTGGGAAGAACTTTGAAAGCGGGTTCGCTAGGATTTCGTGGGTCACTGTTGAAATACCACCCTTTTTTGTTTGGTATCTAACCCGCCTAGGCGGGGACCATTCTTGGTGGGTAGTTTGACTGGGGTGGTCGCCTCCAAAAGGATAACGGAGGCTTCCCACAGGTTCCCTCAGTACGCTTGGTAACGCGTACGAGGAGTCAATAGCATAAAGGGAGCTTGACTGTAAGGCCGACAAGCGAGCAGCGGTGGAAAACACGGGTAAGTGATCCGGCGGTTTTTTGATGAAGAGCCGTCGCTCAAAGGATACAAAGGTACGCTTGGGATAACAGGCTGATCTCCCCAAGACTCAATATCGACGGGAGGTTTGGCACCTCGATGTCGTCGTACATCCTGGGCTGAAGAAGGTCCCAAGGGTTGGGCTGTTCGCCCATATAAAGTGGCACGCGAGCTGGGTTCAGAACGTTCGTGAGACAGTTCGGTCCTATCTGTTGCGCGTGGAAGTTTTGGCGTAGGACCTGACCTTAGTACGGAGAGGACCGGGTTTGGTGACCGCTGGTGTACCGTTGTGATGCCAATTGCATTGCCGGGTAAGCTAGTCGGAGAGATAAGCGCTGAAAGCATCTAAGTGCGAAAACTCCCCTCAAAATGAGACTTCCAAATAGGGCCGTCAAGAGATGACGTTGATAGGCTACAGGTGTAAAGGCCACGTAATGTCATAGACTGAGTAAAGTACTAATTGCCCAAAAGCTTACGCTATCTTGTTACAATTTCCTGCAAAAAACATGTTTGAAAATCCTTAATACAAAGGTTTTAAGAACCAAGTACAAAGGAAAAAACTTAAGATATTTACCTACAGCAGTAGGGTAGAATCAAAGAGTAAAGAGAACAGAACCAAGAGCAACAACTCTTGAGTCTGGTATCTAATCCTCCTGCATCTATAAAACATAGGCGGCAATAGCGCAGGGGTCCCACCTCTTCCCCATCCGAAACAGAGAAGTTAAAGCTGCAAGCGCCGATTTGTACTGGGTTACTCCCGGAGAGTAGGTCGCCGCCTCATTTTATTCTAAAGCCCAGCTACAACAAGCTGGCTTTTTTGCGTTTTAACCATCCTTTTTTCCCAGGCTTGCTTGGGATTAATGCCCACTAAGATCAGGCTTTATAAAAATCGGGAGCCGCCCTCATTTCGCCCCTAGAAGCCATTTGGGTTCAGCTCCCAAATGGGCTTTACCTTTTTAAGCTGACAATAAACCTTGTCATATCCCCTGAGGAGTAAACGGCTTCGCCAGGAATTGGCAACCCTTGTTTATTTCTAAAGCCAGCTATCCTGTAAACGAATATTTATTATTCCCACTGAGCAGGACCATCAAATAAAAAGAGCGTCCATAAACTCATTTTAAATTGCACCATCCAATCTGGTTTTTTTTGGTTATCAAATCATCTAATTAATTTCCTAATTTAATCGTATGATGTCAGTAACCTCTTTTGTCTTTGCTTATCCTGGCAGGCCGTTGACGCTCGTTAGCCATCGATGAGTACCGAAATGCTTGTGTTTACCCATATTTAGGGCGCTGTTGCTTTTTACTAGTTCAATTTCGAATATACTTATTAAAGTTTAACCACTTTTTTCAATTTGTATTGGCATTCCAATTCCTCTTGAGCTACACAATATAATACATTACGAAAAAAGGCTTTGGTTGTGAACAAAGCTTTTTTTACCCCCAAAACCGTATTTGGGGGGGGGGCCCCCCCCTAAATTTTTTTAAAATTTTTGGGAATCGCTAATGTCATGCGAATCATTTAGGTGAATTGCTGAGATGGTGGCTACGTGTTTATCGTGAAATATTTTCCATTCATGTCGTAATTATAGCTACCAACCGTGGATGCATAGTTAAGTCAATTGGGTTTAATTCGCAAAATGAGTGTGAAATTCTTCAATGGCATTTAAAAGTTTCTCCTTTAGCAGTGGATAAAGAATCAAAACGAAAGGGGTAAGAAACATCTTTCTGGTAGACCAGGAGCCAAGTACCCCTTTTGGGAATTCCATATCAGTACCAAGAGCATCTGTTTTATAGCCCAATTGCTTTTCAATTTGGTATGAATTCTGGAATTTTTACTCTCCCTGAAGAAATTTAAATGTAATGATCAAATGTTCGCACCATATGCTGTGGAGTCATTATTCCGAATAAACTGGGCCTTATCTTCCCTTAATCTTATCAAGACTTTTTTCAATCTCTTTTCGTCATAAGTTTTTTATTAATTTAAAATAAAGATATAAAAAAGCGCTTGAAATATTCAAACGCCTTTTCCCATTTAACGAACGTTCTAAATTTAACTGCCGCAACATATCACATGCCTTCAGGATCATCTTAGTGAGCAGGCAATAAGGCATCTTGTTTTCTTATTTGCAATTCACAGGCTTGGAGCTACTTTTGGTTGCTCGAGCTGTGATTTGGTCCAAGGTGAATTTAATCGCTTGCTGAGGCTGCTGAGAGCGTAAAGGTAATACATGCCTGTTTCAATCCCTTTTTCCCAAGCGTAGAGGCTCGAAGTCAAATTTTCCAAAATTCGGATCCTGCAATGAAAAATATTCATGCTTTTGTGATTGACAATGTAAGCAACTCTATCTGCTGGACAAATCGGATAATTACTTTTTGTGAAATCTCCCATACGGTTTTATAAATATCTTTGATGTGTTGCGGGATCTCAGGGACTGACTGTATTGAGCATTGGTAGAGATTAACTTATTCCGCAATGTTGTCCATTCCAAAGGCCAATCTGAAATCAATCTTTCATCAAATGTTTGTTCACAATAATGAACTCACCTGATAGCGTCTTCTCTGGTATAGATGTTTGAAGTGTAGGGCTCGAAACACTTCATTATTCCCCCAGGATTTGAGAAGTCGAGGCTGTTGATAGGAGCTACAAAGCAACCGAATTCCTCATCGCGTTTTCTTTACCTTTTTCTTTTAAATCTGACAGTTCCATCTTGGGACTTTGGAGTTACACCCCACTATCAAACTGTAAAATTTCCTTTTGAGGCTGGTGATCCACCATAGGTTCTCGTAAGTTCCTTGATACTTTCGCCAGCTCCAATCGAGGTTTCTACCGCAAGGCACAAATAGAATGGTTTTCAAAGATATCTTCATTTAAATCCCTTTTGCTCTGCAGATTCAAAAGGCATTCGAAGTAGAACATGAAGGCATCAGCCAATCCTTGAATCCCCAGGTCCAATGGGGCGATGTTCGGAAATTTGATCTTTTTGCTTCTTCAACTGAATAAAATTAACAGTCGATCATTTGTTTCAAGTTCCGCGTAGCTACTTTAAGTGATCTCGTAAGCTTGTCGTGTCAAAGACAGCTTTCCATCAGAACTCTTGTTACAAATTTTAGGTAGTGCTAAAGACGCCATTTACAAACTGCCACTTCATCCGCCGCTGTGTATCGATGATCTCTGAGTAACATAAGGTTTTGAAGATTTATCGTGCCTAGATTTTTCTGATTTGATTTGGCTGTTTGCTAGCTCTTTGTACAACATATAAGGTGTAACCTGTTTCAATCTGCGATTCTAAACCTCAAAACCAAAGTTCTTGTGGCTTTTAATAGTTTTCACGCGCTTGTTTCCTCGCGTTTTCCGTATTTTTCATAAAGTCTTTCAACTCTTCTCCATGACAATCAGATAGTCCTGGGGGCTTTCATTTGGGCAGAAATAATGACCAATCTAAATTTGCTCCCACGGCCGCCTTCATGAATAGATCAGGGGATCCAAAGTGCAATAGAATAAATCTCGAGCTCGCATTTCTTCTTCCATGATTTCTCTTTCAACTCCAAGAAATTCCTGATGTCTGCAATGCAAGGCTCTAAGTAAATTGCGAAAACTTTCCTTTTCGCTTTCCGCCTCCTTTGATCGACATAGCGAGCAGTCATGATCAAAGATTCCGAAGCATTGGACCAATACCATTAGAAACTCCAATTCGTCCCCTTTGATGTATGATCTCCCTTGCTCGCACATGATGTATCGATAAAACCAATTCCAACAGCAATTGCAAGAGATTTTAGCGCATTGCTTTAAGCGCGTATCATAGATCCAATCAATTACTATCAATCCTCAATCGTCCAGCAGGAAGCATGAAGAAAGTTTGGGCTTTGGAGTACCTGCATTGAAGAGCGTAGGATGGCATAATGTGTAACCACTTCTGTGAAAGCAAATCGTAAGTTTCTAAAAGCTAGCGTTGATATCCTCTTATGAATTTCCCACCGCCACTCTCATCAGCATGTGCTGAGGACGTTCGACTACTTTCCCCACTTAGTCCGAATTAGATAGCTTCTCTCCGAGAGTTTTAAATCCAAAATTATCGTAATCAAATCAAGCGCTTGTCGTCTTTGCCTCATCTAGTCTGCTGCATTACTTTTGATAATTCATAAACTCTATGGATCTATCAAGCAGCATTAGCCCCAGTGACTGGATTACAAAAGTATAAACCGCTTTCATCGTGTTTGAAAAAGTTTGACTTGTAAGTCTTATGTAGATTGGAGATTGCAATCGTGCGGCCAAGAATTGGATAATCGCGGATGCTTTCACAGTCAGGGAAGCGCAAACCTCCGCTGCTAGTTATCGAGCTCGGTAGTGGTCACGCCATCATACAATCCATCGATTCCTTTTTGGCCACCCTCGATGGGTTGGATAAATTTGATCCAACTTCGTAACAAAAGGTTTCAATTCTTGCGGTGATCATTATCGAATCGTACTGACTCTCTCCGTCGCGCTCCTTTTTTACTACTAGCATAGGGAATAGTTATTGTTAGTTGGTGGGAAAAGTGTAATTAGAAATCTTCTTCGATGGTGAAGCCTCTTGAGCTTTTCGTTACTTTCGGCTGAACCCATTAACGCCCAGCTTTTCCTGATAATCACCCACTCTTTTTTCGAGAAGTTTGTTTTTCTTGTAGGGAAATCCTATCCATGAAATGCAAACGGGTTGGTGCTATTCCAGACCTTTAGGACAGTCCAAGGCTTTCCATGAGCAATTGTCCGCAACAACTCATGTACTGACACATCAGTTTTGCATTCATTCCGATCAATCTAACAGGAAGGGCATCGGTGCAAACTCTTTTCAATTTCTACAGCATCCTTAATGATTCCATCACAGTTTTCTTTTGTAATGGAGTCTGACGTGCTTGGTAATATTAATGCAAGCAAAATGCAATGAAGGTCCTTCATCGCGGGAATATTAATTCATTAGAGAAGGTAAAGCCAGGCATCAATCCTCTTTTCTTTAGCCAGAAAGATTGAACAAAAAGAATCCGAAGAAAAAAAGATTCCTTCTACTGCTCGCAAAAAAGCGATCAATCGCTCTTGGAAGTTCCCATTGTCAATCCATGAAGTGCCCAATCTGCTTCTTTTTTACGCCAAATCGATATGCTCGATTGCATTCAAAAGTTTGTCCACGCTCTACTGCATCCTTGATATAGGTATCGATAAGCAAACTATAAAGTCCTCAGAATGAATGTTCTCCTGGCAATCTGAAATCCATAGAAGATTTGGGCCTCTGTATACTGTACTTCAGCGACAAAATGTTCTGCCAGAATTCTCATTCACGATACCAATCGCCTAGCCGCAAAAAGCTAAAACGTGGGATACGAAATGTCGTCTCCGTCATTTAAAGCTTTCCAGTCCTGTAAGGTCTTTGTCCCAAGTTTCGATCTCTTCAGCAGTCGCAAAAGCTTGGCTTCAGCTTTCTTGTAAAATTGCCAATGTCATTGTTGTTGAATAGGGAATAAAACAAATCCTTTTTATTCTCCTCTAAAAATTGGTTCATACTTCTGCAATCAAATTCTTCGTTTTAATTTTAGTGAGTTTGAGGCTATTTGGCATTCTTACTAAGGCTGGGGATAGCAAAGGCTGCTTTCCAGAACAGCCTAGGACAAATATGTTGAACCAAAAATGATAAAAAAAACCTTTTAAAGCGGAAGTTTAAGTAAAAACTTGACCTTTTGGTTTCCAATTAGCATAAAGTATCTAATCAATAAATTATATAGCATATAAAGTAGTGAAGTTATAGATTAATTTTTTTTCCTGTATGAGGCGAATGAAACTTTTTGAAAAATTTTAGAAATCTTTTTTCACGATATTCAAGACTAAAATTTGACTAGAGTTTCAAATAATGTTAAGCCTAATTGTTATTTTGATCTAAAGTTTCTGAACATCAGTCCCTAATCAAATTAAATTGTGATAATTCCTTCTAACATCCGTGAATACGCTCTGTAAAAATTTGGATCGGTTTTTGTGGTTTTCAATTGTTAAAATTACCTTCAATGCTTTTCTGGAGAAATATTCAAAGAAAATATATGAAGCGTGCTTTTTTGTTCTACACATCTTCCTATATTTGCACTCCGAATTCGATAATAAAGAATCCAAAGAAAACATGTACGCAATCGTAACATCGCAGGTAAGCAGTTCAAAGTAACAAAGATCGTTTGTGTTCGCATCCAAAATTGGATGCCAGAAACTGGCGCTACCGTGGAATTCGACCAGGTCTTGTTAGCTGAGGCTGGACGGCACTGTGGGTCCCTGTAGGAAGCTCCCGCTATTAGTTGAGCAAAGGTACCGGGAAAGTCCTGGATCATGTAAAGGGTGATAAAGTGATTGTCTTCAAAAAGAAGTCGAAAGAAAAGGCTACAAGAAGAAAGAATGGTCACAGAACAAGACCTTCCACCAAAATAATGATCGAAAGTATTTCACTCTAGTTTTCCTCAAGGAAAACGATAAACGTATATAACCATGCGTCACAAAAAGGTGTCGGTAGTTTCCAGAAACGGTAAGAGATTCACAGTCTAAGGAGACTGGGCGTAAGAAATTTGGCAGCGAGCAAGTTAATTGCCTGGAAATATTATAGTAAAGACAAGAGGGCAAACATCACCCCTGTCTTATGTAGGACTTGGCAAGTCAATACGCTATTCGCAAATTACTCAATGGTTTGTGTTTCTTTCAAAAAGAAATTGACGGTAGATCAACGTAAGCGTATTGCCAGTTGGGGCTTAATCCAACCAAAATTATTCGAGCTCTTCATTCACTTGAAGAGCTTTTTTTTTGGATATTTACTTAGAAAACTACCACTGATCAATTTTTCAATAACATATACAGACAATTGTTAATTTTCCTTCTTAGAGAAATCACCAAATTACATCTTATGAAAAAGATTTCATTTTATGGACTTTAAGTTTTTCTTTTTAGTCCCTTTTATTCAAACGAAATTTCAGTAAACGCCCAAAATGTCGCAAAAACCTGAAAATTTCATGATGCACTTCAATGAGAACATCGGTCCCATTCAGAGGTGGCAGGTCCTGATGGAGTAACTGGCGTAAGGGAAGTTGATAAAACCTACTATTCTTGCTTCAGCAGGTGCGGAGTTTGGAAGCCTACAATGCAGGTCAAAGCTGGAAACCATGTCGATGGTTTTTTTTTGGGTGCTCAATAGGAGCAGGTTGTAGTGGCAGAAAGTGATACAAGTGTGGTGTACGCTGAGGTGGTGAGAAGAACTGTTAGAGGAAATGGTTTCTTTCGTTACGGGTATGGAAAAGTGCAGATGCGGAAAACCTGGGAGAAAGCAGGCTAGAGAAAAGTCGTTATCTCCAGAGTTTTTGCCGGTTTCACCACATGATCCAAATGTGGTATATGCTGCAGTTTTGGGAGATATTTTCAAAGAAAGACGAAACTAGAGAGTTTATAAAACTAACAGATGAGGAAAGAACTGGATCAAGGTTTCTTTATGCCAAGTGAAGGTTGCAGGAGCAGTTGAAATCTGACATTGATCCTACTAATCCGGATATTTCTATATGCACGAACGTGGATATCAAGCGCACCCCTTATAGTCCCTCGAGCGTGGTGGTCCCAGAATTCTAAAAATGTATAACAAGAAACTGATGGAGGTAAAACTTGGGAGATCTAACCAAGAATGAAGGTTTTCCCTCACAAGATTGTTGGGGATAATGGAATCACAGATTTCTCCAACAAAAATTCTAATAGACTCTTTATTCAATTATAGAGAATGAAAATGGTGGGGTGTTTTACTTCAAAAAGATGCCGGTAAATGGGAGAAAGTGAATGAAGATCGAAGCCTCAGACCAACGAGCCTGGTTATACCCGGATCTTGCTGATCCAGGTGAAGAAACGGTGCGTATGTATTAAATGTGAGCCTATCATAAACCCAGATGGTGGAAAAGACTTTAAGGGCGCAAATGCTTCTCATGGCGATCATACATACTTTATATGGATTGAAATCCTCAAAACAAACCAGCGAATGATTATTGCTGATGACGGGAGCACAGGTTTCCGAGGATGGCCGGGACTATTGGTCCAACTATATGAATAACCTAACAGCTCAATTTATAGAGTTACCACCGAAATATTTCCCTATCGGATTTATAAATGGTGCTCAACAAGATAACTCAAACCGGTTAGGATTAGCATAGAAATGATGGGCGATATTCAATCTCAAAAGTGATTGGAATCGACCGCAGGTGAGAAGTGGCTGAATTGCACCAGAAATCCTAAGGACAATGACATTTGTAATAGTGGAGGTTCATATGGTGATATTTGGACTGAGAAAACACAAACAGGAAACTTCCTCGATCCCGTCAATGTCTATCCAAATAATCCCATGGGACATGGGGCAGAGGATTATGAAAATACCGCTTTCAGTGGAATTCCCTATTTTCTTCTCTCGCCCATATACCAATAATGCTTTTACGACCAGTATCAGTTTCATAGGTCCTCAAATGAAGGGCAAAGTTGGGAGACTTTCTTCCTGATTTAAACTCGAAATGATCCAAGTAACTAGGTTTCCTAGCGGTGGAACCAATCACAAAGGAATAATACTTCCTGTAGAATACTTATGCGACGATTCTTACCGGCCTGCAATTCGCCCTATTAAACAAGGTGTTGTTTGGCAGGATCTGATGAATGGATTAAGGCATGTCACGCAAGATAATGGAGCTAAGTTGGCAAATGTAACCCCAGCTACCTTGCCTGAAATGGTTACAATCAAAACAGTATTGAAGGCAAGTCATTTGATCCGGCTGAGGCTTATTTCGCAGCAACTGGATATAAAGGGGACTATGAGCCCTATTTGTTTAGACAAAAGAACTATGGGGAAAACTTGGACAAAATAGTTGCCGGAATCGAAGCTGATGACTTTAACCCGAGGGTTCGTAGCGGATCCTGAGAAGCGAGGTATGCTGTATGCGGGTACCGAACTGCAATGTATACTCCCAATGATGATGGTGGTAGCTGGCATTCCCGCTTCAGCTCCAACCTTACCAATCGTCTCGATCAACGGATCTTGCCATTAAAGACAATAACCTTAATCGCGCCTACCCCAAGGTCGTGCGTTCTGGATCCACTTGAGATTTAACGGTTCTTCATCATGCAGAGCCTGGGATCAAATGGGAAACCTTTGCATTATTCAAGCCTCAGGATTCCTTACAGTATGGGATGGAGTAAAAGGGCTCAAGCTTTTAACCGAAGGAGCTAATCGTCCAGGTGGAAGTTTTGGTTTTATTCGTATTTGAAAGAGCTTCCAAAGGAGGAATTGAGGAATTGAGTTTTTTTGATTCTATAGAATCAAAAAATTACGAGAGTTTCCAAGTAAAGGGATCAATGGTGATACCTTAAAAGTAAAAGCTGGAAGTAATGAATTCATTGGAATCTTCGGTGGTAGAGGATGCCGGAGGGATTTGATGGGCCTGATCATGTGGGCAGGAAAACGTTCGTGGACGGCAAAAGGTTACCGCTGGAACCTACACTGTCCGAATGACTTTGGATGGAAAAGCGCAAACTCAAAACTTCAGAGTCTTATGCTGATCCGCGCTATGAAATCAAATCAGGGGATTAGTGTCGCAGTATGAATATCTATTAGGAG
>Ga0163217_1074958_pt1 | contig 13469 bp, 7 predicted proteins | sample SynspAceP_FD_185933 | JGI IMG/M metagenome (GOLD analysis project Ga0163217, IMG submission 185933) | Saline lake microbial communities from Ace Lake in Antarctica - Synechococcus sp. Ace-P (PacBio error correction) | ecosystem: Environmental > Aquatic > Non-marine Saline and Alkaline > Saline ...
CGGAGAGAGATTGCCATCCCTAAAGAAACTTAAAAAAATTTTTAATAATCCGTAAAAAAATAAAAATTTTTTTTTTTTTTTAAAAAAACAAAAAACCCCGAATTTTAAAATTATGGCTGATGTTTTTTATGAAGCAAAAAGGTTAGCCAAATACAACCACTAGCGGCCACAAAAGAAAGTTCTACAAATGCCAAATTGAGGCGCAATGGTTACATCACCAATGGCCGTTTCCCCCATATTTTAATTTAAATCCCGAGGGCTTTTTAATAAGCCTATGGGTATTTATCCCTGGAGAAACCTGAGAAATGCCTTAATTTTAACAGTTACGCCCCCGAAATATAAATGGTACCCATTGCTGAAAGAAAAAAAGGCAGAATTAAAGTGGCCCTAAAGTTTTATGTTTTTAAGAAGCGCTTACGTCCGAAGGTAATTGACCGCAACTGCAAGATTTCATTAATTTAACTTCTGATGAAGGTCTTACGGAAAATCGCAATTTTTTAAAAGCAATTGTACCCACCGAAAAGGCCGTCCGGAAATTGCTAGCCGATTAGATGACGGAGCAAGAATGAACATCGAAATTTACCAAGAGGGAGGCATGGTACCTATTGATATCTTTTATGAATATTTTAAACGCAATTTAACCTTTTTTATTTATAGAGTCCCAATTAAAAATTTTCAAAGCGGGTTATTAATCGCCAGGAAACAGGTTAAAACTACGCGTGACTGGCAAACACTAGAACTAAGCCATTTTCAAAGTCAAAACTAACAGACAAGCCAGAACGCGAAATTGCGATTTTACACACCGCCATGTTTTGGGAAGAAAACTTTTGATGAATTAACTAGAGGTCTTTAAATGAAAATTTGCCACAAAAAGAACCCATGTGTTTCCTAAGATTAAATAAATATTCGGTTAAGGTAAAAATTGGCTTATAGAAGAAGAGGTCCTCTGAGTGAAAAAAGAGCTATTACCATTTAGCTCCTGCATTACGGAGGCGCTTTGGGCATCATATTCATGGGAGAGCGTTGGGGCAGATAACGATAAAGAAAACGCTAAAACCGCTGGTTGTTAGATAAGGCCCATTCAATAATCATCAGTATGACCTACATGCACAGGTGTCATGAAAATCGCTAATTATGCTGAAAAAAAAGCGTTAGCCAAAGAATATTCCAATACCGGATTCAACTCGCCATTTTTTGAAAAGCCTAAGTCGTCTGCTGAAAATTCTGCGCTTGCGCAATAAGGTATCCTCCGTACTAAGAAAGAATGGAATGATTTGCTATGACGACCTATCAGGCACCAATATCGATGTCCAGAAAATTTTGAATACGGCAAAGCTGACCAAGTCTAATTGCATTATGAATTTCAATAAGAAAGGTATATCCTCGTCGAGAAAAACCCTATTATCTTTGTCATGATTATGCCTTGTTGGGGAAACAACGCGTACAGAAACAATTGACGAGTTATTAAAGCCCTATAAACATTAAAAAAAAAACCCAAGAGGTAATTTTTAGAACATTGGAATCAATATCTATTTGGGCAAAGCCAGGCATTTAGAGGTGGCAAAAGTGATTTAACTGATTTCCATCGGCACATATTTTGGAAAGGTACTGGCGACCAATTACCCCTTTAAAATGAACTTTGGCGCTTTCAGATTTTTGAGAGGGAACGGTTTTAAAAGTTTAGAAGGCACGAGGTCACTGTTTTAAGCACCTCCTTTACAAAATAAAGATATTTTAAAGTCTTTTTAACACCTCTACTTGCGAAGCTATTGGCAGAAATGGAGGGGGTACATACCAAATAAGCATAGCAATCTGCCTCCAAATAACCGCAAAAGTATCCCGTGAAGATGTTAAAGTACGCTATGCCTAATTAACCTCCTGACAATCCACTAAGAAACAAGAGGAGTACCATTAGCTTCCGGAGTCTAAGGGTACCACTGGCGTAAAAAAAACCCACGTAATTGATTACCGTAAAATAGTACAGAAACAATTTTTTAATTCCAAGCGCTAAAAAATGAACGACCAATACCAAAACAACAACAATCCTCTGATGAGGTAGATTAGGACAGTTATTCAACTCATCGGCCAATGGCTTTAAAAAAATGTTATTTCGCTCATTGGCGACATCTTTAAAGCGTCTTTAATCTACTCATTTTAATTTTAGTATTTCTAACAAAAAACATATTATAAAAGTTTGCGATTGCAGGCTTTTTGGCCATAGCTATTGGTATCTTGTAGACTTAAATAAAAGATCCAGAAATATTTCCCATCAACCATGGTTGTGGAACCCAACTTTAATAGTGTGCAGCATTGTATAATAATATTCATAATTTTTTACAAAATGAATTAGCAGCAGCTAAAGATTAACTGCCCTTTGCCGAAAGCTTTGGGAAATCAATGTAAAATTAGCGTCTAGTATAAAAGGAATTACCCGTAGAAATCGTATTCCTGATGAAAATGCAAAAAAGTATTGTTTGTTTGATAAATTTTGTACGTAGCCTGAGATACGACCAACAAAAAGCATTGACAATGGAGCCCAACCTTAACGAAATTTAACTCCTATGAATGCACGCTTCCAATACCATTTTCGTACCGTGCGAGTATAAATAGTGTTGGCCAGAAATACAACCAGCGACATCACTCTAATTCAGAAAAGGATTACTTTAAACCTGCAGAAAGATATTAGTGAATAAATATTCAATTGCAAAGACAGCAATTATGGCAAAACAAATTACGGAGATTGAACTCATGTTGCAACTTGTTATGGGGCGAAGGCCGTGTAAAGTGCCCAAGGAAGCTGATAAGGCTATGCAGGGCAAGCCAGACAATAAACCTGGGCCGAAAATGGCGGAAAAAGGAAATAAAGAACTTTTCCAGTTGATAAACAAATGGAGCGAGCTGCAAATAACAGTCCCCTTGTAAAAAATTAAATGAAGAAAAGAGCATAAATAAATCGAGAGTATTTTAATGTCGACTCGACTTTTCCGAGAACAAGTGAGTCAAGCTTAATAGGGATATGGGAAATAGTTTATAAATGTCTTAAATTCCAGCCATTTTTAATTTACTGCACTGGATTTTTATTGGTCCTAGTATCGCTAAATAACCTATTTGAAAAAATTACAATATAAGAGGCCTAAAATGACTATTTAACACTGAGGTGCGGGTTTTATAGGGAAGCAATTTTATACCACTACTTTTTCTAAAAGAAAAATCCCTCTTATTCAGTAATTAATTGTAATCTTTTGACCTACCGCGTGGATGATTTAAACAACTTTAAAGAAGTAAGAATCATAATGACCCGTGCGTATCCATAACGCTACTTTTAATTAACCATGGAGCTCTATTTGCGTCCGTGAATGGAGTAGGTTCTTATTTTTGACATTTTGATATTAAAGAGTGAATTCACTCATATTGCTGGCGGAATTCTCATGTGACAATTCGATAAAACGACCCGTCAAATTTTATAAAAACGAATATAGAAGGTCTTTTTGTTTTAATTAGAAAAGTTAGCTAAAAAGTATTGGAATGAATCGCCCAAGCCTAATAACAGTAGGTTCGAAAAATTCAAAATTCCATCATATTCTACGGGATGAAGTGTATGGTTAGTTTAGGAGAGCAAGGCTACTTTTCTGAAAAATAGCCCGTAATGCGCCCCAACAGTCTTAACAGTGCTTCAAAAGCCCTCTTCAGACTTTCTAGTTCGAAGTATTTTCATACACTATGGGTTAATGTGTAAACTATCGCACTGCCTGGACGAACAAATTATGGCCCAAACAGCATGATTGAAAAATTAATTCCAACGATCATTCGAAAGGCATTAAAAAAATGAGCTTTTCCTATTTTACGGCAATGGAAAAACATTAGAGATTGCTTTTTTGTATTAGACCACTGCTCGGGAATTGATCTAAGTAATTTCATAAAGGAGAAATGGGGAGAAACCTATGTTCTAGCGGTGGCTCAAACGAACCCTACCAATATAGCTATCGTGAAAACCGTTGTGCGCTCCTTGATAAGGCACGCCCAAAAAAAAGTAGGTTCTTATATAGGATCAAATCAACTTTTGTATCAGATCGCTTTAGGTCAATGGATTTTAGTAATGCTATTGATGCCGGAGCAAAATAAAAAAAACCAACTTGGCTTGGGAAACAAAAGAATTTTAGAAACGCCCTGCAAAATGACCATAGACTGGGTACCTAGACAAAATATAACAAGTAGCGCTATGAAAGGAATAATTTTGGCTGGAGGTTCTGGTACACGTTTACAACCACTCACTATTGCAGTTAGCAAGCAACTGGAATGCCTGTATATAACAAACCAATGATTTAAAATTATCCCTTAGCGACTTTGATGTCTGCCGGGAATAGAGATATTTTAATTATTACAAGCCCACAGGATAAAGCTTATTCAAAAATTTTACATGAGGTAGTCAATTAGGGTGCACGTTTAGCTATGGGCTGTAGCAAGAAGCAATCCCAATGGTCCCTAGCAGGCGTTTATTTATCAGGTGAGATTTAAAATCGCCAAAGATAAGTGTGGCGCTAAATATTGGGGGATATATATATTTAATGGCTCTGGTTTTGAAATGCACTACTAAACAAAGCAATACCAAACCCTAATGAGGCATTATTTATGGGTTCAACGTTAATGACCCCGCAACGCTATGGCGTAGTTGAATTTGATACTGAATGGCATGGCGTATCTATTGAAGAAAAACCTTTAAACCCGAAAGTCATAATCCTTATGCCGTAACCTGGTATTTTATTGTTTATGAACAATACCGTATTGAAAATAGCAAACCAAATAAAACCAAGCCCCCCGTGGAGAGTAGAGATACCTGACATACAAAGCTAATTAGCCTTAGGAAAAACTTAAGGTAAGTGTCTTAGATTCAAGGAACCGCTGGGCTAGAATACAGGTACCTTTCCAATCCCTAATGCAAGCCTCACAATTTGTGGAAGTATTGAAGAGTCGTCAAGGTTTAAAAGTGAGGTGCCATTGAAAGGTTGCCTATAAAATGGGATTTATAAAGATCAAAAACGAGCTTCATCGATTAGCACAACCGCTTTTAAAAAGTGGTTATGGGGAGTATTTATTAAAACAAAAATAAAATTGAAGTTTATATAAGTTCCAAAGCATAAAAATTTTACCCGATCTTCAAAAATCATAATAATAGTATCCTAATTAAAAGGTATTATTTGTCCCTTATATATCACATGAAAAAAAAAGATGCTTACCTCTTTATTTAAAAAACAAAAACAGTAATAAGGCATTTTCCAGGGTAAATTTGTCCCTATAATAAACAAGCCCTTGAGCTTATTGTGGCCTATTAAATGATCTATCCACGTTTTTAATAAACAGAAAATTGGAACAAATATAACTTTGTCTAATCAATATGCACAAGCGATAATCCTACCTATAAATCACAACATTTTTGTAGGATTTGGATTTTAAATATTCAGGGTTAAGAGAAAATAAGTATTCCAGAAATGATAAAAAAAAAGCTCATTCAAATAGTTAATAGTATTCAATTTTCAAAATTAATTATTTTTAAATTATTTCAATTATCATTTTTTTTAATAAGGCACGTCTATTTTAATCCCTTATCTACAGAAAACAGCTTCTATTTATTTTTTATCAAATTTTGGTATGCCATATTAGATAATTGTTTTTCCTGTCTGGTATTTTTCAAGGAATTTGAACAGAATGAAAATAATATCAACACTTACTAAGTTTAGGTTCGAAGTAATATTTCTAAATTCTTATAGTATATATTTATAAATGTGGAAGAAGATTAATCTTGGTACCTTGTTCCAAGGGCTAGGAGACATTTGTTTGTGGAGTATCTTCCATAAATATATTATTTAATAGCAACAAAATTAATATTGTGATTCCTTTGAAAACCCGAGTTAATCATCAATTAAAAGCCAGCAAATGCCAGATCTTTGTTTCAAATATTTCAATCAACTTATGCGAATTCAAATAGAATAATCGATGGAAATTTTTTTTGGGAAATGAACGAACGTAAACTTTTTACCATATTCCTGAAAAAATAATCAATCTATTAAAATTACCGCAATTCAATAAAACTCAAACATTATTCCCAAAAATTTGCATAGAAAAAAATTCAAATCAAGTAAAAAAAATAGCTTCAATACTCAATTAACAATAGCAGTATTTTGTCTCTTAACTTACCTTTACCAGAAATTCTTATTAATGGTCGGAGAAAAATGGGTAAATTGAAGCAAAAAACGCTATGAGGTATGTTAATTACTGTACCAATATTGTATTAAGTAATATATTTGGGAATTCAACTTTTAATTGCCTTTGGTTATACCAAAATTATTTTACAAAAATTAGAATAATTTCCTCTTTTTTGTTATTAACATAGTTTATTTAACCATTATTATGTATTATACCATTAGGTTAATTTTAAATAGAATAATAACTATTAACTGTATTTAACAGAAATTATTGTGACATTATTATGTTATATATTGTAAAAAAATTAAATTATGGTAGAGTAATGATTTTTAATCTGTTGGAGCTGGACCTGTTTGGAAAGTGTTTTTGGCCACGAAAAGTCCAAAGTAAAAAAGGGCTTTTGAAAATGTTTAGTTATCGATCAAAAAGATCTCATATTGGGGGTAATTGTTTAATACCGCCGAAAATATTGAAGGATTAATGTCCATAAATATGGAGCCACAAATATATTCCACACAAATGATGAGTTTATTTGGAATTAATATCAATCAAATGGCTACAGATCAATAATTATGTAAATTCACCTAATTGCATTATCACAAGGTCAAATTTGTACAAGCTTACCTTTATAGAATACTTTTCATCAAAATATGGGGAGTTAAAAACTCCGCAGAGGCTAAAAAAAATATATTAATGAACAAATAAAAGAGTTTGGAACAATTAATTCCTGCCAATTTTAAAAGAGCAAGCATTATCATTAGTGGGATAAAGATATTTTGACTTGTTTAATTAGGAATTACAACTGATAAAACAAGGGGAATCATGAATTGCGAAGATTACCTCATTATAATTAAAAAGGTACACTAAGATATACTTTTCGACAATAACTTATTTCATGATAAGTATCAAAGGTATTTCCAGAGGGAGGATACTCCCCCAAATAATAGAATAGAATTACTTAAAAGGTTCTGACGTTAATTAAATGTCGACTTTTTAAAATAAAAAAGAATTATCTTCTTAGCAAAGAAGATTGTTTAACAACTGGAATTAAGACGAAGTTTTTTGAACTATCAATTTTGGTTTGAATAGAATATCGTTCCTTCCTAGATTGAAAATGAAATTCTGAAAAATAGAAAATTTTTCAAGGTAACGCAGTTTTGTTAATTAACATAGACAAAGAAATTAATATACAAGAATTATAGAGCAACAAACATTTCGAGATTTGGGAAACAAGCTTTAAAACACTAATAACTAAAAAGAAATATCCTGAAAAATGGGGATGGAAATAAAGAAGCGATTATCCTATTAAATAATGAATTAAACAAAAGGATACAAACAATATCAAAAATTAAAGAAAAACCATCCAAATACATATTTGGTGTCGCTTGCGCGAATATACGAATATTATGACATGCAATCAAGTTATTGCATCAAGCCTTTAAAAAATTGCCAAATACTGAACTCTAGATAATGAAAAGAGATATTTAATATTATTGCCCAAACTCTTTTTAACCGCCAGAAAACTTCAGGTTATGCCAAATGCTTATTGCCTCTTAAATTCTGTAAAAGAAAAATTTTTTAAAAAATTGGAAGGTAATTACCGCAAAAGAATTAGGTTCTGAGTAAAGAAATTGAAAATAAAAAAAATGTAAAAAAATATCAATAGATTAAAAATGATTTGATTTTAACCAACAAGTAAAATCTTTTATGTTCATTATAAAATGGCTCCTCTTTGGTAAATAAAAATAAATATGCCAAATTCATGATAAAATTTTTATTGGAAAACCTTTGAGGAATTGTTTATTTCTTAACATTACTGTCTAAAAAAAGCTTGTCAAAAAGCATCGTTACGGGTGCCACTCCACTGCACGAAACTGAGATACAATTTCTAATTTAAAAAAATCTTCTATAGAAATAAGTAATTCCTTGATAAATAATTCTATCAAAAAGAAAATTTTTTAATATAGCAAAAAATCAAAACAACAACTATCATATTACAATTTGTTAAAGGAAATTATTACAAAAAAAATTTATTCGAAATAAGCAAAAGAAATTTTTTCGCTTTCGCCAAACTGCTTAGAAAGTAATGATGATTTTACAAATAAAGGGACTTTAATAAAAAAGAAACTTTTTGTACACACTTGGTCGCTTGATTCTTTGAAACGGTTGCAATGCTAAAAAGTCAAGGAGATTTATTAAATGCAATTATACCATTAAAACGTGATTTTATAAGTACAAGTCAATTCTAAAACTAATTAATAATTGGTTAACGATCCTATTCAATTTAATGCGAGGAGAGAAATCTTAAATGAAAAATGAATTAAAGTTTTGTTCAACTAATAGAACGTTTAAAATCAGAAGAAACCTAACAGTATTAAAGATCCTGCTGATTTCTATCAGATTTTTGCCAAGCTAGATATTTGAAGCCTTCTAATGTTGCCCTCAGAATCTATTTGGTTGTAGCCAATCGATTATCTTTATCAGAAACGGGTGGGTTGATAGACTCTTTTTAATAATAATGGTTTTATTTCCCCGCCTCAAAATAATCGGAGAATCTCTATCAAATTCCATTCAAAAAAAAGCAATATATCCTCGGTCAGATGATATTGAAAAAAATGAAAGAAATTCTCATTCCCATTTTCAAAATACAATTTTTAGCCCCAAAAATAGTAAGCTAGCAGCTTTGAGAAAGCAATTAACAAGTATACAATATTTTAAGCTAATATGTGCGGATTAACTGGATTTATTGAATATTCAACAAGAACAGAAATAACCTTAATTTTATCTAATATGAGTCTCTCAGTTAAAAACATAGGGGTTCTCAGACCGATAATGGTTGTGAATTATGGGCAATTAAATGAATTTCAAAAGTTGGGTTGCACAACGCCAGGGCTATCAATAATTGATTTATCTCAATTAGACATCCAGCCATGTTTGATGAAAGCAGTTAAAATATTCTATTATTTTTAATGGAGAGATCTATAATTTTAAAAGAAATAAAAAAGGAATTAGATAAAAAAGGAATAAAGTGTTAATCAAATTCTGAATACTGAAGTAGTATAAAAGCTTTCATAACATCTTGGCCGTTGGAGGCCTGTTCATTCTTTTATAGGAATGTTGCTTTGTGATTTAATGATATGGGAATCTAAGTAAAAATATACTTTTTTAGAGATCCGAGCTGGATAAAACCCGCTTTTTAAATTAATTATTGGCAATTGACTTTTTTTGTTCGAATCCCGGAATTAAAATTCTTTTCACAACATCCTAATTTCAAAAAAAAATAGATCCTATTCTTTAAAATAATTAACTTAAAGTTAGGGTATGTCCGCCACACGCTAATAGCATATTAGGAAATACCATTAATAACGCAAGGATCATTATTTAAATTTTTAATTGAAGACCAATAGAAATAAAGCAGAAAAGTATTGTCAGGCTATAGATTTCTATACAAGCCTAAAAGAGGAATTATCATTTAGAGAGCGCTTTAAATGAATTGGACCATTATTAAAATCAGCTTGCTGAAATAAGAATGGGTACCTTGAAACTGTGGCCAGTTGGTGTATTTTTAAGAGTGGATGGAATAATGATAGTAACACTTAATGTTTGCCTGCCAATTCTTTCAAAAAAGATTCAACCAAAAAATTTGAATACAAATTTACAATTGATTTCAGGATCAAAAATATAACGAAGCTCATTTATTGCCAGAAGAGAAAAAACGGCTAAATATCTTGGAACTAATCATACGCGATTATATTGCACTCATTTAAATGATGTGTTACAATATTAATAGAAAAATTACCTAACAGTCCTATGATGAGCCATTGCTGATTCTTCCTGCCATTACCAACTACATTAGTATCCAAATTTAGCATCAAAAGAAGTTAAGGGTGGGCACTGTCGCTGAATGGTGGTGATGAGTTTATTTTGCAAGGTTATGATAAATATTAAAATTTCCTGACATTATAAAATAAATTAAGTAAAATAACATATCCATTAAATAATGTATTTGCCAAAATTTTATCATTTTCCCAAGTTCTACATTGAAAAGTTCCAATATTGATTTTTTAAAAAAACAATATTAGTAAATTTTGGGATAATAAGCAGTCTCCCTAAATTTCAAAAACTAGAAGTATTTTAAAAAAAGAAAAAATTTTCTGAATGCTTAATGATTATAGTTAAAAGGCATTGTGGATGATGACATAGATTTTAATTTTAAGAACAAAGATACTTAGATAAGTCGGTGATAATCTGAAACAATTTTTATGCTAATAATTTAGCCGATGAACAATTTACATGACATATAAATCTTATGCTTGCTTTTGACTACTCCACAATAATGATGGACGACTTTTGCACCAATAGTAGGATAGGGCAAAGTATGTCTCAGGGAACATGGAGGCGCGCGAACCTTTATTCAGATCATTAGATTATTAGAAATGGCCGCCGAAGTTTCATCCGCCTTAAAAGTAAAGACGGTGTTCAAAAGCACAATACTCGAGAAGTTAACCTATAAATATGTGCAAAAGAGTTAATAGATAGACCCATAGAAAAAGGATTTGAAAATACCCGATTAATATTTTTGGCTTCGAGAGCATATGCCCGAAGAATTAAGAAAGTTTATTTGACAAAAATTTCTTGAAGAACAAGGCATTTTTAATAAGTGATTATGTTATTCAAAATATTTAAAATATATCAATAAATGAAGAACGTTAGATTTTCGACAAATCTGGTATATTTTTGTGTTCAGCGAATGGTAATAAAAAATCGGATGATTAACAAAAACAAAAATTTTTTATTTATAATTCCTTTCATTATATAACCGGTGGTGCAGAGCGATTTGTAAATTAATTTTTTGAAATTGTTTCAATAGAGAATTTAAACCTAGACCTTAACGATTAGTAAACTTTTTATTCAAAAAGAAGGTGGAGCTAGTTTCTGAGATTGCCTAATGACAAATTAGAATAAATTGAAGTTAAAAATGTCACGGCCGTTAGAGATTTCATTTTTTTAAAAATCTCTAAAACTTATAAGAAGGGAGAAGAACCTTGAAGTAGTTTTTTTTCACGTCGAAAACGCTTGGTCACCGTACCTCAATTTAATGTAAGCGTCATTAAAGCAAATTTTATTTTTTCTTAAAGTGGCAAATTTATATTGTTCCGAGAAGCAAGTAACACTAAGTGACATTGTACTAAAAAGAAGTCGCAGGTTCTTCCATTTATAATGGAAATTTAATAGCAAAAAAATTTTTATCCAGATTAGAATGGCTATTATATTGTCAATCTGAATCTGATGAAATCTAACGTAGTCCGTGTTTATAAAGTTTAAACCTTCTAAACTGAGGTTAATTTACAATCCAGTGATTTGGATGCGAATTGTTAATTATTAGCGATAAAACTCCGAAGCCAGTGTAACCTTAATATGGCCATTTTGCATCGCTATTGAGATTAGGTCCTGAAAAAAGGTTATTTAAGGATGATCGAAAGTTTGCAAAAATTTAAGATCTGACAATTTGGGGTTTTATTTATATTTAGGTAAGGAGAAAATGATACTGGAAAAATTCAAACCAAATTTCTGATACTAAATAATTGATATAGAGGTAACTTATTGCTTTCAATCTATCCATATTTTTTTCTAAAAAACGTGCGAAAATTTTTTATTAGTTTGCTTCTACAAACGAAGGTTTATTCCTGTAGTAATTGAAAGCGTTATCGTCTTGGAAAAACCGTAATTGCTTGTTGATTGTAATGGAGTGACAGAACTTTATTACTCAAAAACAAGAATGGTAAATTATTTCAAAATGACAACCAAATAAAATATGAGAAGCCCATTGATAAATTAAATTTTAGAATTATTTTCTGAAAAATGAAAATTATTAAAAGTGCTTTTGAAAAACTTTTTTAGAAATTGTAGATATTAATGGTCAGGTATGAAATAAGTTTTAATATAAAAAGCTAGTGCAAAAAAAAAAAAAAAAAAAATAAATTGTAAAAACCTTATTTTATTTTTTTATTAATTACCCTACCAAATAACATTTAAAATTCTCTATAACAAGAAGGTATTTTTGTTTTTCCCGGCAAGAAAATATGATGATTTGTCCTTTTTCCCCTCTATTTCATATAGTCTAATTTGAAGGTAAAAAAACAGAGTGAACCATTTAATTTATTTAGGAATTGGGCCTAGGTTTTTTAGTTAATTTCTAGCATATTATCTTTTAGTCCTTACTTTGGTAGATATAAGTGGTACCACTTCTCCTCATGGTGCTTAAAATACTGTACTATACATTTATTCTATAATTATAGTTTCGCCATATTCTTTTTTAAATAATTTTGTGTAAATGATATTATAAAAATAGCTTTATTAAATCCATATTTATAAGCCTAATTATTCTTTTGGAATAAGTTAGAACATTAATTTTGATGGAGGATATATAAGTCTTTTTTTTAAACATCAATGTTGTACGAATGTTAATTACATACCTTCTGGTTTTTATCAAAAAACTTTAACTAAATTCTTTTTCTACTATTCTATTATTTTTAGAAGTACCCAGGGTCTGATGAAATTCATGGTATCTACGGGATCCCTATTAGGTGGCTTGTTTTTATTTAGTTAAATTTTTAATCATCTCCAAAAAATTTTAGAAAAAAGGAATTTAATCTATTTATCACCTGATATTAAATGTTTAGGTTTGTATATTCTTATTAAATTCAAGGAGATAACTTTAATGGTTTTAAATTATATCGACCATTTTGGTTTTGCTTCATACTTTAAGTAATAAAGTAAAATTTAGTATAAAAAAATTTAAACTGATTATAGGATTTCCTCCAATTTCTAGTTGTTATGTTTGTAATGTATTTACTTTATGCATAATGGTATTTGGATGTAATTTTGGTAAATTTAAAAATTCATTTGATGGCAATAACTAGTGGTAAGTGGTGACGGAAGTATAAATTGCAAAGATTTTTAGGAAGCCTGGATTTTGTCAATTTCATTACTTTCGTGAAAGATCCTATTACAATTAATTTTTGTGGAAACTGGTTATAATATGTTTTTGAAATTACGAGAAATGCTTGGAAATAGCAAAAATACGTGATTAGGTAAATTTAAAACTATGCGATTACAATTCCTGAAAAATTTTTTCTTTATGTTTTTATTTTATGGAGGTGTTTTTTCTCCTTTTAATTTATAGCATTTTTTATTGGCCAAATTTTTATTAAGTTTTTAATAAAATCTTTCCAATAAGGAAAAAATAAATCTATCTTTGTGCAGGC
>Ga0163217_1022829_pt1 | contig 13468 bp, 25 predicted proteins | sample SynspAceP_FD_185933 | JGI IMG/M metagenome (GOLD analysis project Ga0163217, IMG submission 185933) | Saline lake microbial communities from Ace Lake in Antarctica - Synechococcus sp. Ace-P (PacBio error correction) | ecosystem: Environmental > Aquatic > Non-marine Saline and Alkaline > Saline ...
TTGGAAGAAAAAAAATGCAATCCGCGTTTTGGAAGCCCCCCCCCAAAAACCCCTTGAAGTAACCGACATCTTTCCTTATTTTTAAGGTTTATGCAATGTAACCTCGCCTTCCTCAAGCCGAAAAGCTTTTGGCTAAAAATTAAGAGCAAAAAAAATAAAATGTCAAGAATAAAAAAACTTTTGCCTCAACCAAAAACCAAATTTGGCTAAACATTGAGTTTATTGGGGCGCATAGCCCCAGCCAGACAAATCTTCTTTTGAAATTTTAAGGACTTAGTCCACAACATTTAAATCAGCAAGAATTTCTTTGTTAAACCTAGAATCCTCATTTTTCGTCGCTGAGATGTATTTGTCTGATCGCTAGGCTCCGAGCTATGCTGCGGCTCATTGAAAGCACCAAACAATTCCGACGCTATATGCCGACACTCCTTCCAGTTTTTTCTTCCTTTCCAGCTCATCCGGCGTAGGAAATTTGAAAGAATCGTTGCCCTTTTACTGTCTCAAATCGCTATTGGCCGCCTGAAATAGCTTCTGCTTTCCACTGCTCATAATAGTCAATTTCAAAAATCCCATCGTCGCAGCCTCATTTGGAACTTTACCAGCTTCAGTTGGCTTCCATCTTCTTCTTTTCCCTTCGAAAAATATTACACAAATTTTTTCTGGAAAGCTTCCTTCGATTTTCTTCTTTCTAAACTTTCAAAATTAGAAAGCCTTCTCCCTTTGGAGTTTCTACTTTCTAGATTGAAACTGGCTTGGATTCAAAAAATGCTTTCTTGGAAAGGAAAAACGAAAGTCGAATCTCATCAATCCTTCTTCCTTACATTTGCTTTTGTCCTGAAATCCAAGTTGATCAAGTCCTTCTTACCTAGCCCATCTCAACTGGACCTTGGCTCTGAAAGTGAAAGTCGTGGTAGTTTGAAAGCTGCTTTGAGCATTTCCTTTCAGCAAAGTTCCTGCCAGACATCCCAATTTCAAAAACCTGTGCGAATCACTGGTTACTCGAATCGGCCTTCACCAAGACTGGATCGATAACCCCTGACCGAAGTATCACTTCGCATGTCCTCCACCTTTTCTGATGTAATTCAGTGATATCGCTTAACTCGTCATAGACACTTCCCGTCTTCACCAGACCATGATGAAAGAAGGAATTTCCTAGCGCCACGAAATATCACATTGTTCAAAACAGAATGAAAAAATCGGCTGGCCAACCCCTCTGCAACGAATGCAACGTCCCTCGCCCTCTCATGAAGATCCATACGGGCAGCATCATCAAATTTTTTTTCATAACCTCTTCACACTTCGAATCACTTTTTAACACATCTTGCTGGATGTAATTATCTCTGCGTGGAACGAGCGCCGTAGAAAGAATATCTCTGCCTTGCTAAAGCAGTAACGAATCGCCAAGTGCCACTAGATCTCCCCTAGCTGTCATTGAGAATCACCAATACGGTATCAACAATTCCCGAAGTGAATTCGAATACCCTGTTGGCACAACATTCATTTTTTTCTTGCCTTCGAACATAAATTGCAGTAGACCCCTAACCGTCGAACTGTTGAGTTCCCTGCAAATCGGGCTACCAAACTGAGCTGCTTCCAGTACCAGTTCCTCCAACCCATTACCTGCGGTATAATACCAATCTTCCGTTAATCAGCTAAGAGCTCCCCGAATTCCAAGCCTCGGACCTCAAGTGCCTGCATTTTCTTGCTTCAGGAATTGCTCCTGCTCCTAGGCCTTTCGTGAGGTAGCTTCCAAACTGTAAAACTTATGGAACTGCTCGACTTATGCCTGCGCGTTCGTTTGAACTACCACAAATTCTACCGTCCTTGAAATGCCTTGGCTAAACATGGTATTGACGGCATAGAAACCGCCACCAGCCTAACCCAATACCTTGAAATGGATTTTGAATTTTTTTGAGTCGAATCTGTAATCTTTTCCATGTAATCTGACAATATTAGCTTGGGGTAAATATCATTTAATTGGAAATAAGGAGGGAAGTGAATAAAAGGGAAACAAACCGGCAATGGGCAATGGACCTCCCAATCCATAACCCTATAATTTCGCCCCGATTCATCAACTGATGAACCTTTTAATTTTTCTTATACCTGGTGAAAATTATCTTTCGAGAATAGCTCAAAAACAAGGTTCTTTTTCTACTGGTGGATTTGAACCAATTCGCAACGCGCTCTTTTGTACTTTTCAATCCCCCGCATCAACTAAGTCCCCTTGAATCCGCACAACCAAGCCTACCAAGTCGGCTAATTGGACCTTTTAACCTCTCGATCAACTGACTTGCCAAAGCTCGTGGATAGCCAAAGCGCGAACCAAACCAGTCATTATTCAAAAGCTGAGAGATAAACCTGCACAGGCTGTGGAACCCACCGCCCTGTCACAGACAATTCCTGCCAGCACCAAAACTTCTTATAGTCCCCACTTGCAATAAATCTCAATTCCTGTAACGTATCTCGATAATTTTTCCTTCCATTCTTCGCCCTGATATAGAAGCTAGATTTCCGGAATGGAAACTCCTTTGGGGTCTCTTAATTTCTCAACCCCGAATAACATACGATTCATTTGGGTTGCCACCTCAAGCGGGAGGGCCTTTTGGCCCAAAATCGAAGTCTGATAATTCTGCTGATTCCCGCCATCAACCATGCAATCCCTTCTTTGATGTCTTGTAAATGATGTTTCCTCCAAAGGAATCACAGCGGTATGCCGAAATGATATTTTTCATAGAAAATCCAATATCTGGGTCCTCCTCCGATACTACAGGCAACCCCCCCCTTCTCGTCAACAACTAGAACCGAAAAAAGCGAACTTTCCAATGGCTCAAGACACAGTTGCCTTGAAACTAATTTTGCCCCCCGGTACGCAACGGTAAATGTATTGATGCGCAGTAAATGTGCTGATATATGGAAAAATCCTCCGCTCCATCCACCGTGTGCTGAATGTCCCACAGTAAACTTTGAATTCCCACCCTCGTACTCGACGGTAAATAGTCTTGAGGCATGAACGGAAATAATGTTTTCCCGAGCACGAGTAAAATTTTTTCCATTTCACATGAAAGTCTTAACGTATATCTTCGACAGTGAATCCATCATCCGGGCTCGCATGATGCTTCCATTTGGGATCTGCCTCTGAATATTCTGTCCGGCGATCCCCTAACATCAACGTTCACGAATATTTACGTCGCCAATCTCGCGCATTTCCTTCCTATTGCCTTTCCTTCGATCCATGACATTTTTCATATTGGTGACCACACCAACGACAACGCCGTCAGAGACCGCCTTGCCCACCGAGCACTTTCCAATTTTCCATACCTCATTTGCGACCGACAATCAACACAGAACTTGTGTTTCCGGGGATTCTAGTCCTACTAACAATTAAACTTATTTTCCATATCCAACTTTTATTCACAGACATTGACCTTATATTTACACTGACCCTAGCCATAGTAATCCCCTTTCATGTAAAATTGTCTTGTAAAGACCAAAATTCGTCAAACTTAAATCCTCAATTTGCGCATCCAACCAACTCAATTAGCGATTAAAACCGACCTCTGATAAAGCTGTAATATCGTCGCCGCATTCACTACAGTGTCGATCGCCCGCATTCCAAAATTTAATCTTGGTGGAATGAAAAAGATTCAATAAATCACCCCATCCAAATTCAAGCCATTCAATCCATTACATTCCGCCTCAATCCATAACGCTCCGCAAAACTCCCCCTCGATAATCAAAACCCGACTTGTGTCATGTATGGAGTTAAGTAGGAATCACCTTGCCTTCAGCTTGATGTAGCCACCTGCCCAAAGCTGTGGCAATTTCTGGCGAATCGGCTGAATGCTGTTGAATATCCTAAGATCCAAACCTTTCGACCGATCACATTGGCCCTCACCGGTTTTGAACAAATGGATGTCCCCACTGATCGAGACTCGATTCATTCAATTGGAACTCCTCAGGAAGGACCGAACTTTCAAAATCAGGGAAAGCCCGATTGAGAATCTTGGTATTCTGCCCTTCCTCTACGAAATACCCCCTTCAAATCCCTCAAATAAAATCTCCGGGCCCTTCCCTGAATAGGTTTTAATAGAGCTTTGCTTTCTCCCACAAATCCTATAACCACAACGGTCAACTGAACTACAAAAGCATGACCTTTTTTAGATGGGACTTGTTCTGTCAAGTCGTTTACGCTCCGTTCCCTTGTTCCATTACTGCCAAAGGCGGCAACCAATCGATCAATACCCCCAGCACCCAATGTACAATACTCGAAGTTATTTTGTTCCCAAATAATTAAAATCTCCTTCTTTTAAACCAAGGATCTTGGTTTCCGAAGATAAATCAATTCAAATACAATCGCTGATTCTTCCACTCCAAGGATTTGGCAAAGTTTCACGAGCTGGAAGATAATCCAATACAATTACCTCAAATCTGCCACATAAAGAGCTTTCAGAAAAATCACCGTGCAAAATCACCTCCGCGAAAAATCGCGGAAAATCACTGTAATTTTTTCACCCTCGGAACATCTGCCCAACGAGCGCAAAACTAGCCCTATCTTCTCCGAAAATGTGCAATAACAATCGTATAAAGACCAGGTTCTCTTTATTGAGTGAAATCTCAATCTTCGCTTTACCCTTTAAAAGAGGGCCAAACCTTTTCGATCTTGGTCTTCTGTCCAGCTGAGAATCAGGCAACAGCAATGCTCTTCCAATGGCAATTTCCACATTATGGAACCGGACAAAAAGCCTAATCTAGTGATCGTCGGCTTTTCAGTCACATAGCCAAAAATGAATGAATCCCTCTTTCCTGAATACTTCGACGAATAATCCGCAGATCCAACCCGTAAGTTTGGTACTTAACCTTGGCATTCCTACCTTCTCCAGCTTATGCTTGCAATTCTTCTGGATATAGAGTTTCCTTTTCTATCAATCATCTTGAGGAATTCTGAAAAAAACCCTGGAAGAATCGAAGATTCATCACCATAAAATCCAAGTGATCCGAATACACTGTGACGATGCTTCGTTGGATTGAACGCATAAAAATGATCGATCAAATCATCTGCTTCAAACTACCGACAAGTTTCTCGTTCGAAATCTTATCTCCAGAATCAATTGCTCTGATAGTTTGGGTAATTCCTCCCAGAATGCTGCGACTGGCTTTCCCGCTGCCTTCACAAATGCGCAAAGAGAAAGAATAGTTTTTTGCCGTGAGTTCCTGCCACTGCTATGGTGAAAAATGGCTGTACCCATAACCCAAAATCCTCCGATCGCTTTCTCACTGATAGCCTGCTCTCGGAAATAAATTCAAAACTGAGCAAACTAAATCGCACATTGCCGCGCGTCCAGATTAAACCCCCAACCCCCCCCCTCAATGATTGGCTTAGGATTAGAATTTGATGGACTCAAATAGCAACCAATTCAATTCCACAAAATTCACTTCACCGTCATTCCCTCCGTATAAACCTGATCTGTCAAACTGAGAAATGTGGTTTCGATCAAGCCGGACACAGCCATTCCCCAGCTGACCACGGCCAAAGCACCTCATACCGATCCCCACCGATCCTAGAAAATAGCGTTATGTAATCCCTTCGAAGCCTCACCGATGATTAATCTATTTCTTCTACAATGGCGGTTTCCCCGCATTGCTTTTGCCCAATTCTTTTATTTTCAATCCCAACTCTGCCATTTGAAAATGTTCATCAACTGAGTAGTCAAACTACTTTAGATTTTCAATGACCCACTGCAATCTGCATCCCTTCAAAACCAGCTGCCTGATTGTTGACAAAGTCAATGCAATTTTTGGTCTGTGATCCTCTTCTGCCACACTTGGGAAGGAATAAAAATCACCGGCCCTTACCAACAATCGAAAGTAAATACTGAAAGCGCAACCTGCCTGGACAACAAATCACAATCTGCCACAGCAAAAAGGCAGATCGATTTCCGATAAACCCCGAAAGGTAAATTCCCTCTCAACGCTGCTCTTCACTTTTCCCCTGAGCATTGCTTTGAATAAAATTTACCACAACGCCAAAGCCAGACCTTGATAGCCCGCTTATGTCTAGCTGCCTTCAATGCTTTTCAGACTGCTTATTCATGTCCGTCGCCTAACGATCCTCCTAATACCAGAAAGTCTTCTTGTTCCCTGAAATTCCAATTTAAATGAGCCACCCAGCCCATTTTTTCAACGCTATCTATCCAGATTAAAATATCCTTTCCTTAACGATCCGGTAAAGCTATTCGTCCGAATGGAAAATTGTCCATAACCGATAAGCCACCACAGATTTTAATGACTCTCTTGTGAAGAAAATCTTAATTGGTCAATCCCTCAAATAAGAGTTTTCCTGAAACCAAAGTTGAATGCATTTTCGCTGCGCGCAATAGAGCCGACCAACCTTGCGTATCTTCTATCCTCCCACTACTGCATCTGGCCTTGAAATCACTTACAATCTTTTGAGGCTTGTCCTCAAAAACTCTCAATATTTTCCAATCGGAAACTTTAGATATCGAATGTCAACCTCCGCTGAATTCCTGCCTGCAACATAATCTTGATAGCCACCTCAGCACTTTTCTGCTTCCATTTTACTAAAAGCCCCTACAAACATAGCAGCTCACTCTGGATTTTTCCACCCCAAGCCAATCGCAATAAGCGATCGCCGATAATGTGGCCCTCCGTAACTCCACCACTGATCAAAAGCGATATTGGCTTGGTCATCGAATGATTTAAGACTGTTTGTTAAGTCTTTGCCTTAATTTCTGGCCGTATTGGCCAATGTTTTCCTCTGATGACTTCCTCGTCCTTATACCGAAAGGATATTCCCAGGGAGATTCCCGTAAAAATACCAATGATTCCTTCCCATACTCAAATATGGCATGGCAATCCCGAATCGAAACCAAGGCCTTAACGGCTAACAGCCCATATTGACCAAGGCTTGAATCAACCAGCGCGAAACTCAGTCCCCGCAGAAAGCAATCCACAAAAGCCTTATTGCAATTGGCTACAATACGCAATTCCCCGATATAGCAAGCGAGTATAGGAAAAGCAAACTCCACAAAACCCAACCTACCATTCCATACCTCTTTCGATAATGAAATGGGCGTAGATAAAAATCTGAATAAGGATGAGGAAAAATTTCGCTGGGCTCGCTATTTCCTGGACCCTTTTGCCAGCACTCCTCCTGTTGGCAAATGCAAATGAATGGAATGCTCTCTTGGAAAGGAAATTTTCATTCATCCTTGTCCATAAATGCCTCCACGCGAATATCAAGTTGCCCACCGCTGACCTATAAAAACCTGCAGCGGTCAACCTAAAACCCCGACGAGCCCAAACTATTGCCCAAATATTTTAAAACCGAACTCTACCGATAAAACATGATCAAAGACATGTCATCACACATAAGAATCTGCAAGTGGAAAAATTAACCATCGCAAAATCAATCCCCAGATCAAATCCAATCGCAAAAATGATCGCAACAAAAGGTGCTCTGAAATCCTTGATTTAGTGACTTTTCCAGCAAAACTCCCTCCAATGGCTGGCGATCAAGGCAACTTTGCCAATCAATGGCTGAAAGCTGATTGAGACAAGGTTATCGATCCAACGATTTTGCTCATTGATATTGAGCCAAATAGATAGTAACCATCATAACAGCGGAAAATCGAAGCATCACAACCTACCTAGCAACACGCAACTTCGGTAACGAATTCGTGGGCAGCCCACATCAAACGCCCAAAGAAACGAAAAACATGGATGGCTTAACAATAACAATCTGTATCCTCCTGCCATAACGTAATAGGCCTGTGAACCCGTCGCAGAATACACAACTATCTACCAGAAATACTGATAATAGATAGAAAGAAATCCCACGAATCCCCCCAGAAGAAAAGGAAATCACCTTGAAAAGCCTCAAATCGATCCATGATTGAATTGGCTAAATGCGATTCTGTTTAGGTAAAACTACGTTCGAATTTGATTCCTGGATCCCGTAGTTTGAAAAGGTCAAAGGGCTGGCGCAAGCCGAAAGTAAATCCCGACGTCTCCAGAAATTCACCAAGGATTACCACCCATGGACGCCTTCTTTCACGAATTCTGTTCTCTGATTCGGTAAAATAGAATAGTCAAATGCCTGCCTTCAACTCGCATTATCTTTCCTAGCAAATCAACGCTTTTGATCCAGGTATATTTTTGAACATTCTAATTAATCCCTTATCTAACCCCGCCTGCGATCCAAAATAATAGGAATTGGAATAGGAAACGCTAAGGCATAGCATTAATTCCAACAATCGTCCTTTGCTATCATGACAAAATCGACTCCGCCAATCAAACCTCCCCATTCGATCGGGTCATTTTGAAGGTTTATATAATTAGGCTCCCCTCAGAAACATTTGCTAAGTGTAGCTGCCATTATTGCACAAGGGCATTCATTAATTACATGCTCCCCAAGAATTAAAAGACGGTTAACAGAAATGCTAGCTTTTTGCTCTTTAACACGATCCTCTAATTCGAACTTCTAAATACCCCTACAACTTCTTTCCTTTTAGGGGCGCCAAACAATGCTAGTAGCTCTATCCTAATTGGCAATAGCCTTGAACAGAAATTGACAGCACAATTGACAAACAAACAATGTTGCATCCAATGTTTTAAAAAGCGCAGGCTCGATTCAAAAATAGGTTCGGAATTTAATAAGTAAAGAACGACCAAAATGACATTGATAAAATTGGTCAAAACAGCAAAACTCGGCCTTGAAAAGAAAATAACCACAAATCATAAGCTAACGCATTCGATCATCCCACCATGCATGATCCCGTCGTCGACAACTGAAGCGGTCCCAAACTTTCGCCAACAATTTCCCCCGCTAATCCTACATCGTAAACCCCCTCTTGAAAGTTGTAAGTCAAAAGTGGGTGGTGTTTTGCGTTGGTTCCCTGTGATGCAAAAATCACTCGCCCCAGCAAACTGTATCGTTAGGCAATTCCCAATCATCCACAACAAACGATCCCTTCAAATCTTTTCTGCAACTACCGGAACTTAGAAGATTCCCAACTCTGAAAATCATGTCACATAGAATTTTTCGAATTTCCGCCTTCTTCAAACTCAATACCTGCATGCAAACTTAGCTTTATGGAAATCTGAATTTTAAACCAAAAACTCAGATACAAAACAGCATAAACCTTTCACCTTGGCAACATGGCTGCCTTCCCATCCCGCTTTCTCCGGCTCCAAGGATGGCTAATCAAGTTCATTATTAATCTAAGCTTTTAAAAGTCGGCAATTTGTGATCAACAGGCAAAAGAATCCCAAACGATCCACAATCGAGTGACAATCTTCGCCTCCGACATATTTTCCTTTTTGGTAATGATGAGATCGGACATCAGGAATAACCCTTTCCCCACCCGTTATCTTTTTATGTGTATTTGAATAGCGTCACTGAATCATGACCGAATCGTCTCTATCAGGAAAATCCCACATCAGCGTAGAAGCACTCCTGCGATCGTCAAAAGCCAAAACGGCAATTCACTCCACCCCAGCAATCAAGGCCACCTGTATCAACACCCATGAAAACTTGGGCAAAATACAATTGGTAACCAAAAGAACCCCGACCAGCGGCCATAAACGCTGAACGAAATCACAACAACTCCCCCAGAAATAGGGGATACATCAAAACATTGAGGTACTCGGAGAAAATAGCATTACCCGCTGATTTAGGCAAAAAATGCGATGGTCAAGCCCGGGGATAATGCCGAACGTCTTCCCTGCTGCCAAACTCAATTCCAATCGTAATTTCGCCCCCCATTGGGAACGCCTTAATGAGCCTAAAAGTCACTACAAAAAATGTACAAGACCTGGTGTCATCGCCTCTTCCAAGAAACTTAGCACGCTCCTCGTGAATTCACTCATAATTTTGGTAAAAGGTATCGTCCCGTCTAAGCCACTGACACCTGAAAAGAAAGGGGTTCTCAACTACCCCTTCCCACAATCGATACCGGATTGGAAATCCCCTCGGATCACTACATCCTCATGAAAATCAGAGCTCGATCCGACGAATGATTCCAAATCCCCCGATTGGAACCTACACGATTCTTGAATGTCCCTTTCATTCAATCCTTCCCTTATCTTTTTGAAATACTTTTATTAAACACCACGAAACCAATGTCAAGCCAAACGTGGTGAAATCACAAAAGGATAATAATAAATGTTGTTCAGAATTGGCAAAAAACAAAGTTAAGACAAATCAGGATCGCGCAATGAATCATCAGTCTCCATCGTAGGGTTCCCTTTCTTCTGAGCCGTCCTCCAGTCGAGATCACGGACGGTCTTCAAGCCGATCTGCTTTTTTTTTTTTGATCCAATTGATAAATGCGGGCCCCATAAAATGATTGGTGTCAACAAAGAAAAATACCTGCTGCCAAAACCTGCACGAAACGACAAAATGTACCGAATACACCTGTGCCAGGGATATCCAATACCGGTCCAATAGTCAAAAAATTGGGTATAACAACTTTTATTTTTTTGGTGAATTGTTGTAGGAAATCTATTACCACTCTGCATCAATCAAAATATGCTTCACGAAAACCCTGTTATTTCTTGAAATCTCAATTCATGCCTTTGCCAGCAAACAAGATGAATAAATCCTTCCTTTTTTCGAAACATACAGGCTGTTTTTAATGCCTCTTCTTTCGATCAGAGATTGAAGCATTTTTTCGGATCAGTTGGGTCCATACCTCTTCATAATCCCTTCAGAATTCCTGCCCCAAATCGTGGATTGTCCCTGAAGTCAAATTTAAACTTAATCACTTTTCCTGACGCGCAATTTCGCCATAAATCGGCCGCCCTGGTCTTATCCCGATTCCTCCGCAAGCCCACGTACCCGTGATCAATGCCTCGATGCCCGTCCCGCAACTCCATTAAATCTTCAACATTCCTCTAAACACATCATGTAAAATGTGCATAAACCAAACATGCGATAATTCCTTCCTAATTCAAATTCGATCAACTGCCTTTCGCGCCAACGATCGCTGATACTCCCGAAGACTTCAATTTCCTCCTCCCAGCAAAAACTGCCACTCCAAGCACTGCTAACAGGTTGTAAGCCACATTGAATGAACCGATCATCCTGCATACCATGTCCAACTTCCCCATGATATTCGATTCCAATCCTTCAAGGTATGGAAATGAATCCTTGTCCTTTGAATTCTGCGGGTGACTTTTAGGCCAAAGTCCGATGTTGGCTTTTAACAATTAAATGAACATCCACTTGACCTCGCTTATCGTCGTCCATGAACAAGTGCAAAAGCCTTTGCAAATCATCAAAATAGCTTTTTTCCCTAGCCTATTATTTCATCAAAAGGCCGTATATCTTAAGTGAATCAGTGAAAATTAGTGATAGGCCCCCCACAATTTTCAATCCAGCGATTTCGCTCTTGACGATTGCCAAAGAAACTACTCACATAAAAGCAATGAGTGCAATCCCCTCATCTACCCATTTCCCTTCAGCATCGCTTGTATACGCTGATGCAATCTGGAGTGGTATGTGTGAAGGTATTACTTGATTGTTGATTTAAATTTCAAAGTCCGATAGCAAGCCGGTACCTGTTAACCCATGCAATAAATAAAGCGTGAAGCAAATGGCTGTTAGTGGTTTTTCCGTTTGTATACCGTTATGCACGACCTTGAAATAATTTCTCGAATCCCAAAGAATTACTTCCAAAATCCCCTAAAGGGCCTTGGCATATTTCTGGAACTCGACAAATACTTTCCACCGGCTGCAAATCGAAGCAGGAAGCTTCCAACATACATAGCGAATGCGCCCTGAACTCAGTGCCTTCTCGATGGTATTCCGTGACCATCCACTTGTGTTCCCTTAATGGCAACAAAGAATTGTCCCCTCCTTGAACCTCGACTATCAAAGCAAGTTGCATTCACTTTGAACTTTCCATGTTTCCACAGTAGAAGTCATCGACACTTTTATATAAATATTGTCCCCTTAAATATCTTCACATCCCTAAGACAAGATTTATAGTAGCAATTCGGCTTAGTTTGGTTTCCGGGAACCAGCGCCCCTGTGCTTCCATCAACAACGGCCTTTCCTCTGAAATAAATTGACTTGCCACCCTTCATTTCTAAAAATAATAGTGGCATCCCGAATGGAAGACCAAAATACATCGAACGAAATTGGCCTTATCGTAATCCGTTGAATCTGAAGCCTTGACAACTTTGTAATCTGAGGCGACCGTCGGTCACCCCACTTCTTCAGAATCATGTAATTGACTTTCAGTTCCCCAACACCATCAAAATCCTCTTGAACTCCTCGACCTTTTCCTGCTTGGAGTTAACTGGAAGCACCTCGATCCCTCACTGCCGCGCGACCATGTTGCTTCTACCAGATTTTACTTCTAATCCCAACATCAGAATTCGAAGTCGGCGATTTCCCCTTGAAAAACTGGGGCGGAAACAATCAAACCGCCATAAAACGGCCAAACCATTGGACTGTCGATCAAACAAAATGAATCATCGAATACTTCGACGAATCAGCAAATGAAAAAGTAGCCCCGCAAAACTGTGTATAACCTTTTTGGTGGTTGCTTCCCATTGAATCAAGCCTTTTTTGAAGCTTGGTTCCCCCCCCTCTTTTAACCCTGCTAATTTAATAATCAGCATTGGGAGATATTCTTTGCTGTTCCCCATGGCCTTACCACACCCTTCTAACAATTCTTGAAGTTGCTTAAAACTGCCTTTTCTGAAACGAAATCTGATTTCGAAGAACCTCGGGCTGGAATCTTCCTGACAACAACTCACGGTTCCTTTGAAATACCGTATGACACACACTCAATCGCAACAACACGCTTCACCACAACCATTTTTCCCATTATTTCGCTACTTGCATTATAACGCGAGGGGCGTATGAACGAAAATTTGACTCTTAGCCGAATCGAAACACAGAAATGTCCATTAACAATTTTCGTTCCGGGCTTTTGAAAAAGGCTTGCCTTCACCGAATTAAAGTTCACAGCGCTACTTAATCCTCCTTAATGTAGCCATGAATTTGGACTGATCCGAATAATCATCGCACAGTTTGAGAGGTCAACATTGGAAGACTTTCAAAGCTTCCGCGGTGATGGTGCATATGCCCATTTTTTAGCACACGCACATTTGCTCTGTTATAGAAACATTGGACAACCATTCCCTGTCCCCCGACTTTCATTGAGCCCCTTGGGAAAAAGAAAAAAAAAAAAAAAAATATTATTTTCCTCCACACAGCAAGCATTGGAAATAATTTGAAATGTGACCCTGGCTCGTATTTCCTTGAATCCCCCAATCGCAAAATTGTAATTTCTCCGTGCCGTTCACTTTTATTACGCTGGAAGATTAGAGATGCCCTTAATACTGGCCAGTCCCCTTCACTTCCCAATCACGAATACCGAGCCAAACCAGCCTCACACATCAATCGAACTAAAATCATCATCAACTCCGAGCAAAG
>Ga0163217_1021251_pt1 | contig 13467 bp, 14 predicted proteins | sample SynspAceP_FD_185933 | JGI IMG/M metagenome (GOLD analysis project Ga0163217, IMG submission 185933) | Saline lake microbial communities from Ace Lake in Antarctica - Synechococcus sp. Ace-P (PacBio error correction) | ecosystem: Environmental > Aquatic > Non-marine Saline and Alkaline > Saline ...
AAGAGAAATAGTGTGACAGAAAACAAATCTTACTAAGTATTATTGAGTTGGCAAACGAAGGCGACGGCAATCAAAAGATCGACGAAGCAACTCCAATGTGGCAACGTCTTGACTGCGCTCCTCGCCCGCCGGTGTCCAAGAAAACTAACGGAATGTACCGAACCGTGCTGAGGCCCCTCAAATATTTTGAACCGGTCGAGAATGGCGAAATGACGCCCCAAAAATAGCCTTCAAGCGGGAATTTCTATGAAAAGCGAATGAGCCGGAATGTCCCCGCGCAGCGGACGGCAAAGCTTATACCGCAATCCCGAAGAACGCAATCCCGCCCGGTGTCCGCTGCAAAGACGCGAGTAGCACAGTCGGCCTCGATTACATCCGAACAGCTCTGCCAGAATCCGCTGATCGAGTTAATCCACCCGTGTATACACATGCGGCGCAATTCCGTCTGGCGGCGAATCCGAACAGCTTTGGTTTCTTGCCCTTTCTTTTTCCTTCAGCTTCCTTGGCGCGGGCAATGGCCATGCTTCCTTGGTGCGCATCCTGGATTAGATCTGCTCGAATTCAAGCGGAATGTGGCGAGGATGTTTTGAACCATCTTTGCCCATCGGATCGTTCGGATCATGAACCGATTCGCCCAATGCCAGCTTTTGACCCCGCGCCCTTTCCAAGTTTCGTCTGCAATAGCCTCGGGCGTCCGGGACAGACCGGCCAGCCGGTCCCAGTTCGGCACGACAAAGCCCGTGTTCCCCTCACGGACAGCAGCCAGTGCCTGAGCCAGACCCGGCCGCTCCCGTTCGTGCCGGTTCATCCACTGATCGGTGTAGATCGGTCTTCGCGACATCGAGATCAGGAGTGCTGCCCGCTGTGCGGCCGGAGGTCCTGTTTGTCCGGCGAGCAGCGGGCATAGCCGCTGCGGGGTTTTGACGTGGGTGATCCTTGCGCCGAAATTAGACCGAGTTCGTTCTGGCCGCCGTCGTGTAGGTAAACGCCAAGACGCCCTTCACGATACATACTCCGGACAGTCAAAATGAGAATCCGTTTCCCTGCTGCAAACACTGAGATCATTTCGTCGAACATTTCGCGTCCGGGACGATCTCCTTACGGAAGGCAGTCCGCGTCAGCGAGCCAGAAAGCGGACCCTTCGCAATGATACGTGGGTAATGGCTCCTTCGCGGACATTGCTGCCGTGGTTCTTTTCGCAAGCAAGGACTGCTGTTTAGCCCGACCGACTCACGAACCTCTTCGGCCCCGAATCTGAAATAGCCAGACCTTCACCGTGACTTTGAAACAGCCCAGGTCAATACCGGAAGACATTGCATCTCACCCTTCAAGCAAGCTGACCAGCCCCATATTTGGAAATTCAAGTATTGCCGGGTTTTCCACATTGGTCTGTGAGAATGATCCTGTCAACCGAACGAATACTTTCTGGCCTTCAAAATGCCTTGCTGCTCCTGCCTAACGAAATAGCTCACATCACAGCTGCTGCTTTTGCCACTTGTTCCCCAAATCGGCAACTGTTATCAAACCCAGCCGATCTACGAGGGCTTCGGAAACCCTTTGTCTCGCAGTTCTTCAAACAATGCTCGTAATTTTGCTTTTCGCGAAAAGTGAACTGACCATATCGTGGGCCCTTCGCTACTGGGCTTTCCAACGTTTAGGAAGTTGAATGGCTAAGGCGGTGGACAGGAAACCTGATCCAACTTATGTCATCAGCATGGCCTGTCCTTTGAAAGCTATCGAATAAATTGTATCGAACAGAAAGTCCAAATCCGTGTTTCTCAAGATAGCGTCAACAGGAAGAAAGAGCTCCGCTGTCGAGCTTACCAGCGCCGAAAATCAAATTCCCTTTCGACCGACTCATGAAAAGCCCATTCCGACTTGATCATGATGCGCATTTCAGAGAAAAATGCTTGATTGCGTCCCTTTGAAATCTGAAGAAATCGCTCAAAAGTGGCCTCTGACTGCATTTGGGCTGGTCCAATGTGCGGGCTCAATCGTGCTCCTACTCACTGTAATGAATTCTTTCTCGTCAGTGACTCTAAATGCTGAAAAAGATACGGGTAGGTTTCAACTTAAATTAAGGCTTGACCCTCCAGCCCTATTCACCACGATTAACCCGGCCGTTTTGCTGTACGCGCAGTCCGCTGTCAGAAAATGGCCCCTGTTTTCAAAGCCCAGATTATATATAATTGCCTGCCGTTCGAGCAAGATGCAAAGCTTAGTGAAAATGGCTCGTACCCTATTCCGCTTGCGATTTGAATAAGGTCCGCTTTCGAAGATTTGCCGATAGTCAGTGGATCCAGACGTCCAGTCATCAGCTTCGCAAAGGGGCAGTGTTAATCTTGACTACAGGCAGATCAGAGATTCGGCCAAGGTCACAGGGCTTACCGCTACGAAATCGACCCTGATGAAATGACCTTCGGGATATTCGAGAAGTAGAATTGCTAACTGCCTCACGGGTATTGCAAACATAAGCAAAATCGTCGGAAAGCGGTTTGCGTGCGCAGTTCCGGGATGAATGCGCCCACCTGTACCGATAACATCCGCCCCCCATTCCGATCTGATCCGCCCCGGGATTCCCGGGCTATCCGCCCAACCCTTTCTCGGCCTGTTTTTGGCATTTGCTGTGGAGGCGCTCGTGATGGCGGGGTACTTTGTCCGTTCTTTTGAACGATGGGACCCATATGAAGAAGCACCGATGCGGAAGATACGAGAGCCTTACGGACTTGTCGTCGCGAGGCGGTAATGTGACGAGGAATTGGGCTCTCCAGTTTATCTGTTGGGTCGCAACAACCTTGCGGGAATCTATCTGACCGTGGCAAATCGAGCTGGTTTGGAATTGGCCGCCTTTTTCCTGTCGACCTCAGCACAGTGATCTGAGCGCGCCTTTTCCCTCGAGGAAGGAAGATGAATCTTGGAGCCGATTCAACCTGAACTGGCGTACGTGCATGCCGAGTTCTGCGCCGGGAAAGGGGTCACTCTAATCGCTGTTTGTGGGAGGAGTACCGAACCGTTATACCGGACGGCTATGGCTTACAGCCGATACTGGCGACTCTACACGCGGTGGTGAAGGCAAGCTAATCCCGGTCTATGCGGCAGCGCCATCCTGCAGGTGAAGCGTTTATTCGTCGATTATGCCGGTGCCACGTTTGATGTGGTCTCCCAAGACCAGGCGAAGTTGCGTACGGCGCAGCTCTTTGTCGCCACACTTGGTGCGTCGAGTTACCACTTACGTCCGCAGGCGAGCTGGCGCAGAGCTCTGCCCCGAATTGGATATCCAGCCCATGTGCGTGCCTTTGAGTTCTTTCGGCCGGTCGTGTCCCGAAAGCAGCGTGTGTGCCGACAATCTGAGGCCGGTGTGACCAAAGGGCCTGTTTTAATGATCCCGCGATCAACCGCACATACGCGAACATGGCTGGCCCACCTACGACTACAGCAATCGTCCCGCGCGAAACGCACAAACCAAAAGACAAAGCTAGGTTGAGGCGCGGTGTTGTTGGCGGAGCGTTGATAATGGCGCGCCCTCGCAATCAGCGCTTCTTCAAGCTGGATGAGCTGAAGCGGGCGATCCGGCCTTTGCTGATCAACTGAACAGTAAAACCCGCCATCTGGGGCCAGTCGCCGGGATTTATTTGAGCGCTGGATTAGCCCGTTCTCAAACCCTAACCCGTTCAGCCTATGTTTTAAGCCGAGTGGAAGCAGTGCCGCGCAGCCGTGCGATTATCAGCGTCGAATTATCGGTCCGCCATTATTACTCGGTGCCACTAATCAGTTGTTGAAGCACACTGCTGGGCCAGGATTACCGCACCGCACCGTGGAGGTATATTTTAAAGGGCAACGTGTGGCCTCACACGCTCCGCACGTCGGGCCACCCAGCACCTCCACCCCATCGTGAATCACAGCCAGCCCATCACAAGGTTTCGGAAGGGGACGCCCTGAGAAGGTCCCTGAAGGCCGCGCGTGTTGCGTCCAATACACTGAAGCCTTCTCGAAGTGCTCATGCAGAAACGTAAACACCAGCAAGCAAGGATACGAAACCTGCATGGGCGTTCTGCGGCTTGCAAAAAAGACCTTTGGTCGCGGATCGCTTGAAACGCTTGTGCACGTTCCGCCGAGCTCACTGCCTACTCATACACATCCCTGAATTCCATTTTTGAAAACTGGTCTTGATCGCCCAACGCCGGCACACGCCACGTGACGGCCAGTGGAATCAACACACTCCAACATCCGTGGTGCGATACTTCATAAAGAGAAAGACAAAACATGCTCATCACCCAACACGGATAACTCAAGGCCTTGGTTCGATGGAATGGCCGAGGCTTTCGCAGAGCTGGAAGCACAGGACGGCCACGCCTCTCTCAGCCACGCAGAAATGGCTGGGCCTGCTTGTCGACCGAGAACAAGCCCAGCCGGAGACCAAAAACGCTTGAAAGTCGGAATGCGTACAGCAAAACTCCGCCATGTGGGGGCATCCCCGAGGACAAGACACCGCTCAGGCGAAACTCGACAAGCGCTGTTCCAAGCAACTGCTGAACCGGGAAGTGGATCCAAGCGACCGGCGCACCTGATGATCACCGCGCCCTTGCGGGGTCGGCAAAACTGGCCTGGCCTGTGCGGCTGGCACAAGCCGCATGCCCGCAACCGGAACAACCGTCGCTCTACAAACGCCTGCCCGCGGTTGTTCGAATGAGTTTCGCAGCTGCGCCCACGGCCGATGGCCCGCTTCCGCGCCTGCCGAGGCCTGAACAAAAACCGACCTGCTGATCTGGACGACTGGCGCCCAGACCGTTTTGAACATGCCGCCAACGCGTGACCTTATGGAGAATCGTCGTAAGGAACAGGTTATGAGGCCGGATCAATTCTAAATCACGTCAGCCAACCTGCCCGTCATGACAATGGCATGACCGTGATCGTGAACCCACATTCCGCCAGATGCCATAACTCGACGCTCGCTCCACCACAACGCCTACCGCATCGGGATTCGACGGTCAAGTCCATGCGCAAAAAACAAAAGTCCAAAATAAGGTGACAACACAAAAACATACTGATACCCAACACCTACGCCCTCAAAGCATGCGCGTCAAAGGTGGGCGGAATAGCCGGTAAAGAGTGGGCGGATGCTGTCGGAATGGGTGGGCGGAATACGCCGGACTGCGCAGTTCTGCGATCCACCGCGTTACGACGAAACGCAAGGGCGCACTTGTGTGTCTAGGGGGCGTGACGCGAATTTGAAAGAGTTCTGGCGCAAGCCGACGATTCCAAAGTAGGCGCGGAAGCACCAATAACGAACTGTGTATCAGCGTTATGCGAGAATGCCAATACGAGCAGCGATGAGGTAGATAATTAGACTCCTGCTGATGTTTTAATAATCAGAATGGAAGGTATCATAGCAAAATGCCTGAAAACCGCTTTTTCACACACATAAGAGTTGAGGAAGACAAGCCGCTGCGCCCCAATGAAAACGGCGCGGACTTACAAACATAACAACACCAAACCCATTCAATGGCCCGATTGGAATTAAGTATGTCGGGATCGGCAGGGAAAGGCCGGCCCCAAAGTTATTCCAACAACTTGAAAAAAAAAGCAATTAAAACTCCGCTCGTAACCCGGATGATAATCTGTCGCCAACACATGCGCAAATGTGATTTCGGCGGTCCTTAACCCTCGGGATGGAACCAAACAACACCCACGAGAGCTTGAAGCTGCTGCGTTAGACCTTGAGCGCAGAGAAGGGGTAAACCTCGCTCACACCACTCTCACTACCGGCGACCAAGTTACTCGAACTGATTTTTCAGTGGCACCTACAGCAAACTTTTCTTAATCCTCGAAGCGCTAAAAAGGCCCCCGTTGGAAGTTTCACGCGGGCCTCAGTCTCGTCAAATTCAATTTTCACACCCCTTCCAAAAACCCCTTCTACCAACGAGCACCAAACGAGGAATTTTGGCGAGCTAAAGCGATCTAAGTTCCAAGCACCACACTAGCGCGCCTTCATAGCCCGCAGGAATGTTCCGCCCAAGCGGAGCGCCGCATTGATAAGGTATCGCCATCCTGGAAAACATTTCCAGCGTCTGCTCGCTCTGATTCGCACGGCGGCGATCCTCGCTGCCATGCAGCGCGTTCTTGTTCTGTAAAGCTATTTGTTCTTAGTCCTAGGTATCTCCTGAACGTTTTAGGCACGTGCTTACGGAATTAGTAACTGCGCCCTTTGTGACCCAATTGCATAATTTGGCCCTATGTTGGCAAGAAATTGGTCTCATCGCTTACTTCGATGGCCCGCTGGAAGAGGTGCTCCTCCGTCGCACAACATTGCGGTAGACTGACTGGGCCGCTGCCGATTTCCTTAGACGCTGGGTTAGGCTTGCGTGGCTCAATCCTCGAATGCCATGGGTTCCATATGACTATATTTGGAGTGGTGATTTTCTCGCTCGATTCGCTCTTATTGGCCCCCCCGTTTTTTTTTTTTTTCCCCCCCCCACGCAAGTGCAGCCGCCTCTATATTTCAACGACCTATGCTGTCCAAGAGAGCGCCATGTTGTTAGTCAACTTGCAGCCGAAACCTTCTCCTGTAGCATCCGCGCAAATGGCGCATTGGGGCAACCTGACGCTCTCAGCGCCTTCTGAAACAATAGAATGCCTTTCCTGGGTCGGGGACGACCCCCAGTCCGTCACGCCAGATGACCCCAGGTATTTAAGGCAGCCCAGAATCTCTGCCGTCGGCGCGGCTCTGAAACATTGCCGTGCGGAGCGTCATGTCGACCCCCGTGAACGTCTTTGTCCAATAGGATTTTATGCTTCCCGAACCGCCAGTGCGGAACAGACTGCCCAGCCTACGGCGTTCAATCGATCCGCTGTCGGGTGCAGCATCTGCCGTTTGAGTCCAAGCTTGAAGTTCCTCGTCTGACCGGAGCCACCGCAGGAATGGGACGGCAACTCCTGTCGGCATCAGTTCTCGTTGAACCGGATGGTCGTCACATCGACAGGCCGAGAGATGTAGGGTGCCAGCGCCAGTTATGTTGGTCATGAGAGGCCAGTTTGCGGAGGTAGAGCGACGCCCGGCATCGCGTTCGCGTCTGTCGACAGGGAAGTGGAAGGAAAGCCACGACTCTATAGATCGCCCCTTCTTGCGCAACAACGGATCGCAGAACGTCGGAAGCGACGAACGAAAACCCTTTCTGCGTCTTGGAGGAGAGGAGGGGGCAAAACAAGGGTGGTCGAGATCGATCCCGAAGTGAAGTGGGTTCCGGTCCGACGTGGCGCGGAGGGCGCGCGCCCCCCGGTCCGTGCATTGATGTTTTGGCCAAGGCGTCCAAGCTGATCAAAGAATTACACGACCCGCCATGAAGGTGATTGGTAAAGAAAGAATTCGGAGGCACCGCAGACCCGGCAGGCCGCGTTGGGGATTGGTGAAGGTTCTCGTAGACAAGCCCTACCACTTTTCCCTGACCAGTCGCCCGCCATCGACATGCTCACGCTTTGCCGGGCGGAAACGCTTCCGGTTTGCCGTATCCCGCCACCGGTAATCAGCACCCATCCGCAAGTGCAGTTCAGGGGGTGGTTCCATGCATTGCATCCCATCTGCGTAGGCCCTCTTAGAAGACTTTTTCTTAATGATTCCAAGCAACACAACGTCCCTTGTCTTGTGATTAAAAGTCGCATATCAGCCTAAATTCTGCCGGTTTGGGAAACGCGAAAATGCTTTATATGATCCGTGAGAAATTAAGCCTTGGCAGACCCGAAGCGGTGCACTGTGGCGTGTTCTGGGGGCGAATTTTTTTAGCGTCTCACTGTGCCGATGGGTCCAATTTTAGGTTGCTGGGTCGAACCGAAGACGGTGAAACCCAAGCGCCCGCAGTCTCCGACTCGTTCGCTCATAGCATGACAACACGAGATACAGCCTTTGAATTTCGCGCCTGCCGAAATACATAGTCAATACTAAAATCTTTCAGTATTACTATTAATCTGAACTGGTATTAGTGATAAGGTAATATTTCCTTATTAACCAAGAGATTCCATGCGGATGTCACAATAAGCCACGCGCAACCTCGAACGAACCGGCACAGCGCAACCTGCCAATCGATATTCTCCGGCTCATCCCAGTCCCTACGGAGAGCCCCGTCCATTCTCGAGGAGCGCTCCATTAAATGTTGGATGACGCGACAGCTCGACCTGATCGCGGAGGCGATCTGCGTCGCCGCGCAGGGCTCTAACCGCTACGGGAGCGTATCTTACGAATCTCGCAATGGCATCGTCACACCGCCGCGCGCGCCGCGCCGTCACGTAACCGCTAATGCAACCCCAATTCCCGAGTTCTAAAGGCCTTGGAACAAGACTTTCCCTCGCTAACCGCCTATCTCGGTCGCATCGGTGTCACAAGCCCGGCTGCCGACCTGCTGGAACAGTCCCGACTTGACTATCGCTCGAGACGGGACGCCTCAGGGTAGCCTATGCGCCCTTCGACCACATCGCCCGGAAGCCAGATCGTGATCGTAGGCCATCCCACCAGGTCGGGCGCGGCATTGAATGCCTCTTTTAGCTGCTTCGAAATGTCACTGGAACGGGCTGGACATGTCCCTGAAGCTCTCGCAGAGGCGCACTGAACGCAGCTCAGCGCGACCGCCTCAGAGCCTAACCTCAATAGCGAATGCTTGATGCGATCGGTGTAGCGAAAACCTTGGCCGTCGTCGAACCATGGCAAGAAGTCCTTTCGGCAGTTCGCAGGACCGTGCATTTTTACATCTCGCTGCGCTACCGGTCTCCGTCACGGAAACAGAACTACAATGGCGCACCTGACAATGCTGAAGACGCCGCTACTCTACGCCAGATTGGTCGAAACGCATCCTGGCCGAAGAGGCCCGGAATGCTACCGTGACCGCCTTTGCTCTCCTCGCCCGCGACCCGCGGCCGCTCTGCGGATCCTCGCCGACAAGGGCTTGCTCGATCGCAAAAAGATTTTGAGCGCCTTGCACATCCCAGCGGCGCGAAGCTGAAACCGGTCGCGTATTTCTCGGGCGAAACCCGAGACACGAATTGCCTCACGTCAGACAAATAACGAACCCAGCCAAGCTGCCTTGAGCGCATTCAGGTGGCTCGGCCCAGATTCGGCAGCGCGCTAAAAGGAGCTTCAGTATGAGCAAAGCAACGACCATTCCGCATCGACTGGACGGAGATCGAGGGGGCAGTGCGTGAAGCGGACTCATGCGAGGGCTTCAAATTCTCCAAACCTTCGGTCCACAGGCAACGTAGGATGAACGACAGTCACTCGCGTTCCTTGGTCCTGCCTATTGAATCGACTGGCCCAGGGGGTATGAGTCAGAAGAAAATGCAAGCGTCGACATCACCCGGCACCGCCCTCACAGACATGCGCGTGTCGCTTGGGTGCTATGCATACCAACTCGAATGATGGGAGTGTTTTCACCACACCCAATCATTTGTAATGAGAATAAGTTTGTTTGCTTTTCTGGTGGCTATGCGCTTTGGACAGACAGTTGAAGCCGAGCCCAACGACCTCGACTTCAGAAAATGATCTCCCCACATTCGACGAGTTTTCGAAACGGCCATCGCGCGATGGAACTGGACCAGACGAAGAATAGCGACCTGACTGCCGAAGAGCTGGCCCTCTTGACGAACATGGCGGAAACGACCGTGCCCGCTCTCGCTCAGCAAGAAGGATTTCGGCTGGATCCGCCGAACACCTTGGACGAGGACAAGTCGTCCTAACACCCTATCGGCCAGCGATGCCTCCCAATGGCTGGTCCGTCGACGGGTTTTATCCCGAATGCTGTCGCCCATCCCCGGACGCGGCAAGCGGATCGCTATTCATGAACGCTTGCGGATCTTATCCATCCCGTTCTGTCGCCTTGAAGCGGACAGCTGGAGGCTGCCGGTCTCCTCGGTTGCACCCCATTAGGGGTTGAGCCAGAAATGGTAATGGCTGGCTGGTCGAAGGGCGCGCAGATCGCTCCTGAGTCGAAAGCCCTTCGGTCGCGTTGGCGGACATATTTGATGCTCCCCGCGCCGATTTCGCCCGCCAGAGGGGTACGGCACCTTTGGAGCTTGAAATGGGTAAGGCCGGGAAACTGAAGAAGGGGAGGGGTAGACCCCTCCCAGCCCCTGAACGGTAAAGTGTTGAAGACATCCGCTGGCAGCTTTACAGCCGTTGTCCTGTTTCAACGCGCATCGTCGCTCTTCGTAGCCGTACATGAACTATCTCAAGATAGTCAACTTTTCCGTCCGCCACCCCACCGGGTCCAGTTTTGAGTGACTTCAACAGACCTTGAATGTCATAGCGAGTTGCAGGTCACAGAGGTTCCCAAAGCGATTGCAGGTAGTTGTCGTCGGTGCAGGTGCTGCATAACTGGAGGTTGGCGTATACTGCTTGGCCTCTGAATGGGAAAGTTGGGCGTCCTGCCCCGTCCCTGTCCTGACCACATTGATATGTCATGGTAATTACCAACCAGTGACTGGGCCGGGGGAATCATCGGCCAGCAGACCGCCTGCCTTACTCGTAAAGCTATCCAGTAGCTGATACGAACCTCGCAAGTATCTGAGCTTTGATAGCCAGGCATGGGCTGATTGGCTGCATTTGCAACCAGCATCGTTTTTTGCTCCACGAAGCGATCCTAATGTTGCTGGTCTTGCTGTGGCTCTACACAAGCAGACAGTACCTAAAAATAGCGGGTAATCTACCGAAGGAAACTGTTTCTCTATATTCATCCTCACAAATGCAGTCGTTTTTTTGGTTACGCACAAGTTCGCCAATTTTTTCACAGAAAGCCCATGCGTTTGAAATGAACCGTTTTTGGGCCGCGCAGGCCTCGCGTGAAAAAGAGGTGCGGCCCTACCAGAAGGTGGCTCATTTGGGTAGATTGACCTGACTTCAGCAAGAGTTATCCGACCATGAATAGAATTTTTCGTATCGCTTCTTTTGGCGAATTTGCACAGCCTGTCGCACTTCTGGCAGCCCAAAATTTTGAGGCTGGATTCAAAGTAAGCCCGAGAGGTGAACTTTTGCGAAAGCCGCTGGAAATCTGTGCGGCCAACGTTGCAGAACAGGGGGATGCATCCGCGGCAAGTCGGCCTCGGGATTGTTTGTACAAACACGGCATGGCGTGCGCAGGACTTCGCCGAAGCTATGCGAGGTACGCGTCTGCGCAGCAGCAAGGGGAATGCCAGACGCGCAGGAAAAATCCTCGGGCTCAATCTATAGCAAAGGCGAGGGCGTAGCGCAGGATTAATACCGAAGGCATTGCGAGTGTAACGTACTGGCTGCAGAACAAGGGGATTGCAAACGCCCCAGGCCAACCTCTGGGTTATCTATGAAAAAGGCGGGGCGTGAATCAAAGATCTACGTTTCAGGCTCATTGTGGCCTTCAACATCGCCAGCGCAAAGGCAATGAAGATGCATCTGGCTTTTCGTGATAAAATAGAAAACTCAATGACCCGCGAACAGACGCCGAAGCTCAGACCCGCGCGCGGGTCTGCATGGCGGTCAGGTTATCAGCAACTGAATTTGAGTCTTCGATAATGCACAACCTTTCCAGTCGATGCAACTCTACTGGCGGGCCAGATTAAAGCCCTCAAAGCTCATTCAACATAACGCCGATTAGCATACGTTAGCGTTTGTTACGGGTTTTTGAAGCTTTCAAACACGACCCCTTTTAGCCACGTCACAATACGAGCGTTTTGGGACTTGACCTTAGCGTTCACTCATCAATAATGCGCCCATGAACGCATCTTATCAGGCATCGGCTATACTCTTAGTTATAGGCAGCTCACTGCCGATTGCAAAAGGCTGTTCCAACTATGAAGACGCGCAGCTTGCTTAACACCCAAGCACCTCAATACGGTCTGCTACGATGACGTCTGCGTATTGAGACGACATTAATCCTTGAATGTAGGCAATTCAGCAGGATCCCAAACTGGTTTTCGCAAGTCGGCATGGTCAATTGACTGTAGTGATCGCAGAAAATGGGCGATTCAAACAACAATTCATAGGAATGGCAAGGTCCGCGCAGTCCGCATGAGGCCGAAGCATCATCGGTTGTCGGTCGAGAAATAGGTAGACTGATTGATGGGCCCTCAACTGTCGCAGGAAATTAACGACCAACAGAATTGATAGCAACCGTTGGCGTATTTTTAATTCGACGGCAGTGAAAAGTTTCGCTCAGCGGACCTCCGCCTTCGTGTCAAAAACGACCCGTTTATATAGGCCACAGACCGAACGGTCTGCGACTCGGGGCCCCCTTCAGCCTTCTCTACAGTGAGGCAACTAATCTGGGTTTCAGTGAGTCGTTTCAACACACGGTCGTTTTTGGTTCAGATGGTGCGGGTGCAGTGGACGGTCTTGAAACAACTCAGATAGGCCCCTGCCGGGCTTGTCGACGCCAGTCTGATCGCTGAATGGCGAGTGATCTCGTAAGCACCGCCGTTTGTTGAGCGTTCAGGAAAGGTTAGCTGTACAGCTCAAAGGCACTTGACTAAGCTGACTGCTCCATCCATGGTGTGGAGGTTCCGCCACCGCTCTGAGTGAAGACACATTCACACCTGAATGCCGGTTCTTTTATAGTGGCAACGGCGTCCACTGCGTAGAACCTCTCTCTGTGATAAGGGAGAACTACTGCCCCAATTTCTCGATTGGTAAGTTGCCGAGATCTCTCAGCGGCCGGTCGACCCAGCTTTGAGCAAGGGCAAGCCCGCAAATTCGTCGACCGTCTTATTTGACAGAAAATGCTTTTCTGGTGATTCAGCTTTCGAGATCTCCTGAACTGGCCAGCCAAGGGTGCCGTGAAGCAGGTACGAAAAGGCGGTTAAGATTAAAGTATCTTCAGGGGCCTTCCCCCCACAATCATGAGTGGGCCCTTGGGCCGCTTTGAATCAAAACATGATATTTGGTATGCCTGATAATCATTAAGCGAGCGAGAGAGAATTTGCTGGATGTTAGTTTTTTATACGCCCGTTTTTTTCCCTCTCGAAAACGATCCCATTTAGCACGTTTCACATACGAGGCGTTTGTGCATCGACTGAGTCGCGGTGTTTGCGCTTCCCTGCCGTTCGCTATTCGTTAGAAGGCGTCCGCAAGGGTGCTGTTTTGTGACTATTTGGTTCCGTAGTCATGGCCGCTTAACCTGGACGCGGAACTTTGGAGATTTTGTAGCAGAAATGGTGGTCCAAAAATTGGACAGAGAAGCATTGTACGTGTGACCGGATATCAGTCTTTGTCTGACCTTCTCAATCAGACGCCAAACTTGTTCAAGGATACGGGGTCCGATCTCGCCACCTCTACGGACAATATGGCGACGTACCTAAATCAGCATAAGTGCAATTAGTGATGCTTCCAGCAGAAAAATAAGGTGGTCTCAAAAAGGGTCATGGACACTCTTATGTGAACCATTAATCAAAAGGCTTAACTGGGCAACAAATTTGGACGTCAGGCAATAACTGACCTTCAATGAAATTGAAAGCAATTTG
>Ga0163217_1056230_pt1 | contig 13466 bp, 19 predicted proteins | sample SynspAceP_FD_185933 | JGI IMG/M metagenome (GOLD analysis project Ga0163217, IMG submission 185933) | Saline lake microbial communities from Ace Lake in Antarctica - Synechococcus sp. Ace-P (PacBio error correction) | ecosystem: Environmental > Aquatic > Non-marine Saline and Alkaline > Saline ...
AAAGGGGGGGAAAAGGAGGGAAAAATCTGGGCCCCCCCAAAAGGGTTAAAAGGCCTTGGCCCCCCTTGCCCAACCACCCGGCCCCCCCAAAGGTTTTTGTTTTCCATTGCTTTTCGGCCCTGGCCCAACGGTTCAAGGCCCCCGGGGAAATCCGCCGATCCTGGCCCTTGTCCGACCACATCCGATCCTGAGGCGGTCCCCTTGGCCCCCTCAACTGCTTGGCGGGAAGGAAAAGCAAGCCGCGCCTGGGCCGGCCGCGCAGGCGGGCCGCGCAACCTCCTCGTCAATCGAAGGCGAACCAAGCAAGGCTTGCCCCCGGCCTTGACGCGCTTCCCCCTCGCGAACCGTGACCTCAAGCCAACACGGCCGCCGATCCTGGCCCGAAAAATCCGTTTCGGTAGCCCTCCCGATGCCGTCCAACTCAGCTCAAAAGGGCCGCCCGCTGGAATCGCCCAGCCATCAGACCAGCCCCCCCGCCAAGTCCAGCCCCACCGCGAGGATGCACCCCACCACCAATCAGCAGCTTCAGCCGCATCCTTGGGAAACCGACAAGGCAGGCGAGCGTCCCCAAACCAGGCAAGGCGCCGCTGAGATCCGGCAGCGTGTCAGATCGGCGTTTGCGCAGGTTGGTGCCGTAGAGACCAATCTTCGCGCAAGCTTAGCCCGCGCAACCTGCGCGGTTGGCCGCTTCTGCCCAAATCAGATCGGGAAGGCGGCATGCAACGACCCCCCAACGGCCAGCGCCCGCCTTCGAGGCGGTGCTCAACGAAAAGATGGAGAGCGAATTCAACCGCGGCCACTTTGATCGCAAGGTGCCGCTTGAATTCCGTCTCCAAGACCTCAGCCCCGAGGAGAAGCAGGCCGACGAAGAACACTCTGGTGAGCTCCTGCGTGTCGGCAGTTCTCGGGTTCCTGGCCTGTTCAAGGGAACTCCCCCAGGCGTCCCTGTTTTCAAGGCAGGAGGAGCCCGAACTCGGACGGTGTTGGCCCCAGGCCAAGCGCACGTATTCATGCGCTCAACGGCCACCTGGTAATGTGGCGATGCGGGCGAAGCTGGCTGCTCCAGCGAGGCGGCCACCGCACCCAGCACCCCGTCGATGTCGGAATTGGGCCCAATCAGCAGGGTCGATGGTTGTCGGTTTGACGATCCGCCGTACTGCACGACCCACCTCGGATGCCCAACCCAGCGCGCGGATTCAGGCCGCAGAATGCGGTTGGCCTCCTCGGCGCCGCAGGTCCTTGCCGGTGCCGATCGCCCACAGAATCGGGGCTCGGTAGGCCACCACCAGATGGGGTGGCATCGAGAATCCTCCAGGCTTTTTGCTCCACCTGGCCGGCGAAATCAACCCGCTCGGTTTCGCTGGCTTCTCCGCTGGGCCTCGGTTTCCGCCCACGCAGACGAGGTCGGAAAGTCCGGAGGCGGCGGCCTGGGCATTGCGGGCCCGCGAGGTTGATCTTTCGTTCGCTTTCGCCAGTGGATATTTGCGGGGTTTCGCTGTGCCCACGATCGCGTAGGACACGCCGAGCTCCAGGACGCATTTCAAGGCTGAAATTTTCAACAAGCGGTTTAGGCCCCCGCCGCTGTCCCAGTGAAACGTTTCTGGCTTGGAGAGCTTCACCCCACTGCGGAGAGCGCCTGGCTGAGCGCCTCGATCGCGTGAACGGGGGGCCAGCAAGGAGCGCGGACGTCCCGGTCGCCGGGGATGTGTGCCACCAGAGGTGCGAACGCCTGGGCGTAGGCCCGGGCCTGCGCGCAGGTCAATGTGCATCTTCCAGTGACTGGCGATCAACCGCTTTAAATGCACAGGAAACCCTTACCAAGTGGAGCGAATTGGCCACTTAGGTGAGGCCAGGAAACCTCCTAGGTTGTGGCGCCCGAACGTCAACCCTGTCGCCGGGGTGAGCTGGCGGCCCCGCGCAAGCTCCAACGTCCCAAATTGACCTGGAACCTCCCCCTGTTGCAACCGAACTTCCGACCTCGCCGCCTGTGGCCCACGAGCCCCTTTGCCCATTTGAGGAATTGAATGCCAGGGCGCACGGTTCAGCGCGGGCAGGCGGGGGGCACTGAAACAAGCGCTGAATAGGTTCTGCCGATCCCTCCGCACCCTCCCGGCCGCTTCCGTGGTCTGTTTGCCCGCTGCTGAAGCCCCATCGCGCCGGCTCTGGGGGCCCGGAGGGGTTGCATGCTGGTGTTTGTGGTCCTGCTGGCCCCTGCTGGCCTGGCTGGCCGGTCAGCCTGGATCCCGGCGATCGGTGCCATGCGATTTCCCCTACCGTGCTGCGGGTGATTCCTGCTAGGCCCTGTCGGTGTTTCTGCTGAGAAACTGGCCCAGTTCGGCCAGGAACACCCTGCTGGCCTCCCCGGCCCTGCAAAGGTCATCCAAGGCCCTGCGCACCAGGTTTGTTCGCCGCCTGCAAGAAGCTGGGAATCGGCGCGCTCGAGAAGCTCTCGGCCGGCGAATCTTCAGCGGCTATCGCCTCACCGAGGACGCCCGACCCGGGTCGGTGAAGTGAGTCTACAAAACCAATCCAAGACCAGCACACCCGAGCCTGCTGCAGCTGGTGGTGGGTCTTCGGCTACATGGTCTTCCTGGATTGGAAAGCTGTCGATGCCACACTTGCTGCTTTGGCCCCGCATGGTGGCGGTCTTTGGTGAGTGCCTTCCGGTGCCCGGGTGATTGGCCGCTGCCCGAACGCAGCCAGAAACAAGGTGGAGTGAACTGGCGGGCGCTGCTGGGGCGAAGCGATCAGCGGTTCCTTGCCGCGGTGCGCGCCTACGCCGCTGAACCCTGTTGCATGGCAACGCTTTCGAGCAGGAGATCGAGTTCTGCACCGCCGTGCCCGCTACCGCACCGCCAAGCTGCTGGCCCCTGCAACACCCCGTGGTGGGCTTCAATCGAAGCGGGCCGGCATCCTCTCGGTGCTGCTGATCGGCGCTCGCGGAATGCGCAGGCGAGGGCCTCGACAAGCCAGGGTTCATGCATTATGTGGCGGCCCTGCTGGAGTGCTGGGGATCGAATCCGATCTTCCCAACCTCACCACCAACTACAACGAGTTTTCAAGCAAGGGTCAGGCCTCGCTGCGTGCGCTACGGGCGATTGAAGCGGAGGCCGGTGGAAACGTCCCGATCCGATCGATGCCAGGCCGCTGGGCTCGTGCGTGGGGAGCTGCCGCTGAGGGCCGTCTGGTTCGGCTACGACGCCGACCAAAACCGGTGTTGCGCAACCTCCAGCTCACAGCGGCCCTGGCCAGCTCGTCCGCCTTGGTGGGGCCGTCGGGAGCCGGCAAGAAGCACTCCTCCTTTCCCTGTTGCTGCGCTTCAAACACCGCCCAGCGCGGTCCGGGTGCTGCTCGACCGGCCAGGACCTGGCCGGGCCTGCCGCGCCGGCCGATCTGCGCCGTGCCATCGGCCCCTGGTGGCCCCAGCAGAAGCTACCGTGTTCTTCCGAACGGTGGCAGAGGCTATCCGCTTTCGGACGTTCCAGCCAGCAGCGAGCAGGTGCCGGCCAGGCAGCACGGCTGGCCAAATGCCGCTGACTTCATCGAAGCCCTGGCCGGGTTTGGCTAAGCCGGCCCGGATCCGAGGAGCGGGGCAGCAAATTTTTCCGGCGGTTCCAACTGCAACGGCTGGGATTGCCCCGGGGCCGTGCTCCGGCAACCCGGCCGTGCTGCTGCTCGATGAAGGCACACCAGCGCACCTCTGGATGCTTAAGAATCCGAGCAGGCGTGCACAGGGCCTGAGCAAGCGATGGCTGGTCGCACCGTGCCTGGTGATTGCCCATGCGCCTCGCCACCGTGCAGGGAGCCGAACCAGATCCTGGTGCTCGAGGCCGGTGCATCGTTTTGAGCAGGGCAAAGCCACGACCAGTTGATGGCCCGCGACGGCCGTTACCGTGAAACTCTGCAAAATCGAAACAGCTGATCCGGGTCGCGGCCTGAGGCGCCAGGCGGGCCGTAACGTTCACTCACCCTCGCTTGCTACTGCCTTGAGCCAAATCCTGCCTTCCCTCCCGCCGTGCTCACCTTCGAGGCAAAGCGCTACGACCTCAACAACCCTTGCCAGACGATGGTGAAGGAACTGGTGCGTGTTTCTATTTGCGAGGTGCATGCCGAGTTGCGTTTCCACGAAGAACACCCTCAAAGGTCGGCGGTTGGGCGGCAAGTCGATGGCGTTCCAGCTCAAACGAACGCCTCCAAAGGGCTCACGGCGCTTCCCGAAGGCGGCTGAATGGGGCCTGAAGGCTAATTCAGCCACCTTATCGTGAAGAACCGTTGAGGGATTCCAGCCAGCGGCTCCAACTGGGCGTGAGGCTCTTCGAAAACGGAAGGTCTGACGGCTGGCCGGCTGGCCTTTCACGCATCGGCTCTGAAGGCCTCGGTGGCGATCACCCGTTCGCTCAAGCACCCAGGGCCCTGGCCGCCGAGTGGCACGAAGGTTACGGTGAAGCTGCTCTTGCCAAACCCTTTGGCCGCGCCGCTGCGGGGTCCGGTGTAAGAGGCCTGCTGTAGGTGTGGCTGAAGTAGCCGGCACCAGTGTCGGTGGTGCTGCGGTTGTAGATCGTCACCAACCAGTGCCGTGGAATGTGGCCAGGTGGCACCATCGTCACCACAGGTGCGGTTTAGCGATGCGATAGCCGATCGCCGCTGTTCCTTTGCCGCCCACGTAATCACCTCAACGCCACCTATGTGTCCACCGGCGGTTGAAGGTGTTGGCGCGTGGTCTGCTCGAAGCTTGCGGCGCAAACCCGTGGATGCAGAACCTCCCAGAAGCTGGGAGCCCACCGCTTTGCTGATGGTCCTCGTCGTCGATGGCCTCCACGTTCGCCTTGAGTTCGGCGCCCACCAATGAAACGGCTTCCGGCGCGCTGGCCCTCCTGCTCCCAGACTGCAACGGCCCGCGTAGCCGCCAAAGCCCCGGTTCCCAGGTGTGCGGTTTCTGGTAGGCCCGCCTGGAAAGCTCGCGCAGGTCGGTGCCTGGGGCGGTGCTGGCGGGGCGGAGATGGTCAAACAATCGAATCAAGCAGATGGAATTGCGATCTTAAGGAGCCTGGAGGCTTGGCCTGTGGTTTCCCCATGTCCCAGAGCCGGTGGATGTCCCTGCAGCGCCGAGAGGGTAGCGCTCGCTCTGCAGGGTTGGCCAGATCGGCTTCGAACTGCCGCCGAGCACCGGCCAGGGGTGGTCCACCGTCGGAACGGCATAGTCGAGGGCGGCGCGGGCGCAGGTATCCGTCGTCCGGAAGGCCCCGCTTTGCCGCCCGATCGGGGTGTTGATGATCAGCTGGATGCGGGCCGGAGCGAATCGCATCTTCAAATTGTTTCGGCGCCCTCATGAACCTTGAGGATGGGCTCCACCCTCCAGCCCGGCCTTCCTGCAGGCCAGGGCGGTGCCGCCTGGTGGCGAATCAGGCGAAGCCCAGCTCAAGCGAGGCGCGGGCCAACCGGCACAGCTGAAGGCTGTCGCGGTCGTGGTGGAGAGAAACACCGTGCCAGTGGTGACAGCCTCATCGCCGGCGGCGATCTCGGCCCTTGGCATAGCCCTGCCGAAGCCGGCGGCGCTGCCCCAAATCCCTTCGCCGGTGAGCGCAACTCTCCGGGCCCAGCAAGGGTGTCCAGCGCCCGGGGAAGCGCTTGATAACGCAGCCACCGCCTCTTGACGTTCTGGCCAGCGGCGGCTTGGGCCTCCTCGTGAGACCCAGCCTCCGCGAAGGGTGTGGCCGGCCATCAGCAGGCTGGGCGATCTGGCAGCGCACGCCGGTGGCCTTGGCCACGAACGGGCAACCAGTGCGTGAGGCGCCGGGTGGATTGGCCTCGATGAACACCTGGCTCGCGCCCCTCGGCATCGGAGCTGGAACCGAATTTGGCAGGTTTGATCAGGCCGGTTACTCTTGAGGGCGAGGGCCAAGCTCCCCTGGCCAACTGCCGGGATCGTGCCAGCGCGTCCGGCAAACCGAGCGACACCGCCGGCAGGCAGCAGGGCCGAATCGCCGGAATGGATGCCTGCCGGCTCGAGTGCTCCTCAGCCGCCGATCAACCACCCGGCTTCCCGTCGGCGAGGGCATCGACAATCCAACCTCGATCGCGTTCTGCAGGTACTGGGTCGATCAGCACGGGATGTCGGCTCCACCGACAAGGCCTCCACCATGTAAGCGGTTGAGTTCGTTTCATTCGAAGACCACTTCCAGGCGGCGGCCGCCCAGCACGTAAGCTGGGACGCACGAACAACGGGGTAGCCCACGGCCGCCGCCACACCGCCCCTGGCCTCGTCAGCGGTTCTGGCCAGGCCGTTTGCGGGCTGGCGATCTCCAGCCGCGCAGATCGCCCTCGAATGCTCCGGCTCGCGGTCTTCGCCCTGGGTCGAACGATTCAGGTGAGGTCCGCACAGCCCTGGTGCCGGTGGCCAAGCCCTCCGGCGTGGCCCACCAAGCGCAAGCAGGGGCAGGCGAAGCTTAGCGGTGTCCTGGCCCCGAACTGGACGATCACCCCTTCAGGTCGCTTCCGCTTCGGATGACATTGAAAGCAACGTCAATCGAGGGTGAGCGGTCGAAGTAAGAGGGCGGTCGCTGTGGTCGTAAGTTCGTGGAGACGGTTTTCCGGGTTGCTGTTTACCATCAAATCCGTGGCGAAGCCGTCGCCGCGCAGGGCAAACGAGGCGTGGCAGCAAGCAGTAGTTCGAACTCGATCCCTGGCGATCCGGTGGGAACCGCCGCCGAGGATCAATCACCTTGCGCCGTTTTCTCCTGCCTCAACTTCGTCTTGCGCTGGCAGCTGCCTCGATCTGAACCCAGCGCCCGTCAGCCGTTTCCAGGGGTCGCTGCCATCAGGTGGCGTAAAGTGATACGGGGTGCTGGATTCGAAACTCGCGGCGCAAGGTGTCCACCGTCCCTGGAACACGGCCGTTCACCCGAGGGCCTGGCGCCGGAATCCGCACGCGTCAGCTCGTCCGCTGCTGGTGGCCCAGGCGGATCTGCGATCGGAGAGCCCAAGTTGCTTCAGCTCCAGCAGCTCCCTGCTGCAGCGAAGCTGCTCCAGGTCCGTCCGTGCAAGCAGGCGGTTTCGCCTCGATCAGCCGCCTGAGTTGGCGAGGAAACCAGGATCATGGCGCTCCGCCGGTGGATGTCGGCGTCGCTTGCGGCCGGCCACCATCGCGGCGCGCACCGCGAAAAATGCGATCCGGGGCAGGGGTGCGCAAGGCAATCCAGTGGTTCGCTGGGCTCCAGGGGTCATCGGGCGGTCCACAGCCCCAGCCGCCATGCCGGTTTCAGAGCGGAGCGCACGGCTTTCTGGAAACGATTCCTCGAAGCAGCGGCCGATGGCCAATCGCCTCCCCACCGACCTTCATCGAGGTGCTCAGCACCGCAGGCGACCCGCGAATATCTCGAAAGGCGAAGCGCGGAATCTTGGTGACCACATAGTCGATCGGGGCTCGAAGCAAGGCCGGGGTGGCGCCGGTGAATGTCGTTGAGGAATTCGTCGAGGGTGTCCCCACCGCCAAGGCGGGCGCCGATCTTGGCGATCCGGGAAGCCAGTGGCCCTTTGAAGGCCAGCGCCCGAGGAGGCTCACCCGAGGGTTCATCTCGATCACCAACCACATCCGCCATTGCGGGGTTTGATCGGAACTGGATGTTGCTGCGCCCGGTTTTCAAAACGCCGATCTCGCGGATGATCGCGACTCGACTGGTCCCACGCAGGCGCTGTATTCGCAGTGGTGAGGGTCTGGGCCGGCGCCACGGTGATCGAATCGCCCGTGGTACCCCCATCGATCGAGATTCTCGAATGCTGCAGATGAATCACCACGTGTCGCGAAGATCAACGCATCAACTCCAGCTCGAACCCCTTCCAGCCGATCAGCGAGCGCTCGATCAGGATCTGGCTGAACGGGGCTGGCCTCTAAGCCGCCCTTGCAGAAGGCCTGGAATTCTTCGGGTTGTAGGCGATGCCCGCCACCGGAGCCGGCCGAGGGTGAAGGGCCGGCCGATGATGCGGGGTAGTGCCGATCTCTTCGCCCACCCGCTCGGCTTCCCTGCCAGCGAGGAGGCGATCCGGACGGAACACAACCGCCACGCCGATGCGCTTCACATCGCCTCCTTGAACAGGGCCCGGTCTTCCCGCCTTCTGGATCGCCTGCATGTTGGGCCGATCAGCCTCGAACACCGAAGCGCTCAAGGGTGCCGGTCTTTCGGCCAAGGGCCAACCGCCGGTTCCAGGGCGGTCCTGGCCGCCCCATGGTGGGGCAGCAAGGGCATCGGGGCGCTCCAGTCGATCACCTGCCGCACCCGTCGGGGTGAGCGGTTTCGATGTAGGTGCGATCCGCCATCTCCGGATCGGTCATGATCGAAGCCGGGGTTGGATTCACCAACAACCGGAACCCTCGAAAACCCTCATCCCGCAGTGCCTTGCGGCCTGGGTGCCGGAATTAAATCGAATTCGCAAAGGCCTGGCCGATCACGATCGGCCCCCTGAACCCAGCAAGCAGGCTTCGACGCAGAATCCGACGGTCGGGCATGGGATGGTGAGGGCCAAACGGGCCCTTAGCCTCTCATGGGCGCACCCCGATGGTTTTCTGCTGCCCTTCGCTGCGGCCGGAACCTCAGCTAATAATGCAGGATCGAACGATGTCCGCCGTTCATGAGCGAACTCCCCAGCGCCTGAAGGGGCTCCCTCCTCCGAGATGCAAGAAGCTGGGTGTTTGTGGAAGCCCGCCCGCCTCTGCGATCCTGCTGCCTGATCTCGATCGAAGAGATTGGGTCGCGATGAGTGGAAGATCCAGGTGATCTCGATCAGTGGAATCACTGGCCCTCGATCAACCGCAACCTGCTCTTCTGGCACGAGGTGGGGCCCGGGTGCGCAGAAACGATGGCGGTGCCCCGTGACGTTGGGAGAATGGCCGCGCCTGGCGATCGGCCTGGGCGGTGCGATCGGTGAGCTCTGGTGCAAGGACGGCCATGTTGCTGATGATGGCCATGGGCCTCTCGGGATTTGCGGCTTACCGGCCTGGTATCTCAGAAAACTCTGAGAAAGCGCTTGCAGGAAGGACGCCATTGCCGCCGCGAGCGGCATTTTCCCTGGCCACCCGCTTCGGCTACAAGCCTGCCCCAACGCCTTACAAGAGCCTGGCGTGCGCCCCCTGAAAGAAGCGGGTGGAACAGACCCGCAAAGAAACGCAAACGCTCCTTCTAAACGAAGACCGCCTCGAAGCCCTGCGCAAGAGTGCGGAGAAAGCGCGTGCCGAAATGGCCCAACAGCAAGGGAAAGTCCGCCAGTCTCGTCACCAGTGAGAAACGTCATGAATATGTGACAGCTCGCCCGCTGGCTGCCGAGGCCTGCGACGAACCGCAAAGGCCCGTGGATTATTTGCCTGATCCGGGTGGATGAGGTGTCGCACTGCCGACTGGTCGTGATCTGCCTTCCGGCTCTCCATGTTCAGGTCGGGCGATTGCCCGCTCGGTCAAGACGCGTCTGGAAGCTTTGAAGCCAACCCGCCTGCCCCCGCGGCAAAGGAAGGGTTCAGCCGTGAAGGCCACTGGGTCTGCTCGACTACCGGCGGAATTGATCGTCCATGTGCCAGTCGCCCGCGATTCGTGAGTAATTTACGACCTGCGAAAGCGTTCTGGGGGCACGGCGAAACAAGGTGCGTTCTTAAGCTCAGCTCTTCCCGCCCCGACGAGATTCCGCCGGGTTGCGCCCCCCATGGATCAGGCCTGCCCGTCCCCCACCTTCCCGGTGCCGACGAAACCAGGCGCCCCTTGAGAGAGTTAACCCGCCAACTCTGGTCGCGTCCTGGTTTTTCACCTGGCCGGCAGTCAAGGCTTCTGGCCTGATCCGCCCCCTGGCCTGGTGTTTGCTATCAAGCCCTGCCGCTTCTCTGTTGATTGCCAGTGGCACTGGCCCCTGCGTCACAACCTTCCCCCGTGCTCGTTTTGTGGCTTTGCCCGTCCTTCGCCGTGCTGCCGGCGGTGTTTTTGTTTGCTGCGTCAAATGCTGGGTTGGAGCTACGTGCAGTCAGGCGCCTGCGATCTGAAGCGGGTGGAGTACGAAGAATCCGGTTGGTAAATGACGGCCAAGGTTTGGGAGAAAGCCCCTGGCGTGGCGCAGCCAGGATCTGCTTGGTGCACCTGCATGAAGTCCGCCCCGTGCTGGCGCGGCTTGAACTGGGACTGGGGCTGGCCGCGGGCTTAATTCTGCCTCGGTACCCGGGCTCCTGCCAGGGCCCTCTTTGAAAAAGCACTGACGAATGTGGCGAATGACCCATGCCCCTCCAGCTTTCAGCTCAACCCCAACGCCCTGGGGTTCCTCCCCTGGAAGGTGCTGCTTGCTCAGGACGGCAATTGCCCGAGTCCGGTGCACCGGTGCATTGCGGTGGTCCTGCGACCAGCGCGGGCGGGTATTAATGCGGCGGGTGACCCCCAGCGAGCTGAGCTTCGTGCGCTCGGCCTTAAGCCCTTTCCAGGGCCCAGAGTTCCGTGGAGTCAGCGGCCGCCGCTCGTACGCAAGACCGGCAAGCGGTGATCGGGGCCTGTGCTATCGCGCTGCTCCTCCATCCGCAAACCCCGCCCAGGCCCGCGAAAGCCTTCAAGATTCTCTTGGGTTGCCGATCTGGAGGTGAACGGCTGCAGTGCCCACAAGCCCCTGACCAGGCGCCACCCCTGAGCACAACTGCTTCCGGGAAAAACATCCGCCTTTTCTAGCCCACCTGCCGGCGGATGAACTGGGCGCTTGGAGTCTTACCTGCAAGACCCGACCACCCCCTGCGCAGCAGTTGCTCAAGGCAAGTGGGGTGGAGTTTCTGGGCCCCTGCCCGGGGCGGAAGTTGTCGCCGCTCGCGGGATGACTGTGGCGCCCCCACCCTGCAGTGCAGCTCGCCCAAGATGGCTCTGCTGTTCGCCCCACCTGGGGGCTTCCGAGCGCCTCAGCTGGAAGCGGCTGAGCCGGGCGGATGCTGGCGCAACCCTGAGCTTGGGGTGGCGGCCGAAGGCCGCTTCGACACCGAGCTGATGCGCCGCAGCCAACGTCTTGTTGTCAGCAAAGGGTGGCGCCGAGGGATTCAGTGTCTGGCCCGGATGGCCCGAGGGCCTGGCCCTGGCGAATCAAGGTGGAAGACGGCGCCATTCCGGGCCAAACAGGCCGTGGCGCTGCATCTGCTCAAGCAAACTTGACTGGCTCACCCCGCCTCGCCCACTGGAAGAACTCCGGCCAGCAGTTCCTAATCGCTGGCCTGGGGTCTGGAGCTGGCGTGCAAGGGGGAGCTGCGCTTCCGACTGATAATTCCGCAGAAAGCGGCGCGGGTAGAGCAAAGTTCTGGTAGCTCGTCGGGCCTCAATAACCCAAGGTCAGGAAGTTCAAATCTCCTCCCCCGCCAACCACTTCAAACCCCCAGATGCTGTTCAAGCATCTGGGGGTTTTGATGCTGGCGGCGGCTGAATGCTCAGCGTGAAAACGAGTGCATGAACTGGAAGGCTGCCTAGATGGGCGACTGAATGCCTTCTAGATGGCTTGCCTGAATGGCACTTTGGGCCTCTTCGATCCTCTGATTGGTGCTGGGCGCCGCAGCAATCCGGGTTTTGTCCTTGAGGGCAACGCAATAACCAGCATTTCATAGACTGAAAGCTGAAATCCCGAACCTGAGAATTGATTTAAATTGGCTTTGATCCAATCAGCGGCTTCGTTTCTTGGCGGACGGTTAAATCTTTGTTGTTGGCTTGTGCTTGGACGCTGCTTGATTCTCGGACGCCCTTTTGATACTTAGCGCTGTTTGAATTCTTGATGGCTGTTTTATTCTTGCTGGTTGTTTGCTAGTGGCTCAGTTGTTCTCTGCGTTTGTTTTCTCTGTTGTTGATCCTCTGTGCGGCCGCCGCACCCCTGGCCTGCTCCAGGCCGTCTGCCTTCGTGCTGCACTAGGTTTAGCCTTCTCGCCCTCCGGCGAACCTTGTCCCATCGCACGACCTCCTCCTCCCCAGGCGAACTCGATGATTCCCGATGCGGTGGTGTGCTCCGGTGCCACCGGTGGGTCCGCGGCGATGGTTCTGGCGGAAGGCGGGCTAAACGGTGCTGGTGGCTTCGAAGCCGCCAATCTTCCAGCCCATCCCAGGCCTTCGGCAAGTGAGCCGCTCAACAGCCTGCGCCCGGCCTCAGCAAAAGCTAGCAGCGTCCGGCAACGGCTCCAGGCCCAGCACCCTGGCTACTGGAAAACCAACCCCGATCTCTTACGCGACAGAGCTCCAAACCCCTACACCACCCCCCGAAGCGAAGGCCTTTGTCCTGGACCGTGGCCGGCAGGTGGGTGGCCCGCAGCTCAACCTGGGGAGGGAATCACCCTGCGGCTCTCCGACTTACGAGTTCAAGGCGGCTGCCCGCGATGGGCACGGCCCCTGCTGGCCGATCGAAAACCAAGACCTGGCGCCCTATTAGGCCCGCCTGGAGCGGCTGCTGGGCCGTGCATTGGCCAGCGTTGTGGCTTGCCCCAGCTTTCCATGATGGGGATTTCTGCCGCCGCTGCCTTACACCCCGGCGGAGCGGCAACCTGGGCCGGCGATCGGTAAAGGATCTCCGCCCTCCCCTGATCATTCCCTGTGGGTTTCGCACCCTTGGCAAACGCGGGCGATGGGGCAGCAAGCCCTGGCCCTCCTCCAGCTCCCAGGGCCCGGTTGCCCTGGGCCGGCCCTCGCCAAACCGGGCCGGTGTGACCCTAAGCCGCCAAGCAACGCGGTGTGCCAATGTCAGCCTGTGGATCGCCGCAGCGGCCGTGCCGATGGCGTGGTGTTGTTGAACGCTCAGCGGCCGCCGGCGGCGCGCACCCGGCGGGCCCCTGGTTTGTGCTCTTGCGCCCTCACCCTCGAATCCGGTTCGGTATCTGCCTGCCACTCCCGGCGCGACCACCAGGCTGGTGGGGTGGAGGACCCCTCCGGCTGCCTGGGGCGCTACTTGATGGATCACATCTCCAGCTGCCGCTTTTTTTTCGCGATCCGGACCAGCAGCCCCCCGCCAAAGCGCCGAACTCCTCCGCTGCTGGCAAGCGTTTTTTCAAATCCCCAAACACCGTGAACCTCGGCGATGGGGGCGCGCTGCCGTTTCCTGCGCGCATATGGAATCTGGGCGGGGGCTGCAAACGCTCGACCCGCCCGGGCCGCTGAAACGGCGCCGCAGCGAAGCGGTGGCTTCCTCAGCGGTTTGCGAGGTGCTCCCCGAAGCTCCACCCGCCTCACGTTGAACACCGACAGGTGGATTGCCTGGGGGCTGCCCACCGCCCACGATCGACTTGCCAACTGGCGAAAACGAACGGCGGCTGGTGGCCCCACATGCCAGCCAGCGGATGGGGGAGGTGGTGACAGCCGCGGGGGGGCCAGATCGCCCCATTGAAGACCTTTTCTTGATCCCCACTGCCGAAGCCGCTGCTGCGCCCGCAACCATGGCCGGTGTCCCAACGAGGCGCTTCCACCCCGCTACTAACATCCATGAAACTGGCGGTTGCC
>Ga0163217_1061425_pt1 | contig 13464 bp, 11 predicted proteins | sample SynspAceP_FD_185933 | JGI IMG/M metagenome (GOLD analysis project Ga0163217, IMG submission 185933) | Saline lake microbial communities from Ace Lake in Antarctica - Synechococcus sp. Ace-P (PacBio error correction) | ecosystem: Environmental > Aquatic > Non-marine Saline and Alkaline > Saline ...
CAAAGAGAGATGTTGCTAGCCAAAATCACCGCATCAAACTAAGCAAGGTAAAATCAATCATAACCTGATTCCGCACCCTCGACCATAAGATGCTTTAACCAGAGTAAAAGGCGTTTTTGTTTAAATTTCTAAAGGCTCTTGAGTCAGCATTAAAAAATCGACCAAACTACTATAAGTGTGGCCAGCGGCAAATTCCAGTAATGGCCATTTTTTGATCGCACTACTGTGAGAACCAACAACAACCAAAGAAGTAAAAGCAGCCAAAAAACCGCCGCATAACGCGCCAAGGCAACAATAGCAACGGACACTGAGGAATAAGTCATTTAGCACACGCGCAGAACCTGCCTCGTGGCTTACAACTCAAATATCGGGGAAGGCCATGGGTTTTCGAATCACACCTTTGTACTATGCCCAGACCGCGCCATCAAATACCTGCCAACCACCAGCTAATAGGGTCTGGGTAATACTGGTATTCATGATGCGTTGAGTAGAAATTCAGACGATGTGGGTGAGCCGCTGATGAATTTGTGTTTCACGACAGGACTGACCGCCCAGAAAAGGTTCACAGCCACTAATATAACACATGGTGAAACAAGAAGAAAGACAATACGATCGTTTCAATGATGTTCGAAGTTCCTTACCATGTGATGAAATGGTGGCGCAATTAGGCGACAATTCCCCAACAGGGGTTTGCATCGGGATTAAATAGATTGGGCACGAATAAGGGCATCGGCCATGACAACCAAACAGCCCCTAATGGCGGTTACTGGTAATGATTTTTTTCGATTATCCTGCCCCCAATGCTTTGACATTGAAGGAACGAGCAGCCGATAATGCGATAAGCGCCGGCATACTTATGCACTGGCCCAAGAATCAAAGACAAAAGACTAGCAATAATACGAGTCCAACCCCAACTTAACGCCTAAGCTGCGGGCATTATCGGTCGCAAGATTAATAAGTTTAAAGTTTGGCTCAAATGAAAGTGCACCAAGTACTCAGAGGAAGTGGCAAAGCTTTGCGCATTGATGGGCCAGCTGCAAGCAACACTGCAGCTAGCCAAGTCAAAACGCAGAGGTTGGTCTTTGCATGAGTATGATCATGGCTTTTCATTAGGCTGCACACATGCCGAACGCACACAGCCAGCATAACGGCATGTTCGTTGCCCGGCGGCACGCGCGCCCTAGTAACATAACGATCCCCATGATTCGCGCCGCCTAGAATGGCGGCGGTTGAGTGCGAAAAAGCCAAGCCAAGGGTCACCGGTCGAAACGGGCATGCTATGCTGCGTCCAGCATTCCACCCAATACAGAGTATTGCTAAGGTTTGGGTGAGGCTTGCATGATGCACCAAACAGCTAGCAAAGCGCCGACAAGGCTGCAATCAAGATCGCGGTAGCCGATATCCAACACATATGTGCGCACTACATTGACTAGGGCGATTATGCCTCAAGGTTGATGCCACTTTATCGTATGATTTGACCGCAGGTAAATAGGATAACCAGCAAGAGCATAATACCAATAACAGAGCCGGTGGCATTGTCTCGGGTAGGACGGTGTTTTAAGAACGACATGGATTAATGATTGAAAATCTTGTCAGATCTTTAGCATGTTTTCTGCTGCATGATGCCTCGATCAGGTGATCAACACATTGGCATTGACCCTAAATATAAAATTTGATTACGACGACTTTAAGCACCGACAAAGCGCGGTTCTTTTTTCCATTAATCGATAATGTTGGCGACACATGGTACTAACATAAGATAATCTGGGTTTGATGGCGACAGCTTTTCTAGGCCAATTTTGGCGACTGGACTGTTATCGTCTTTTTTAGATGGATTTTTAAGCCTAATGCTTTGTATCTCCGCCGCGTAAATTTGCTGGGTGCATGAAAAGATTGTCTGCTCTTCGCCACACGAATTGTACGTTGAATGTCCTTGGTGTTGTTTAGCATTAGTTTTTTGCATGATGTTTTTTATGTTTGCGAGTTTGCTTGCATTTCTTGGTCTTTCCAACCACCTTACCAATGACCGCGGCGGCTTTCAGGTGTCTCGTAGGTCACGACGTGATGGTAAATGAGCGTTGGGCATTTTTTCAGATCCCATACACGCCTTCGTGGGGGCCAAATGTCGCAAGATCAATCCGGTTTTAGCGAGAATCACCTCAAGCTAGGTTTGCGAGCGCGTGCCTACGGATTCATTCGCCAATAATGTCTTCGCACTTGTTTTAGCACAGTTTCAGGTCTTTGTCGTCAGGATACAACCGCCTGACATCACGGACGCCAGTGCAATCGCAAAGAAAACCTAATACGACATGCTTTTGGTATGTAGTCGAGAGTAAACGTTTCCTTGGCTATCTTAACGTAACGGCTGAGTCAGTGAGGCAAAAACACATTGAAGGACAGTGGAATGTGAGGCAGCAAGCGCTTCATGGATGGTAGCCTTAGTCATTATCATCATGGTTGAAGGTTTGAATAATGCATACAAATTCTCAGTTCCATGGAAGGATTTTTTGCTCTTAAGGCTTGGTTTTTGAAGTTTTTTATCGACGTTGTTTTAACTAGAATGCTTTACCATTTTCAATCTGAAAGGAAGTTAATGACTTTTTTGTGAGACGGATGCTTTGTAAACGAGAAGCAATGCTCTGACCGCTAAACGCACATTTCTTCTCGGGGGTAATGACGTAGCTAATAACGTACATGAATCTCGGATATTATGGCCATGAACCCCGCAAGGCCCTTTCTCCGTATTTTGATGCCATTTTTGGCAAGCGTAGAGTGCGCAATGCTTAATCATCATTGTGCAAGGATGGCGTCGGTATCATGTGTTTTTTTCTAAGGCTTCTTTCAGAATTGCTCGCACTCGCCGTCAACCACGAATCGATGCCCTGTCTGCTACCTCTACGGCCCCCTTTCCGGTTAAGCATCTGTCCTGCAACTCTGCGGCCTGATCGCCGGTCATCTAACCGCCCGCCGTCCTGGCCTCATCCTCTAGCGGCCCGACAATAGACAATCTCTTAACCCAACGATGACCTTCTATCTGATCACCCCCGCCCCTTCGCTCATCGCGCCTAAACGGCCCGCGGCTCTGGTCTGCTCCGACCCTACCCAATCCGGCTTGCTTCGCTTGCTGGTGACCCGACACTCCATGCATTTTCAATCACCGGAATCCCCCCGGCACACCTAAGCCCCTCTGACGAACCCCGTCGGCTATGGTACGCTCTCTCGGGACATAAACGCGGCCGTCCCACCATCTGTAAGACAGCCCAGCCGCCAATCCGCTCGTTTCTCTCGCTTCTCTCCTTTGGCTGTACCCTCACGCTGGCCCACGCATGCGCTTTGTACCACGCGTTCTAGTCACCCCGACTCAACTGCCCCCACGCCCCGATGCCACCTCTGCGATACTCCTGGTCCTGGTCTAGCTCCGAACCGCGCACCACGACCCAATGCCGTCGCACTCTTTGCTCTCGATAAAATATCGGGTGCACGGTTGGGTAGTAGCCCGACGGTGGTCTAACGCTTCCCACTCTCACTTCTCTCGCAGAGCGGGGTGAAACCTCGATTTAGGGTTTCTAAAGATACGGCCTTACGTGCATTTTCGTGGGACGCCATCACGCGTTTGGCACGTCTTGTAATGTAGGCGTTTTATTTATCATACCTGACTTTTTCATATCAAGAGACGTATCCATGAATTGTCTACATGTAACATCTATAAATACAACTCATAGCAAGAAACAAAAAAAGAACATTAGTTGAAGCGTGTTTTTAAAACAAGGGCTATTGAAAGTGAGTATTTCTACTATTGTGTGGTTTAGAGGCACAACTTGCTTGTTGTGCCTCTTTTGTCTCTTTTTTTGGTTTGATAATAGAGAAAGTGCCTTCGTTCAAGACGGCATCTGCAAACTTTGGGCATACATCCAAATGACGAGTGCTCTTCTTCTGTTTGCTTCAATCAGGTGAAATTGGCTTTCTACATTTCTCACGAACCATTAAAAATAGCTCGACCATCACGTTTTTTGTGACGTTGCCAAATGGTATCACATGTCGCTTTCTCACTCACCACTCGTCGACCCCCCTCACTCGACACCCCCCTCACGACGCGCGCAACCTCTCTTCACACCGCCCACTCACCACGCCTCCTGTGTCAATAGCGTAGTTGAGTGTGGCGAGCCAGTCTTTACGATTTTCGTCGGTTGCGGAATGCTTGGGATTTTTGTCGATATTGGCTTGACTATAAAGTCATACCATCAAAAAAGGCGATAACCAAGCTTGTCTGCAATGTTTTACAAATCAAGATTTTGCCTGAGCCTGGATACGCTAATACTACAATTTTCTTTGTATCTTCTTAGTCCTTGTCCCTTGCTGGGATATCAGCAAAGCTGTGTCGTTCAAAAAGGCGTTGAACGGCATGGTCTCAATGGGTTTATTTTCACCAAAGGGCAGCTCAGGAAAGAATATGACCAAGGCGAGGTACGGGCAATCTGCATTGCCAATAAAAGGAAGCAAAGAGCTGATTTTCACCAAACTAATGTTCTGTTGGGCCAGATTTAAGATAAAAACTCGGCGGCAAAGGGCGGAGAAAGGAAGAAACTGCAAATTCCAAACAAACCACCACACAAACCAATTTGGTACTAAGCAGATCGATTAAGATGGGGACAAAGATCGCATGGTTAGCAGCGCAACCGACCAATCTAAGAACATCCAGACAAGCAAGATCACATCATGATTATGATGGTGCCATCACGCTGCGCCACTTCTAAGGCAAGAATAATTCCTTCGACAAAAACTGATACGCCCATCAGGTTGTAAACACCAACAAGCGCGGTTGCACAATGCGATTCCAGATATCATGCCGCGGTGTCATTCGTCGCGGTGGCGCTGTCTTTAAGCATGGAGAATTCAGTTCGCAGATATAGCGACTGAATGATGGAATGGCCCCCTGCCGACAACACCAAAGCGAGGCTTCCGTGACAGATGCACGCCGTTAAATCTGCCCAATACATCATCAGGTAAGCAAAGGAAACAGTGCTGAATAGTTTAACGTCTTCGTCGCGGCGATTCTTTGCCGTTGGTATGGCGCGTATTCTGGTGATACGACATAAAATAAGTACGTAACCATAGTGCAAAAGCCAATATAAAGCGGTAAAATGCGGCTTTAATAAATCACCATTAGAAAACTGGCGATTAAACATAGATAATAAAGTAAATACTTGGAGGCACATGGTAAACCAATGCGCACCGCCAGTGTCCGATGCTAATTTACGGTTATAACCAAGCGCAGACTTTGTGGCAAGGCAAGAATGCCACATATACGAGTTTCCGCCTATAACAACCAGACTGGACGCCAAACATCCGCTACGAATATGGTTTGTACGCACGCCGCGCGCAATTAGCAATACTTCATCGCATCAAAGAGATCACGTGCAATGCGGATCTATCTAAGAGTGCGGCCATCAATCAAACATCGTTACAGCAGGAAACAATGGATGCCCAAACTGTATCAGCGCTGGTGACAATGGCAAGGGCTACACAAACCAACCGACAGCAAAACGAAGCACTAACGCGGTAACGAGCTAATTGCATCCCGTTAGCAGTAATAAATCATGGACCGAGCCTCATAGGCTTCCGTAGCTATCCATTAGCGGATAAATCAATACTCCGTCGCGTTTTCCTTAAGCCATTTTAATTTTGTATTAGTGCAAGGAGAACTGCACAAACATATACAAAGCGTCATGAAATATCATGCCTTTAACTAATGCGTGAAAGCAGGATCTCAAGCGATCCAGATGTTTCTAAACGAAAATCACCGAATGGTGTGAACAAGAGTCTTGAAACCATTTGATATGCAGCTCAGTGAGCAATCTGAAAGTGAGCCCATAACGTGATGAAAAACATTCAACAACGTCGTTTCTAATCAGACAATGTGTAGATTGACACACCGCACTGTTTATCTATCGATAGAGCATAGATCCCCCATAACAAAACAGCAACGACCCAGAAAGAAGGCGTTCATGAACCCACATAGGGGGGCGTTAAAACATAACGCATCAAGACTTGTAAAAGGATGGCAAGGTGAAGATGAATAACAGGCTTTAAGATATGCAGTTTGAAAAATAAGGCGGTCTAAACGTTTTCTGCTGGTTTCTTGTCGGTGTTTGAGGAGTGATTTGTCGTCTTGCAATGATCATGATCAATGAAAAACAGGCGTTTACATAATAAACGCCTGTTGTGCTAGCTTAAAGGGAGTCAGTAGTGTTTTTAAGCTTATAGAAGAACCATTTTCTTCTAGGTAAGTGTGACGAATCGTATACTTTTTGGCTTTATCAGAGCTTTAGCGAACTCTTTCACTGCGTACGAGCAATACAGGGAAACTTTTATTTCCTTCTTCAGAACAGTCTGAATCAGTGATGTTTGGATTCCGTTGTGCTGCTTTTTTTACGGCAGCTTGATCGGCATACGCATTGCAGTGGTGATATGTTTCTGCGAGTCCTATGAACCGTTAGGATTGACTGAATGTCAGAGGTATTGTCCCATTTTTTCTTGTTCATTGCAATATCGATCAATGGCAAAGAATGGAAACCTGGTTGAACAGGGTGGGTGTTGCAATGTCGTTATGACGGCTTTTTGTTAGTAGAAAGAAACAGTGGTAGTCAGCGCATCGATAACGCTTTGCTAAGCGGTGAATACTTCAGACTGGTAGGTTTACGAGCAGCGCCAGCAAGCCGCGAAGACTCGCTGAACAAGACCTTCAGGTGGCGCGGAGTTTTCAGACTTCAATCAGCAAACGCTGTCTAGCGAACACGAGATACATGACTCAACCCGGTTGTGAACACCATGAATTTCACGCGTAAAAGGAGCGTAAAGTTCGTTCATTAGCTCGTAAACCACCACCGTAGTTTATGGTATTGGAGAAGTTTGCTGAGTGTTTGACGCAAGCGCCTACTGTGTTTACGCGATCAACAAACGCTGGTCTTTACGAGAGAAAAATTCGTTGCCTAATATGGCCATTAGGATACCATTTTAATGCGTCTAGGGTTTCGGTATGTTTGAAAATACTACACAGGAGCAAGTCCGATATGGAAAGGCCGCCCGTCTGGTTTCAACGCGTTCAACCATTCTTTTTGAACTTGAAAGTTATGTCACCGCTGGATAGAGGATTGAAACGTTAAAGTTATAATCCGTGCAATCGCAGGGTAGAGAGGATGCCTGGCAATCGTGGCGGTCAATAGTGTGGTGCTGAATTTACTCATGGTATCTGGCTTCTATTGTTTTTTTTTTTGAAAGAATCGATTTTTTAGAAGATGTGCCTAGGTTTGTCGGTATGAAATGTTACGCGTAACTAAGTAATGTACCGGTAACTTTTCCTCTTCGTCAAGCTTTATCGCAATTTTTAGTTAAACCATAGATGATTGATATCGCATAAGAAAATTTCTTAGTTTTTTTAGTGAGACATTAGGGGACTCAGGTGATTTCTATTATGAATAAACATCAGTTTGTCTTGTCTGGAAAAGTGATTAATCACGACATTGAGTGAATGTAGGTTTGGCTAACAAGTCGCTTAGAAATGTAACCCTTTTAGCAATGAGCCGATTTGTTTGCTTACCACACAATATTTGAAATCTTTTATCAACGTTGTTTGCTGATTTGCCGCATTACTTCTTTACTAAAAGAGAGCTAGGCAACAAAACTATTCTTTACTGTATTTTGACAAAAATTTTGTTGTTAAAAATTGTGTGTTTGAACAAAGGATACCAGAATGGCCCGTTGGGGATTACTGGTAAGTCGTGTATTTGCTTTTGGCGTACTTGCTTTTTGCGTTGTTTAAATTATCGGCTGTTATTGGTTGGTTCTTTGTTCAAAAATGGGCAAGAATATTCAGCGGAAAATTAACCAGACAGTTTTACTCAGTTAAATTATCAACGCAATTAACGCCAGTTTCAGAGAGTGCGTTGCAAGCGCTTTGCGAGTTCAACCGTTGATAAAAGCGTGTTGATAACGTGAGATCCAGAGTTGGGAAATGGTTGGCTTGAAGAAACGCAAGGCTATCTTTGATGCTTCAAAACCACGCGATGTTCATTGTGAATGATTGACTCGCATTATTACTTTGCAGACCAAGATACGCACTGACACGAACCCAAAATATGCGCTAAGTGAAACGAATATACCGACAGTTGGTAATTTTCTCTAGCGACCAACGAGCTTTTAGCATCATGTGGAACTACGGACGAGTCTTCAGGCGATGAAAGTTTGGATTAATTTATCGGTTTTTCGTGACAAAGGTAGTTTATTGTGGTTGGCGGGAACGGCTTTTCAATTGGATCGGTTTTTACGGCGGCAATTTTCTTGAGCACAAGTTTCAGGCGTGACGCCTTTTTATTATCATGCTGATGGCGCTATAGAGATTCATCGAAATAAGGCGCTGATTGGCCTACAATGCAAAAAAACAGCGGCAGTGAATGTGGAGTCTATCTATTCATGTTTAGGACGACATGTAAGTAAAAAAGAGTAAAAGAGGCATTAGCTCAAGCACAAAGCGAAAGAGGGAAAAGTCACTACGGTGAGTGTGCAGCAAGACGGGCCATAGCAGTTGATGTTTTTGTGTATTTTTTCGTTATTAGATTGTTTGTTGAACCAATATAGATTTGGCAAATGGTAGTTATTTTGGACGCAGTTTGGTGTTGCCCTTGCGGTCAGTTTTTTGTGGTTGCTATTGTACTATTGCCTCTCGTTGTTTTTGGCTTTGTGGGAGCGTTTATTGATAGCCGCCGATCTCGTCAGTTACAACAGTCGGCAAAAAAAATTGCCAGTTCTATGATGTATCATTGACGGGGCGGGATGGCAAATGAATGAAATAGGAGATTAAGCAAAACTTTAATAAAATGGCGCAGCAAGTAAGAAGCCACACCAGAACTTGAAGAAAAAGTACAGGCTCGTACGGCGGGATTGAGAAAGTTCATGAAAGGTATTAGAAGCGCATGGGAAAATTGGCGCGTCTATCGCTATGCTAGCCTTATCAGGTCGATTCTTTGTCGCCAAAATGCTCAGCTTATTTAGGGAAGAGTTACAGCGTTATTTTGGCGGTCCCCGTGATGTTTGTTGTGTGATTTTTATGTATTCCACACCACAGATGAAGGGTGTTTGTTTAGGGATTGTTGATTGTGCGGGCATGGTGTCCTGGCGGCCTTGATGACTAGTTAATGCGCGGCCGAATTGATTATTCCATCGCTAGGATAGGGATCGAAGACTGCCGTTGCTAAGTTTGATTGAATGGAACATTTGCGCTCTATGTTGAACGAAGAAGTCAGCGGCAAAAAGTCGCAACTAACGCAGATGTTGGTTTAGTGTACATGCCGATAAGACGGTAGCATTATGCGTTTCTCTGGTGGAAAAATTGCTTGTATGCAAGCATGGTGAGAATTCATTAAATATGAATTCTGGACGTCGACATTAGGTGATGCGTCGAGTGACTATGAGAATACGATTTGCCAATGACTGAGGGACTCTATTATATGACGACAGAGGGTTTTTCTAGATCAATCTGCGGGATAAACAAACTTGGTTTTGTAATTCAGCGTTTTGAAGCATAATAAAATAAAATGCAGCCTTACTTAATAGGGAACATATCCGAGTCTTATTTAATCACTTAGATCAGTAACATGGGAGACCAACGCAAAGGATACAATTACCTGCTGTCATTCGATTTGATATCAATAACCACTAATACAAGGTAGGTGAGATGAGTTCGCAGATTTTATGGATTAAGAGACCTTTGGAAAAAGACAATATTTATTGTTGTTTAATGCCTATTTCCGTATTTTGATTGAGAAATTTGTAATGCTTAAAGAATTATTTGAATGAACAGTTGTCCCGGCTCTGCTTTGGACGTGTTTGCTGCGTACATTAATTAACACAAAATATTAACATTACCGACGTCATCGCAATTGCCGGGCGATTACGGCAACCGTGATCGTGAGTCATTAATGACGATGCTATAGTGTTGCAGCAGGTGATATTGTTAGACGCAGCGATGGTAGAAAAATTAGTGAGCGTAATTGAAGTCATTTGCAACATGGATAAGCCGAACTAAAAACCGCATACAAGACTCAACTTGTCAGCTCGTGATGCGAGCCGTGACCGGGTGCAGGGCTGGTTAATTGATATGGCAGAAAATCTTCCGAAAACCGATGGAAACAAACGCTATTAAAGAGATCGGAAACGAACAGCTATTTAGTCTAAGTATAAAATTTGAGAAAATGAATATGAATGATTTATTAAATAGAGGGACAGCTTTCTTCTCCTCTACAGTGAGCGGGAATGGGAGATGGAATACTCTAATATGGAAGGAGATTTTCATCCAGAACATTCCTTAATGAGCTTTTAGTTCTATGGTTTGCTGGTAGCGATTATGAAGAAAGTTCTGACCACTGACTGCTTGACTGACATTGTTATACTTAATACAGCACATTAAAAGTAATTATGGACATGTTTTGATAGATGGAAGAGTGCTTCACGAGGTCGCAAGTGGCTGTAAACTGGTACTTGGATGCAGAAAATGAACGCGTTGCTGAGTTGGTGAAGAATTCAAAGAAGATTGTACGTTTCTTTTAAAATCAAGGTAAATAATGAAGACAGATTTTGCCTGAGCTTGAAAAACATTCAAGATATTCTTGGCGGGCACCCTGAATATCAGGAACACTGCAAAGTAAAGCCTTAAGTACTTTGGACGTAATCAAGAGCAGTGGAATCGTATGGTCGTTAACCTCGATTGTTGATTCATACAAGATGTCATGATCCAACAGGGAAAAATGTCTTAGTGAGTCGTTTTGACAACAGTGCGAAACAATTAGAAGACAATGACAGAAATTTTCAAGATCGCTATCGGTAGTTAACGGCAGCTTGAATATCGAACTGAGAGACCTCTTAATAGATCGCTGACGGGAATTACCTTACCGACGCATGATAATGAAGGCAGTTAATCTCAAGCATTTTGCCAGCAAAAAGAAAGCTTAAGCATGCAATTGATAGACATTGATTACTTTAAAAAAAGTAAATGATGAATTTGGCCAGTCAAGTGGGGTGATACAGGTGTTTTAATCGCTTTTAAAAGGCAGATGATGAAAGTGGGGTGTTGGGATCGTGGTGTTTATCGGACGCTGGGGCGGTGAAGAATTTTTGTGATATTGACCAGTCCCAAATTTGAAGATGTGGTTGCGCTTCTTGAATCGCTTCGTTCTAAAGTGAGCGCTTATACTCATTCAGTAGTAATAAACACCTTTTGTTAACCAGTGGTTTGTAATCGGTATTACAGAGTATCAAAGAAACTGACTCGATGGACTGATTACTCTCGAGAGCGAATAGGCCCTTATAGCTCGTTAAATCCAAGGGCGAAATAGTCTAGTGATTGGATAATTTTAAAGCGACTATCTCATAGCTGTTAAACATGAAAAAAAGGGGCATCCTCAAAAGATGCCCTTTTTTAATGTTATCTGGATAATAATTTTATGTCTCATAGGGAGGTGCGACTCTGAGGAATGTAGGTACCTTTTCAAAAGAGTCGAACGCAGTGTGGCGTTTTCCTGAAAGAACCCGAAGGCATGGCCTAAAAGCCTGAATTCTTTGTTGAGCCCTCGATAGGTTACTATTCACATTCGGTAACTCGCCTCGATTAACGCTTTTTATCCACTGCTGAGGCAAGGAGCTTGTTTCCGCATCTTCCTAACCATTGGTCTAAGAACGTTTTAATTGATAGAATAAAGCGCACAACTCTTTTACAATCGATAAAAATGCACTTACACAACTGAGAATAATAAAGATGCCGCTATCGATATTCCTGTAAGTCATAAATTCTCGAACCATTCCGCCTTTTTTCGGGCTTAAGCTTAAATAGAGCGAAAGCAGAATTGACTGGGGTGTCTAATGTTGTATGGCGTCAGGGGCAACCTGGTGCTAAAAGACGATCAGCGACGGTAAATTCTAATTCGCCGGCGCCTGTGAAAGTCCGCACGCCCAACAGGTGGCTTAGTGGATCAAATTGCCGTGGTGAATGTTTTGGTGTGTCCACAGTTGCTGGCGCAAAATTCGATTAGGTTACAGGTGTCGCCATGGAGGAAGCCTTGTTTATCGTTTTGACAAAATACGCTTTAATATGAAATGCTTGAAAAGAATGAATGCGTTGGGCTTTTCTTTTGACACACTCAGCGACAACTCGCTTACGAAGCTCACCCGCAGCCAGAGTAACGAGTTTTAGCTTCTCCGCGTTGCAATTAAATCGACGCCGTCGCCCACATTATGACGCGGCAGTTAATACAAGCACGCCAAAAGAAACGGTACAAACCATCCGCTATGCGTATGACGAAGCGCGACGTTAGTTCATTTTGTGGATAGAAGAGGGCGCTTGCAGGGTATTGTCACCCGATCGACGATTACGCTCACGCTTTTTAGCGGTCGCGGATTTCGGACTCTCTGGTGCTCGATGTGATGACGCGCGTTCCGTGACGTTATCGCCAAATTCATTGGTTTTATTTTGCAAGCGCAAAACCTTGATGAGTGAAGTACATCCATCACTTGCCTTTGTCGACGAAGAGCCAAGCCGTTGGTATGTTGACGGGGCGATCTATTACGGCATCAGGAACTCATCGCTTATTGATCACTAATCATCCGACAAGCATCCGTAGAAAAGCCCTTGCCTCGGTTTGCAAACACATGGCCCGACCTTGATTATTAATCTGATTGTTACCGCTATGAAACGCGGATGTGGGCAAGGTGCTGGCGACCGTGAGTGACAATTTAACGCGAAGTTTTGATTGAATTAGCGCTCGAAAAGTTTGGGCCATGCGCCGATGACTTCAAGTTTTTAAGTCTTTGGTTCCAAGCGCGTCGGATAATCGCTGGGCAGCGATCAATGACAATGGTTTGATGCTTGAGCGTGAGCCAAGTGGCTGAAGAGGTCTCTAATTTTGCCGATTATCGAATTCGTTTGTCAGGGATTAGGCTGTGCGGTAATTCGACTTTGCCCGGCAACATCATGGCCAGCAACCCGAATGGCGAGGAACAAGACGGTTGGCAGCAGGCTTTTTCGGTTGGATAAAAAGAGTGCGCCCGTGCGTTACTGCATAGCCCAGCTCTTTTCGACATTGCGTTGCGTTTATGATAATGGCTAAAGTGAGGTGAAGCCGTAAAGATTTTAATCAAGGGTCGATGCAGTTGGAGTTGAGTAAAAACAGTGTGTTCTTGGCCCTCTTGATCGCGCAGTGCGTTGGTGACAACCACCGTTTGGGCTTCTTTCGGCATTTCTTGTTGGAATCGTCTGGAGAGCACAAACATAGCTGATTTAAAGCATCAAGGTTTGGCACTTGATTAATGATTTAGCCGCGCCTTTTACGGTTGTCTGTCTAAACGTATCGCGTTGGAACTGGGATCGAATTGAACAAAGCGATTCGTGAAAAAGCTCATCAGTGTCGATACGCCCGA
>Ga0163217_1089169_pt1 | contig 13464 bp, 12 predicted proteins | sample SynspAceP_FD_185933 | JGI IMG/M metagenome (GOLD analysis project Ga0163217, IMG submission 185933) | Saline lake microbial communities from Ace Lake in Antarctica - Synechococcus sp. Ace-P (PacBio error correction) | ecosystem: Environmental > Aquatic > Non-marine Saline and Alkaline > Saline ...
CAGAAAACCTTGCCCGTAGATACGTCCACGAGAAACCGTGCTGCCTTTCTGTCGAAATCCGGGCTTAACCTGCCGGTGCCTTGTATATAATCGATTGCCTGATCCGATCCCTCGCCCTGAAGGAAGGGTTCGAGAACCCTTATGATCAACGCCTGTCCGCGGCATTGCCGCTTTTGGATCCGGTTCAGCGATTTCCATCGTCATTGACTGTCCCGGCTCGCATACACGGCTGAGTCAGGTGGCGCATAGTTTTGGCTGATACGCTGATCACGCCGCTGAACGACAGTTTCATCGATTTCGACCTGCTTGCCAACAGGAATTGTGGGACTGAAATGTTGAGAGCGGCAAACCCATACGGAGTCGCGTGCGGCGCTTGAGCTCCCTGCACAGTCCTATTTCGCGAGGCTGGTGATTCCCTGGAGCGCGACGGTCTATCTGTGACGCGCGCAGCCTGCGTTTGTGGCTTAAGCCCCGGGACCATCGCTGACCAGTGGCTTAAGTTGCCTGCTGTAGCCTTGCGGATCAACTCTGTTGGCTGGGAGCTAACACCCAGCAAATGGTCCATAGCCAGACGAGTAGAGAGAGAGGCTCCGTCGGCGCATGCGGAGCCACACAGAGTTCTTTGCAAGCCGCAGAAAATGGTGGAGAGTGCCCTGGCTACTCGTAAGAAGTGATCTGGCCGGACGTGAGGAAGCGCGACTGATTTACCTGGGCGTTGCCCACACCTCTTTCTGAGACACGGCCGCCGTTGGTGATCGGACCTAGGCGGTGGTAGCCACCGAATTGTGATTGGCGAACGCTTTGAGCCGGAAGCCCTGGAAACATGCACATGGCTAGCGTGTCGTTTTAAAATCGGCTACTTTCGGACGCGAAAAATCATCGCCGCGTTTAAGACCGTTGCCATCACATCATCGCCGGCAAGAATCTGCAGAGTTATTCGGCGCAGTATCGGGCGATGGGCTGGCAAAGCGCGTGGTTCCTTCGGGTCGGTAAAAGCCATCGGCCAGGCTCTGGCCACGCTCAAGATACGATGGCACATCACCCTGGAACCATGCAGGATTTGCGTTAAACTGTTAGCATGGGCCCACGTGACGTTTAAAGCGAATTGGTGTACGCCCAGACGGCAAAGTATTTTTCCCGGTGCTTCGCATTCTACAGGCGCGTTTCAGTCACTGGGAAATTGAAACCATGACTTTGGCCGATGGGCGCGCGCGATAACGGCCTACTGTACGGAATTTGTCGGGCGAATACGCCATGAAGATGTGGCGGCGAGCGAACCATTTCCGCAATTACAAGAACGCTAAACCAGTTGACCCAGTCAGCACGGCGGCGCCGTAAGCCAGCCGCGGTGGCGGCGTTGGGCGCAGGTTGCGGAAACGTGGGACAGTGAACGCTTCAGCGACGAGGATACCCTGCCGCTGGGCCTCAAGCTGCATGAAATCGGCTTGACATCTCACAATCAGCCAATACACAAGCACGTGCTTATCTTTTACAATATTCGGAACTTGCCCGGTTTTACCCAACAGTTCCAGTGATCTGGGCGGCTTGGTGCCGGCACCGGCGCAAGTTTACCGCAGCCATTTGGCCGGAACTTAGCTGAAAGACATCCGCGCTTTGCCTACTATCTACTGTGCGCTGGGTTGTGCTGCTGCAGCAGCCGGCAATCTTGGAAGAACCTCCAGAGCTGACGTTGAAAGCGTCAGCCGGACAAGCTCAGCTCCGGCTTTCCCTAAAGGGCTGGCTGGAACAACGCCTCTAACCTTGGAGACTAGAAAATGAACGACTACTACTACGTCAGGATCAGTCTGGACATTAATCATTGAATAAAAAATCATGAATAAAAATCACCGAGTAAGAACTGGCGCCGGAAGTGCCAGTTTTCTGCTGCAAAGTGGTAAAGCAAACCTTAATTTCCAGCTCCGCTTCAGAGCTTCGGATACGGTTTTTCGCTGACGTCAGCCACTGAGTCTCTACCGTGCCATTTTTGCGCGGCCTCGGCTGCCGCCCAACAGCGTTTTTAACTGTTTGTTACCGCTGTTCCTGTAACACGCGGATTGGGTCGCTGGCGTGCCATCTCCGCACGCAGCTGCATGCTATCCATCTGTTTTCCAGTGTGGCCTGTGTTTTGCGGAACGGGCTGAATTTTCTGGCGCCACAGCCGCCTCGGCGCGCTTGCGGACCTTGCGGTCATCGGCACTTTCACCATTGACTTGCCCGGTCTTGGCCACCCTTCTGCGGGATCAGACTGTCGCTTGGCGCCTCGGTGTCGTCCCTTTGGCGATATGCCAGCCAGCGCTCATAATCCTAGTCGCCTGGTATCAACGACGCGCCATCGTTCACGGTCAGCAGAATCATCGACGGTTCAGCAAGTGGCGATCGTAGCGACACCCACGATGGCGCCAGATCAAAGTTCTGCAGGGGCCATGGTGAGCGCTGGCGCATATTTTCCAGATCAAGATGGTTTGGTCGGCTCATCCAGCAAGCAGCAGATTGGCGGGCCCGCTGGCAGGCGATGCACCGCCAGCGCCACCCGAGCTTTTTTTCGGCGCCGGAGAAGGACCGTATCGGTACAGGGCCGCATTGCCAATGAAAGGCAAAATCCGCCGAGAAAATTACGAATACTGCTGTCCGAGCCCGCGGGCTCAAGCGCTGCAGTGCAAAAGGGGCTGGCGTCAAAATCAAGGGATTCGAGCTGATGCTGGGCCAAATAGCCAATAGCCAGATGTTCGCCCGCAGGTAGCTCCACCGTTTAATCAGCGTGGCTCGACCCGCAGACTGTCATAAGAGTCGGATTTACCGCGCCCATTAGGGCCAAGCAGACAAAAAAATGCGGCTCCCGGTAACAGCTCAGGTTTCAGGTTTGCGCAGAAATCGTCACGTCCGCGTGACCGGCTTGGCCTGGCGGATGCTCAGCAGCGGGTTTTGACACTTTTTCGGCTAAAGGATTGAAATTGGACGGTGAATCATGTGTGCAGGCAATTTTTTCCATGCCGCTCACAGAGATTTCACTCGGCTCTGGGCTGACGAGCCCTTTGGTGCTTTGAGCCTTGAACATCGTCAATAAAACGCTGAATCTCAGCAAATGCGCGCTTGCTGACGCTCGAATCCCGGCCTGCTGTTGGCAAGCGTCCGCTGCGCTGACTTCATAAGGCTGAGTAATTACCGCTATACAGTTATCACACACACTGGCCGATCAAAGTGCACGACATGTGTCGCCGACTCTGTCATGAATCCCGGTCGTGGGAGATGAACAGCAGGGTTTCCAGAGTGCGTCGTAGCCAGTTTTTCCAGCAAGACGGCCGTCCCCGATCCAGTGGTTGGTCCGCCTCGTCAGCAGCATAATCGGACGGGCGCAAATCCAGCGCCTGGGCAATTACAGAGAATCCGCCACTCCGAGAAATCGAAACCGGGTGATCAAGCATCGCCATACTGGAAGCCCACCGCGTAGCAGCGACCTCGCGAAGGCGCGATGCAGGAACCACGCTCGTGCAAGGTCTAACTCGCCATGGATACGGGCTTGGGCAGGGTCGGTCCTGCGCAGCTTCCCGCTCTTGCCAGTTCGTGTTTCCAGGGCGCAAATCGAAATCGCGTCCAATACAAAGTCTCGCGCGCTAAGCCCGGTCGCCTCAACTTCCTGAAGCCATGTGAAGCAATGCGACAGCCTCCAGGCAAGAAGAAACTGCCGTGCTCTGCGCCAAAATCACCCAATAAAAGCTGAAACAACTGGACTTGCGGCACCATTGGCGCCCACAATGCCAATGCCGTTGGCTCGGTTGCACGGTCAGGCTGACGCCTCCTAGCAACCCCGCACCACTCGTTGTAAACTAAGATCACTAATTGTTAACAATTTTTAATTCTGGCACTTTAATAATTTCAGGGAAGCTTGTAACCTGCACCGGACGATATTACGGTCTACCGCAAAACCGCAGCCAGCCTGTTCACTGCGGCAGTTTTGCAGACCGACGAGCTTTGGTCTGTTTGCTTATCACATGCTGAAAAAACGGGCGTTGCGTCTGCCTGCCTGTCATTGCAACAACAAGCGCGTGTGACCGCAAATTCTATGGTGCGGCTGGCAGGCGAATCAGCGCAGAACTTACACGGGTTCGATAGCTGTTACGTAACAGAGTGGCGAAACTGTAACCCGTGGCGCTGCGTGACATAGAAAAGAGCACTTGCCGAAGAGTCGGGAAGTTGTTATAACTTGGCGCGCCAGGCCGTGCCCGCCTGGAACTTGAATGCGAGCGTGTCGAACTTCGCTCTGGCGTGGCAGAACGCTGAACACTCAAACAGAAGAACCGGCAATGCAGGATGAACATTTTGATCATCGGCAAATCTGAAAAGCAGCGCGCCCTTGTGCACAGCGCCACGAGAGCTGCACGGATAATTCCCATCAACTGGCGGTCTGCTTTGTTTTTCGCGCCACGGAGCGCAATCTACATGATTGATTAAATGGCTGTACGGCTAGCTTTCCTGCCTGGGCGTATTGGTTATTATGATTGCGTTTGGTTTGGGAACCCGACAAAGTGACGCGCCGGTTGGCTAAAAGAACAAAACCGGCAGAATTCGCCTTCGAAACCTGGTTCAAGAGTCAGTGGTATAGATTCACTCGACATATTTCAAGTGGGGATACCCAATGGGCAACTGGCATTTGCTGAACAGCACCGCCCCGGGGCCCTGGAACACCTTGGCATAGAACGGGCCGACCCACTCCGGGCAGGCTGGCAGCGCAGAGTCTGAAGTCGACTGGAGGCACCGGTATAAAGCGCATTCAACATGGCGTGGGGCTTCAGGAAGTTAGTTAGGTGCCTCATGACGTAGTCGGTGCATTCGGGCTTAAGTAGTGGCCGGTTGCCATTAACAGATGTTCTGGCGTAAAGCGATGTTATAGGTATCTTTCTCGCGCAATTATAGTCGGATACCTCATCAGCCAGCGCCGGCCAAGCTGGCCGTTCACTTTTTATAATATAAAAGGATGGATTCATGAAGAAACGCTTGTTTGCACTGCGATTTGCCGGCTTGTTTGCGGCTGCTCTCGCTAGAAGCACTAAAGCCCCACGCTGGATCCAACAGAAAAGTCAGTTACGGCATGGCTGGTATCGGGTGAGCGCATGGTAACGACCTGCCAGACCTGCAGATGAAAGTTTTCTGCAGGCATTCAGCACGGCAACAGCAGCGATCACCAGCGCCGGCAATGATCCAGGAAGAAATTCAAGAAGCGCTAATGGCTTAACCACCCAGAAACTGCAGGAAGATCAGTCCAAAGCAAATGGGAATGGCGCAGAAAAATGTGGTGCGGGAAAAACCGCTTTTCTGGCTGAAAATGCCAGGCGCGAGGGCGTAGCAACACCGATTCGGCTTGCAGTAGCGAAGTGCTTGAAGCGGAATGGCCCACAACCAAGCCCCGAAAGCGGTAACAGTCCCAACTAACACGGCAGTTGTTGAATGGCGAGGTGTTTGACAAGTCCCGGAGCGCGGTGAACCTGTTTCAATTCCGCCTACAAGACAGGTCATTCCCGGACTGGACAGAGGCTTGAGCTGAATAACCGAAGGCGCGCGTTACAAACTCTATATTCCATCAGACTGGCATTGGCCGGGCGGCAATTCGCGCGATTGGTCCCATGAACATTGGGTTTTGACGTGGAAACTGATAGGGTTTAACCCCGGACACGCCCAGTAACGGCTTGTTTGGGCAGTTAACCCACCTTAGCCTCTTTGCGCGCCAAAAGCCATGCCCGCCAGTTTAGCCAACAGCTCTCAAGGCCTGGCTCTACTTTGTCGCGTTGGCGGTGGTGAGATGAGCGATCAAAATCTTCCAGTTTCAAACGACTGGCCAGGGTTTTTTTTTCACCCACTCGCGATCACCCTAAACAACGCCTGCATTTCGACTCGAGAGTTTCGCGGCATCATCTGTCCATGAATCGAGAAATCACTTGGTGGTTTTCCGTAATACGCGTGATACACCTTGCAACAGCTCCAGCCCTCGTCGTCGTTAAATCTCGCGCCTCACGCACGCAGTTGCTTCGTAGATTTCAAGTGGCCGGCGGAAACCGTAATCATCAACATTTCACACAGCAGAACCAGTTTTGGTCTTAGGCTCTCGTCTGGGAATAGTCGTTTTCGCAGAACAGCTCACATAGCGCACCAAGACATCTTGACGCTCCTAAAGCCAACGGTCGATCAGATCACTGCCTCCGCCCCGTTCACGGGCATTTCGACATGCTCCACCATAACGCCTGTACTTCCACTTGTGTTCTATCTGGCTAATACTTCTGAACGTGCAGATAGGTCTATGCAGTTACCCTATTGGCAGTGACCAGCCCGCAAGCCGGTTTGTGGCTGCGATCTACCAGGGCGCTTTGGGCGGGGCGCAAACAACAGATAGACGACCAGCGCCAACGCAAACAATAAACAGCGCGCTCCCCCGTAATACTCAGGCCAGAAAAACGCCAGATCCACCGCTGCAGCAGTCACCTGTCCCGCGAACTGCGGTCCGCCAGTACTTCCGACCAAGGCGCAGCCCTCCAGATGTATCCACCGATGGGGGAGCCGAAGCCGGCACTTGGTCCGCATGCAAGGCTTTGTAGCAGAGTGGCGACTGGGCCAAGCCCAAGCCGTGCCCGCAGCCACGCCAGAAAAAGACCGGTATATTCGTGTGGGCGACGGCCCGGGCCCATGTAAGCGCAGCCAACTAAGGCTGACCAACCCCGGCTGCCATGAAGGCAAACGTGTAACCAGCAAAAAGGGACAAGGATCCAGCCATAACATGTTCCATTAAAATGCCACACCGCAAGCCGTGCGGCCCACCAAAAAATAACGGCCAACAGGATTCTGCTGGTCAAAGATACCTCGGAAATAGGAAATGGGACTGGCAATCTGTGCTACCAGCTGTTATTGTAATAATTGTTGTGAAACTATGCCGCGGTTATCAGAGTTGTCAGGGTTATGACTGATATTGAATAAAAATGTATGCAAGAAATCTTCATGCCTTTTTCTGATGGCGCTTCGCAGTTGTCGCCTACGTAACAAGCCCGACGAACCAGCAGAAACCGACCGTTTTACCGATTAATTATATTCACTGGAGCCCGCGTTTGTGACCCACATAGGACCGCCAGGCAGCAACTTTCCTATTGAAGCAGTTTGCTTGCGGCCAAGGCAGCACCGTCGCCCGCCGTAGATAGCCACATGCCCCGCATACGCATGACTGGTATGCTTTGCGAAGCAACGCGATGATTGATGCCTCACCTGCCAGCCTCAGCAGACCTAGAACAGAAGCCAACCCCGCATCAATAGGTTCTTGGAAAGCAGGCACCGGTGAAGCGTTAGCGGCGTCTGTTTTACCGAGTTTGTGGTGCAAAAGTGACCTCACTCAGGTATTCAGCTTGCTGATACTGGTTCGGTAGTCGGCAAGCTTAGGGTATCCTCGCTTCAATCTGCTGCTGCTGCTGCAAGACTCAAGGAAACGCTGTATTTGCTGCTTGCACAGCAGTCTGAAGTGGCTGCGCGGAGCAAACTGTCCTTTATCTGAAGGGAACTTTCCAGCGGCCCTGTCGCGTGGCCAAGCACTACTGGCCCATTGATCCAAGAACCTGCTGCGATGGCAACACCAGCTGCCCTCACAACTTGTGGATTATCACCTCGCCAGAGCCCCGCAACGTAGGTGGCGTCGCCATTCAACCGTCCGAGCTGTTTTCGCCAGTGGGCTTGCAACAGCGAATCCAGAAGTTCAAGCGCCGTTCTCCGGCGTTTACCACTGCGATTTCGCCCAGCTGCAACGCCAGTGCGCGTCCCGCGTCCGCGCGCCTACAACATCCTTGAAAATTGTTATCCAACTAGAAAACTCATACGTCACCAATCCGCGGCTGTCTGTAAAGGCAGTCCAACAAGAACAGGTCCAAAGGAAGTCCACTTTGCGGCGCGGTAAATACCAACGGCGGCAAACGGGTCTAGATCCAGAACCGGCACCTCGATGTAATTCCACCCCGCGCTTCAATCAAACGCGTGGATGGCTTTTCAACCACTGGCACGGTGCGCTTCGGCCGTAAGGCACTGTAATACTCGTTTTCAATCTGCACACGCTGGTATTAAGCTGAATATTATTCACCGTCGCGATTTATGCCCATTTTTTCTAGGGCGGCCAGGCGTGTGAATGGCTCGTTCCAAAGTGCGGGTTATAGGTTTTTAGCTCGTTAAAACAGATTTTCAAAGACGCCTGGGCATTGTTTGTGGTACCCAAATCGCCCATGCGCAGCGAGCTGGGCCTGCTCACCAAAAAAATTTTGGCAATTAAGCTGCTGGGTTGTGGTCATTACGTTTGGCAACAAAAACTCTTGGTCCCGGCTGGTGAAGCCGCAAACAGCAGCATTAACAACCAGCTACGGCGGGCGGAAATTACGAAAATCAAACCAGAAGTACTGCTGCAGATTTGAAATCTTGCAGCCTCAGCTCGCTGCCGCCCACAAGCCTGTTGCCACTGCTGCCAAAACCCTTCGGCGTAACGACACGTTGTATGGGTACCGAGCGATTACTTTGGCATCATGCGCCCGGTAAGCGCACGCCAAGCTTGCGATACACGTGTTTCATCTTACCACTTGGAGCTTGCGAGTTTGTCGATGGGAATACCTGCCTGTTCGCCAATCCAGACCACAGGGCATACTGGCGGCCCAGAATCACTTCGTCGCCAAGTTCTGCTGCGCAATTTGATGGGGTGTGGCCCCAGCGCTCAAGCATGCGGCGGTGGTGTCATACACCGGCGTAATCAGCTCTCAGCAGAGATTCGAATAATCCGGTGGTAATGCGGCGGGTGGGTCAAGCCGACCCCAGGCGTGCGGGTGCGGGGTTTGTGCATAGAAGCCGCTGGGCATCGGGCAGCAAAACCTTCTTTTTAAAACTTTACGGAAAGCCTGCATTTCGCTGCGGCACCGCTTTAATATGTGATGGCGTGATTGAGCATGAAAAACTCTGCTGCAACCGCTGTGGCTGCCAAGTAAAGTTGCAGTAAATTAACGGGCGCGCTTGTGCCGGACGCATGGCCTGAGCCAGAGCTTCTGCGCATGGCGCTTGACCCTGAACTCTGAACCGGATTCTGACTCGCAGCCGGCGCGGTTTTTGCGCGCAGGCCGCACTGTTGTTGCGATTTGGCTTGGTTTTTTGTCACACGGGTCCGTTAGCCGGCTGCTGGCAGGCTGATCCTCATGCCGCAAATGGTCAAAGCGATGCGCTTACGCGGAATATCCCACCTCACATCACCTTCACTTTTTACGATGTGCCAGCTTCACCACTTGCCGCGGGTCTTTTTATAAAACGGTCTGCCACGCGATATTGGACCAGACGTCCTGGTTTGCACGCAATTCACGAAGGCGCCAAAATTGGTACGTTTGGTTGACCGACCCTTCGAGCACATTCCGGCTCCAGATCTTTTCAGGGTTCTCGCTCTGTTCAAGCTGGCCGAAGCGGAATTCCCGGCGTGGGTCGCGCCCCGGCTTTTTCCACTCGCAAAGATGTCTTTGACCGTGGGGGCAAGCGAAACTGCTTCGGTTCAACATAATTCCTGCGGGTTCAGGCTGCGGACAAAAATGCGCATCACCACCAGGTTTTCATTATCCGGTGATTTTTAGCGGCGATGTTTCCACCAGCGCGGATAAGCTTCCGGTGCACCGAAGACCGATTAGCGGAGATTGTCCACCATGCTGATTCGCAAAAAGCCGCCGCCTGTTTCGTAGCTGCCAGCCCGCAAGGGCCTTTCATCAGCTGCTTGGCGATTTTACGGAATTGCCGTTCTGGCTGCGATAATCCGACGATATTCTGCAATGGGTGGGGTTTAGCCAGATACACGGGTTAACAGCGGCACCGACGCGGTGGTTCAGAATCGATCCTAAACGCCGTTTACACAGTCTTCTACGACTTGGGCATTTCAGGCTGGCTGATAGCTTGTAAGCTGCGACAGCGTCGTGCTGATATTGCCAACCAATAGAATTTTGGCTGCAATTTTAAACCAATTCCGCAACGGGATCTGCAAACGCGGGAATGGATACCGGCACCGCGATGTGAAGTCCAGGTCGGCGAACTCACCGAGGCGAATTCCGATGCGCTGAAATAATAGACGCACTTTTCGCTGACCAAATGCGCGCCAATTTTTCGTTCCGGGTAGCGCTTGCCGATCGGCCCCAGTTTTATCGGTTTTTCCCGCGAGGCAGTGCATTTGCCAATAGCCCAACTCGATTTGTAACTGTCGACATCATTTGCGCAATTGGCTTCTATCGACGCTTCCCATTGGGTTTCGTGGGGCCGTGGGAAGATATAGCCCGTGGTCACCACCTGCCCTAAATGACGTCATTAGGCCACTTTCAACGTCGCTACGAGGCGGGATCCAGGCCAGGGTGCTTGCGCCCGGCCGAGCAAGCAACAAACAAATCTTTGAGAGGTTATCCGCAATACTGGATAGCCTCAGTTTCAGGGCCTCTCGGATCTGCTATCAGGTTCGTTTTCGAGTGGCCAGCCGCTTTACAAGTCCAGGCATTGGCAGCCCTTGTCGGCGCCCGGCTCTGGTCGCGGACATTGCCAGTGGGCGGCATGTAAGATTCGCGCGGGTGCGGCTGCGACGAATCGTCCGTTTGTTTTCTCCACGGATTGTGTTAAGCTCGAATGCCTCGTTGCGGCAAAGTAGAATAGCAGAGCTCGGTGTGACGGCACTTTTTTTTAACGCTTCTCTGTAGTCAAAGTAATCACGGAATTTGGCACCGTCGTCCTCTTTGCCAGCAATACGGTGACTTTCAGCTGGCTTGCTGCCAGATGAAACCGCGCAAGCTGGCCACAAGCTCAGCGTCTTGCTCAAAGGCTGCCATCGAGGATGGCACGGGCGCCTTCAAGGCTAACTTCCTGTCAGCCACATGGCGCTCACAGAAATTGCGTTGCAAAACCTCTGGCACGTGCGTTTGGTGTTATAAAGGCGATCGGCAGTGGTATTCAAAGAACGCCTCACGGGCAATCTGGCTTTGGTAGGCGTTTGGGTTTGTAGGAGGTAAGATTCCAGACGCGTTCTTGGGTTCTGGACGTTTTAATAGCTGGCTTTCAACAGATCGGTCATTCCCTGTTTCGTCAAATTACTGGCAGAAATGGTGTGCGCGGCGGTCTTCCAGTTCGCGCAGATAGCGCTAGGCGCTCTTCCAGGGCTCGCAAAACTGCGATGTCGTTCAAGCGCGCCGGTCAGCTCTTTTGCGATATGCGGGCATATAAAAGGCATCGTCGGCACGCCTTTAAACAGCTCAACAGTTGGGTTAACTGCTCTTCACGTACACCAAGCTCATTCGCAATGCGTCGGGAAGTACTTGTTCAGTGCTACCTCTACTAATCAAGTTCGTGACAAACAAGGTGGCAAAAGGTACAGCGGACAGGATTACAGGCAAGCAGACTGTCTCTGATTTAGGAGGAACCTGTACAACTTGCCCAAGGCTGCGGGCAAAATAGTACTGAACGGTCCGCAGTTCCAGTTGCCGGTAAAAACTCCATCTGTGGCCGTAAGTTTCCGACCCCTCTGCTACTGACGTTCATTATCAAGGGCTATGGCCAAGCTTTATAATATCGTCGAATAATGTGTTCGGAATCGACAGATTTCGCACAACTTGGACAAAAGATTTGTCGATTTTGACCAGGGATGGGGAATATGTTGGAAGATTACTGAGCGTATGAAAAGCGGTGCAACAAGTAATCGCGCGAAGCTGACCCAGTTTCGTTTAAACTCCCGCAGGCATGTGCGCGGCGTATTCTGGTCCGTGCATCATCGCGCTGTTCGGTAAAGCTCAATCGAGCAAGCCTTGGTAATCGAATATTCGCTGTTTAAATAATTCGAATAATAGTCCTTCGTCATCTTGCGGTCGTGAATAACTGGCGAATGACAGATTCACCGCCATGCACCAGCTCCGCAAAACCTAGATCGGCCATTCACCGCAGCGCTGGCAGGCCTGATCAATCAGCAGGTAGCGATAGGAAGATCAGCCCGCTGCGCTCAGCAACGGAATAAATTTCATCCGGCATAACCATGCCAAGGGGGGGCGGGTGTTCAGCGCGCAAGATAACTCCACGCGCTGAACGTCGCCGGTGGCCAGCTCTACCCCTGGGCTGGTAGTTAAGTTTCAAGAATCACCGGCGCGCAGAGCGGTGCGTAAATATCGTTCCATCTCCAGTTTTGCTTGCCGAGCTTAAATGTGAAGCTGCTGATCGTAAAAAGCGGAAGCTGGTGCCTGTCGTCTGCTTGGCTGCTAAAACATGGCCCGGTTGGCTTTGGGCGGCAGCAATTCTCCGCATCGGTTACCTGCTTCAGGATAGGTGGCACACAATGCTTGCGTTTTGACGTTGCCGGCCCCCGTCCAAGAACATGACGTCTTCCATCACTAAATCAATCTTGGAACGACACGGCTGATGTCCGCAAGAATCTTCCAGTGCTCGATGATAATCGGCCAACTCGTCACGCGCCAATCACGCAGTAATGGGAATCCCGAGCACTGCAGAACCTGCGAATGCCCCGCAACCAGCTTTAGCATGAAGCTCATCGCCCTGATGATAACCAAAGTTTCATTAATGCTTGCGGATTTATCGATGTTTCAGATGCCCAACAGTGCCAGACGCCTGGCCAGCTTTTCTGCGTGTGCAACGCCAGGCTCAAGTTTTTGAAAAAAACAATTTTCGGTTTGATGCTGTCCGCCGGATTCAACACCTGTACTCTCGGCTCTCACGGACATCTCGGATTGCACTGAACGCCGCTTTAACCGCGCGTGTCCGCAATTGCCAACCGTCCAGCTGTGACGGCTAATTAATCTTGCGGCTCCGCCGCAGTCCATAGTTGCACTCTGGTTTGCGGCAGTCAAGCGGCCCATAACAACTACGGGCTTATCGTGCGGCAGCCTGAAAGAATGTAAAACAGGCATTCATTCACGTTTGTGCAGCTGGCATGTCCCATAGAGCACGTTAACGGTTTTCGCCCTAGCAGCTTGAGCTGCAGGTCTGCACACCAGGCGAGTCTCATAGCCAATGTATCGCTTGGCCCACTAGCAGGCTATTTTACACGGAATCGCGAAACTAATTCGGAGTTAGGGCACCAACAACGAATGCGAGGCTGATTCAGAAAAAGCGAGAGGCGATACAGTTATGGTCATGCGTTGTAGAATTCTCTACACAATGCGCAGTCACTCAGCCATACACTTCGACTAACAATAGCTGACTTTCGGTAGGGGTGCGATTACCAGGTGCTGTAGAATAATGCACAATATTAATGCACTTTTAAACCAGGCTTGCGTGGACGCCGTGGACGAAAAACTCAATAAAAGACGAAGCGAAGCCGTGGTGCGCTATGCAGACGGCCCATTGCTGTACTGGCTGGTTGCCGGAGCGGTAAAACAGCGTCATTACCGCAAAAGTTGCGTTTCTGATATTGAACAGCTTGGCATTCCTGCCGGCACATTGCGGGTGACT
>Ga0163217_1091843_pt1 | contig 13464 bp, 12 predicted proteins | sample SynspAceP_FD_185933 | JGI IMG/M metagenome (GOLD analysis project Ga0163217, IMG submission 185933) | Saline lake microbial communities from Ace Lake in Antarctica - Synechococcus sp. Ace-P (PacBio error correction) | ecosystem: Environmental > Aquatic > Non-marine Saline and Alkaline > Saline ...
AAGGAGGAAGAAGAATTAACGGCCAAAGGGCCCCTAAACTCTAAACCCTTTCCCAAAGAACGACCAATTCCCAAAGTTTTTTAAACGTTTGCATGGGGCCCTTTTTAACTTTTTTTTTTCCTGGCCAGTCCGTCCCCCTAGCTTTAAATCTAGAAATCGTTAAAGTTAACTCTTTTACTGCGGTAAAATCTTGTGATGCGAAATGAAAACCAACTGAGAGATTTTTCTTTTTTTCCTCTACGGTAGTAACCACAACAAAACGCCAACAAGCACCGTCTTTCCACCTTGTTTCGTTAGCTAGAACCGTTGATCTCAGGAAGCACCAGTTTACCGCGCGTTTTTTTTTTATACGCCAAGCTTTTTCGACTAAATTGGTGAAGAACCATTGTTCCACTTTAGTTACTCAGGTGTACAGGTTGTGCGAATTTCCAGATCCCAATCATAGCCCAAAACCAAAGGGTTTTTTTTTTTTTTTTTTTTTTTTTCTTTAAGCTGGCTTTCAATGTAGGCGATGGTTTTCCAAGTTGTCCATTTGGGCTGGTGCTGTTTTTGTGCTTGATACCTGCGTTTTCAAGCCGGGTAGACCAAGCAAATCCCAACCCATAGGTTGAAAGTACGTTTTTACCCTGCATGCGCTGGTACGAGAAATAACAATCCGCCGATAGTGTTAAGTTTCGAACGTGAACCCATGTGCAGGCGACCGCTTGGGTATGGAACATAGAAGGTCAGTAAGTAACTTCTCTTTGTTGGTATCAGGACGGCCCTTTGAAGACTTTAATTTTCGTCCCAAAAAAGATTGTGCCCGCTTGTTCAAATTTTTTCTGCGGATTATATTGTTTCTTGCAATGATGTGTTCTTATCCCATGATCGACGAGGAGGTGAGGTAGACCTGTATTCTCTTTTAAGAAAGAGACGCATTAATAGCGACATAGCGCAACAATAAAATAGTGAAATGGTCAACAGAAGTCTGAAAATATACGTTATTTTATAGAGAATGGCGCTCTAATTAGAAAGGATGCAATCGAGGAGGAGTTATGAATTCTTGAAAAAGATTCGTTAACAAAGGAAGCAATTTCCAGTTTTGGTTGAAGAAGCACCGCAAACATTAGAGGGAGCGAAGGATTGGTTTTTTAGAAGATGCCCGGCTCTCATGACCGCAATATTGGGCCGATAAAATGGGTTATACCGAAGCTTGGGGTGGATGCAAAATTGGCAATCTAGTAACTTGATGATGGTCATGAAATTATTGAAGAGTTTGATGAAAAGGAGACATTGCACTGCATGGCTGATTAACCATGCTAATAACAACCAGTACCATCTTGAACAAATGTCATGTAGCGGGCACATGGGTGGAAGCTGGGCTTAATCATTGCAATGTCTTGTGGGCATGATAATGTTTGTAGAAGGTTGAAACAAACTTAGCGCCTGTGAGATCTGTCAAGTAATGTTTTGATGTCCGACGCATCACACGATCAAAAATAGTGTTTAAGTTGTCATTTTGGCGTGTCATCAAGTGTTTTGATGACACGGCAATGTTTAAGCTTTTATGGTGTTCGCTTTTTTTTACCTAAGGCCATTCAAATATGAAAAAAGCCACGCAAAAGTACAGCATAAAGAGTAGGCCAAATAAACCAATAAACATAAGGGTAACGCCGCTGAAGGCTTTTTGGTCAGGCGTCAACGTCGTCCTTTCAGAATTGTGGTGGGGCTTGAGCCACCACTTCTCCTTTTTCATTAATAACGCAGTGATGCCGGTATTAGTGGCACGTAATCACGAACGTCCTGCTCTTTGCTCTAAATTTTGCAATCTGCAAGTGCTGCCAAAGGACGAACAGACAGTACCAAAATCTCAGCCATCATTACTAAATGGTAATGAAGGAAGTCGCATGTTCTCTTACCATGCGACGAACTTGTTCTGCAATACACAATTTCATAACAGATAAAAGGCGCAACACCCCATTCGCCTACTTGCAAACAAGGTTGATTTTTCATCGCGCAGATTTTAAAAACTCGAACATTCGCAATTTCCCAAATACGTCAAGAATAGGGCCTAATGTATTCTGAAAAAGGAAATGTATTCACCAAAAGGAACCAGTCTGCCGCTTGTATAAAAGCCCAAAACCATCGCCGTTTGCCCAGATGGCGTTGTAGTAATCCTTTTTTATCAGGGCTGACGTCTGGGATACCAGTATCAAGGTAGTATTAGTGTCTGCTAGCTCTTTGCTAAAGAGGAAAATACGGTTTCATTTGTGAATAAGTTATAGGAATGGCGGTTTCCTGGCCAACAACAAGTTCCACTGTCCTAGGTGTTCAATGGGTGGTTCTGTTTGGTAAATAAGCCAGAGACTCTCTGGCGGTTTGGGGAAGCCATTTCTCCATCTTGGCTTCACGTTACCCTAATCAAGGTGGTTTTAATGACCTGTTTGTTGTACCAAGAAAACAGGGAGTAGGCCAAATATGCAGCGCTGCCCCAAATAATAAAATAAGACTGAAATCAGGCCTAAGCTGAGCTGGCTTGTTTGATAATACACAGGCAATAGCCACTTGAATGTTAGCACCGCACAACTGCACTGGTTTTAGCATAATTCCACTATAGGTAATAGCTCAATAGCCATGTATTTTTCATGGCATAGCCGGTAAGTAGCCATGGAAAACCCAGTAAGAGGGTGCTAACGAGCGAATTCGCCGGATGAGCAGGGCTAAATGTGATCATACACTAGCGGGTAGTTGAGAGAAGTGGTGATTAAGGTGCCATGAAGCCCAAGCTTGAAAGAGCCCAAAAGGCACAAAGAAGACGCACAAAAGCGAGCGTAAATAAGCGCCGCGAATGACCGGTGCCAACTTGTCCCATATTCTGGCAATGCTGACGATAAACCAAGAAACACCGAGCGCCAAAAAGCCTAAGGCGACGGATGAGCCTCTCCAAAAAGAAAGTTTTTGCGGTAGGGCTGGTAACATAACAAGAAGGCCTGAACACCACTAGACTAACGAAGTAGCCTGGGCCAAAAAATGAAAGGTGAAAAGCTGGTAAACGCCTATTGCGCCGGAAAATGGTGCCATAATGCAAATGATGACAGGAGGGAGTTTAGAAAACTGTGTTACCAAACGAAGAATCCACCCCGTCCTTCGTGTTTGATTGAGTCCGGGGTGAAGTGTCGTCAATATTATTCCTGATGTTTCTTGTGTGGGTTTTTGAATACCTGAATCGTTTTTACTCGTCGACCTATCGGATTTAACGATGCGAAATGAAAGTTACTAAAAAACAATTCTTCATCACGTAAATGGAACATGACCAAATTGGTTGTACAAAGAATTCCGCCGATCGTATCAAACTCTTCTTCACTGAGTTTCGGCTTTGAAAACTCGTTTAAAGTCTTTCACGTACACACGCAAAAGGGACAAGATAAACCGCCTGCCCCTCCGTTGTAACTTGAATACCTTAAATTTTCAAGCTTGTCTGTTTCGTCTTCGATTTCTCCCGACGATTTTGCTCAAGCAATCTTCAATCGTGACTAAGCCAGAGACGCTGCCGTATTCATCTAACACTAACGCCTGTGGTAGTTGGTTCTAAATCATTCAGATAGCAACGTAAAGTCGTTTACTCTCTGGAATGAAGTTGGCGGAAACGCAAGCGAGAATAAATATCTTCTATCGTGAATGTTTTTGCCAATCCTTTGAACAAACCGTGGAAGTAATCTTTCGCTAGTAAACACCGAGGATTTCATTCGGATCTTCTCCAACGACAGGGAATCTGGAGTGAGCGCAGTCCGATGATTTTACGGATGGAGGTTTTTGATCATCTTCGGCTTGATTACCACCAATTTAGAAGGTGGAAATCATGAATGTCACGCGCTTAGCACTTCAATTACCTCCTAAGCGCCCCTCTACAATAGTAAAAAGCATCGCGATCTATGATGTCGGAATTTTACGGCGCTTCTAAAAGCTTGACAATATCGCCACGACTGCGTGGTTCATCATTAAATGGCTTTTGGGTTAAACTTTCAAACCAAGATTTTGTTGATCGTTTGGACATGCTCGATCGGTCGTCACTCATTAGGGTAATTAACTCACTCTTTTATCAAATAAGGGTCGGAAATAGACAGAGTGGCTACAGCTGCGTTTTCTAATTTAATTCCATTTCAATCTGGCTTCATCGTCATTTATATGGTCATAGCCGCGTCAAATGCAAGATGCCATGAAATCGTCATAGAGCCCAATGATGCATGTAATTCTTTATCTTGTTCTTTGGCCTTTCCTTTTCGACAAATTTGAGTTGGCAAATCACCAAGTCTCCCAATAATGGAAGTTTCTAATCCTGGAGGTGCCTCAAATGGAAAAGAAAAGGACATTCGTTGGTTTGTCCTGGCCTCTGTTTACCTCCATGATTTTTAAGCGCATGACTCTCTTTCTTCAATCAACCATACGAATGGTAAACTTCAAATTCCTTTCGCCTAAACGTCGGTAAAGGCTTTTTTCTACCCCAAAGGTCTGAATTCTGCTTCGCTGGCAAACGCTGTGTTTGCTTCCTGTGCAAATCTGTAAATCAAGTTCTAAGTGTGCCATTATTTTCCACTGAAGACGTCGCTTGAAGAGGTGCCTCTGCTTGCGCAGCAAGGCGAGCTTGGGTGGCACTTTTTTCTCTGCTCTTCTTCAATATCAAAACGATCATAGGCTTCGACAATGCGTTGTACGATAGGATGTCGAACGACATCGGAAGAAGCTAACATAGTCATGCTGATGCCCGCGACACCTTTTAAAACGTGCATGGCTTGAAGCCAGAACCAGGACGTGGTTCGGCGTGGTAAATCGACTTGTGTAGTGTCACACAGTGATAACCGCCGTTGATCCAAAAACCGATGCCGCGTCAAAAACATTTCATTTGCTCGCGAAGTGGGTGTTTTTGGCTTTCATCAAGAATGAATAAAGGCGTTATTAAGCCGTTTGCGGCCACGCATAAACCAAGTGCGGGCAATTTCGATGACGTTTTTTTCGAATTATTTATTCAACCAATTCGAAACCGAGCATTTCATACAAAGCATGCGTAAAGAGGGCGGTAGATTAAGGGTCGTTTTTTGTGTAAATCGCCGGGTAAAAGCCCAGTTTTTCTTCCCGCTTCCTACTCTGGTCGAACCAACATTATGCGCATCAACACGATCCGCTCCTAATGCCTTCAAACCGCACAAGCAACCGCTAAATAGGTTTTACAGTGCCCCGCAAGGGCCAATACCAAAGTAATGTCGTGTTTACGAATTTGTTTGACGTAACCCCTGCTGATTTGCCCCTTTGGGTTTGAACAAATGCCTTGGCCGAGTTTGATGAGAGCTGACACCGCGGTTGTCATTTTTACTGGCTGTTAGAGATTCAATTCGCCGACTCTTGAAGATAAAGGTGAATCGTCTCGGCGTTACTTGGCCATTTGCTAGCGCTTCACGATAGAGATTTTCCCAGTAGCATTTTTGTTGCCGCGACATGCTCAGGATTTTCAACCGGAAATAATCGAATAGTTTTCAGCACGGTATCGAAATCGTAAGCATCGCAGTCGCTTTCATGAGCTTGATATTCTCCGTCTAGTTGGACTCACATAGGCCCAACCAAAGCCTCGCTTCGCAGGCGCTAACGGATTTGTTGAGTTGTTCTGTGTGGGATTTCAAGAGTTAACGCTTTGATTAATTGAAGTACCAAAGTCAGTGTCGAGTTCAGAGTTTATTAATTCGCCAAGCAGCGAGTTAGGATAAGCGTCTTGTAATAACAACAATCAAGCGAATTTAACCAAATCAAATTGTGGGTCGAAACCGCTCGAGTTTACAATCTCGGATTGTTTTCCGTTCTGCTTGAAGTTTGGTCCAGATCACGAGTGAATAGCCCGCTTATTAGGATGGCGCTTTACTTCGCCAACCATCGACAAGTAATGTCAATAAGCTTGCCTGGCTAATACGGCGTTGCAAAATAGATAAACGCTCTTTTTTAACGTCATCAGGCGTATCGTCTTCTAGGTTAGATGCGGGTGTGCCAGGGCGTTGGCTATAAATAAACTGGAAAAGAAGGTCGAAACCAATTTCTTTGAATCCAGATTCATTGTAAATCTATAAAGTTTTCGTCTGTTTCACCTGGGAAACCAATTATAAAAGTCTGGATGCAGACTGATGCCTGGACGTGCTTCTTTAATGCGGGTTGATCTTATCAATGTAATATTGGACGATCATGGCGGTCGTTTCATCGCGCCTTCAAAATGTTGTCGGCACCAACTTTGACGGGTAAGTGTAAATGAACTGAACTAGTTTAGGCTCAGTACGGAACGCTTCAATTAAGCTGTTGGTGAATTCGACTGGAAATGTGATGTGGTAAACGAATACGTTCAAACACCCTTCCATTGGTGCAACCGCATGAAATGATGTCCGCAGGATCTGTTTTCATTTTGGTGACGGTAGGCGTTCAGTTTTGCTGTGGTTTGGACAATACCTTGCTCAGCTAACTGCGCTACTTCAAAGAAGAATACTGTCGAATGGAACGGCTGAATTTCTTCGCCCTAGTATAAGGTACAAACACAAAATGTACAGTATTTGCTGCAACCTTCCATAATAGAAACGAAAGCTTCTGCGCCGTCAACACGAGGGGCAGGAAGATGATCGATTTTTTCAATCTCAGGGAAGGGTTCACCATCGGGTGATTGGGAAAATGGTGTTTACCCGCTGCATTTATCATTTTCCGGAAGCTTTGCAGTGTTTGAGGCCGAATCCATATCACATGCTTGGCGCGCTTTCGAATTCGCATTCGCCTCTCTTAGACTGGCGACACAACACCAACGCCATAACGAGATCCGGATTTTTTAAGCTTAAGCTTTTTTTCGCAAGACCTAGCTGGTGGAAAACCTTGTCTTGGCTTTTTCCGTATAGAGCATGTATTTAGCAAGAAGCACGTCGCTTCTTCCGGCGTATCAGTGAGTTCCATCTCAATGAACTTTCGCCAAGTAAGATCGGCCATACGAGAGGAAAATCGTATTCGTTCCATTTGACAGCCATGAGTCCGGATGAAAAAAGTTTTTTTGCCAATGTAACTTATAAACCTAAAAAGTGTTCGTCTAATCGACTTTGAACCTATTATATGGGCTTTGCTCTCGAATCACAGAGGTCCTTCTTGGAATCCCTTCATTTTAATGAAAATAGTCGTTTTTTTTTCTTACTGGAAGCTTTTTTGATAAAGAGCGGTCAACAAATAAGCCTGCATTAATTGATTATGAACTTGGATCTGTTTTGACGCTATTATCTCGTATCTTATGTGTCTGTTGCTGTTAGTGGGGGCGCTCAACGCAGAAAAAGAAAGTTGCCATAATTTTGCTTTTGGTCCTTGGCCTATGGTCTTTTAAGATCAGAAGTTTTTATGAAACATAGACTTCAAAAAGTGAACATCCCTATTAATGGTACTTTTCCACTCAAGTGTTATTGGAATAGCAATTATTTGATTACTGGGTCATCAAAAGACAGTTTTGCGCCAATCCTAAACTTTCTTCAAATTGGTTTAATTCGTAAATGACTAATGGGCGTTTTAGGGGTGGGTCCCTTGGTTTGAGTGAAGCTGGAGCCAATGGATGAAAACCTGAAGACGAAAAAAGAAGGGCAATTGGACATTTATAGGTGGAGTGTTTTTAGGGGCAGTTTTCAGGGACTGCTAACTATCTTACGACAGAACAAAACATTGAGTAATAATAACCAGCTCTCGTATTGGTTTTGAGCTTACTATTTAGATGAGGATCTTCGAACGTCTTTGGTATCGGGAAAAATATAAATGATGCCGAGAGGCTTGGCGTTAGAGACTACTATCAAACGACTCAGAAATACCGCCAGATGGGGAGTGTTGGTGTCATCGCTAGAACCGGTTGAAGATTTACGATTATGCAGGTGTGGTTTTTGAGTATTCATTTTGATTATGCGGTTTTCCTTTGAACAACGTGAAAAAGCAAATTCCCACTAAATATTATGAATTATTGTTTTTCCCTTTCTGGCCGTTCATTTTCCCATTTGATCAACGCCTCCATATGTCCATTTGGGTAATATGATTTCTTGCTTAGGCTTTGAATTTTTTTAACGTACCTTTACTCTACTCGACGATTCTCCCTTCTTCCTTTATGTATTATTCGGTTTGAGTGGGAATTGGTTGTCCCATGTCCGAGGACTTTTTGAGTCTTGCTGGCGCAATGGTAACTTGCGCATTTGAGTAAAGTCGCAATATTGTTTGCTCTTTCGAGGGATAGGGCGACAATTGGTAGTCTTTGCTGCCAGTGTTTATCTGTGGTGTCCTTTCCGAATAAAAATGAGAATGTCGGGATCGCTTTGCAAAAGCTGGCCTAGGTGTTTGTATTGAATGGACGATACGCATTTTTTAATGCCCGTAACTCTGTTTAGTTTTAAAAAGGAATAGTTTAGGTTGTATTGATGATTTTAGGCCTTGATTGGTTGAAATAATTCGAATGAATACTTTTATTCACTGTTGGCTTTTAAGTGGAATTAACGATTTCCCACTTACTCTGGCGGTTGGCTTCTCTTCCTGTTTTTCTGTTTGAGTTTGACGCGATAGGACGATTTTGGCCATAGCCAAACGTTTTGATGCGGACAGCCGCGATACTGAATGCTTCGAAATTTAATGCATTGGCAATGGATTTCCTGCTTCTCTTCCTTGGACAATGTTAGGTTGTAGCTCCTCTGCACCCACATTGTCTGTGGTAGCCCTCATTAAGAGAAGTGTATTAGGGTCGTGTTTTGTAAAAAGCAGCTAATCTTTGAGTTTTGTGTGAAATTCGGAATCTAAATTTATATTGTCCTGTTTTAAATTTAACGTCAAAGTTTAAAAACTGAAATACGTTAAAATTTTTGTAATGGACAACCGCATTATTAATGTCGCTTCCTTGTGGTGTATTGGCTACAAATTCTCTAGCGTCCATAACCCCGTCGTGATCAGAATCCTTTAGCGCGCTGAATGATAGAGTGGGGTATAGCGGGCTGGCTAATTAAAATAGCACCTGTGTAAAGCCCTAAAAAAATAATAGCATCCTTGCCTACTCTAATAATCATGTTATTGACTCAAAATGCATCGTTTTGTTTAGCGCTAAATTTTTTCCATTACAATCCTCTCAGTATTCTGTCATGGATTAAGAAGAAATAAATAGCAATTTTTTCAAGTATTACCGTAATGTAACTCCATTCTTTTTGCGTAATTAGGCCATAAACGGAAAGTCCGGCTGCCCCTTTCTACCCTTCGTTAATAACATCGGCCAGTTCAGGCTTTCTTTAACTCTGCTAGCGTGAGAATGGATGCCACCTTTCAACCAAACACCACATCAACCATAAACCATCGTGGGCTATCCTGGGTTGATTTTTTGGGGTCAAAGTAATGACCTATTGATATCCCAACTTGTATGATCTGGATAGGCCCTTCTTTACATACCTTGGCGGTACCGACAATACCAGCAGGAGAGGCACTCGAGTGAATAAAAAAAATACCATATCGCCCTTCATTCATGGCTTTCCATGAAATTGCGAGCTTGGTAATTTCTTACCCAATCCCAAGGAGCATGTTTAAGTCCGTTCAAATCGTCTATAGAAAACGCATGCGGGTTTCTGATTTTTCATCAGCAGTAATTGATCATGGACCACCTATTCACAATGAAACATACAATATGTTACGCTTACAAATATTCTATCTACAATAAGGGGTGATGCTTAATGAGAAATACTTAGCGCAACCTCATTGTACTTTTGGCAGAGATGCTCCTTGTAACGGCATGAAAATAATGAGTCACTTTTGCTTGTAAGCTTTTCTGCGCTGGAAAAAGAGCTTAAGGATGATTTGTTAGAGTCCTTCCGTGGAAGCGCAGCAAGAAATAGAAAAGTATTATTATAGCAAATCGAAAGTTGAAGGGTTTTCTTTCGATAAATTAGATCAATTGTTTTCGCTCTTTGCAACAAGTATGAAAGGAAACTGTTCTCTGTTTTTTTCTTGATCCCTTTGGTTGGTGTACTAACATAATTAGAAGAAATTGTGGTTTCGGCATGCGCGGCGGCTACATTCAATATCATCCTCATTTTGGGATCTTATTAATGTGGTCATTGAACAGGTTTTTATATATTGCTAAAGTCAAAGATTTACCCACTTACCATGTTGCAGAAAATACTTTAAAACGTGACACGCCTTGCAATTTAGGATTGGACGAGAATATACGCAGAAGAAAACGATGCCAAACGACCTGATTTGTGTGGTATTGTTAAATAAATGCAATTCAAGAATAGAAGAAGAAAAAGACGACACAGATTCTACGTCTTTGTTAGTAAAAGTTTGAATTTACTGAGCAGCAACAAAAATGATATTGATTTGGTTTATTGTTTCAGTCAAAAGCTTAATCCGCTTATTAAGGCTATTTTCAGAAAGAAGTGAGCGTAATTTTAAAAAACTCTGTCATTGAATCAATGTTGAATGTTCTAAAATCTGTTGACCCTGCACACTAAGTGCCGCTTTGCTTATAGCATAATATGGGTAATGGCACTTATCTTGAAACTGTAAAGACAATGAAAAGTTTAAAACTTAAAGCTGGAACCAAAATCACCCAATGGTGGGCGCTAAACTGCCTGTCTAAACACGGTGGTTGGGAAGACGCTGTTTGGCCTATGGTGCAGGCACATAAATGAAAACGGTTTGATGGGCACCGGTTTTCTGAGGGTTTTGGTGGGCTCTTTTGATTCCTCAAGGGGCATTATCTTATCCATGGCCGTCATGTTTTATTGGATATCGTTTTGGGGAAAATCGGGCAGTGAATACAATAAAGCGCTATGAGAGCAGTGCAGATGGTGAACTTTGAAAGTGGAAAGGGTTTTTTCCACCTCATAATTGACGAAATCGTTTAATGCGGCCATGCGCAGGTTTTAGTCGCGAAAAGTAAAATAGCAAAAAGTCAGTAGTAAACACTTTGGTATCCCTTGTTAGCATGGTGTTCTTTGCCTTGTTTAATTATTTGGTTATGAATGTTGCTTTGTTACCTCTAGTTTTCCCCCACATTATAGTATTCATTTCTCGCTGGGCATCGCTTTCCATGTCTAAAATTTCGGTCTTTTGGCTGAAACATTAAGAAGAGGCAGGGGGGATCTTAACGGACGACAACGGATATAGCCTCGGCCTTTGGGTCATTGACCTGTACTTATGGCAAGCCCATGAAAAAAGGTTATGTTCAGCCTTTATTCGTGAGAGCTTACCCCAGCAAGAGCAAAATGTAATTGGCCTTGCCTTGGTCTGAATGGCTTTGGTGGAGCGGACGCTTGCGCGCAGTTTCAGGCACTAATATTAACCAGCGAACTCCGCACTTCAACATGGGATGGGTGTCACCCTTGCTGGTGGCACGCACATGCTCAATACCTTCTCATGGTTCTGGTTTCTGTATTCAACGATCCGTCGCCGTCGCAGCACTCGCCATGATCGAATCGGGTAAAGCGAATAATACTCAATCCTAGACCTGCGACGTACTCAAGTGACGGTAACCATCGCCTTTTTCACAGACAGCACCAAACATTAATTCCCTGTCTCGTGCACTGCGAAGAAAACTACCCACAAATCAAACAAAACCGCTGGCAATCAACATCGTCCATTCCAAAGTGGCGAATGATCAAGAATACTTATCCAATTCTAAAAAGTACCGCTGCCGCGATACTTGCCCGAACACCCAACCAAACTTCATTTCTACGAACGCTGGTGTCGACGTTCCCATAAAGACGACAGACTTGCGGCTACGTCCAACCTCAAGCGACGACGGCATATTTGCAGGGACAAATACGCATAGAAACCTGCCGTAGCACTCACTACCAACCGCCTGTTGTCATCGGCGGTGGCTATGGACAGACAAGAAAGAAAAAGTCGCATGGCGACACAGCTGCGCACCAAGAGCGGATCAGATATGGAAAGAGTACTTTTTTAGGCTTACAGGCGACATAGTCTTTTAGTTTTTTTAGAGTTCTGGGCTTCTTTTATCAAGGATTTGAGGTCGGCAAATTTGGCTCTGCATTGTTATTGAAAAAACTCAGAGGGTTTGTTTGAGACCTTTTAACTTCCATGAAATGACTTTAGTCACCCATCTAATTAATGCTCAATGAAGAACCTTTAAGGTTCTCAGGAACGGTTGTTTTAGCAAACTTATAAGATCGTGACCTCTGTTTTTGCTAATCCACCTCACTCGTTGGTCGCTTTGTCCATGAAACTATGAATAATCCCTAAATGGAACCACCAGCACCAAATGTATTTCCAAATTGGTGTGTTGCAGCACTTCGCATACCAACGATACATGCCTTTAGGGCTAAACCTGACACAGGAAAAATTTCTGACTTTCCCTCACTAATCGTGAGATGAGGACTGGTATTTGAAGTATATCTGTCCGCGCCATATTGGATCTAATCCTTTTCCTTCCTGTCCCAGAAACTGAGCAAATACTTGCAATCGTCAACAAACAACAAGTTAATCCTCGTACCAATTCCTGAACTGACGGCTAAGGTTTTTCCTGTAACGGTTCCACAAGGCGCATTTTAAAATTTACTTTCAGACATATTGGGCTAAGCCTTCTTAACTTATTGAAGAGAATCATTCAAGATTTAGCAAGTGTTTTAAAAATAAATGGAAAACGCAGATGAATGGAATGGGTATAAGCATAACGACTTAAGATATTGGTTTTAAAGATTTCTGAGCTCTTCAATTAAATTCGTTAATCAGAAGCCCTTTGTGGTGCATCATTCCTCATTGTACAACTCGAACAATACAGATTCTTGCTTTAATACTTTATAGAAAGCAGGCATAATGCTCTTACCAGTAACTCTAAACGATATTTAAAAATAACCCTTCCTAAGAAACAACAAAAAACGAATCTATGCCTTACGATATAAGTATCTTGCTAACAGGCTTTCTAAACAAAGTAAGAGACGTTTGGCTGAAGTCCGTAAAATATTTACGGTAAATTTTGCATCGTTTTGGCAAAAGTTACCAAGTCCAGCAGGCCGGAATAAACTTGCAGTTCAAAGTCATGAGAGGGAAATAAATATACTTGAAAGACCTAAAGATAACCCCAATCCTCCGCTTCCCCTTGGAAGACAAAGGGGAAGGGACTTGGTGATCAATAAGCATTACTTATGCGCTTAAAAATTCCTGAATGAAGTTAGTTCCGACGTCGACGAAAGTTGGCGCGACTTTATGGAGTTTTCAAGGGTCAGTTGAAAATTTCCTCCTCATAACAGCAAAAAATCTAATGCCTTAGAAATGTAGATCGTATTGATAAACTGTAACGTTAATGATGAATGAGACGTTTGGGGCTGAAAGCCCTATAAAGCGAATTTTTGGTTACTTTTTGGGCCGCTAAGCAAAAAAGTTAACCCGCTCGCAGAGCGGAAAAAAGCTCCTTGCTCAAAGTGTTCGAATGGAAATCTGAAACTGAAGAAATGGGGG
>Ga0163217_1041399_pt1 | contig 13463 bp, 8 predicted proteins | sample SynspAceP_FD_185933 | JGI IMG/M metagenome (GOLD analysis project Ga0163217, IMG submission 185933) | Saline lake microbial communities from Ace Lake in Antarctica - Synechococcus sp. Ace-P (PacBio error correction) | ecosystem: Environmental > Aquatic > Non-marine Saline and Alkaline > Saline ...
AGAGAGTGGTTTAAATGCTTTGGGGGTTTTTTTTTTTTTTTTTTTTTTTTTTTTTTTTTTTTTTTTTTTTTTTTTTTTATTTTTGGTCCATAATTATCCCCCTCGCCACAACTGAAGGGTTTAAAATAAAAGAAATTCTTATGGCCAACAAGTTAAACTTTTGCCTTGGATAAGGGGCCCCCTGCAAAAAATAAGTTATGAGCGAATTATCTGCTGCAAAATTTAAAATTCTGTGAAACATTTCCGAAATGTGGCATGGGAAAAGCACTAAAGGGGATTTCTGCAATAGGCCTTTAATTCCAGATTAAAGACAAAGCTGCCCAACCAGACAACGCTTTATCAAGGTACAGGGTGTCGGGCACCGCAGTAGTGGGCTTTTCCTTGGAATCCAAAGATTATGATGAATGGTAGATAAGGCAGTTATAAGTTCCTAGCCAATTAATATTTGCAAGTTTGCCCTGGGTTGAATAGTTTTTTACAGCCGTACCCAAGACTTTGGACTCATTGCCCGCCAAGGTCCTTTTGCTTCCGTAAAATGTTGTCCTCATTCCTCTGCGGCTTTTCTGGTTTTCGTAAAGGTCTTCCAATACCACAAGTACCTTCGCGCCTCTTCTTCAAGAATTTTTCCAAAAGCAACTTCTTACCGCTAAAGGGGTTTTATCCCTGAAACTATTTCTTAATCCCTCTTTGGGATAGTAACCTATGCTGTAGAATTTGGTAATGATGATTGTAACCCGATTGCGGTCATAACGGGAAACAACCGGTGTAAGGGAGAATGTATTTAATAGTATTTCAATACCATATAACACCATACAAATTTGAAGTGACACTGCCAACACGAAGACCAGAAGAATAAGATGGGATGCCTTTCCCAAATCACCATTATTTACGCCTACATTCCTGCATGACACTAAACTAACGGCGGTCATGGGACGTAGGGCCACTAATTTGGGTAGTGTACATCGCAAGGGCGGCAAAATAATCTTAAATATAAGCACCGTAAAGACCAGCATCAGGAACCAAGCCATAAGGATAAACCAAGGAAGAGCCAAGGGCAAGGATATTCCAGATTATTCTCCACATAATCGCCTTTTAAATTGAAATATATTTTTCATTTTAATATTTTATTTTAATTAAGTTATGTCAAATAATGCCAATTCTCATGACGGACGTTTAGAGTTGTCAATGATTGGGGAATTTTAAAAATTAATTAAGTCTTGTGAGTTTAACCGGTTTCACATTGTTTGGCCCCGATTAATGATATGGTAGATATTCCATATGTTTTTTAGGATCCTTCAAATCTATTTTTTAGATTATCAATTTTCCCAGTGTGTAATATCGAAAACCAGCCATGAACAGTAAGGTTCGCATCCCCTACGGCTTTGTACGCGCGTCTAATGAGGTTAATACATTGTTCTTGTACGTTTAATTCTACATGACGATCATATTTTTGCTCTTCGTCGGTTATGGCGTTTAAGTTCTTTAGCTGTATCGGTATACTCCTAATATTTCTTTACATGGAGTTTAAAATGCCGCAATTCGCCGATTGCATAGCTGCTTTTACACTCACAGGATAATGGCCAAAACAACAAGTGGTTACATTTTAGATGTTCAACGCATAATTAACCACGACATACATTAAGGGTCAATGCTAATAACCATATTGATGTTTCGTGTACAGACTCTCCTGTCCAATGCCCATAAGCTCTTCGGAAGTTACCCTACTATCCGAAATCATATAAAGTTTTTCCGGACTTTGTCTTTGCCCATCTCGTTGAAAAATTCCGGATTACCGTATTTTTTCTTTGAATCCATTTTCGTTATTCTTAAAAAATGATAGTTTTCATCTTTTATATTTTTTTTAGATGATATAGCTTTTTCCATTCCATAGATATTGGACGTATGTCCTTTTTATTATTGGGCGAATCTTTTCGTTTTGTCTCAAAAATTTTCGAGACCATGTTGTTAAGTGGTTAATTGAACTTATTTATGCTTTTATATCTAATTATTTTACTATAATTATTAAGTGAGCTAATGTGAATACATTATTACAGATCTAATCTTTAGCGATAGAATTAATTTTTAATCACTGGGGATTATGTTTTTTTGCTGGTCGTTGAGTCCAGTATAGCATCCTTTAAAACTTTCGCTTGTTAAATTAGTGGATAGTATTGGTATTTGGGCATAAATTTCCTGAAAATTATCGTAAATATATAAATAGTAAAGAAGTGATTACTAGAGGAATTCCGGGAGGAAGAATTAATATCCAATATATAATTGGGAAGGCCTCAATAAATTATGCTGGAATGGGCTACTTTTTATTATTTACTAAAGACGAAATATATCTTCGTATTATTATAAAAAGTGTTTTTCAGAACGTATTTATAACTGAATATTTGATTTTCCTCTTTCGTTAGTTAAGATACTATAATTACAGTATATCACAATTATGGTATAATGAGCAGGGGCTAAATGGAAAGAACGCCAGAAAACAATAAAAAATAACGGCATTTTCTTCATATATACATTGAATGGTGCATTACTAGTATATATGTATAAGAACTGTAAAATATTTTTTAAAGTTTTTAGTTCTTAATATCAGCTGCTCAATAAACCATCCAGTTTTTTTCATCGTCTATTTGAATTTTTTTCAGTCAATTTAATTGTTCAAGTACATGCACTTAGAACTGCATGTAAAGTGATATGGTTGACTCCTGTTATTAGGTTGGAATTTTATACAACTTCTCGGCAAAAACAATGGCGGGTTGAATCGGATTAAATTTTGAGTTTGACATTAGGCTAGTATCGCAATGAGCTTATTAAGAAAAATGAAGCTGCTGAATAAAAGCTATTCTTTTTCGTTGAAAATTTAAAATAATAAAAGCAATATAACAACAAGACAAGAGACATAAAGACAATGGAGACGTAGGCATTGGGTCCAAATGTGGGAGTTTTGAAGTTAGTGTTTTTATATATTTTTTGATGTAGTTTTTTGTGGTAGAGGTTCATTGGCATCCAACGTCATATTTTGAGCATTATGCAGATTGTTCTTAATATCTTGGTCATATGGGTTTTCAACAATAATCTTTTCGTATAATAAATGCTAGGCGCAAATATTTTGAGTTATATATGGTATTACCTCGATTGAAATAGGAAGTTCTGCTGAATGTTCCCGCCTCCAGGATCTTAAATAATTGTCAGTTCAGCTTTGTTATTCCCTTTCATTATAAGAGGCAGTAGATTGGTCAAACAGTTGTTGTTTTGCGTAGAATAACCTAAGCTGCATGCAATAAGCAAAAATAGTTAATGGCACGTCCCATAGCTTAAATTTGTTTTAATCCAATGTTGAATATACCTCACTGGTTTATTTAATCTTGTTGCATTTTGTCTCAGAGAAAGGACTATATGTGGCATTCACAATTTCTTAAGTAATACTACAATCATTCATGAGTGCTTGTTACATTTTTTTTCATTTAGTAAAGTGTGATTTTGTCCTTGCCTAAATTCAAATGTCCTCTATTTTGAGTGTTTGCCTTCACAAAATTGGCTAATGCTTTCTAGGCTCACGTAAAATGAGTCCTTGGAGCCTAGTGCTTTTTTGCAGCTGATAATATTTTCAGCACAGTTTATGGCGGCGTTATTTTGTTTTCCGTTCTACGATCCACTTGCATGGCTTCTGCTTTATTTTGCCAATATGTATGGCAATTGGAATTAGTAAAACGGAAGTAACACAAAGAAAAGTTGGTTGAGGCCAAAAAAGTATATGGCTGCCTTTATAGTGCTAAGGTTTGGCTTAATTTTTAAATACAGAATTGATTTCTGTTGCACACTCGTTGTTTGTTGCTGGTGACGGATCAGTGGTTGGTCCGATGCCCCGCTGATTGTCTTCAATACATTTGATCAGAATTCTTCCAGAATTCAAAAGTTTGATATGTTTTTCGGTCTTGGGTTAAAAATAAACGCTATAACTGGGAATGGGATACTTTCTCTGAATGTTGGTACTAACAGTATAGCTATTGCTGACATTGGCTTCCATTCCGGAATAGATGGGTGCGAACACTTTCGTTGAACTCCGGCTCAATAACTTTCCAAGGACTAGGTAGGGTTAATTTGGAATCTCGAATAATTTCAAGTTTCCTTTTCACACTAATGGCAGACTTTGCCTGCAGGGATTCGGGTCGTTTAAATGAGTCTTACTGGTGTTACCGAAAACTGAAATTCTCCTCGGCAAACCACTGAAACTGCTGGTTTCCCTTCGGTTGGCATGGCTTAACATTATAGTTTATGCAGCGGATACGGTTTTGTTGTTTGGGCAATATTTACTCAAAAAATTCGTTTGTTAGTGGGTACCGTGTAAACTTTACATCAGGGAAAGGGGTTCTATTTCAATTGCGTTTTTTGTGGATATAAGCTATCTTTTTAGGATTATCGATCTATATGTCTTCCATCATAGGTGTATTCTGAATTCAATATTTGGTGAACTGGAATAGTCTGTCAGAAAATTGTTAATATTTTGTATCCAACGCCTAAAATGGTCAATTATGGAAGACTGCGCGTATAATTTTATATACAAGGTAAGCGTTCATTAGATAGGGCTGTTTTGGATATTTGGTTACAAATTGTAGGCTTTCGTCCGCACATCGTCTACTGTTTTGTTTTTCTCCGTCGTCTATCACAGTGCGGTACTTCCACTTTTGGTGTGGGATTATGAGGTTCGCCCTGTTGACAATAGTGGAATTTGTTTAATGTGGATTTTCCCCTAGCGGTAGGTGCTAGAGTATATGGTATAGGTTTTTGGAAAACTCTAACCCCGTTCACGCCATGAGGATAATTGGTATGGTGATGGATCCCTAAGCAACCTGAAACCTCAAATCCGGGGCCAAATTATCCATCACTAATTTTCATGCTAGTTCACTCTTAAGAGTTCGTTAATGCCACAATCCTTGCTGAGATTCATTTCGAAGGTACGGTTTCATTATCCTGGGCATTTTAAAAATAATGCAAGGAATCAACAGCGAAAATATGATTATGTATCTTTTTAATATTCACGGTGTATGTACCAGTCTTTTTCATTTTTAATTCTTGTTCCTTTTACTTTTGGCATAAATTTTTTTCTGTACTTTTTTCTCTGTTTTGCATTGCTCTAGCAATTTTTTTCACCTGTTGTGGGACAATTGGCTTGGCCTTGGCTGTTGTTGCTTTGATCTTCTGCCTTATATGGCTCGTCCGTTTTGCTCTCATTATCTCTTCACTTCTTTTTGTCTTCTTTCTTTTCCTCTCTTTATCCCGTCTTCCCTTGTCCGCCCTGATCTTCTTTTGGTCGTTTATTGTCTTTGTTCTCTCTTTTATTTTGTCTTCGTTTTGTCCTTTTGATTTTCTTTGTCGTCCTGGTTCTGGTCGTCCTTATTTTGAATCGTTTTTTATGCTCTTCTTTCCTGTGTTTTTCAGCATTTCCTTGCCAAAGCTTTAAAATTATAAGGGTTTCCTCACCGTTGGGTCCATTTCTCAGGGCTATTTATAGGCCGCATCTAACGCTTTTTGGTATTCTTTGTTTTCACTAAGACGTTTACCCACAATTATGGTTAGGCCTTGTTGTCTTTTTTGTTCCGAAGCATTTTCCCCCAGCTGTTTAACGTCAAATTGCTTCGCTATAAGTTTCGTTTTTCATAATAGGGCATTTCCCCAAATTATTATGGCAATGCTTATGTCGGTACTTCTTTGGAGATTGCCCTCACTATATATTGGCCTCGGCATTAAAATGTGCTTTCAGAGAGATCCTGTATTTCCTCAAGTGTAATTTGGTGGACAATTTTAATTGATGTTTCGTTTTTTCCCTTATCTACTTCCTGTGCATCGGACAGGCTTCCCGATTAAAAGATGATAATATTACAATTTTCCATATTCCTTTTGTTTATCTGCTCGTTGAACAGATTGCCAATTTTTTTCACATTTGGTTTTTCTATCCAAGATAAATGTCTAAATAAGATAAAAGACTTCTTTCTATTTATTTGCGCAACCGCGCTAGCTCCAGTGCGGTCGAACCAAAAACCTTGGATTGATTCTTTGTTTCGGCAAATTGTTTTAGGCCTCAAATTCTTTCTTGTCTCTCTGGTTAATTGTTCCTTGATGAATGGCAACGGCTTCTTCGTGTTTTCACCATTTATGTAAGCATTATTCAGTCAGCTATTTCTTGGAGGCACTTCTTCATTTAAGTTTTGTAATGATACTTCTCCTTGGTGTCCTTTTAGGCTTCAACAATGTCCATTCTTTTAAGGGGTATTGGTGCGCCTTGTCTTTCAACTCCAATGGTAAACCTTATTCCTTCGTTGGTTGCATCTCAACTGCATTCGCGTAACCTTGCCTCTGAATGATTTCACCTCCGAAGATTATAAATAGCACCCTATTGTTTGTTTCTTCGTCGTCATATATAGGTAGATGCAATTCAATAGCCTGGTCTATAGCTGTTCTTTGGAGAGAGCAATAATCGGTGTTCATGATTTTTGCAGGAACATTTTTTGCGGGCATAATCGTAGTTATGGGTAATGTGGAATGCTGACGGCATATAATGCTATGTTCCGATCTGATCACTAGCTCAATTTGATTGATTAATTTCGGAAACCAGGGCGTTTAGTTTTTATCCAGTCTGGTGGGGCATTTATCTCCGCAACATACTTTGGAAACGTCACGGCAAACACAATGTCTACGCCTTTCCCTTTTCACTGTTTCAACTTCCGTACTATCTTTGGATTGACCAATGATGGTCAAAGGGCAATTCCAATAATATAAAGATTAATTCACAACTTGATTTAAAGTTAGACTTTCTGGAGTCGTCTGCTTTAATAGAGCAAGGTCCTGCAAATTTTCTTTGTGTTTCTTTTTTTTTCAAACTTGAAGAAGCACAAAAGGAGTACTATCACCGGAAATTGATGGATAGCAAGTATAAATATGATTTTTCGTCTAACTGAAATCATTTTGTATTCTTCATTTTAAATTCAAAACGCCCTTTTTGAGCCAGTAAAATTTTTAAGATAAAACTCTAAATAAGTGTAATCTTGCAGCCATTCAACAAGAAGCAAACTCCTGCCAAATATGATCAAGCTCTAAATTGTTTCTTCGTATTTTATAATACTTGAATTCCTCTACTTCGGTTTTTTCGCAATTTATTTTATTTCGTCGTCATATAGCTTGCTAATTTTTTGGTTGTCAGTAGCTCTGAAATCTGCCTCGGGTTTGTTTCTGCTATAGATTTAAGTTAGGTCTTCGTCTATTCACTTCCCTCATACCATATGAAGATCCATCGGCATTATGGCATGGGACATAGCCTTTCCATTGGTCCCAAGACCTATGGTGGTAGGTTTTTAATCCGTATTCAACAGCTAGTTTGCAGCGGTTGTGGGCTCTATAAAACCCTGAATTAAATTTACACATCCGTAAGCAAATATGACTTTACTTAGCTTACTTTCCTTAAGTCTAATTTACTGAAGTGGCGCAGTCCCATCCAATTGCTGTTCATCATTTATTGTCCATAGAAGTTATTTTCGTCCGCGCCTTAAACGATAGATTATCGCTTGTGAATGGGTGTCTTTGGTTAACTTTCTTCCGGCATAGGCACCATCGATCTGCTGTCGGTTTGGCTTTCTTATAAAATCGCGTGCAAAGCCTTTTTAAGTGACTGCCACCTGTATGGCGTTTAATCTTTTGCAAGCATACTGGAGGAAACATCAATGGCATAACAATGTCTATTCCTTTAGTGGTCTTGTTTTGGTGGAAATATCTTCGGTCTGTGGCCCTGGCTTGTTGCCACAATGATAGCAGCTAAAGCCAATAGGCGCATAAAAAAGAGCGCATGGTTTTATATTTGGGTAAAATGCTGCTTTTGAAATCCTTAATACTAGAAAATTTTTAGGAAGCGGTTTTTGTTCTTCTTTTTAAAAGAAATACCAGATTGCCATGGCAGTCAATAAACAACCAGGAAAACTGTGGGGTTCGCAAGAAATTTGCTCAAACATTTATAAGGTCGTTTTTACTTCTAATGAGTTAAAAGTTCGTTGTCTACAATTTGTTCTGGCATTAGGTATCGTCTGACACCATGTGCCAAGATAACATTTTGTGAAAGCTTTACTCAAGATAGGAACCACATAATTCGCCAGATATTCAATTCTTTGGATTCAGGGACGGCAAATTTTCCGATACCGTAAAGTTTAAATGGTCCTTTGACTCCTGTCAAGAGTTTGTAAACTCTCTTGTTTGGTAGTGATGTTTTTTTTGCACCTTTTGGCTCAAATTTTTCAGATCTCTCGGAAGCCTTATAAGATCTGGATCTTCTTGTTGCGCCCAAGGTATAGGAGTGGTACCTATAGTAAATAGTTCCAATAGAACTCCGTATAAGCAAAAGCTGCAATTTCTTTTAATTAGTAGCCTGGGCTTCCGGGGTCAATTTTATAGTTGTCGCAATAAGATTTTGGAGTCTGTAGACTTACTGGGGAAAACCTAATCGCTCTGTGACCATTCTCCTCTCAACAATTCTTGGTGGGATGCCAAAGACGGTGTCCTTAGACATATAAATCGTAATTAGCTATAGCTGGGCTAGTGGAAAATAATAGCACAAGAACAGCAAATATTATGCCGGCAATAATTATTTTTTTTCTTGTGTTTTTCTTTTTTTTTCTAATTCTGTCCAAATACTCCTCACGTTGAATATTCTTCCCTCTGTGGGGTTCGGAAATGCCTTTTTGTTTTATTACTAATTTGTTTAACCGATTTGCCTATCACTGCTCCTGCTACGAGTTTTTCAGGTTTGGATTTTGCAAATTTCACAAATCAGAGTTGTAGGCATTTTTTTTAAACTGTTGAATGGTTTCATTATCAGTTTAAGTTGGCCGGCATCCTTTCATCATTTCAATTGTCTATTAATATGGTCTGTGGTGCTTTCTAAGCGCGGTTACAAGAACATCTTCTCCACAATAAGACCTTAAATGTCGGTTAGTCGGAATAGTAAGGAAATTTATAATCGTCTGTTTAAATTACTTTGATTTTTCCCATTCTTTCAATCTAAACAATAGCCCGTAAAAGGAGTATAAAGCTACTTTTTCTGCATCGCTAATGCTTTTTTTTTCTAAAAATAAACGCACCAATACAGGCGCACCTCTACAACAAGATACCTAATATCCCAAGTAGGATTTTTTCAAGACACCCATTGTTTTTCCACATTGATAAGGGGTTTTATGTCGTACATCTTCTGCGCCACAGTATCAACTGGGAATGGTAGCGACATCAATTTTACGGAATTCTGTAAAAAGAACGGTTTTCCGTTAATAGTTCTGTTGCCATGGGCCGGGTGTAGATGCCGGAATCAAATGGGTGAGGGCGTAGATTTTTTTGCAGGGTCATCCCTGGTCAGATTTTTTTACGGTATCGGTTTTTAGGGCCTCTACGGTTTCCAAAGGGGAGAAGGTCTGTCCTTCAGGGAAAATTAACCTGGGCCAGTAAGCAATCCGTTTCTATCGGTACTTAAAATTTATCTTTTCGCCATCTTTATATACGTGGTATAACCTCCGCACTTAATGGTGGGAGATTTGTGAAAAATCCTTGTGCGGTGGCAAAAGTAGGCAATGCAATATATCGTATAAGAATACGAACAATATTTTTAATGCTCAAATCTAAGTTTCCTCATTTAAAATCACCTCTTCTCTTTAAAATAGACCAATAATTTTGTTTACAATAATTTTCATCAACCCTACAACTTTAACACTCCACACCCAGATTTGTAAGTATCCTGAAAATAGGCACCCGTCGCTGAATGTTTGCATTAGGCATACCTGAACTTTTTAATTGGGTTTTTACCAATTGAATTGCGCCTGTTTGCATCCTGTCATTTGTAACCATCCTATATTGGGGATGTTTTTCCTCCTTTCAATAAATACCCTAATACGTAAGGTCATGTTTTTACCGGGATGCGCAATGTTTTGGAGGTACCTCAGTAAATAAAATCCGCAGACAAAAAACAATGGCTTTTTTTCTTCATACGGTTGAAGAATTTTAAAGCAGACCTTACATTGGGTCTCGGTACTTTTTGGGGAAATTCAACAATTCCCGTTAATTCTAAGGCGTGAATTTTTCCTTTTTTTGGCGGAATATACAGCTCCCTTCATTGGTAAAGTAAAAGAAGTCCAACTGTTATCGGTTTGTTCTTGTATGCGCAGAGAAGGCTAGAGTGGCGATATTTCGGTAAATAATTTCTTCTAAAGCTGATTGGTGGTACCAAAAAGTTCTGAACTTCATACTTACGTTACATTAGCATCATGGTATAGTTCCCTTTCTCTCAAAACTTTAACATAAGGCTCGTTATAGCGTTGCGGTAAGTTTCAATCTTATAGACCTTATACATCATCGGCCAAGTGATATTGACGCACTTCACTAAAGGTCATACCCTTCCTTTAAAGTAGAGTGGTATTCCACCTAAGAAATATGGTCGAAAGACGTCTCGTCTTTTAAATTTCCCAATCTGCGAACTTTTTTTAATATTCTTGGTAATCCATTTTCAGTTTGCGTTTTGCAGTAAAAGTATTGCGGCACACTTGTTTAATCGTACTAAGACCGTGACTGTGGAACGAATGCTGTAGACTGATTAAGGTACTTCAATTTCGTTACAATCTTGTTTTAAATTTTTGCCGAAGTAATGATTCTCGGCCTCTGCTCATACGTATTCCAACTCTGTGGCGTAAAACATCTGAATTAAACGGCCTTAACGTCTTCAGGAACCACATAACCGCTTTTAATAAGGCATAGCATGTTGCAAGCTACGTAAATTAATACTACCCTTGGTGAAGCCAAAACTTATTAAGGGTTTTAAGACTTTCTAAATTTGTATTTTCAGGGTATCAGTGTAGCAAAAACAATGTCGAGTATATATTTTTCAATTTTCTCGCCATATACACATCGCGGACCGCCTTTTTGGGCACTTAAGATCCTGTTGAACATCACCACAGGCTTTTACCTCTTCGTATCACCTTTAAGATTTTTGGCGAATATTTAAGTTGCTCTTACTAAGTTTGGGGTAATCTATACGGGTCTTTCAGCATAGAAACGATCTCCTGGGCTTTCCGGGCAATGGATAAGTTCCTTCCTGCTACCACGGGGTTTTGGGTGGCCATAGACCAAAGAAGGGTTTGTCCAAAATAATGTTTTGCTCGCCAATGGTCCAACCTGTTTTTTTTCTGATGGCTTTCAGAAGTGCGATTTGCAACTTTTGCAGGAGCACAGGTTAATTTTCATCGCTAAAAACAAAATTGGCAAATATGGGGCTTTCTTGATAGAGAAATAATTGAAGCTTCATATTGTAGAATCATAGGTTCCCAGCACATCGGCAGGCAATAAGATCTGGTGTAAATTGTATCTGCTACAACTACCTGAACAAGGCTTTGGGCCAGGTATTTTTTGCTAAAGTTTTTTGCTAAACGGGAACACCTCAGTTAGAATCTGACCCCTGGCCCAAAGGTTTCAATTAGCAATTCGTTATCATATGTTTTTGACACTTAAAATTTTTTTTAACTTTATTCATTTCTAAAATAAGTAGGTCTATAAAAGCACTTCTTGGCAATTTTCTCGTTCACGGCGCTGATATTCTACCGAAGTATTTTCTTCCATATAAATCCTGTGTTTTTTTTTGTTTTAATGTGGTTACTCAAAGATGGGTGGCAAATTGAAAATTTATTAGTTATTGGCTGTTAATGTTATGGTAAAAGTTAAGGAATGGGTCCAGTTTGTGAACTATTTTAAGGGAATTATTCATAATTCACAAACATAAGAAAAATTAAAACATCTTATTCAAAATCATTGCGGGACAAATGACTTGGGGTAATTCGGGGTAAAAGCTATCTGTTGGGGAGGGGGCAAAATTAATTGTTCATTGTTTGGATCAGGGAATTACCGATTTTGACCAGGCGGATTTATGGTTCTTATAAAACGAATTGCTTTTTGGAAATGCTCTTTACTCTTCTAAATAAGCGTGATAAAATACGCTGATCAGTAAGTGTGGATTCAAATGGTTTGTGGTGGAGCGCAAAAAACAGCGTTAAGCATTATAACTTTCCAAGGATTATATTTTTGGTCTGTTGAAGCAGTCCCTTAAAATTTAAAACGGATTATTTGGATATGTTGTTTATGCATAGACCAAGTCCTTTGATGTGTCCTGGGGAAATCGGGGACGCTTGTACAGCAATGAAAAAAGAGGGTAAAATTACTTGTATTTTTGGGGTGTCCAATTTTACAACTTAGCAAGTAGAGTTGTAGAAACTACGGTAGATGGTACAACCAATCAATTGGAATTTTCTTAACGGCAATTAAGCCATGAATAATGGAGGGTGTGGACGATTGTATTATCCATAAAAGAATGCTGGCCTGGAGCCGTTGGGGAGTTTATTATCGGGGACAAGAAATAAAGCGTAGCACGCGCATAAAAAAAGTTTAAAAACAATTAAAGAATGAATACGCAGGTAAATGGAGTGCAGCTTCTTATTGGCATGGATTTTTACGATACGGCGGCAAGTAACATTCCCGTAGTAGGGACCACAAATCCAAGAGGTTGTCTGATGCAAGAAAAGCAACGGGATAGACTTGAGCAGGAAGCTTGGTTTATGTTGTTAGCGGCCAGTATGGGGGGATGTGCCTTAAGTTAGGCCTAACCTGTATAATGAGAAACAGTATTTTAGAACTAATTTTAATGAAAATACAGACAATGATAACCAATGCATTTATAACTGGCGCAACTAGTGTATAGGCGCTTGCAACGAAAAATTTTGCTTCAACAAGATTAATTTATAGTTATTGTGGGAGCGAAAAGCGATTGGTGCACAAAAAGGAACTGTCCAGACATACAAAGTTTTTACTTTGGGTATTGATGTGCAGGACAAAAGGCGGTTTTAAAGGCTATTGATTCCTGCACGGAATTCCAATATTGATATTCTTTCAATAATGGGGGGACTGCCATGGCTCAGTTCTATCGAGGAAGGAAATTGGGAAAGACTGGGAGGCAATGTTGGACATTATGTCAAAAGGCTGTTGTACGTTTCCAAATGGGGGGCACGGGGGGGGGGGCCGGGGGGGGGGGGCGGGGCATAATGACCGCAAATGATCAACAAATAATAGCGGAACATATTAGTAAGTACGGCTCCATTGCGGCAAAGAAGGTGTACCTGGGGAATTTTATGTGGCAGTAAAAATATGCTGTGGATGCTAAGCCAAGGGATGAAGTATTGGACTTAACAAATATGGTATTCGGGTTGGGGCTATAAATCAGGGATTGTGTTTTAAACAGAATTTAGTAAAGTGCGCTTTTAAAGGGATAATGGCGGGCTATCTGATACCTATAAAGGATATAAACCGTTACAAGCTGAAGAACATCGCAGCATTATCCATTTTTGGTCACAGGCCTTCACAGTGTTTAATATTGCAGATTTTATTGG
>Ga0163217_1064724_pt1 | contig 13463 bp, 14 predicted proteins | sample SynspAceP_FD_185933 | JGI IMG/M metagenome (GOLD analysis project Ga0163217, IMG submission 185933) | Saline lake microbial communities from Ace Lake in Antarctica - Synechococcus sp. Ace-P (PacBio error correction) | ecosystem: Environmental > Aquatic > Non-marine Saline and Alkaline > Saline ...
AGAGAGATAGGATGGGTTGATACGGTCGGTCGCGGCGAACGGCACGGCAAATTTTCAGTCCGTCAGGACCGGGAAAGACGAAAGGTCGAGAATAATGACGGCCCAGTTTTGCGTGTGGCCCATGGGGCGCATGCCCTCATGGACCGTCCGTTGGGCGAATGAACAACCTCAATCGCAACAAAGGGAGCCCTAAGTGCAGCGATACCAGTTTTCAGCGAATATCCGTTTCATCTTCTCCACAATCAGTATTCGACGTTTTCGCGAAACACAAGCTTTTCCCCCCACTTTCTGGGATAGTAAAGACCGGAACAACTTCACGCAAATTATCAACCGGCAAAAAGAGCCCCGGCGCAATTAAGCGCCGGACCGCTTGGGCATTACTGCGTTCTAACGATTTCGAATGCGCATGACGGATCTTTGTCCAAAACGGTGGCTGTTCCGTTCCAGTCCAGACGTCGCCAGGCCCATTCATCCCCTGGCTTGAATGACGCCTGCGTGCATCGAAACACGAATCCGCCTCATCCGTCCGCGTGCGCAATTGAAGCCCTCAACCGCCACCGCAGGTCCGGGGATCTTCGCCAGCGGCCTCGTATCAACGCTCAAGTGGCAGCGTCGTAGGCAGTCCGTGTTGAAGCTTTACCAGAATCGCCGAAGCCAAGGCCGAGATATCAATGGTCGCTGACCGTGAAAACGCGTCATTGGTATTGACAACATTCGTTTACTGTACTGCCGCCTGGAAGCGCAGATTGGACACATTAAAGGGTAGGACCGGAAAGCGTGGACGGTGGCTGATGCAGCCTGGACGCAATCGAGCTGCGCCAACTAATCCGAATCCCAAGACGTTTACATCAGCGCCGGCGGCAAAGCGAGCCAGGCTTGCGTTGCTACCACCTCTGCGGAGTTCTTCGAGTTCGGCCGATGCCGGCCATACCGACAGAAAACAAGCTGAAAAATCAACGTTGTGCCGAGAACTGCAATGGGAGAACAGCGGCTGCCGCGTTAGTGGGTTTTGTCGCGGTCACATCGTAGGTCGCCATTGCAGGTGCCCGGGTGGTGGGCGGGTGTGAATGTTGTGGACGTTATCGCTAATCACAACGCCGGTAGCATCAGGGAAACGCGTGATGCCAATATTCGAATGAATCGAGTGCATGCTGATCTCCTTATCGAACGGTAATGACGACGCGAAACCACTGGTCAGCCACGATGCACTCGGCTATCGAGATCACTGTTGCCTGCGTTGCTGTCTGTATCGCCCAGTACGTTTCCTGTGAATATAACGTTCGGTTTGCATCCGGACCGGCGGATCCTGTGCCACCCGTGCCTCGAAAAACCGCTGGGGTCTGCCGGAATGCCGGCTACGCCCGGAGCACCACCGCCGTACGAGTTTGTCCTTGGCTTCAGTGCCAGCATCGTAAGGCAGGGACCCGTTGTAAACGTACGTGCCCAGGTGCTGTGGAATTTCGATTGCGTTCAGACCGGCAAATGCATCGTTGGGTCGGCGCAGCATGGCGACGAATCGCCCAGGTGGTGTAATGCAGTGCGTCAGTGTTTGACGTCAACGTTCGCGCTGCTTTGCGGGGGCGGTAGGCCACGCAGCGGTTTGTTGCGATCGTGGCGCCCAAACCCTCAGATCAAGTGATAAGCCCCGCTGTATTTGCCACCTTCAGCCATTGCCTGAAAGTTTGGCCCGGACGCGGGCTGGTCCGGTGCAAAACAGTTGGTTTGAATCGGCCGGGTGCGCAGCAACCAGGAACGGTGTGAAACGTGATGGCGTTGGTCCGATTGTCGATTCTTACATGAAGTCTCGGTTGCCCTGTGCGCAGGCCATGCCGGCCAGGCTGGCAACCGCGAGGGCGGCTGTGATGATGCGTTTCATGAAAATTTCTGTCCTTTTTGAATAAGCCACATTAAAATGTCACAGTAAGTATCCGAGGCGTTTGTCACGTAAAGATCACGGCGGGTTAGAAAGGGTCCGATTTCAACGGGAAGCTGAAGCTATACTGTTTCTTTAAGAGAATCAAGCATGGCATATAAGGAAAGTCCAATGATCAAATCAGTAATACCGAAGCATCCCGGGCCGACGCATCCGTTGATTTTTTAATGGTGTCGTTACGGCAACACCGTTTCGAGCCAAACAACTGTTCGGTAGAGACATCAATGCGGGCCTTAAGAGATTTGTTGGCGGCGAGCTTGAAGGATACCATCGGAGTTTACTGCAGGACTCACGCAAAGAAGGCAACTGGATCGGATGATTGCAGCAGGCAGAGTCGATGGGTGCAAACGACCTGTCGTCCAACATTCGGTTGCGACCAGTTCGAATATCGTCAAGGTTGCGGCGGAACTCTTTTGCTTACGGAACTGCAGTACGGGTGAAATGAACATGGGAGACTGGATTTCCGGATTCAATCTGAACATAATTTTGGTGTGCCCTTGCTGCTTGTTGATGACGGCCTACTTCATTTGGCAGCCTGCTTGAAAGGACGGCATTATTAATGAGTATTCGCAGGCCGTGAGGGCGGACTGCATGGCCTTTCCGGTGGTCTCGTTTCGATACGATGCCGAGCGACTGGAACTGCCAGTCGTTCTGATTTTGGTGACCGGAAGCATTGTCGTTCGGCTGGATTTATTTTAACGCGTGTAATCGCTGGACTGCGTGCGCTGATAGCCGGCCCGCGTCAAAACCTATGAGCCGCTTGTAGAATCGCGCCGCGTCGTGAAAGCGATACTGCGCATGAACAGAAAGAGGCTCGAGCGCAAGCGACGATGCCGTCTTCCACGTGCGACTTAAACCTCGCGTCTGGCCCAAAATGCGCGCGGCAACGCAAGGGAATTGCCGGCGTAGAGATGTTGGCGTTTCGTACCGCTGTGAAAATTCGCCAGTCCGCTTTGCAAACGCAGAATGAGGTTTATTGCAAAGCCGGCCAAAAGAAGGCCATCAAACGTTAGTGACACGCATCCGCTGGTCGAGGCAAGCACCTGCCTGGTGGGGCTCACCGCGATAATTCGTGAGATTGCCAATCGTCACTCGTTTTTCATGGTTGAGATCGCATTGCATTTCGTCTCCGAGAGGACCGCAGGCACGTTTCTTTCGCGATTGTTACCCGATGATCTTATAACGGTCGCTCCAGAATGACGAACGTCTTTCGAGAACGCAGCAACTGGTTAATCGACTGTCTCGCGCTGGCCGGATTCGCCGTATGAGTTTTGCGCGTCGAGATTGGACGATTCGGACATGTTGGCGAATGCAATGGCCTTTACCGGCGGATTGAATCATTGTTTACGCAGGCCTGCTGGATCAGGGTCGAATCAAGAGAACTGAGTTGGCGTTTGTTCTGGGCACGAACTAGGGCACTTCAGAATCGTGAATCACTTGCGAGGCTGGGCAAGAGGCGCCGTCTTGTCGCTGTTTCCTTTGGGCGGTGACGATGGCGGTGATGCCGGTGGCGTCGGAATTAAGGTTGCGGATTGACGTTGCGCCATGTTTCAGCCGTAATCAAGGAATCCGCGCGGACGCGTTTGGGCTCAGTCTGGTAAACGCCGAATACGGTCATGTTGAATGAAGCTGGCGATTGGTTGAGCGCTTGGAAGTATCGCGGATGACTCCATTATCAAACTTTGTTAGCTATCTTCGACCATCCGAGGCGGAATGAAATCGGGTGTCTGAATTAGAGCGCAGGCCCGTCGAGAAGGCTGGTTGCTGGAAAGGCGAAATCACGTCTTTTGAAGTGGTAGCAAAACGCCTGCAAAGAAATGCCCCGCTGCCGAGACGGCAACGGGGCTGAGCCATTAAGACGGGGAGTGCAGGGGGACAACACACTTTTACTGAGAGCTTCGGAGTAACACACACCCATCTTGTAGGCAACGAAGGTGTTCGTGTCCATCTGTCGTACTTGCCGCGTGCGTGCTTCGAGCGGGCTTGTCGTTGGCGCCGTTGAAACTCATACCCAGATCATTGACGAAACGGCAAACTCCTGTAACTGGCGCAGACTGCAATTGGATTTGAATGTAGTACAGGCTGCGAACCGTTCGCACGCGGAACGATGGTGGTGGTTGGAATCGAGGGAGGTCAGGTCGATTAGTACCGGACCAACTTCTTGATGTAGTGACGTTGGTCGATGTCGTCGTTTTGGTTTGTCACGACAGACCTTCGGCCATCGAGTCGAACGAACGGTGTGTTCGTGCCTTCCTGCGCCCGCAGCCAATGCCAAGTGCACTTCTGATAGCCGTGTAATCGATCACCGTTCGGCAGTGAAGTCGCGCGGAGTGTGCGTAAGGCATTCGGGAATCCGTAAGCCACAATCGCTTGCCCGACGGCGAAAGTTAGCGAGTGCAAAGACACCCGTCGCAAACCTCATAGTTATCGGGTCCGGCATTCCAAATCAGTTAGAGACACCGGTGCCTGAAAGTCGAAACACCTGAGCCGCGACGCCCCGATCGATCGCGTGCAGTGTGATGTCCGGTCTGACCTGGCCATGACCGTGTGATGTGCCGAGCAGATTGCGTCACATGCATTCGAACTGCGCCGTTGGTCGCATCGATGTGGACTCGCTGCTGACAGAGCGTCCCGGTTAGCGGTTTTGGCGTATGTTGCCGCGGGAACGGTGACGCGTTGGCCGATCGACACCGCAACTCGTCAGGTCTTGTGCACGGTGGCCGGTCCTTTGAAAATGCGCGTGTCCCACACCGATCTCAACGGGTCACGTGTCATGGAAGTGCGCGCGTCGATCAGACGCGATAATGGTTGCACCAGCGCACCGTCAAGAGATTGCCCATCCGCGGGCAATGACGTTGCCCACAATCCGCGTCGCGATCGATTACCGGGTACGCCTTGAACCTGCCAGACCATACCCGGGCTGTAAATTCTCGATCCGCGACGTTCAATTGTCCCGCCCGGCGACCGTTGCCGTGCTGCACCGGGCTGCAATTGAAGCGCGCGCAGCCATCAATACCGACGTACAGTGTTTCGTCGACCTCAATTCCGTTTTCGTCTGTGATTACTTGAACGCGAACGAAATCGCCATCCGGTCGTGGAATGGGCGAATGGCGACCGCTATCAGGTCAGGTTTTTCTTCGTCACATTGACCAATGGCCCGCGACGCGAACGGTTTTTTCTCGTCGACTGGGAAACGCTCGCGACGATGAACTGTTCTGATGCTGCAGTTGGCTGGTGTCGGGGCAATGTCCACAGAGTGCGAACGTCAAGAATTCAAAAATCAAGCTGCAGCAATGCGGTGCCTTCTTTAGTGACATTCAACGGTCACGATTCGCCAGTTGAATGCGAAGCGCCGTCTCTGTCAGCATGTTGCCATCGGTGTCTGTGACGAACGGCAGCTTTAGATGCGCCGCCGGCCTCGACAAGACTTCGGCGTTTGCGTAATCCCAGACGAATCGTTCCCGACACTAAGTTTGGCAGGGGGGATCATGGCAAAACCCGTGACAAGCTCGCTTAGGTCGATATAGGTTGGTGAAAGTTGATGCGCGTGCCTGTGTGCAGTGTTTCGACAACGCGGCCGTCGCTGTTTCCAGCGTCAAGACTCAGGACATCAACGGTGTAATTGAGAAATCACCGTCCGCATCGGTCAGTGCAATCATGATCGAGCCGCATTCTGAGTGAGTCGCCGGGGTTCGCCCGGATCGCACTCAGTCGCGCCTACGGTTCGGCGGCGTCGTAAGAGCTACTACCACCCGCAGGCCGATAGAGCGGTCAGCGATAGCAGCGTCAGCAATCCAAACGGCTAACGTCCTTGTTTGCTTGTGTTGGATAAGGCCGGCATTACTCATTTTCATGTCAATCTCCTGATTATTGAACTAGGCGTCTTGCAATAACACTAACGGCCGGCGAGACCCAAAACCGTTGACCGAAAACCCAGGATTAGCTCAGAAGAAATCGTTTATTTGAAACCACATAATGTGCAAAATTACAGCGACTTAGCTTGTATTCTTGCGACCTCATGTCAAACTAATTTATCCCGCAATGGCGAATCGTCCGAGAACACTATTTTCTAACGGGAATCCCAACACCGGCAGACCGCGCGAAAGGCCGAACGCAACTCGAGGCGCTTCTTGACGCGTTGCAGACAAAGACTTGCGGTGGGCATTCAACTCAATCCGCCTTAATTATCTTGAGCAACTGCAAGGCGAATGTCGACGAAGCTTTCCGGAGGCCACGGGCCAGACTCTGCCTTTATCGTGTTTTAATCAGCGAAAGCGGGCGATTTAATTGAAACGTCTTGTGTCCTGCAACGGCCTTTCGCGCAGTGCAGCCCGATGTTTTGCAGAACGAACAACTGTCGATTTGGCCGCTGGCTATGCAAACGCCTCGGTCCATCTTCGCGTTATTGAAGTGCCGACACAGTCCATGGAGCCGAAGTCCCGCAGATGCCGAACTGGCGCGGCTAAATGAAATTCATATCGGTTTCCACTTTGAATTAATCGGGTTTGCGGCGGATGGGGAGATCGCAGGATTTCCTCGCCCTTGCGAACGAAAGATGGTGAATAGCTTGGGATGCCTTCAATCTGCAATCTCTTAATGAAATCTTCGGGTCTCAACTTGCGGTGTCTTGAGCGCGTTGGGCCGACCGCCCCAGAATGCTTCCGCAGAGCTGCAAGAGAGAAACGCATGGTCCGCCATGAACGGCGAACGACGGAATTTTGGGATTCGTACGGTGAGTCGAAGCGCATCAAGCCTGTCGCGTCGTTGGAAGACGATGCTCGATACGATGCGGACGATGAATGATGTCCATCCTTGATTTGGTATCCCTGGATGGCACTCGACGACATCGCGCGTGTTTCAAGGTCACATGCGTGATCATTTGGCTGGCAAGACGACGTTCTTCGAGTCCCGTCCACCGCATGAAGCATCAAAATGGTGATTGGGCGGTGGATGAAGAGCCGGGCGAAGGCGTAGTCGAATGGCAACGGACGGTTGTTACGCCTGCTTGGCGTCGAAGTCGACATCACCGAAGCAAGCTTTACGAAAGCCGCATTGTTCCGCGAGAAAGGAAAGCGCGCAGATTTACGTTGCAATCAAATCCGGTGACGGTGTGATTACGCTGAATGGCAACGGGCCGAGTTGAAATACATCAACCCGGTTGCCGAGACTTGAACGGATGGAGGTCGATGGAATGCGAGCGGCGGCTGGATCGAACAAGATCTTTCGTGCTTTTTCCCATGAAGAAGACCTTGCGAGCCGCCTTGAGAATCCATGGCGGTATCTATTCGACGCGGATCGCGGGCAATCAAGTCGGTTTTCGTCCAAACGCCTGCTGATTCGTCGCGAATGGCAATGAGCTCTAACATCGAGAGCACGGCATCGCCGAATCCGTGATGCAAAGGTATTGGTCTCGGGCGGCGTGCTCGTAATTCCACGAATGTCAGCGAATCCTCGCGAGCTCAATCCGACGCCTGAGTTTACGCCAAGCCACGGATATCTTTGACGGGTCTCGTCAATCGGCGTGAGTTCGAGAACCGCCTGGGGCGAGCGTTGAAAAGCGGCCCGGGCGAGAGAAACGTCTTATGCCTTACTGTATCTCGATCTTGATCAGTCAAGATCGTCATGACTCTTGTGGAATAACGCTGGCGATGCGTTGCTCGTCAGTTTGGGTGCGTTGTTGAAGTCAAAAGATTCGTTGGCGCGATACATTGGCGCGACTCGCCGGTGAAATGAATCGCGGCGTTCTGCTCGAAAGTTGCAGCCCTTGAAGAGCAATGAAACACGGCAAGAAAACTGCTGCGCGCCGCGATCGGTGACTACAAAATTTGTTTGGGAAGAGGCGAAATTTCCGCCTCGGCGGTTAGCATCGGTGTCGTGCCGAATAACAGGCCGAAAACGAGGGATGTTTGCGACGTTTGTTGAGTGGCGGCCTGATCAGCGCTGTGCTGCGGCGAAAGAAGCGGGCCGGAATCGTATTCACAGCTTTCCAGGAAAACGATATCGATCTCATGCCGTCGTCGACGCGAGATTGCAGTGGGCAAGCGCGTATCAACAACTGCGTTGGAAGATGACATCGTTTGAACTCTTTAGGCAGACGATTCTGCGCTGCAGGCGAAGAGACGGGTGCCCATTACGAAATCCTGTTGCGTATGCGCGTGAGAACGGTGGCATTATTTCACCGGGGACGGTTTATCGAAGCGGCTGACGCTATGGAATCACGCCCAATATCGATCGCTGGGTTATTCGCAGCGGCATTTCGATGGCTGGTTTCAAGAACGCTGACGAGCGCGCGCGACTGGCGCTTTGGTTCAATCAATCTTCAGGACAAAAAGCCATCGCGCACGAAAAGTTTTTGCCGTTTGTCATCGATTCAATTCCAGAATGAGCGGTATTTGATGCGAAGCAAGATTTGTTTTCGAGAATAACGCGAGACGGCCTGCGAATCGCAAGTTTTAATCGAGGCGAAATCGTTTTATCAATGCGCTGAAAGAACTGGGCTGTTATGTTGGCGCTTGATGACTTGGTTACGGGCCTGTCCTCGTTCGTTTATCTCAAGCACTTCCCAGTAGATTTCCTGAAAATTGACGCAAGTTTTGTTAGGAAATTTTGCACGACCCGATGATCGGGAGATGGTTCGCTCGATTAACGAGATCGGTCATTCTAACCGGCAAACGCACCATTGCTTGAGTTGCTTGAAAACGAAGAAATTATCACGATGGTTTTGCGCGGTACTGGGTATCGACACGCTCAGGGCTTATGGGTGTATCAAGAGCGAAACGTGTAACGCGCGCGGTAGCCTGAAGGGTCCATGTTACCTTTTGCGCTAACCAGCGCGATCAGAAAAGTAACTGACCTTTTAGTTCCCCTTTTAAGTTGTTCGAAACCAGCATCGAGAATCGAAGCTGATACGTTCTGGTAATCGCCGCGGTTGAAAATGTAGTCAACGCAACCGTTTTCGGCCGCGCCACGTATGGTTCCAGCGTGATATTTTCCGGACGTTCCAGTTCGGCCGCCAGGTAGCCGTACTCGTGATTCGTCGCACAGCGCTCCGCAAATCCGCCAAGATTGAAAAATTGTCCCAGTAAAATTCCGTCGGCTCCTGCCGTCGCAGCGCCTCTTTGAGTTCAGTGGAGCGACTCAACTTCAATTTTCTCGACAAGTATGTCGTCGGCGACTTTGCCTGCTGATTGCAGTGCGGCGCTAATGCTGCCAGCGCTCCTTGATATGGTTTTCCTTAATGAAGAATTGGCGTCATAGGGGCCCACCCCTGGTGGTTGAACGCCGCCGCCGCACAGGTTACCGGCATAATTTTTGCGCGAGCCGCAGTCCCCCGGAATGGTCTTTTCTTGTATCGAGGATTTTACAATCGGTACTTCCACCGCCGCCACATACCGTGCAGTTGTCGTTGCCGTAGCCGACAGCGTCTGCAAGAAAAGTTGAGCGCGGTGCGTTCCCCGGGAGCAAGGCCTGCACCGGACCCGACGAGCTTGCAGATGACGTCATCTGCCTCGGCGCACTGCCGTCACCAACGTACCAGTTCCACACAATGTCTTGCGCTGAGGCTGTGCGAGATCTTCATCGACCCACAGCTCACCGCAGACATCATGATTTCACGGAGCGAAATGATTGTGGCACCCGTGACCTCTTCAGCGTCGAAGAAGCCGCGGCCCCGTAAGATCCCCGCTGCCGACATCTTTCTGTCAACGCATTGCGAACCGCGCCTTCCGACCGAAGCCCTTTGGTTCGTCGCATAACTTCACTTTTTCGCGTGCCCCAATAGCAAAAGCCCGCCGGAGCGGGCTATTTTGATGATTTCGCGCTTCCTACAGGAAGAATCCACGTGACCGTAGCCAACCCATGCTAATCACATGGAATCGACAGCAGGGTGTTTGTGCGTGACGCCGCAAACGCAACGGCCACGCGCCTTGCGACTCGGCATCACTGGCTTCAACACCATACCCAGAATTTTCTTCTGATTCGGCAGATGAGTAACCCAAACATTGAACAGCAATGAATCGTGCCCGGAGCATGCGCCGACACCAATAACCATGTCTGCGAATTGGCCGCTTCCAGCATGCCAGCGTGAAGGGCCTCCGAGAAACGAGAACCGAGATGAGACCAAGATAGGCCGCACCGGTTAACCACGTTAGTGCTGCGCCCCATCGGAACCACCACAATGCGCGAGGTGCGACGTATTTGTGATCCCCGCGCCGCCCGGGCCGCCTCTCGGCCGCCGCATCGGCTTAATGCAAGGTATCCTGGAGCGAAGTTGAGTAATGAGCAAGACAAATACCAGGTAATGCCAAGCCATACGTGGATCCAACCAGAGGGCTATTTGGGTTAAAATTCATTCCTGTGGTTGCCGCAGCGATAATAACGGCGAGAACAAAGCCGCCGATAATCGTGCCGGGCCACTGTCCCTTAAGTGGATTCATTCGTGTATCCTCCGTGGATTATAATTATCAGTTTTGTTGGAGTATTTTGCGCCCAGGGCAGTCCAGTAAAGTATAGAGATTAGTGCCTGCGCAATGAGGAACATTCGTCAAATAGTTTGATTTTTAACGGTGTTATAGAAAAACGCAAAAAAAATTTGGAGGATCGTGGCGTCAGCCACTGTCCGCCATGCTATTTTAATTGTACGCTGGATGAACAAAATCAGTGTCTTGGCTGCGGTCGCACGCTTGAAGAGGTATCCGGCTGGTCGTGATGACCGTTGCCTCAGACAGTGGGCGGTTATCGATAAACTAAGAGGCTTTCGCATTCACGAAAAATGAGATACAATATCGACCTGAAAGGATTTCAACAAGGCGATTAAGCACTACGGTAGCGATGATGCTTCTACTGGTCAGGTTGTACGTCGCTGTTGCGGGTGGTGCTCCGGTTTGGCGGTACAAAGCGGGCAAAGATGAGCGGGGTTCATCTATGCCGCATCGGATTCGGCCATAAACATCCAGTGGTAGAAGCCAAGTTTCTGGCAGACTCGCTGATTTAGTGCATTTAAATATTGGCGTGCGAACTACGAGGGGCCGTCCACACTCAGCGGGACAGTCACTAGTGACGCCCGCCCGTGATCAGGCATTACGCTTGGGCCAGCGGGACGCAAGGGTGTCGTACTTTGTGGAATATGCAGAAGTTGTAGAAAATGAAAAGTGGCCCCGATAGGCTAAACGATTGAATAGGGGTTTGAATTATTGGGATAATAAACGCTCGAATTGAAGATCAACTGAAGGTCCGCACGATGTGGCTTTTGGTACATGAAGGGACACCGACTTTCCGCAATGCGGCTTCTCTTGGCCCAGGCGGTCGCTGCCTTGAAATGCGCATGGCAAAACTTATTCACTGGAATATTTTGAGGATCAGGAGTCCGCGAGGAACTGAAAGTTTATTCAAAATGGCCGACGTTCGCAGTCTTTATGTGAAAGGGCCGAAACTTCTCGGTGGGTAGTGACATCATGATCGAGATGTATCACTCCGGTGAGCTTCAAGCAAATGCTGGAAGGCGAAGACCAGACTTAAGTTAAAGCTCGGTTGTGGCGGTGCCACTGCGTCTGCGGATGTTTCGAGCATCGCGAAAGCGATTAACGCCTTCACAAAAATACTTCAGCGGTCATCTCAGGCATCGTAAGCGGCCGAATGGGCTTTGGTTTCATCGCATGCCAGCCTCGGCAGCAACCACGGCCTCGCGCAGAACGTCTGGCCGAATGCAATGCGCACGTCGTTGCTGTATCGAACGCTGAATGGGTGGAACGGATTGGTTTGATGGCCGAAACGCGGACTTGCCTCGTTCATGAAACCAAGATCAAAATGCGCGTTGTGTCCGACGAGACTGCCCCGGCTGCAACGCTGCCTCGCGAACAGGCGCGTCGAACCTACGCGAAAAGACGCGTTGCAATGCAAATCAACCCTCGTCAATAGCAGGTCTCAGCGGGTGGTGGGGCGATTAACCATTTACAGCAAGTTGACGCTGCCTCGAATTTGCCCCTTCGAACGTTTGACGTGAATATCGAATGGTTTCACCCGCGAGTAAAGCAGGCCTCCTCATCCATCTCAAGCAATACGGGCCGCGATTTCGAGCAGCGCAAATCGTCCTGACTTAAACCCGCCGTTGCGGAACATTCAACAACAACAGGCAGGAAGCCGCGAAAAGCGGTCGCCAAATAACACTTCATCGATCACTTAAAGTTTTCGCCTTGACAGGTTCTCATCGAGGATGGCACCATGGTAATCGAACGCCGAAACGTGAACTTCGTCGCGACATGAGCAAAGTCCACCTTTCCCGTTGTTCGCTGGCACTCAAGATCCATATGATCCACGGTGTGTCGTTCTCGACTGAATTCCGCGAGGAGCTTGGCCGCCAGAATATGATCGCCCGTCCTTTGGGTGAGCATTGCATAAATCGGCTACCGTCGCTTTTCCAGGCAGTCCATAAACTCTGCGCGATAGGAAATGGCCAAAAACTCGCTCACCACCTTTGTTGTCCAACACGTGTCAATTGCGGGTGAAGTTCCGCTTTGTTGGAAAGACAACCCGAATAGAGCGTCCGTGAGTGGCGCTGACGAGGTGGCCGGTCAAATGTTTGGGCGTAATCAATTATGAAGTGCTGGTTTATCGGCGACTGGCCAGGACGGCGTATCGGCCAAGTCCATGCGGCCTTCCGCATCGGTTGTGAATCGCCTGGATGGTCTTGCCATTCCAGTGCTGTGACGACGTCTTGCGACTTGTAAGCATTGGGGCCCGTTCTGTTTTTCCGTCAGTTGCCAGCCAGCAAATCCACCGCAATCGGCAATTTTTAGCTCGGCCTGATGCGAGGAACGTTCCCGAAGCGCGACAGCGCTGCCTTGCATGTCGCAATGCATATCGAGCATTGGACTGGAAGGGCTTCAGAATTCGTTCCACGGTGTCAAAAATGATGCCCCTTGCCGACAAGACAAGTCTGGCCTTAGCGCGGCTAGCTTAGTCGTAGCGGAGACGACGAATACTCGCGTCTGTCGTTGTCCATTGCCTTGGGCAACAGCAAGAACCGCCCCGCGACCCAACTTTTCAAGTTTCACGCGTGCCCCGGAAACGAGCTTGTATGTTCCCCAAGGTGATTTTCTTGGCCATTTCCTTGGCCAGTGACGCGTATGCTGGCATCCATTTTGTTCGGCGCATGGTCGTGAGCACAACGTGCCAGATATTGCCGAGCGATCAGCCTCAGTGCGCCGCGGTATGATCATTTCGTCCTGCCCGGCACACGATGCTGCGGATGCACGGGGCTGCCGGTTTCGTTTGAAAGAGGGCTAGGAAAGGCGGCCAGCAAGGGCGCGGCCAGGCAGGTGTTATAGATAAGCTCGCGTCTCGCGGTACCACGGTAACACGGCGATGCCGAGAACTGCCGCTTTTCTCGCTGCAGCGGTTGCCAAGGTTTTTCGCGCGGCGTCAGCTGGGTGAAGGCGTCGTCGTGGTTGGCGAGGACCCTGCGACAGTAGGTTTGGCGCTTGTTTGGTATTGGTTTGTGACAGCAGGGACTGACGGGCGGCGACTTTTTGCA
>Ga0163217_1004587_pt1 | contig 13459 bp, 10 predicted proteins | sample SynspAceP_FD_185933 | JGI IMG/M metagenome (GOLD analysis project Ga0163217, IMG submission 185933) | Saline lake microbial communities from Ace Lake in Antarctica - Synechococcus sp. Ace-P (PacBio error correction) | ecosystem: Environmental > Aquatic > Non-marine Saline and Alkaline > Saline ...
TTTGATCACCGCCCTTCAAGATGAGTGAAACATAAGCCGTTCCCCGGCGCCCCATGCAGCTCTCCGTCATTGCCGCACGTGCCTGGCCTTGACCGCCTTAATCCGGCGCCCTCCCCCGCATCCTTGCCCCCACATACCCTCAATCTCCCCGGTCATTGTCCCCGGGTAATCGAGGCGCGCGTTGGCCACCCATCCCTTTACCCCTTGACACCTGCGCCACAAACACCCATGGCGACTTATGTGTCCCCCAAACGTGCCGCTTTTGCTCAGACCCGGTCAAGCTAATCCTGCTAGCGGAGCGCTTGCCCCCCCACCTACGCATGATCTCCTATTCAACGAGGATTGCCGCGTGGTGGACCCAATAAACGCTTTTGCCGCGTAGCAGGCGCTATGCGCTTCACAGCGCCAATCGCGTTCGTGCCGTAGCGCACCTACTGTGGACCTTCTTCACATAAGTTCCCCTGGAAGTCCCGGGTCAGATACTTTGGGTACCGCGTTCTTTGTACCCCGCGGCCAACCGGTCTTTCGCGCTACTTCGTGCGAACGCTGTCGGTCAGCCTTATCCAATGTTTCCCTCCTTCACGTTGGGTACTTGCGTGTTTCCGGTGCCTGCTTTGCCGGCAGCCCTTCGCACTTCGGCTTACTTATTTTCCACCGCTGCACAAAGATGGTTTAGTGGGACCTCCACATCCCGCATTTCTTCTCCCACCCACAAGTATTATCATTAAGCTCTGTACCGCAGGCCATTGGAGCTACACACCCTTCAATCAAACACACCCTTGCGGTGAACGCTGTCCACTACGAGTACCGGACACACCTCTTCACCCGAAAGATAAATTGGACTCGTTCCATCATAGGTAGCAGTACAGGTGGCGGGCATTTTCCCATGTCTTCCGATGATAAACGAATTAATTCGTGAAAACCTCAAACAAACAAGAATAAGCGAGTTTGATTGCGGATTATTTATGTGTGGAACAGCCCGTCCATAACTGAAACAAACACAACTTAAAAGTGGGTAGTGAAAAGAAAGACTAGTTCGATAATGGGTCTTGAAAAATAATGACTAAATAAAACGAGCCAATACAACGTTAGTAAGAAGTAACAAACTCAATTAGCAGTTATCCAATTCAATAAAAAACGATAAGGAACTAAGCATTAGTCTTAGAGTCCTTATCGTTTTTTTTCATTTAGAGAATATTCGTCAAAAAAGAAGATTTGCTACGAGTTAGGTTTGGTTTGAATCGATTTTTTATAAGGGACAAACAATAATATAAGGTGCTGATGGTAAGATAAGTTGTGATCACCAGCTGGCCTAAAGGAATAAAGAATTGATCCAGAAGTTCAGTAAAGCGCCCAATAAGCCATACAATAAAGACGAGGATAATTGGGAATGATCTATTGGCACTATCAAGCTCTGTAAATTTTTTGAAAAATGGTAGGTTTTTTATCGTTGCTTTAAATACCCGAAGAAAACAGACTGTCGTAGCTAGAAACACGTTGACATATAATGCAGATCATCCCCAATAAAAATACTAACAGCATGCCATACCATGCATAAAAAGGTACGACTAGCCTCATCCAAATCGATTTCCAGCTCTCACAATAAGCCATCAGATATAGTGGATTGGACTTCATCTGGAAGAATCCAAGCACTTAAAGAAGAAGAAGTAATTTTTAGAGAAGTAACAGTTGTGGACATGAAAAATGTAATGTAAACGGAGGTAAGTGAAAAACTATTTATTCGATATCGTTAAGACGTCATGACGTAATGGAAAGCTGTTAATAAGATAAAAAACAATGGAAGGATTAAAGAAATCGGCTAATGAAGGGTAGATTTGGGTTTTTAATTTCGCGTTCATTCTTAATAATTTTCAGGAGATATATTGAGTAATATGTGATAATATGCCGTTCAACGTTATTGAAAACATAAAATTCTTTTAGGTTTGGTTCATAACTAATATTGTGCTCTTTAATGTGTGGATTTTGGTTAGTGGTTGATCAAGACACTATTTGGAATGGTTTTGTTCTAAAGAGTCGCTTTATGTTCTTTTGTTAGAGTAGTGGACAATAGAGAATATATTGTGGCAGTGGCTTATAGTAACAGGTTACAAATAATAATAGATTTAAGCTTCTTGCAGCAGATCCTAGATGGATGCAGCGAACCAACAATGGATTAACCATTGGCAAGTGCCAAATTTTTGGCCGGATCGATATAGAAATTCTAACAAAATCAATATCCGACCAACATTTGGTAACCTAGAAATGGGTAAAGATAGATTAACCAATTTGACTGTAAGGCTATAGATATTTTTAACTTCTCACCATTGAAAGCGTTTAAGATAGTGCATAAGACAACTAATGTAACGAAATGTCAACGAAATCTGAAGAATAAAGGTTATGGTAGTAACAGATCAAATCCTGTGAGAGTCGTGAACAAAATACGTTGCGATGGATACTATGGACTCTAAGCTAAGTTAAAGAATCAGAATAGATAAAAACCATGAAGTGCTTAGCTGCGTCAAAGTGGTTTTGACTAGTTTAAAAAACGGCTTATGTACCGGGGATTAATGTGAATATTATTTGTATGTTTGACGAAGTAAAAAATACGAAGAAAACCTGGATAATCCACCCTATAACAATAGGATTAGATAAACATAAATTAATAAATATGATTGGTGTAATAGAATTAAGCTATTACCGTCAATAATGTTTAACGACTAAATAAACATACTAATCAATAACACTACTAAATCAGAGAAGCAAACGAAATATTTTCTTCTCTTAATTGTTTAATGTACAGCATTTCCGCATCTAGGATTGGGTCACGACATCCCATAATTTTTTGTTGAAGATTAGAAGTTTGTAGTATCCATCCATATATATAATTTTCATCAAAGGGAAGAAAAGAGATCTCGTCTTCCATTAAATATAGACTCTTGAAATCAAAGCGGAAAAGTGAGTTTTAAGCAATACGACTACATATCACGCTAAGCCTTCACATACTGTAAAAAAGTTTAGAAGCTAAGTTAGTTTTGTTCATAACATGCCGTTTAACTACGATTAAATATCTTCTAAAGCCCTTCGTTATCAATGTCGATATCATAAAAGACACATACCGCAAACGATTATGGCACATGGACATTGAGATTAATAATACATCCGATAATTTATTTTAATTCAAACGTATCCATTAATATGCGAAGAGTAAAAAATGTTTTTCCTTCGCCTTTATTGGCTAAAATTAATACTCATTGATGAATAAGTCAACACATATTAGCATCTAACCGTATCAAGTGGCTATACCCAAAAAAGATCGTTGGATAAAAATGAAAAACTAAAAAATAATCAGTAACTTATATTGACGCAATCACTATAGGAATGCTAGAGAGTATAAGTACGAAAAAGCGGATTCAATTTTCATGCCGTATATAAGCAAAAGAGCCTTCTATTTTGACGGATACAAAGTACTTATTTAGCAATTAACCCATCTAATTGTCCTACGAAATAAGAATATTTTAGCGGCTTAAAGGTTATCGATAATAAATCTGCTTTTTCGGCTAAATAAGCGCATAAGCGTTATTAATAAGTTGTTGATCATTTGCATTATAAAGGTAGGCATTATCAAAAATAGTGATTTTCGGCCAGATCATGATTGTCATTAACCCCCATTCAATTATTGGACAGTTTTTGTAATTTTACACAGCAAAGTTAGTCCCCCGATATAGCATATAAATTTCACAGGTAAACGCAAATCTAACCTTATTAAACGACTAATCGTGACAAAAATGAAATTTCCTAAGGTTTATTAATTTCTAAGATAGGTACATCGTCTACCTCCTTTATTTTAACTTTATATTTTAAATAAGACAGAAGAAAAAAACGATCTTAATAACAGGAAAATGAAGGTGTATATGTTAAAACTCAAATAGCTAGACTTCTTAGCTCATTTGAAGGGTCGCACTAGGTTATCACTAAAAGTGACAGCTTTTAAAAAATCAATATACAATATATCTAATCGTAGTGAAATAGACAGTCAAAGATAAATAAATCTCACCCACTCGTCGAAAATCATATGATAGGAACGATGTTAAGGGGTTATTTGTTCCATGGCTCAGTATCTGACTTAAGTAATAGGACAAGAGGACTAGCGTTTGCTAATAAGTTAGTTAATTTGAAGAGTGAGGGAGGAACTAAGAATAAGGCAACTGATTTAATATATCCCAAGGAATAACGTGAAGCTGGGGAAGATGGACTGGCTGCTAGGATCAAACTGATCAAATTATAGAAATATAGGTGATTTGAGGAAAAACAGGCTACTTAATCATTATTCTGTGGTAAAAATTAGTGAATATGAACAAATGTAAGAAATAAAAGAACTAACATAATGGACAAGATTATCTTGATATAGGAAGATACAAACTGTCGATCAATTGATTCCATTATAAAATGCAATACTTACAAACTATTCGTGAGATATTCACCATCGCTGAGATTAACAGTCCTTAATTAGTTTTAAACGATGAAAAAAGTGATAGCTTAATTTGCCAAAAGGATCCGGATTGATACAAAAAGATAAGAGATAGAAAAATAAGATAAGAAGTATCAACATGAACATGCAACAGCTATCCATTATGCGAAAAGAATAGCTTTTCAAAAGCCTATTATAAAGAGAAAAAATTAGAGATTTATAATTAAAACCAAGAAGAGAAGGATTTAATGGAAATTTTAAAAAAATATTTCAACGCAAAACAAATCAATAACATTAGAGTATGACAAACGGGGCCCAGTGCACCACAAACAAAAAAAATAGACAACTTGGTTTAGACAGATATAGTAATTTTATTTCTGGTCAATGGTAGGATGAACCCGATATAGAGCGTTTAAAATTTGAATGCGGTGTAGTAAAAGAAACTATTTTGATGGAGTTCCTTTTTAAAAAATAAATAGAAAATAAATGGACTAAGGAAAAAAAAAAAGGAGATGGATGATGGGTATTATAATGGATATAAATCAAAGAACACAACATAGAAAAAAAGAGAAAGATACGACAAAAGAGACCCCCATGATCAGAACCTGTTTTGAGATTAATCAACTATTATGATCAAGGTTATTTTTAACTAAAGTTTTTAAACTAGAGTGGAATAATATATAGATATATTATTTCTTGCTTTTAGATAATTGGGGCATAAAGAATGATTTATATAATAATAGAAATTAGGAGAGCGCATATGATTGAACTATATAGTTATCTATGCAATAGATGGTAAGTGTGTAAATATCCATGGTCAGCTCAACCCGTAATCTAAGAATATTAGCTTAATTATTAAAGAGAGGTGTAAACGAGATAACAGGTACAGTATGTATTGGGTTATTATGTTACTTAAGCAATTTCTAAAGCAGTATAGGGAAGATTGTATAGATAGCTGATAAGCTTTCTAGCAATAACTGTGTTAAGTGGTAAGGTTTTAGAGGGTTTAATGAGAAGAACTTTGAATACGGGGATATATATATTCGGATTAACAGCTCATAATACAACCGGCAAGGAGGACATCTTTTATTTTAGTCTGTGTCATTACATTAATTTTAAGGGTTATATATATGGGTTTGAAATAGGAAAAATCGATAACCCACCTGTATATAGAATAGCATCCAAAAATCATAAAAACTAGAGTAAAAACCCCAACAAAACACACCCAAAAAAACAAATTAGAAGAGGATTCAGATGGGGTGATATAACACATATTTGGGAAGAAATCTTATCTAAAAAGAATAATGACATATAGATTTAAGTATATATAATATAGGCTCATATTTTACAATAGTTTACAGGGAAGAGCCTTTTCTGTCTACTTTCAGAAGATTTGCAAGAGAAAAAAAGGCTTTTTCAGACGCATGATGTTTTGGCAGTTGGTAATGACGCTGCTTTTCTTCGGGGTCAGGGGGATGCCAATGAATTAATGTGGCCGGAGCTGAAGTATCAAACGTTTTTTTAAAGGTATCGGGGTGTAAGTATCACGAATCAGAAAGAATTTGGGCGCATTTTTGGTCTTAGGGAAGTGACCATCAATGTTCAGCATGCCCTTTTTGGCGGCATGTATCGAAAAAGAAGTAATTGGGAAGAAGGGCCAAGATAAAGAACAAGCCATCTCACAAACAGGATGAATAACATAACAAGAAGAAGTGCAGGCTGTCAACCAACAGTTGGTTGTCCATTGAAGCGGCGAATTGTTATCCTTTAACGTCTAAGGCAAACCGTGGCGTACTGAAAATGTATTTTACCAGAATAAAAAATAACTAACCTATGTAGTGAGGCAATCTAGCAGAGGGTTGGGAAATATTATTCGGAAGTCATAATTTGAAACTAGGGGAAGCCGAATTGCAAGGTAAGTTGTTAAGAGATTGCTGAAAATCCAGTCACCATGGCAAGCAACAAGTAATCGCATTTCTTTTTTAATGCATCAAATAAATCTAGCATGGTATTCGCGTAGATAGTGAGAAAAGCTCGTAACAGTTATTGATTCAATTAATCTTATTTCCGAGAATCTCCAAGGGAGCTAGCAATCTCTTCGTTACAAGAATTGGAACACGTTGAAGCTACTTATCATTGAACAAGCTCGTTTCCCTGACGCTCTAAAATTGAATTAAGATATGACCGGGACAAGTAATTGTTTTGGCTGGCGCTTTTATATTTCAATTGTTTATAGTCCGGGACATGCGATTCGGATTGCCTTTTGATGGTGCAAATGGACATCAACGGTTGTTTGGTTTTCGTGTTCGTACGTCAAGAGAGTTCGTGTTAGAGGTTAGGAAATGGGGTGTGGTATACGAAAGAGATCGCAAAGACAAAATAGGGCAGAAGAATTGTTTCAATCTGAAAATGAAATGTTCTTGGCTCCTTAAAAATGTGAATAACGCCTATTTAGTTTATTGGAAATACGGGCTGCTAGCAACTAAAATGGTACCTTGAATAAGTCACTCGGTTGTTTATCTGGTAAGGTTTTTCAATAAGAGGAAAGAGAGCATGACTTTGTTGCAATGAACTTTTTAAATTAGAAAACGAATTGGATAGGGATAGCATAATTTAATTTAGAAATGCATGAAATGACGGTCAAAAATGGGGGGTGAGGTGATCAATATCGGAAAAAGCTTTTTAGAAATATGGTGAACTCAGCGTAGATTTATTTTATTTAGAAATTGAATTGATACGATGATGTGGGGCTAACAAGTTTTGCATAAGTCGATAATTGGAAAAAATCAAATCATATATTTTTGACACGGCTTATGATGATATGCAGTGAAGATTGATGAAATTAATGCGCCAGATTATGGTTTTAAAGGTTTGAGATGTAGAAGTATCACCAAGAACTTGTAGCCAGGGCCTGTCAACGGTTGCCTCGCCTTGCATAAAGAAAAGCCAAAAAGAAATGAGGTCTGCCGGTTTCAATGACATTGGCATATTATGTGAGAAGAATATTCTAACTTCTTGAACAACAAGATATTAATATAGCAGTAGAAGTTGAAAATGGCATTAACGTTAAAATTTAATACAGCTCAAAAGAAATTACAGAACACGTTTTTTTGAAGGGCTAATGCATTGGATGATAAAGTTTTTGTTTGGAAGTAGTCCAAATTTTAATGGCGTTCTTGTTCTTTATTTGTGCATTGAGCTATAATATAAAGAATTCACCCTGGTTTACTAACTTTCAGTGACAATGGAGAAAACAATTGCAAATTCTGTTAGCCGTTTTTATATGAAGAATTTAAAGAAAATAGGACTATAAAAGAGAAAAGCTTCAATTAAGAGGAGCTGCGTGTTTTAACTATAATGTAATAGGAGATTGAATTGGCTAAGAGCGATAGGTCGTTAATTCCTAAACACACTACGAAATAAGATTATCAAAGAGGGAGCAATCAAGTATCTAACGAATGAAACTGAGGATCATTTACAGCTTAAGATTAAAATAGGCGGCCTTAACAACTGTAGTTGTGTTTCCTAGCAACAAAAGGAAACATCGAATAAACATAAATTTTTACAGTTTGAAAAGAGTGCATTCTTCAATCACTGGAAATCAAGTTCAGGTATAGGCACAATAGAATGAAGAAGACAAGGACTCCATTAGTCACTTTTTAAATTATTTTTTAACCTAAAATCTCAGGCCATTTGAAGTTTCGTCTTTCTAACTGTAAAGTGCCCATGAAGAGCAATATCAGTTTATTATTTTTATTAATGAATTATTTTTAAATGAGATAAAAATAAACGAACGAATAAAAACAATAAGACAAATAAAATAGAAGAATAGAGAGTTTTTTTTTAAAAAGGTAAGAAACTCGTTTCAAAAGGGAAGACAAATATTTATTTAAGTTCAAAATTATTGTTTTGGACATTATTGGGTATTAGCGGCAGTGCTAACGATTTACATTTCAAACAAATTAGTTTTCGTTTTCAGCGCATATGCATTGTTTTTCTACATTATTTTTCTGTGTTGATATGCAGGTTTTTTTATATTTACTTATGAATCTTTTTATCAACATGATTGAAAAGGTAAGAATGAAAAGAAGTTATGGATTATTATTGTTATTGATTTTAGCGATTAGTGGAACCATTTCTTTTGGAATAAAAATTGTCCTATTCTATTAAGAGAATGAGTGAAATTTAATTTATAAATATTCAAACATTATTGCTAATATTGAAATCCAAGCAGATGATATCAAGAGAATTCTGCCTTGGAACAAGTAGACTTTGAAGAGTGTTGACGCGTCTGAATCTAAATCGTAGAACGATTCAAATACTGTTTTTGTCGTCTATTACACTAGAATCAGTTAATTAATTTCAAAATTACTGGATTAGCTGTCGTTATAATCAGGTCAATATCTTGTTTCTTAACTAATTTTCATGATGGGCAAATTTAACGCCAGCGTTTGCCGGTTTATTCCAACTAATACAAAAACAAGTTATCGAGCTGTTAAGCCCAAATGAAATGTTGTGGTTCTGGGCTATGTATAGTTGGGAAAGGTCTAGCGAGTATAATTGTGGGATGAATTGGATTTTATATTGAATGCTCTCATCGGGTTGCCTATAGTTTTTTTTAGCGATTAATCTGGTGGAGCGACGAATATGATTCTTATATTAGTCTTTTAATTGTTGCGGCTCCGGCTTTCATTATCGCTAACATTTCTTCCAGGCAAAGAATTTTTTTAGTGGTTTTTGATTGTGATTTTATTCACAAGTAGATATACAATTTTCTTGACGCCAAAATTGTTGGTAAGAACTTAGATATTTCATACATTAACAATTAATTTGTTTGTTCTTATTGTTGCTGGTTCAATGGCGGAATCGTAGGAATTATTTTGGGTCTGGAAATTTGCAGTGATAAAAACAATCGTTGTTTTATATAAAAATTTAGTTGTGAAGAAAATAAAAAGGTGAAATTACTCTAAGATTTAATGAAATGACGTAATTTCTTTTATATAGTGCATCTTTATAAGAAAAAATGTCTGCTGACTTATTAAGTTGGGAGCCAATTTTTTTTTTGTTTTTTTTATCATATACATTAGCACGGAAAAGTGCGTTCTTGATTTTAGTTGATCAGAATTTTTTTTATTGATAACAGATAGAAATGTAGGAAAATATCCTAAGTGTTTTTCTAACCTTATTTCCTTTAGATGAAAAAAAAGGACAAAAACGTCTTGGATCATAAATTTGCTTTTATATAGATACTATGTAAAGCGTTAGTGAGAGATTACACATGCGTTTGCACTTATAATTGAGTCATAAGAAATTACCTTTTAAAAGAGCTGAAAGGGGGAAATAGGAATGGAATTAGATAAAAAGTATGATTGTTATTTATTTGAGGAAAATGTACACAAAATAGCCATACTTATGAATTAAATGATTTAATTGTCTTAATTTCCAATATGATAATAAGAGACCTAGAAGGAATTAATATAGATCAAGCGAAATAGAAGAAATTATGAGGAAAGATTTTTAACCGTGGTTTTAGCCGGTACAATGCAGTCAAGGATTGTAGTTGGATCTGATATCCAAATGTTATTTTAGGTGAACTATTTAGAAGTATTTTTAGAACAAAAATGGATATCTTTATTCTATTAAAGTTGTCAAGGAATTCAACTATTCCAGGTTCCTATTATTGTTGGGTTTTTAATTGCGAATGGCTATTTAAATTAAAGCCATGCAAACTGTTTATGGTTGTGATGCAGCTTAGTTGGTTCAAGGTGCATATGCAGTTTAATGATGAGGGTTTTATGCTCGTTGTTGGCATTGCGATTTAATTACAAGATGTTTAACTGCAAGCGTTTACTGTTATTATTGTCAGAGCATATTGGAGAAACCTAAGGCTCAATGAACGATTATGTTGTTGCCTATTATTGTGGAACCGGAGCCGGTGCAGTTGGTTCATTTACACTCCATATAAAAATGATTACCTCATATTCCGGAGTTTAATAACAGCTTTACTGAGTTACAACCTGCTTAATGAGTATTTAATTTGCTGTTTCGTTCTAATCCTTTATTAATTTCTCCCATGTCTCAACGTTGCGATTGCCTACCGGCTCAATTGGATGCTTTCGGGCTTGCATCAGGAGCAGCCAAATTGAGTTAGTGCAGCGGCAGCTACTTAGTTGTTGGAACATCCTTTAAAAGTACCGGTAATTGGGTACTTCTTCATTGGTTTAGGCGCAATGAAAAATGATGATGCCAAATTATTCAAACACCATTCTTATTTACCACTTGCATTTTAGTGCAAACAATAGATGCTGAATAATTTGCGCTCTATTCATATTCAGGTACACCACATATTACTACTGTTTTGGTTTCTCAAGGTTTTTGGTTGGTACGATTAACCGCGATTAAAATTTATGGAAGGCAGTGCCGTTTCAAAACACTAGGGAGTAGCTGTGTTAGTATTCTTTGGGTAGTTCCGTTTGGCTAGTGCATACCTTGCAGATTTTGTTTTATGTAAAGTATTTGAAGTATACATAAAGTATCTTTAAAGTTTTCACTGGCCATAATTAAGAACGATTTTATAAGTAGCACTATTTTTTAAAAAAATATGTAAACATGATGGAGGAATTAAATGAACTTAATTATGTTTTTGGAACCGTTGAAGATGAAAGAGATGCAGCATAGTATGGAGCGAAAAACAGGTGTGAACGTTGAGACAGTAATGATCTACATGGAGATCTTGATAAAGTTAAAAGTAAAGATGGGTATTTAATCCAATAAAAGGTAAATTAGTCGAAAAATCTATCGAGCTTAGCTGAAATGGGTATCGCAATTAGCTACACGTTCAGCTGCTTGTATTTTATTGTGAATTTGATAAGGAAAATGATTAGCTATTACAAATGTGCTGCTTATTTCAATGCTATTGTGATTCGCTGTAAAGCATCATTGAGCATGATCCGCAATTGGATTTAATTAGAAGAAATGGTTGAAAACTGATTTCAAGTTGGACAAAATCTATTCTTAGAAAGAGTTCCGGTTCAATGAAAATTGAATTGTTTGGAACTGGCCGTATTGTCGCATTACTGGTGAATTATTTGCTGGGTTTCGGTGCTGAGATTTCTTGGTTTTGATTGTTAAATATCACATTGAATGAACGCGCAAATTCATGAGATAACACAGGATACTCTTGAGAATTGTGAAAGAATAGACTTGATTTCTATTCACATGCCTGCACGATGAAAATTTTCACTTGTTCAACAAGAATTAATTTGCTCAAATGAAAGATGGGCATTATTAGTAAACACTGCTAGAGGAACAATTGTTAAAACAGATGATCTAACTTGAGCTTAGAAAGCAACAATTAGCTGAGCATCTTAGGATAACGTATGAGAATGATACACACTGGTTACAAAAATTTAACAGGTCAACAATTGAGGATGATAATTTAATGCTTTAATGGAAAAGAGATGATGTATTTTACACAACCCCTACATTGCTTCTAACACAAGAGACTGTGTTGAGGAACTTAGTGAGGACATTAGGTGCAACTCAACGACATCTTTAACAGATGGCAAGAGTGCTTCGAATAAAAATAATCATTTCGGTCTAGGTTACAAAGAAAATGGAGATAGCCCGATTGTAGTGGCTGATGCTTTTTTTTGTTTTGAAATTCTAAAAAACAGTAGGTTTTAACTAACAATAAATAGGGTAGAAATAAGGGTGTCATGCAGCATAATTTAGAGGTAGTTATTTACGGTTTTTACCTAAAGTAATTTACTTAGCCGTGTTTTAAGGATTGGAATGAGTTATTTTAAAAAGGAAAAAGAAGAGTGTTACTAGTTGCTTTTTTATGGATACAGGATTATCTCGCTATTAATGGCTTGTGAATGGTTGTTTTGAAACGAAAAAGAAAGAAAAAGTTCAATGGAATGAAAAGGGTGATTGGATAAGTTTGGCTATCAATTTCAACTCGTCCAATGCAGAGTTAATTTTAGTGGAAAAGTATGTCTAAACAAAAGAGTATTCAAATTAGTAACGTAAAGATTGAAGGCGGTCACAAAAAAAAGCATTTCATAGGAGTAGGGTCAATAATATTAAACGTTTAGCTTCTTCGCCAAAAGAAGCTGAACGGGTTTTGACTGAAATGCCTTATAGAACAAGAGTAAATTCTCATCATTTTTTTTAATTTTAATAGCAGAAACTATTTTTTTTTAAAAGTTTTTTTTGGTTTATAAACTGTATAAAAAAATATTATACAGCCATAAACCTCAATATCTGATTTGTATATTACTGTATAAAGAATTATATGGGAATAGGAGTGAAGAAATGTGACGAAACGGACATTCATGTATGAGACATATATAGTTTTTCCTTTTCTGATTGTCAGCGTTATCATAAGAAAGTAATAAAGACAAATAAGAGAGGAAATGAAAATTGAAAAAAATCCGATCATGTTAATTAGAATTGGTAAAACTAGAAAAAGTTATGGTGCACGGTCAGGCAAGAGGTTAGAAATTTAATACTGCTATCTAGACAGATTATATTTGATGATATCCCTTATTTACAGGAGCACAAGCAGAACACGATAATTTTTGTAAAGTATAGAAAACGAGGAGTGAAGTTGTTTTATTTATGAAAGTTAGTGCAGATGCAATTGATGCAGGGAGACCGTAAAGAAGAGTTTATTAATCAGTGGATGTTAGAAACAGGTAAATGGGTTTTCAAGAAAATGTTAAAAAGCATTGTAAAAGACAGTTGTTGAAATTAGATACTTCGCATGGTTCTTTAACAATGGAGGTTTTAGAAAAACTGAAGTTAAGCACAATTTTGACAGTTTCTTTAGCTGACCTATTAGCAAAGTGCTACCATTTTTTTGGTTGCCCAATGCAAACTATGACTTTACACTGAATCCATTGCCAAAATGGCTAATGGCGGTAACGATTATAAATGTTTTCGAAAACGTCTCGTTTCGAAACGATTACGGAGACTTTATTTTCA
>Ga0163217_1022085_pt1 | contig 13459 bp, 5 predicted proteins | sample SynspAceP_FD_185933 | JGI IMG/M metagenome (GOLD analysis project Ga0163217, IMG submission 185933) | Saline lake microbial communities from Ace Lake in Antarctica - Synechococcus sp. Ace-P (PacBio error correction) | ecosystem: Environmental > Aquatic > Non-marine Saline and Alkaline > Saline ...
ATATTCAAATGTAATAGTCAATTCAAATGCAATTAATTAAACACGGTCAATATAATGGCGGGGAATATAAAACCGCTCCTACTATTTATGTTCGAATAGCGCTTTGATATCCACCATTTTGTACTGCACGTTAGTCTACGGTGTAATATCAACTACTACTATCAAGCCGCTATTAATCGATTATAAGCCGGTTAAGAAAATAATAAATGAATTAAATGAGAACTTCAAGTAGAGAGATAAGAAGGCAAGTCCTTTATATAAGATAACTATCAAAAACCTCAAGAGAATATTTTCCTATCTTAAAAATACCTTTTATTTCTTTGTGTCATGCCGTTATTCCTAAATGGGGAAAATAAGAGGTATAAAATTACCTTTCTTAATTGAGTTTTTTATTGTTGTGAAATTTATTGAATTATGAGAACTGGATTATTTCATATTTAATATGACACTGAAGATTTAATAGAAATTAGCATCAGACCAATGAAGTTCAAAATACGAATAATTGAAGACTAAATCTTTTCCAGCAATGTTAGTAAAACGTAAGAACTAATTTTTGAAAATGTAATCTATTTTCAAAGGGTTTTGTTGATTATATTAATAATAAGGCTTAATATTTATCGTTTTACATAAAAACGAAGTATAAACTCAAACAAAGGGGTGAAATTAAATTGAAGTGGAATTTTTTACTGATACTTATTTTCCACAAATAAGCGGAGTACGCCAATTTCGATAGAGGCTTAAAAAAAGAGAACTTGAGCGACAAAGGAACTTTTGTCATCAATTTTACTACTAACTGTTCCTAAAGTGAAACAGATAACGAGGAAGGGATTTATCACGAATTTGCCAAAAGTTTACCTTTTTTTTCATTTCAAAATCGTCGAATTGCCAATAAAAGGTTTGCGAATCGAGCAGTCAAAATAAGCTAGAAAGAACGAAGCTTAATATCATTCACATCAAACAGAATTTAGTCTGGGACTAACTGGTAACATATATTGGCAACACCAACTAAAAATTCCATGTGTCCATAACTTAAACCACAGCAATGTTATGAAGATTATCTTCATTACATGGAAAAGGAAAAAATTCTTCCGTCCGAATCAAATGTTACAAATTGCTTCAAAATTATTTTGTAAATAAATCTACTGTATTATAGCCCGAGTAAAATAGCAGCAACGTCAAATTATTAAAATTAATGACGTTACTTCAAAGATAGTAATCAATACCTACTGGAATTATTTAGAAAATTTTTTTTTAAAAAAAACAACAAAGAGATATAACGGGACAGAGGTTGTCTTTTAGTAAAGCGAGTACCTTTGCTTTTATCTTTGCGGAAGAGTGCCTTAAAGAAAAGAGTGAATTGATAGTCTTATTACAGCTATCCAGAAGTCTTAAATTAAAAAGCCGGCAACAAAAGTTACTTATTGTGGAGATGGTCCAGAAATAGCAAGAACTCGGAACGTGTAAGTGGCAGAGTTAAATCTGACCAAGTTCAATTTTTTTCGGAGGAGAAGTAGAAAATTCTCAAGTACAAAGCCTACTAACCAAGCCTGGCTTGAATATTTAAATTCGTAAGCGCTTCTGATTCGGAATCACAAGGATAACATATATTGAGATCGATAGCAAATCTGGAACAAATATTGTGGCAAGACACAATGAGGTAACAGCAGAAATGTTGATCAAATGGGGTGGGGATTTTGGGAGCAACTTTAAAAAATGAATGAAGAATTAGGCGAATACTATTTATCAGTGCTTGACGGAAAAAACGGTTAAAGTATAAATACTGAAAAATATATAGAAAAAAACCGAGAAAGTTTATTTGAAATGTTATCATCAGAATTATTTGGAGACAAAAGTGATACAATTTAAGCAAAGAATGATTCGACATTGAGAATTGAAAAAAAGTTTAGCCGATTCTTAAAACAACGATAACAAGAGAAAAGAGAGAAAAAATCATGATACGAATAAACATGTTTTTTTCTCTGCAATTAAGGTATCTGGACAAGGGGCTAAGTATGTGCTTATTCAGAACTAAGCAATTGTTGAGAAAGTATCATGCCAAAAGGAGTTGGAAGTTAAAATTACCAGTACTATAAAACAACGAGTAGCATTATCACACATGAATCCTCATTTTTTGAGTTTTTTTTAAAAGGTTTGGTAGACGAATGGGGTACGTGCATATTTTTGCCGTCTCACTTAAAGGGAGTATTCATTGCCTAGTTGTAGAATCGTTATTTATAGCTATAATCGTTACATTTTATAAACGAATGGATTCATTTTAGTGTGAGGTCAATCCTCGTTTATTGAAGAATTGACAAATTGATGGAATAGTTGAGCAGAGAATATCTCCTATGATTCACGGAATTTTGTTCAAAAGGAAAAGTTTTATCCTATAGAAGCAGAAAAAATGAATAAAAAAAGAAGATAGCTAAGATATTCCGAAAATAAATTTGTAAGTTATTTTTTTTTTTTTTTTTTTTTTTTTTTTTTTTTTTTTTTTTTTTTTTTTTTTTTTTTTTTTTTTGGGAGCTGGACGAATTCAAGAGCGTGAAAGGAAAGTTACTTGAATTTTAATTTCAAACTTGCAAAAGAGATGCTCAGAGTCCAATTCAATAGGGTTTAGGTGGGTCTGTCAATTCGGAAAAATAACAGATGTTATGATAGAATTTCCAATAAATTATAGAACAATCACACTGAAAGATCTTATGGTTCCCTGGAATAATAAATAGAGAAGATATGTGTACTATTATAGACCGAGCAGATGTCTTTTTATTCGCCTATCTTTCGATGAACTTTTCCAACTGTGTATTTTAGAAAGCTTTCCTTGTGAATAACCGTTATTTTGAGGGATTTGGCTTTGTAGCTTGCCATATTAGAAAGTTATCTAGAACCAGCATTCTGATCGAAAAAAGAGATTGATAGAAAATAATTAGAAAAATTAATGTCAGCTAGACTATTAATCAAGATTTTAAGTTCCAAAAACATCAAATGCCGGAAAGTAAGATTTATATTCAGAAGAAGACAGCGAAAATATGGCTAGATTTTATAACATCAAGCTAAATAAGGTGATTGTTAAATTCCCACAAACCATTAATGCTCTAATAATAAAGCTGATTAATAAAAAGTTTAATATAATTAGTTTTTTATCTAAAATGTTATACTATTAAATGTTTATTTTAATCTGGAAGGAGTGGTTATATAAAATGAAAAAAATTGGCTTTATAGGACAGGCGTAATGGGGTAGCTCCATCGTGAAAACACTTACTTAAAGCTGGATATGAAGTAAAGTTTACAGATAGAAACAAAGAGTAAAACAGATGAATTAGTTTTCTTGTGCTGTTTGGTGTGAAAATCCGCAGTGGTGACTAAAAAAGTGAAGTTTTTAATTACTATTGTTGGGGTATCCCACTGACGTAGAAGAAAAACGTACTTAGGGGAAAATGGAGTTTTCCCAAACCACATCCCAATCATTATCTAATAGATATGACTTACTAGCACTCCTACTTTAAGCTGTTAAGTATATAAAGAAGGGGAAAAAAGAAAATATACCTGTATTTGATGCCTCCAGTTTCTGAGGTGGAAGATTTGGTGCGCAAAAGGAACATTAACTGTTTATGGTTGGTGGAGATAAAGAAGCATTTTGATAATAATTGAAACCTTATTCTATACTGTATTCAAGTAAAGTGAATTTACAGGGTTCAGCGGTAAGGGACAACATACAAAAAAGGGCTCAATCAATATGGTAGCCGGAACTATGACGAGTATGACAGAAAATGTTGGTTATGCTGAAGTCAGCGAACTTAAATTTAGAAAGGAGTTATTGAAACGAGTATAGTGGTGGTAAGTGCTAGTAACTAGGTTCATCTAGTAGAATTATGTCCAAGAAAATTTTAAACGACAGATTCACCAGGTTTTTTTTTTTTTGTAAACATTTTGTGAAGGATTTGAAAGTGCCTAAAATGAGCCAATAAAATGAATAATAAGATCTATCCTTTACAGCTTTAGCCCAAGTTTGTATGAAAGACTAAGAAACGTGAAAGGTTATGCAAATGATGGAACTTCAAAGCATTATTAAACTGTGGTGGACAGAAGGGAAAAGATACATCTTAATCGATGAATTTTTAAGCAGTCCTAAAGAGCATCTAGGAATCTAAAAGAAATAGGTTGTTTAATTGAAAAAATTGAAATTAATTTTAGAAAAAAAGGATAACTTTGCTGTCTTTTAAAGAAAAATCTGTTAAAATAGTGACTGAGCCAAGTTTGAAGAAGGGGTACGAGACTCATGAAACTCACAATTACAGGCAATTATTCGCCGACTTGGAAAGCTATGCTAAGAAGATAAAGATAGGAAGTTCCAGTCGTAGATTTTGAAAAAAAGAAAGGCAAGACGGCGCTGATTCCATGATGCGTCTAAGACTACTACTTTGAATTAGAAGATCCAGTTCAACACTCAAGTTTATCATTTTGGATGAATTTAGATTTAGTGGCAATTGGAGATTTTTGAATTTATTGCAAGACGTGATAAAAGATGAGAAGAGCTTAGTTAAACTAGCTTATTCCTTATTTTTTTTGTTTGAAGATTTCTAAAAATCAAAACATGACTAAATAATAATCGTGAGAGAGTTAAATTAGAAGAATCTCAGCTTAGAAATAAGATGAAGTGCATAATTATAGTTTTTTAAACTTATAATTCTACCTGAATCATTCGTAGTATCTTTTTACAGAAATATTTTTACTAGTATCGGAAGAAATAGAGTTTCAGAGGCAAGTGTCAAGAACATGATGTTTTTGGAACTTTCTTTTTTCTTTGCAATGTCAAGCGATTTAACGCAATACCTTTAGGTTAATTGTTCTTATTCAAGGAAATATTTTAGACTTATCATTCCCGTGAGGGAAAATGGAATACTTGTTGAGCAAGGGTAAACTATGATGGGGAAAAGTTCTTTTACATGAACTGCGTATCGCTCATATTAATTCCAATCATTTCTTGTTGCGCTAGAGTTGGCCAATGGGATAACATGATACGTACGAAACTTTTCTTAAGTAGGCTCTGTGCTACCTATTTTTTGGTTCTTATACCCAGAATTGAATACAATTGAAAAAGATATAAAAGGGTCATTTTTAAAACTATATCCTGATAGGACGGTTTTAAAAGAAGTTGTTTGTAGCTACAGATTCAAGGAGTTCGGTTAGATGGAATTGGACGACTTCTTTTCCTATTAAATTTTTTACTCTGTGTAAAAAAAACTGAATCAAAAAACGAATTCTGCTAGACATTGTAACTACAAGGATCGTTTTTTTTGGATTCATATTATAGTTTTGTCCTAAAATCTTGCTCCGTGAATTTCATTGACACCTAGAGAAAGTCGGGGATAACAGCGTGAGCATTCTCAATCTGTTTTCGACCTCCTGGCATAATGACCTATTCTATTTTGTTGCCAGATAATCAACTAATTTTTTTAAATGGGACATAAGTTTGTTTCGATAGGCTGATCAGCTGTTTGCCTCCATGTGTATAAGAATACGTGTACGACCATGCTCAACTAACCAATCGATAGCTTTCAAATTGAGCGGCTCGTCGAAATCGTATCAAAATGCCATGTGAAAAGTAACTTTTAATCCATAATGATTCTTCCAAAATTTGTTTTTCCAGATTGCATCTTCATACTAACCATTGTTTTCATCTAAACAGCCCACTAACAATTCCCATCTAATCCAAGGTTTCTAGCTCAATGATATCATAGCCCATATATTGTTTACTTCAATTCTCATCAATTGTAAACCACAAATTTCCACAAACGTGGACGGGATAATGGTCCATGCACAGGACAGAAGTTCGCTACAATAAGCGAGAGGGTTTCTTGCATCACTCCTTACTGAGGTGTTGTCCCAGCCGGCAAGATGATAAATAAGTCACACAGTTGACTCGAATGTGCACCCTGGCATATCAGCTGATGGAAACCCGATGTTATAATTTTCAAGCACAATCTTCTTTATAGAAACATTACTCCTCTTCAATCTTTCCAATTTTTTTACAACCATATTTGTTAAATTATATTTGAACCTATGAAACCAATAAACTAGTTACTTCACATCTATATCATCTATTGAGTGAATTATATATAGTCATATAGATCTCTCGTATAATACATATCAAATGAACGGATAGATAACAAATAAATAATTAAGGGTAAGTGAATTCAAAGAATGAGTCTATTTTTTTAAAAAAGATGTATGTAAAGGAGGTTATAATGAAAAATTTTGGTTCCAAAAATTGCGGAACATCCGTTAAAGTACGAAAAAAAGTCGTGCTAGCAGCAGAAAAACATTGTTTCATGCTATTTCTTTAGGATATATAAGTTATTGTAGTTGTTTCAGCTATTGGACGTTTAGGAATAGCGTATGCCCACGATTTCTTACTTTCACTAATTGTGATAATCGTAGTTATTTTAGAATTACGCGAAAAAGGATATGCTGCTTTCCAGTGGGAGAAACCATTTCCACAGCTGTTTTAAAACTAATGGTTTAAAGAAAAAGGGAAATAGCAGCGTTTGGTTTAACGGGTCAGGAATGCTGAATATTCCTAACGAAGATTTTGGCAACGCCTAAAGTAAAAAGAATAGATAGAACTGCCATTACTAATTTTTTTTAAATTTGAAAAGTGATGTTGTTGTAGTTACGGTTTCGCACCAGGAGTGAGTGAAAGTGGACATATCACGCAAACAATTGGGCGTGGTGAAGCGATACAACTGCAGCTTTTTTAAAGGTGCTTCTTTTGGGCTGAAGTAGACATTTTTACAGATTGTTTCAGGATGATGACTGCCGATCCTCGTCCTAGTTGATAATGCATCAATTTCTAGAAGTTGTATAGCTATCGAGAAGTAGTAAATATGGCACATGAAGGAGCAAAAAGTAATTGGATCCTCGAAGCTGTTTGAAATTGCCAATGCAGCTGGCAAATACCCTTGCGTATCCGATCGAACGAACCAACCACTTTACGAACACCAGGGACGGTTAGTGACACTATCGAAAGTCAAATAGAACATTATCGTCATGGTACTGGAATTGGCTCATGTTCCAAACTTAAGTACAGCTTTAAGGTATGAAGCTGATGTATGAGATTGCAGGAAAAAAGTCTTTAACGTCACTAAGCTTTATTACAGATTAGCTCGTTGATTTCATTAATATTTTTCCAGATCAATATTATTTTATCGTTGCCTCAACAGCTTTAGAAGATGCTCAAGCGCTATTTGAAACCAAGCCGTTTCATATACATGTATAGAAAACTGTGCAAAAGTTGCAATTGTTGGAGCAGGTATCACAGGTGTACCAGGAATTTGTTTCAAAAATCGATGACAACTTTAGCCAATAATCGCGTACCTATTATCATCGCAATAGTTAACGACTGTAATGGATTCTAAGTAGCGGAAGCCACTTAAGGATTGCTGTTAATTCACTGCAATGCTGTTTTTTTACAAATGAGAATCAAACTATAAAAACAATTGAGTTTGATTGCTTTTCATGGTTTTAACGTATAATTGATTAGATAGTAAAGCTAGAAGGAAGTATGAAAAGTCTCCTATTCTTAATGAGTAGAGGGAGAAACCTATGCTGAATATATTTAAACCACATGGATGATAGAAGCTATATATCACTTAACACTGAACATATTATAAAAAACAAATGTAAAAGCTGTTTCTAACAGATTTAGATAATACTCTGATTGACCTGGATAACCCTGACGGTACCCAGAACTGATACAGTGTATCAATAATGAAGATGCAGGTATCCCATTATTATACTGTCAATAATGAGTGCACATCGTGTTGAGAGAGTAGCACAAACCTTAAGATTTAGACTATGTTTCAGAGCTTATAAAACCGACAATAATTGATTTAAAAAAAGCAGAAATCAAAATTAAAATCTTCCTAACGAAATATTTTGATGGTTGGAGAATCAGATTATGACCTGATTATGGGCGCGCTTAATTAGTGGCATTCGTACAAGTACTAGTAAAGCTATCATCGACAGTGAATGCTTGAATACAAAACTTAATCGTATATGGAATTGCATATCTTAATGAATTATCATTGATAAAAGATCCAGACATGAGAGGGTGAAGCATTATCATGACGAAGAATTAATGAATGAAGAAGAATTACGGTGCATTGGCTGTGGAGCGTTATACAGATCAGTCGATAAAGAGCAATCTGGTTATACACCAGAAATCTGCACCTGAAAAAAAGGTTTAGAAAAAAACGAAAGTCTATATGGTCAACGTTGCTTCAGATTACTTCCACTCAATGAGAATTCCAAGAAAGGTCCATTAACCGAATGACGACTTCTTGAAATTGTTAAATGAACTAGGACAAAAGGATGCACCTGATTATAAACGTCATTGAACTATTTTTGATTTCACGGCAGCATGATTCCCAGATTGCACCGTTTTTGTTGGAATAACCCTGTTCTTTTAGTGGGGAAAAAGTTGATTTATTAACTAAATCTTAAAACGAGGTAAAAATGACACAATGTTACGTGATGGAGAGCTTTTTTGATAGAGGGATGCGTCCAGAAGACGTTGTCTTGACAAGTGCTGTAAGGCCCTAAAGAAATGGAAAATTTACTAGCTATTATTGAAAAAAAAACATCGCAAAAGGAGGGATGTTTTTGTAGTAGGAGTACAAATGTAGGGAAATCAACTCTATCAATCAAAATTATCAATATGAACTGGCGTGGGGACAAGATTTAATTTTTAAGCAAAAAACTTTCCCATTTCCACAGACAACATTAGACAGAAATTGAAATACCGTTAGAAAGATGGGAAAAATTCTTAATTGAACCACCCGGCATTATAATTCGCCAGCCAGTGGCCCGTTTAGGAGATAAGGATTTGAAAATTAATTGCACTAAAAAAAGAAATCAAAGCCATGGTTTGTATCAGCTAATGAGGGACAAACATATTTTTGGTGGTGTCCGCACGTTGATTACTTGAAAGGCGATAAAAGGTCTTTTACTTGTTTTACATCAAATTGACTTAAAAAATTCCTAGAACTAAACTAGAAAAAGCAGATGAATTGTTAAATCAAAAACAAGTAGGGAAATTTATTGCCAACTCCTCGTGAAAGATGAAGTCATTGGGCCTTTCCCAGAATTGGTTCGTTTTGAGTTTACTGTTGAAAGAAAAGCCCGAGTATTGTTTTGCGGGCTTAGGATGGGTTACAAATTAAGTGAACCTGGAGCAATAATAGCTGGTGGCTCCAAAAGGTGTAGACGTTATTATAAGGAAATCATTGGATTTAATAAAATTAGATCGAGAGATCGATTTTAACTGGAAGGAGAATAATGGATTTAACCAAGGACAAAACAAAAGCGTTTTTTTAAGAAGCAAGGCACATCAACTTGGATCCAATTTTTCAGATTGGAAAAAAGGTCGTAAATAAAGAAGTTATTGTTCAAAATAGGGGGAAGCTCTTGAAAAAGAGAATTAATCAAAATTAATTTACTCAAAAATACTAGATGACAGCAGTTGAGGAAGTAGCAAACAAAATTGGACAGAGTTAGGGTGTAAGGCTGTTTCAAAATCAATTGGTCGTGTGATTGTTTTATTTCAGCCTTCTAACCACAAGAAAAATCCAACAGGATTTCATGAAAGTCCAGCAAAAAGGAAAAAAATAATTTTGTGAGGAAAGGTGATTGTTTTGGAGGAAAGGCCAACTATTTTTTTTAATCAAGCAGAGGCATTGATGGAAACGGCTCCTTGGGGAATTGAACGAAAAAAAGTAGGGATTTAGGGAACGTTAATCCGCCCTCCATTTGGCCACTTAATAGTCGCTGAATCAAAGTTTGTCAACAACTTGATTTAGAGAAGATGTATTTTATGCCAAGTGCTAATCCACTCACATCGAGATGGGAAGAGGCATAAGATGCAGTTTTCTGCTGCGCGAGCCAATCGTTTGAAATGTGTGAGGCAAGCAATTCCAAGATAATCCTTATTTTAATATTGAACGAAATGAATCGAACGAGGTGGAAAAGAGTTGTTCACCTAATGATACAATGATTCACGTTAATTGAACAACATCCTGATTACAGATGATTATTTTTGATCGGAGGGGATATGGTTGAAACTTACCCTTAAATGGTAATGATTGATAAATTAACTTTCAATTAATCCCAGTTTTGTAGGAGTGAATCGTCCTGGTTTATGCTTAGCAACGCTGAGTATCCTATTATTGGGTGGATGTTCCATTATAGGATAATCAGTTCAACCAATGTTGAAAGAAGAAAATAAAAATGAATTGTACTGTACAGTATTTGATTTCCAAATCGAACCTGTAAGTAGTACATTTATGAGAGGCGATTTTCAACATGATGAATAAAAATCACTGACATAATCTTATAGTTAATAACTACATTCCAATTTACTAGAAGTGAGCTTAACCTTGAAAAAGTCCAATCAAGAATGAGCCAAAAAGCGATTTGAACATGTTTCTTCGGTTGAAAAGTTGCTGTTGATATTAGCTCAAACGTTATAACTGATTCGATCGGCAGCAACATTGCTGACTTAATCTCATGATTCGCTTAAGGAACGAGATTTCCGCAAGAGATGCCATGATTAATTAGTTAGTGCAAATTTAGTCTAGATTTTACTACAATACGGCAGCGAAAATTTGGCCATGGACAGTAGGAAGCGTTTGTAGTAAAAAAAAAGAATTGCGTATATCAAGAATGAAGAGATATTAATGCTATTCCGTCAGCAATACCAGCTTGGTTCTTTCTAAGATGAGCATGCTAGAAACAAATTATTTATGTCGCAGATTATATTGAGCAAGGATCGTGATTTTCTGGAGTAGATAAAGCTAGGAAATTAGCGATAAAGGAGATTTACACTGGCTGTTGCATTTGAAACAGAACATATATTGCATACATTAATTTTCAAAAAAAAGCAAGAATGTACCCAACGGCTACTTGAGACGTATAATGCGTGCGTAGCAAAAATATTAGGAGGAACAACATGCACAGCAACAAAGCGAAAATTATTAGAAATTAGTAGTAAGGCTGCAGATGAAATAAACGGGCAGAAGACATTATGGCTATGGACCGTTAGAGAATTTCGATTTTAGGCCAGAACTATTTTGTTATATATTTGCATGGGAATAGCGAAAAAACAAGTTCAAGCTATAGCAGACGAAATTATTAGCCCAAACATCAAAAAACAGGCTAATGAAGTAAAACTGTGTGTTGAAACAGGTCGAGATTCAGCAAAATGGTTTATTCATTGATTTTAGGTGACTGTTTGTCGTTCACGTATTCCACTATTCAGAGCGTGCATTTTTTATAATCTTGACAAATTATAGGAGTGAATGCACCCTTAGGTTTGCATCAACAGAGATGGTCCTTAAAAAAAAATGAGCTTATTCAAACTTTTGCTCAAGTCTATGATGCAATTATGGATGACTCGCTTTATGAACGTTGGGGCCACTTCGTTGACCAACAACTTAATAATAAACGGTCAAAAACTATTAGAAACTAGCATGGTGGGACCTGGAGCTTTAGCAGTGACATTGAAAAAACGGTTATAACGTAATCAGGGTGATTTGTCCCAAATATTGCCTCAGTCTTGCAAACGAGCGAAGAGGCCGTTGTCCAGCTGGTTCGTTTGCTTTAAGATTGAAGGCAACACATGTTGGATTTATCTGAAGCAAGGAAGTTTGAAGCTGTTATTGTTTATTTCAGATTACTTATCTGTTATATGCAAATGAAATGCAGTCCTTAGATGTCTTTAATAGAGGTATCTAAAAATCTTAATTCAGATGGACATTTCTTTTGATGTTCAATTCCACTTATCAAATGGACTGAATTTTCCCCGCTATATGTATAATGAACGCAATCAGAAGAAATTAGTTTTCTTGGCCAAAGTTACTCAGGAGAGGAAAGATATTTCTATTGAGCACGATTTATACCTTTTTTGTCTTACGATAAAAGGTATTAATCTGTATGAACGTTTTGTGAATGAAATCACATAAAAGAAACGGACCCTACCCATTAGAACCCTATTGTGATATAGCTTGGAAAAGCTTGGGTTCACTTCTATCGAAGTTTATCCTGTTTTTTGTGGATTCCTGAGGTAAAAAAAGAATCAGTCCGCTGGTTTTTGCATGTACAAAATACAAAATGTTTAGTCATTAAAGTTGATTAAATAATATACTTCAACAGAGGTAAAAAACAGGAAATCGAAACTGAAATTTTTCCTGTTTTTTTAATCTAATTAAGAGTAAAATAATGAAAAAACGGAGGGTTAACTACATGCAGAAAAAGCCCCACAAATTATTTTAGTGAAAATATAATGGATTTTAACGACGTTTAGAACTGGACAAACTGAAGTAATTGAAAACATTTTTAATATGGGAGAAGATTCTAGCTATATGTCCTACAGGTGGTAGGGAAATTCGATAATGTATCAAATTCCTGCTCTACGTATTTGAATGAAATTACAATGTTCATTCACCTTAATTTCTTTAATGAAAGACCATTAGTAGATTGCTTTGACAGAACAAGGTATCCCGCCACATTTAAATAGTACCTATCATCTCAAAGAAGATGAATGAAACGCTTAATAAAGCTAGTGACGGTTAGAATACAAATTTGGTTTAATTGGTAGCTCCGAAACGATTTTCAAACAGAAGAAATTTTTTATCTTATGCCATCTATTAAAAGTTTCATTGATTGCAATAGAATGAAGCCCACTGCCATTTCCCAATGGGGCATGATTTTAGGCCAAGTTATTTTGTCTTTATGTAGACGCTTCAACACTTTTCTTATCGTCCAACTAATTTTAGCTTTAACTGCAACTGCGACACCGCTTGTGTCTAACGACATAATCAATTTATTGGATTAAACGAAGGAAACTTTTAATATGTTTTGTGCGCATTAATCTAGCTTTCCAAGTGGTTGAAAGACAAGAGCGTAGAGTCGATAATCTATTAGATTATTGATATAAATGAGTCAATCCGTTATTATTTTATGTAAGCACCGCAAAGAGGTTGAACGATATTTTAATGAATACTACAAATCAAAAAAAATACTAGGCAGGTAAGTATCACGGTGGCATGGAAAGAACAGCGAACGAAATGAAATGGCAAGAAAATTTCTTTTATGAGAAATAACAGTAATGTGCAACAAATTGCCTTTTGGAATGGGCAATTGAACAAAGTAATGTACGTTTGTTATCCATGATCAATACCTAAAAATATTGAAGCTTATTATTCAAAGAAGCTGGTCGTGCAGGAAAAAAACGAAGGGATTTGGGCGCCCCCCCCGCCCCCTTTTTTTTTTTTTTTACCCCCAAAAGCGCGAATTTTTTTTGGGGCCACCCAAAGTTTTAATATCGTCACCACAAGAATATAACAGATTCAGATATATTTTTTGTTGAGCAATCAGATATTGGTATGAGGAACATAAAAAA
>Ga0163217_1094422_pt1 | contig 13457 bp, 20 predicted proteins | sample SynspAceP_FD_185933 | JGI IMG/M metagenome (GOLD analysis project Ga0163217, IMG submission 185933) | Saline lake microbial communities from Ace Lake in Antarctica - Synechococcus sp. Ace-P (PacBio error correction) | ecosystem: Environmental > Aquatic > Non-marine Saline and Alkaline > Saline ...
AACAAAGGGAAGGGGAGGGGGAAAGGGGGAATTTCCGCGGGGGGAATCCCCGTTTTTTTTTTTTTTACCCTGCCCGGGGGCCCCCAAAAGGGGAAAAACTCGAACTGATCGATCGCCCCCGAATTGGGGGAGAACCCCACCGGGTTGGGATTCCCAGCGTTGGGGGGCCGCCCCCTGAAATCCGCGGCAATCAAAAGGCCTTTCGATTCCCCGGGGGCGGGGATTTGGGCGATCCTCGTGGTCCCTCCGCAACACCCTTCGAGCCTGAAGCCTCTTCTTTCCAGCGCCCGGCTTGGGCCAACCTGTGGGCCTCAGCCAGTAAACGCCCGGCGCCAAGCTTTTTCACTTTCAGCTCTGAATGTCCTCAACCCCTCCTCAAAGGCATCCCGAGAGGCTGCGGTCGGCTTGGCCAGGCCGTGCCCGCATCGATGAATTCCCAACGCTTTGAAGCCAGAAGCGCAATCGCGGCACCCGCCAGAGGTGAAAACCATCGCTGCGCTCAGTGTGCAGATCTGAGCCCTGCCTGCCACGCGGTCCGCTGGGATTCGATGGGATCGAAATGGAGACTGGTCAGGCCAGCAGATGCGGGGCCAGCCTGGAATTTTGAAGCGCTTCAGTGTGCTGGGCTCCCACCGGCTCGATCGGCACCCCAGACCCTGCAAATTGGACCGGAGAAGTTCTCCGATCGCTGCGGCGTTGTTGCCCTGACGGCGGGCCGCAACCTGGCCCTGCTCAGCGCGAGCAGATCGGTCCGCCACTTCCCGAGTGGTGGCCTGGCCGAATCCCGAGCTGCTGCCCCGAGCTCCAAGCCAGGCTTTGATGCCCTGGGACCCGCTCCGGCGTCGGGGCGGCCGGCCCGCCGTCCCTGAGCTGCTGCGCCGGCAGCGAAGGGCTCTTGCGCTGCAGTCCGCCTGGAGCAGCGCCGGCGATCTGGGTGGGTGTCTCGGGATCGTGGTTTGCGGGCTTGTGCCTGCTGCCTTGGCACCAGGCTGGGCGGCGATCCGCCGGGCTGCGGCAAATCACCTGGCCACTTGGCCAAACAAGGCAAACCCTGATCGCCGGCTGGACGCGGTGGGTGCGCCCGAGTTGAAAATCGCAGCGGCCAGCCGCCTGTTGACACGGCGCCCCGACTTCCGAGCAATCTCCCGCCATCTTCCAGTGCCCTGCAGGGCACCTCCCTTGGCCGTATACCCGCCCGCCTCTCCACTGGGTACATTCCCCCACCCCGGGCCTGCCGCGGTCATCCAGCTTGCGAGCTACACCGCCCTGCCCGGGAGGCGCCTTTCGTGATTGGCGCCGCGCCGAATCTGGCCAAGGCGACGGTCGCCGATGCCACCCAGCGCTCATCCAACTGAGCATGGGCCCGCAAGATCATACCGTCGATTCGGCTCACGTGATGAACAAGGGGCCTGGAGGTGATCGAGCCGCGACTACTGTTGGCCTCTAGGATTAACACGCAATCCGAGATCGTCATCCATCCCCAGAGCATCATCACTCGATGGTGAGCCTTCGCCGATTCCTAGGTGCGTCGCAATCAGCTCGGCTGCCCGTATTATGAAATTGCCGTGCTCTATTTGCCCTCAGCTGGCCGGAGCGCTTTGCCTCACCGCCCGGCGCCGCCCATCGAAATCTCACCGGGCCGTGGGCCAGCCTGCTAGCTTCAGGCACCCGACAGAGGCGGAAATACCCCTTGCTTGGTCCCTGGCCTATACGCCGCCAGGCGTCAGTCGGCGGCACGCGATGCCGTTGATGAATTTGCGCCAACAGAGCCAAGGCCTGTCGCCCCTCAGTTCCCTTCGACGAGCGCGTTGCACTTCCTCGTTATATTCCTTGCCCTGATCGAGCCGTGTCTGCGACGCGCCACCGGGCCGAGGTCAAGGCCGATCCCAGCCTCACGCGTGCTGGCCGGTCGGATGCCCTGGGCGCGCCCATGCCGTGCTTGAAGCTCAGCCAGCCTGGCCCCCGAAACTGCTGCTGGCCTGATCGACCAGCTCAACACCACTGCTTGACTTGCCTTGAACCTGCTGGAAGCGTTGGCCATCCACCTGTTGCTCTGGCCAATGCCATCGAATCCGCGGCTGCGTGGATCCCGTGCTCGGGCAGCGAGCTGAGCCGGCTGAAGGAGCCTGGTGCGGGAGGCTGGGGCCTGGAGGACCCAGGCCCCGGCGGGCGGGGTTTGTGCTCGCAGCAAGGCGATCTGCCTGCGCAATCTGTTGCCGCGGGGCTCGAGGCTCCTGGGCTGATGCTGGTCCCCGAGGGGATCTGTACGGGGGCGTGACGCCGAGCGGATCGTAGCGGATCGTGGCGGAGCACGTGGTGGGCGGCACCCGATCCCAGGATAGCCTGAGAGTCCCTCAGTGCGTCAACTCCGTTTGTGCCTGCTGCTTCAACCGTCTGGCTCTGCCAGCACCTGCTGCTTCAACGCACCCGCGCGGTGAGGCTGGAGTCCGACCCAGCTGCCCGGCCTGCAGCATGGAACGCCGTTGTCGGCCTGCCGACCGCCCGTGAGCCAAGACCTGCACGCGCAGGAGGCGCTGCCTGGGCAACGCCAACCGCCGGGGCGGCCGCGCACCCGCAGGGATCGCTACAAGGGCGCGCTGGCGCCGGGACCCCGTCTCGCGCCGCGCGTTCGCTTGCGGCGCTGGGTTTCCGTTTGCGCAGGGCGCCCCCTGCCTTCCAGTCTTGTCTTTTTGCTGCTTTCTGTTCCGAGCTTGGCTTGCTACCTCGCGTGTCGGGGGCCCCGCCCCGGCCTCCCTTCTGGGAGGTTGGGGGGTCTTTCGGGCGTCCCGGCCCGTTCTCTCGCCGGTGTTGGCCCGTTCCCTCCGGGTCGTGCGGGGGCGCCTGGGGCCTTTTGCGGCTTCGCCGCGTTTCCCGGGGACTACCTTCTGGCGACGCTCTTTCCGCCCCGGTGCGTCTTCTGTGGTGGGCGCCCGGGGCGGGCCGGCGCCGGCCCATAAGCCCCTGGGCCTTCGCCTCGGACTGAACTACAAAGAGTGTGGCGGGGCAGGGGCAGCGCGCTGTGCCTGTTTCTTGTGGCTTCCTCGAGGCGGGCCCACCGCTCGGCCGAAACTCCAGCAGCTGCGGAGGACTGGCGGTGGGTAAGTAGCCTCGCTGGTGAGAGGCGAAGCTCCTAGCTGGCGGCGCGGGTGATCCCCAGCGCGTCGAGTCTCGGTATTCTGCCACGTCGCGAGAACCCCGCCGCCGCGGGGGCTGATGCCATGGGGAATCCGCCAGGGGTCTGGGCGGCGGCAGGGCCGCTACCAGCCAGGCGTGGTCGTAGAGGCCGGTTTGGCGCGGCGTGCCCGGATCCATGGCGGAGCAGGCCCGCCAGGATCGAGCGGCGGCTGTCTGGATCACCACCAACTTCCGCTCCCAGGCCGCTCTGCGGCGTGAGGGCACCCAGAAACACGTTGAGCAAGAACCGTGCGCCCAGGGGGAAAAACCCACCCCGAACAGGGGCCGCTCGGGCCCAGCCAGCTGCCGGCCGGGGAAAAAAAAAAAAAAAAGGCCCCCCCGGGGGGGCCAAAAAAAGGGGGGGGGGGCAGGCTGCAGGTCGCTGTTGCAGTGGGCGCGTAGGTGCCCTCGGGCCAGGGCCCCGGCCGGCGCCAAGCCCCGCGCAGATTCCACCAGGCAGCACCGCAAAGCACAGCCTGTTGCAGCGCCGGCCAGGCGGGCGCGCGCCCGGTGGCCTGGCTCGATCCTCCCAGCCCATGCAGCAGCACCCACCAAGGCCCAGGGGCTCAAGCGGCCGCCGGCCGGGCAATCGCAGGGCCACGCAGCTGCCCAAGTGCCCCCGCTGCGACTCGCGATCGGATTAGGGGCATCCCTCGATCAGATCGGGCACTGGGCGGGGCCGAGGAGCCGTATCTGCGCAGGTCTGGAGATCCGCCCCCCAGCCAGGGCGCCGCGGGCGGAAGGGTGGGACCAGCAGATCGCTCATGGGCGACGCGGGCGGGCGTTGCCTGCTGCTGCAACCACTCAGAGACAGTTGGATCCTTGCTCGAGCCCGGCTGCTGGTCCACTCTCGGATGATCCCGCAGATGGCGGCGGTGTTGCTCCCAGGCGCATCCAGGCAGACCCGGGCACCAGGCGGCCGCGGAATGCTGTTGCTCTCCTGCTGGTCGGCCGCTGAACAAACGCAGGCCTTGCGGCTCTCGAGCCCTCTCCTCAGACTCACTTGAAGTCCGCCGGGGCGCAACCACGGTCCCATTCCCGGCAGGCCGCTATTTCCTGCAGCCAGCGTTCGCCTGCAGCCGCTTCCAGATCGAGGAGAATCAAGCCCGGATAACAGGTTGAGGGGTGAAGAGGCGGCCGCTGCAGAGGGACTCACCAGCACCGGGCGCCCGCTTCACCCCACTGGCCCCGTGGCAGGCGGATGATCCTGGAAACGGCATGCCAGGCAATCAACTTCTAGGGGGCCGGTCAGAATCGAGGCGAGAGTGGGCGGTGCCCCGGGTGCGATCACCAGGCGCCACGCCTGCAGAGGCCTTCTCAAGGGCGGGGCCATCGCTGATGTTCGACCCGAATCAGTTCCGCGCCCTGCAGGCCTTCGGGCACGGCGCGGAGCTAGGGCGTCAAGCATGCGCCTTCCCCATAGCCCCGCGCAGGGCCGTCCTGCCCACCCCGCCAGCCAGGTCTTGCCGGATGACCGCTGACGGCGAAACAACCGCCTTCGCTAGTGAATCAGTCATGGCGTGAATTCAACGCAGCGCGGAAGCAGCTCCTGTTCTAGGCATCGGGCCGGCCAGCTCGACCCGACGCTGCCGCAAGCAGCCGTGGCCGCAGGATGAGCGGATCGGGCCTACATTCCAGGCAGACAACTTTCGCATGGTGGATGGCGACATCCCGGCGCTGGTGGAAAGGGCCCGCCAACCCTGGGCCATGCCGCCGCGGAAGTTAGAAAGAAACCCCGCCGCCGTCGCGCTGATCGCAGAACTACTCATTCATCCCTTGCCCCCACCACAAATCATCTGTTCAGCGTCAAGCGCCATTGATTGCCGCACAATGAGACGTCCCGGGTCGTGGCCGATGGGCTTTCCCTTCCTTTGAGACCTGGCCGCCCCGGGCCATCGCCAGCGGGAGCACCGGCTCTGCCCAGGCCCGCGCCATTGGCAGAGCCAGATGAAATGCTCCTGCTGCGCCGCCGCCGCTCGGAGCGTGCCGCAGGCCAGGATGTGCTCATTCCATGGCCGGCCCCGGTGCGGTGCAAGACGCTCGGGCCGCCCTGCTCACGCGTCAGCGACTGCAGCAAGAAAGGGGAGCTCAGCCATCTGCTGGTTTCTTGTCATCCGCAGTTCGATCGCCGATACAGTGGGAACGAGCGGCCCGCGGGCCTCGGCATCGACTGGCGCTCTGGCATGCGAGGCTGGCCGCAGATCTGAGAGCTGCCCAAGGAGCGTGAGTCTTCTACTCGACGCCTACCAAGGGAGGCGGCCCGCAGCTTGGAGAGGGTCGAGAAAGGGCTGGCCTGGGTGAGGCTGCCAAGGGCTGCGCGACTCGCCGATGAGGTGCACCACCTGGGGGTGGATCCGGACGAACCGGAGTCCCGCCTGGTCAGCCTTTGGAGCGCCTCAGCCAGGCCCTGCCGTGTTTTGCGCCTGGGGCTGAGCGCACGCCTCGTTTGGGCCGACAACCCTGGCCTTCCTGCGCTTCAGTCCAGCGTTCTGAGTGGAAGACGGTGAGCGGGAATTCCGGAAGCGGATGCGCGCGGATCTGAGCGTCGAGCCCCGCAGCCTGATCCGCGGCCGGGGATGTGCCGCCGCGCGCTGGAGTTCCGCTTCCAGGACCGGCTGGTCGACCATGGCCGCCTGTGAATCGATCGCTGGCGTGTCGCTGAAAGGGCGCGAGAAGCTGACGAGCCCGAACTGGCGCCGGCGATCCAAAGCTGTGGCGACCCCAGGCGAGCATACGCTTAGCGGGGTTCGTTGGTCGTGCCGCCCGTTGTCAAGCTGGCCAAGTTGCGCTTTCTGGCCGAGCCTCGCGGAGGCGGGTGGCGCTGGTGGATACGCCGGCCAGTATTGACTACATACGCGCTGCCAGGAGGATCGTGCCGGCCTGCCTCGAAGAGGAGGGGGAATACCGGGGTGTTCCTGGGGCCCCCATCTCCCAGATTCCGCAAAGCGGCACGTCGCCTGGAGGCCCTTCGCCGACTGGCGAGCTGACTGGCCTGCAGTGAGTGTGGATATGTGCGCCGAGGGGTTCAAGAGCGCACCGCGCCTGCGGTGGTGGCCCCTAACCCCGACCACGCCGTGGGTGACGGCCGCAGTCCGTTTCGGTAGCAGCGATCACGCCGGCGTGGCGCCTAGTGGAGGCGGAGCGCTGCGCCGTTGAGTGCGATTCCCTCTCGCACGCTTCTCCTTCGTGTTCGCTCCCGCCGATCCCCGGCGGCGGCTTTTGCCCGCAGTTTTCTGGTCGTATCTGCGCCCGAGCCCTAAACCTGATAACCGGCCCCAAGTCGTGGCGGGTGGCCCATCTACACGCAGGCGTGAGCCGTGGCAAGCGCGGCGTCTGCCCTGCCAGGCGCTGCGCGAGGGGGTGTGGTGAGCTGATCCGCTCCAAAGGCTCCTCAGCTTCCCCCGTTGTGGCCTCGCCAGCGCCCTGGAGCTGCAGCTTGACTACGATTCCGTTCGCGAAAAGGAAGTTGCGACTTCGCTTTCAACCAACACCACTGAAGGTCTCTTGGCCGCCAGTTTGTACTGATTCGGAGTTAAGGCCCATGGACCATGCGTCCCTCTCCAACGCCACTTTCTCCTTGGTGCAAATTGGGCGATCTTCTCGGATGGCCCAGCTCGATGCTGAGCCAGCGTACGAGAGAGGTTTTTTGCCTTGTCCGAAGAATTCCGTGACTGGGATCGTCTGCCTCGACGACCATCCGAACGCCTCGACGTTCTGATCATACGCCCTTCAGACGCCCGTTTAGAACCCCAAGCAGCGTGCCGCGCGAAGTGCTGCCGACGGTGCTGCCCGCATCTTTTCAGAAGAAGGGAGCAGCAGGGTCCTCGGATTGAACGCACAGCTTGAACGCACAGCGCAGAGCGCTGAACTCAAGCTGGCCCCGCCTGGAGCCACCCGGGTCCGGCTTGCCGCGCCGGCGGGGCCGGTGGGTGCCGGGCGGCGGTTTGCGTTCGCGCGGGTGACGGTGATTGACCCGGCCGCGGGTCGTCATAGGGCTGCTCTCGACCAGCCCTTTTGTCGCCACCACAGCTTGATTGCGGAACTTGGTAGAGCTTTTCCGCGCCACGGCAGAGGCACTGACTCGACCCGGAAGGCTGCCATTCGAGGGTGAGTCCAAGAGCTAGAACCCGCGAGTCCCTGTTCTTCTCGATCACACCCGAGGTTTTCGAATCATGCGGGACTGTGAACTGCAAAGCGAGAATTGGATTCCAGCTTATAACTTGACGCCTCGCGCGAGCCCGCGCGGTGCTAGGGTCCCCCTCGCTGAGGCCTTTCTTTCTTGAGTCACTGCTGTCTATTTTCGGCCCCTATCGCTGGATCTCGGTCCTGCTGTTGATTCTCGATCGGGTGGTGACCTCTGGAAAGCGCGCCAAGAAAGCAACCGCCAGTGAGCAGCGCCGTTGGCCCGTTCTGCTGTTTCACAAGCCTTATGGGTGTTGAGCCAGTTCACGCCTGAATCCCGGCAGTTCCTGGCCCAGCCCTCGCTTGCGTTCAATTGATGTCCCGGGCCGTCCCTATGCCGCCGGCCGCCCTTCGCTATTGCCGACAAGGGGGGGCCCTGTTTGCTGCTCACACCCTGGGACAGCTCGGCCCCCTGCAGCAACGGCTCACCGATCCCCGCCTGGGCCACTGGCGCCGTCTATGCCCGGTTCAGGTGGTGCTACGGTCACGGCCAGACCATCCAGCAGCAAGCTGCGCAGTGGGATGATCGTGCAGGGGAAGCGCACCCCTGCTCTGGCGAAGAGGCCGCCCTGTCTTCGCCGATGCCCGGCCGGCGGAGCGGCAGCCCCCGATCTCGGCCAGCCGCGCTTTCCCGTGACCCGACCGGGCTGCGTTGAGCTGGAGTTTGCGCGAAGGCCGCAACCGCCAGGTGCCCGGCGCATGATCGGCCCGCCGTCGGACTGCCCACCCCGTCGGCCCTGATTCGCACGCCGCCATTGATTCTGATCGAACCGGCCAAGCGCCGCTCGCCAATCCTTGAAAAGCCCTGGCGCTCCGGGCCAGTGGCGCAGGCTGATGTCGAGGCGAAAAAATGCGCGATACTCTGAGGGGGCTCGGCCGCGGCGGCCCAGCCGTTCACTCTCCCTAGGACGGCGGCGGCAGGGCCGGCGGCGAGAAAAGGGTGGCCATGGTGGCCCGCCCGGTGGGAAGGCGGGTCAATTATCGCGAGGGCTGCGCGCTGCGTTTCAATGCTGATCAACGCTTGAGCAGGATCAGCGGTTCAGCCGATTCACCTGTTGCAGTTCCCGCGCCGGGGGTTTTGCACTGGCCGTAGTAAATATTGTGGCGCGCGGCGCGATCGGATCCTCAAGGGAAATCAAAAGCAATCGAAGCCAACAGTCCAGCAGAGTTTCATGGCCTCACTAAGCGATTCAGGTTCCTCCACCGCCTCCCTGCTCAAGTTGGCGAGACGGCGGCTGCAGGTTTTTTGATCTGGGCACGGACATGGCGGTGCAAGAGCTGGAGGGGTGAAGGGCGATACCGCAGAGGTGACGGGCAATAATCAACTGGAAAAATAAGTACGCCTGAACTGCTCAGAAGGGAAGTTTTTTCTTGCATCCTTGGCCAGGTCCACATCCAGCTTCCCGCAGCCGCTTCAGGATCGTGCCGAAATACTTCCTTGAGGTAGGCATCGAGGTGGGTCGTCTCGGCTGGATCAGCCCGAGGCGCGTAGCCTCCTCCATCGGCGCCTCCAGGCTATCCCCCCACCGGTCCCACCTCGTCGAAGGCCAGTCGGCTCGGCCAACAATCACCGCCCGGTCGAAGAAGCCGCAATGCGCCCTGCATCAGCCGGAATCAGTACGGGCCTGAACCCGAAACACCGCGCGCCGCCTTGCCGCTGTACTCTCAAACAGAGCTGGGTGACTTCAACCGGTGTTCCAGGCCCTCGGCCCGACCTACGGCAAAGGCCTGAAACGGACCGGGGCGGGGTGGTCGAGGGAGGCAACGGCGAAACGGCACGTCCTGGGTGTCATGTAAGCCGATCGGCCGTTGGGCGTGGCCGCTCACCCAGACCGTCTGGCTCCGATCACCGGCCATGCGAACTGACCCGATCACCCCCTGCAAATGACAGGCCCACACAACCGCAAGATCGTGTAGTTCAAGATCTGAACTCGATCCCCAACTGCTGGGTGCAGTATTTGATCTCCATCAGCGGCCAACGCGCGTTGCTTTTCGGCATCCAGCAACGACACAAAGATGAAGCGCTTTCACCGTCCGCCGCCCGGCAAGCGTTGAATCAAATTGAGCTTGCCGCTCAAATCGATCGTGAGATGCCTTGTGGTTGTCGGTGGCGCGGGGCCGTGGCGGCGTCGATGACCGCGTCTTGACCCTCCAAGGGCGTACGTCGAGGCGCTGGCAAGGCCTCGAGCAAGGTCGCCGCCGGGTGAGCTCGCAGCCCATTCCTGCAGAAACGAAGCTTGCGCGGTTGAGCGCAACCATGCAGCGCACCTGATGCCCCTGATCGAGTGCGCGGCGGGCGATCTGGCCGACCCAGCGGTTTCCCCGTGCCCAGCCGACGACCAGAAGCCTTCAATGCACCACGGCGGCCGAAAGGGCTGAGCCTAAAGCTGCGACAAGACCTGGACGCGGCCGCAGGGTGCCAGCTTGGTTCAGTCTTTCTGCAACTTGAGCAGCACGGCGCCCGCCGCCAAGCCGACCGGAATCAGCACCCCAGAAGATCGCTGCGATGCCGAAGATTTCTGAGGCCATGGAGTGGTCGGAAACGACTACCTATTTAGGCGCCTCCGCCACGCCCAGCACAGTACGGGCCCAGGGCGCGTCGTGCGCACCTGCGCTGGCATCAGGGCGGCTGGCGGACGGCCGACAGCCGTCGCCGCGCAGGGCGCTCACAAGCGCGGCCCAGTGTCCGGTGCCCACCGCCCAGTCGCTTGCCGATCTCGCGGTGCCAGCAGCGGGGCTGGCAATGGAGCTTCGTCCGTCGGCCAAGCGGGCGAAGCGACCGGTGGCTTTCGCGGTCCCAGCGGGATCGACTGGGGCCATGGCGTGAGGGTGGGGCCATGTTGCAAGGGGCCGATCCAGAATGGTCCGCTCACCGCAACGGGGCCGATCGGCAACCGCAGCATGGCGCCCAGGCGCGCAGGCTGATCAGCGGCTGCACCGCTGGTCCCCGCAGCGGGTGGCAATAAGGCCGTCCTACCCAGCTGCCCTCTCCTCCGCCTCGGCAGGCCGGCGCCGCAGCGCACCGCCGTGCGGAAGGTGCGCCCCCTCACTGACAACTCGCGGGGCTCCAGCCCCCGACCCATCGCCCAAGGCCCGTGCGGCATCACCCCACTGCAGGCGCAGGGGCCAACTCCCAGCTGGCTGGATGGGCCGGGCGGCAGCCGCCCAGCAGCCCGGATTCGCGGCGGGCCGGTCGTGGCGGTGGGGGAGCGGCCATCGCTGCTGGCCACAAGAGGCACTCCGCCGAAGCTGACCGCATCGAGGGCCCAGGGGCAGCAGGCACCTCGGGCAGCCGAAGGCATCGAGATCGACCAGCTCGAAAGCGTCTCCCGGATCAGGCAATCGGCCAGCCAGTTTCCCTGGCCGTGAGTGTGCTGACCCGCAACGGAGTGGGGCAGCCGCAGCCGCAGTGGGGCCAGGTTGGCCTGAAGCAAGCCAAGCGGTTCGGGGTCGGCGTCATTGGCCCACACGCTCGGCCTGCTTCTGGCCGTAGCGCAGGGCGCGAATAGCCGCCAGCCGCCACAGTTCGATCCACACCGCAGCGGGCCGCAGCCCGCCAGCTGGCGCGCCAGGAGCCGCCAAGATCCCGCGACGGCCGTGAGCTGGCCTGGAAAAAACGCTGCCGAGACGGCACTCGGCGAAGCTTCGCAATTAGTGAGAGTCCTCTGCGTCGGATCGGCTCGCGTTGTGACAACCCTCTGCCAGCCTGTCGCCAACGGCGGTCATCGATTGGGGCGAACATCGCGGTTGGCGGTGGCAGGGGATGGCCTGCCATCTGGCGGCAGCTTGGGAATCCAGGCCATCCGTCCCCTGCTGTTGATCACGGTTTTTGGCTGTGGCAGCGGCACTGGGGCCGCCGCAACGGCGGGTCCGCTGGCGCGGGCGCTGGTGCGTCTATGGCCTCGACCTAAATCGGCTTCGGCATTCCGCCCAGCCGGCCCGCCCGCCTCGACAATCGCCTCTGGGCGCGCAGGTCAAGGCCTTTCTCGAAGAGGTGGGTTGCAGGCCACCGGCCTGTGCTGTGGGCCATTCGGCTCGGCAAAGCCTGGGTGCGCTCAGCTGCGCCGTGTTTCTTTCCCGGCTGGGTGCGGGCGTTGCGGCGGCCACCTTGCCTGTAACCCCCACCTTGCTGGTTCGCCGTGCGCGGCGCCGGCCCCCTGGCGGCGACGGCCTGCAGCGGCTGGTGGTGATCGCTTGCTCTGGTCCGGCTGTTGCCGCTTGGAGTTGCTGTCCCGCTTGATCGCCCGCCACTCCCTGCTCGATCTCGGCATCCATCCGCTTACGCCAACTGCCGTGATCGGGCGACAGCGAACTGCGTCAGCGATTGCCGCCCCGGCCGCCGCCCACCTGCCTCCTGGCGCTGCGGGGCATGAGCATCCGGCATGGCGTGCGCGCAAACGGCAGGCCACCTGCGCCGCCCTGCTGGCTCCGCATGCCAGCAGCCCGCCTGCTGGTGCTCTGGGGCGAGGCCGACGCGGCTGGTGCCGATGAGGTCCTCCGCGCCAACTGGTGCGTTTTACAAAAGCGATCCTCGAACTGACCTGCCCTTGAAGGGTGGGCATTGCCCCCCACGACCGAAAGCCCCAGCCGGTTCAGGCCAGCAGCTGCATCCCTGGCTGAAGCCGCCGAAGGCCCCACCGTAAATTTTGGGCCTCAGGATTCCCGGGCCCCAGCGAGCGCTGCAATGAAGCCAACCCTTTTCCGTGCTGGTTGAAGACGAATCAGGCCGCCCTCAGCCGGAAATCTCCCGGTCCTGTTTGCCAGGCGCGGCTTTCAACATCGAAGAGCCTGGCGGTTGGGGCCTGCCGATAGGTTCAATGGGAGTGTCCGGCTTGACCATGGTGTGGTGGAAGGTGGATCAGCGACCCGCAGCAAGATGATTCAGCAACTCACAAGTTGGTCAACGTGCTCAATTTTGTGAATCTGACGTCACCACGATTTCCGTTCGTGGAGCGGGAACTGATGTTGTGAAAGTGTCTTCGGCACCGCCGGAGGTCTGACGCTCTCGAAATCCTCCGAACTGATGCCAGGGTGTTCCGCGCCAATTGTGATCGACGTCTCACAATCACGCCCTGATCCTTGATTGTGGTGGGATCCAGGCAAAGTTTGGTGCCTTTGGAAGCAGATTCTCGAAAGTTTACGGATTCTCGAGATCGTGCGCACTCGGCAAGGTGGCCCCTGGAAGCGGCTCCTCAGGCGTGAACACGGCCTTCCTGAAGATCAGTCGCGTCCAGCAAGCGGGTGCCGGCCTGAGGCCTCCCTGCTTCTCTCAGGGCTTGCCCCCTCCAACCAGCTCCCGCCCTCCACACGGTGGCCCTTGAAACCAGCTTGTCGCCCCTGGCGGATCTTGTCCACCACCTGCCAGGCCCTTGACCACACGGCCGAACACCGCATAGCGGCCATCGAGGCTCCAAACCAGGGGTTTGAAAGCGCGATTATATAGAACTGGGCGCTGGCCGAATTGGGTCAGCCGAAGCGGCCATGGCGATCGCTCCGCCGTTCCAATTGTTGCAGCGCAGCTGCTCCCAGCTCAAGCGGGAATTGGTCAGACTCCTGGCCGTAGCGGGTTTCCGCTCCGCCTTTGAGTGCGAATCTCCAAGCGGCCACGAAGCGGGCCTGGCCGCTGGTGGGATCAAGAAACTGCGCCGGTTCCGTACAGGTTGGCCGCACCTTTGGCATCGCACTCTGGGATCGCCGCCCTGCCCACGAAGGGCGAAGGTTCCGCACCACCCGGTGAACCACGGTGTTGTTGTAGGTGCCCCGTCGCACCAGATCAACGAAGTTGCTCTGCTGTCAGCGGCCGCCGCCCTCACCGTCGAGTGAAACCTGGCACACTCGCCGCGGCTGTAGCAGAGCCACCAGGGCCTGGCGCTCAGGCAGGGGCCTGGTTGCGGCCTTCGCAGCCGATGAGCCTTTTGGACCGGATCGGCTGCGCAGGCCCGTGAGCCCCAAGGGCGAGAACAAGCCAGCAAGCCGACGAGAGAACGCGGGGAAAAAGAGATCGCCAATTGGATTCACAGCGCCCTCCGCACCAAGGGGGGGCAACCCCACCTTGAGGAAAAAACGAGCCAGCTCAAGCAAACCGCGCTCTGCTGCTCCGA
>Ga0163217_1104218_pt1 | contig 13457 bp, 13 predicted proteins | sample SynspAceP_FD_185933 | JGI IMG/M metagenome (GOLD analysis project Ga0163217, IMG submission 185933) | Saline lake microbial communities from Ace Lake in Antarctica - Synechococcus sp. Ace-P (PacBio error correction) | ecosystem: Environmental > Aquatic > Non-marine Saline and Alkaline > Saline ...
GCCCGTGTCCAAGGCCCGAGGTTTTTCAAAAGGCAATCCGCTTTCTTGTGTCCCATGTTAAAAATTCAAAAAAAAATAGCCCCCGACGGGGAACCGAAGTTTCCGCCGGGGACCGGCAAGCAATTGGCGTTGGCCCAGCTTTTTGCAGGGAAACGCGGGCGACCGGGAATATCCCTTGGGTCAAAGTTTTTTGCCACTCGGCAAAAGTCTCGAATCCGTTTTCCCCGGCAATTCCATTTGGATTGAATCGCAAAACGGCGAACACAAAAAATCATGATTGGACACGTGGGAGCCATGCCTGAAAAAAGCCTCCGCCGCAACGCTTCGGCGGATGAAGCCCACAAAATGTTGCTTGTTACCGAACCCGATGAGATCCTGGCCACCGAAAAACGAGTCGCCTCTGCTCGTCTTGTTCCTGTTCGCCTTGTGCCTGTTGCGCCCACTTGTTTCCTGTTCGCCTTGTTCGAGCAAAACATTAGGTTGGCGGGCTTCTGCCATGCGGTCAAGATAAATTTCCTTCTCCGCAGCGAGGACGATTCCCTGGGCAACGGATGTGATTTCGAGTCGCGCCACAGCCGACAAGATCGGAAAAATCAGCGGGGGAAGTTGACGTTATCCTACCATCTCTTTTCTTTTTCAATTCTTGTTTTTTTTTTTCTTCCTTTTTCGAGTCCTCGCTGAGATGTGCCGCCATAAAAAAGACCGCTCCGCATTTTTGTCACGCGAATACCGTGTCGCGACCGGGAAACACCCATCGCCAACCTACTTCCGCCGGCCAGCATTTCGGATACTTAGCGACAACGACTAATGTGTCATCAAACGGCAGAGATTAACTTTCATCAACCAGACATCCTTCACCCCCGCACGTATGCCTTCTCCGTCGCCATCGAAGTAGTGCAGCAACACGCATGTCCCCCGCCGCTATCGTCTGAAACTCAGGACCGGGTTCCGCACAAATCCACCTTGGCCACGGATGCTCGCCAAACATCCTCCTCGTCGGCGGCATCTTCCAATCAAGATGACGTTCTTGTTTCCCTCTGAGGCGAGTTTCGCGATGATGCTCCGACAAATCGGGTTCTCGACGCGCCCCAGCACCAAGTCGCGATAACACTCCAGCGACCGCACCGTCCTGCCAACGCTGCCACGCCGGAGCACCCGAACTCCAAACAACTTGCGAGAAAATCGCAGCGTCGTATCGCGATCACAACCAACTCGTCCGTCAGAACCTTTGGGAAAAGTCATCGCGTACGCACGCAGCCACTTCGCGAACCAAAACCCGATCGCTCTCCTCACCCATCGGCCGACGTCACAGTCTTCTCAAAGCTAAAATAAGTGTCATCAGAACGATCCTTCAAAATTGCAGTATTGCTTCTGCGTGCGAAAAGAGTGAATTTAAGTAACTTGTTAACGGCTTGCGCGATATTCGTCAAACCCCAAGCTCACTTCAGGCCGTATTTGGCAAAAGCCCCCGATCGACCCTACTGAACTGGGGCTTTTTATGCTATTGTTATCGCACGCGGGCAGAAATCCTCGCCAACTGAACACGACATCGTCATGTTTTCCCATGCTCCATGTTTTCTCCTCGGACCTTACTGAACTTGGCGCACCGCAAGCTCATCATCGTTTTGGTCGCTGAAATCGGCGTCGTTCGCATCAATGTCGCTTTCCACATCTGAATCCGAGCGATACACGAATTCACGCTTTCTCGACGGTTCCCCGCGAATTCGAGATTTACACATGATTCGATGTCCAGCAGGTCGAAGCCTACGCAGCGGAAATACGGGATCATCTGAATTATTCGATCTTCGGCGCGTTCGTGACGTAGGCGGACTTTCGGTTTTACTTCCCACTGTTTCTTTCCACCAATTTTGTCGGGCCTTTATTGGCAGCCAATTGGCGATACTGGCTGGCGGTCTGCTCCGACTGGCGGTTCTTCGTAACGCAAACGGACCTGCAACGTTTCTGGTCCCATGTGTACAATTGGCGATAACCAGGACTGCACTGGAGGACGGCTTGCGGCGTTTGGCTAATGGATGAAGTCAAACTCTCCGTCCCCCCTGATGTCTACCGTTAATCCGACTGAAAGCCCCCTGCTGAATGATTGTTTAATACTTGCTGGCAATTGGTGGACCTACTGGTAGGCAATTGCCTTTGGAATTCATGGTGGTCTTCGCTCTGCTTGAGCGATTAAATGGAAAACCTGGATTGCCGTAACTACCGCTGCGATTTCTGTCTTTATCCGATCGGAATTCTGGTCGCGGCGTATTGCGGCCGCTGCCATTGGATCTTGGTCATGTACCCGACTTCATGGAATTTTCTGACGCCGTTTCGTACTTGAACTGAACCATCAACCATGGCTAACTACCGTCGTTCCGTCGTTGTTTTCTTGCTCGCACAGCACAATGCCCCGACTGCACTGGGCGACGTTTTCCGTCGTCATTTTCCCCGTGTGGGCCGTCACTCGCTTGCTGCGGTAACAATGAACGAACGCTACACCTGCGGGTCTTTGGACGCTGCTCGTCAATCCACGCTCAAAATCCAAACGTAAAGCGGAATAACCAAACGAATGCACGGGAAGTCGGGCGTCACGCGTTTCTGAAGTTCATCTTTTCAACGGCCCGACCCCGTGAATTCCGTCTCTGTTCTGCGTAACACAGTTTCCTGCGTACTAATTCATGCCAAAAGAAACACGTTTCCGTTAGCGTTGAAGTTTGTGATTCGGACCAACCACGATTGCCAAGACTGGGCATTGATTGGTTTGAACATCCAGGAACAATTTACGTCCGCCATGGTCCCGGAGAGAATCACGCTCGTATATTTACTTTGCTCCGCTGCCTTCGAGTGAACGCAAAATTTGAACAATCCGAAGTTGTGCAAGAGATCAACGAATTGCCTGACGCAGTGCGTCCGGCAATAGGACTGGTGCTGACGGACGTGAATTTTTCGTAGGATATCATGGTGGGTGAGGCGCCCAAAATTTTTTTTGCTTTTATTGAGCATTTCGGTATCGACACCCTCGAATTGGTGCGCCAGCAGAAACGCTAGTATTCGTGTGGCTCTTTATCCAGTGCACCGGGACGACTGGATTAGGCTCTCGGCGAACTCCACATGCTGCTAGATGTCGCGAACATGGCATGCCACAGAAGTCGGGCTTGCGTGGTTTTACAAATGGGACAATCAATTTCCCGACTGCGTGATGCCGGGCGTTCGCCGATTAAAAATGATGGACACCCGCGACTATCCGAACTGAATCCCGAACGAAATTGCGGTTGCTTGGTCACTTCTACAAAATGACTTTTCGACCTCGACCTACACGAAATGGCCCTTTGGCGGCGTTAGCATCGACGCCGCTGCGTCGACTTGGAATCGATGGCAATCAATGACAACCGTGATTGGTCTTTTTTTCGCAGGGTTCCGTATGGATTGCGATCGGCAAACGATTGCTGGGCAAAGTTCGGTCCATTGATTTGGGTTTTTGCTGCTGCGATTGCTATAGCCATCGCTGGACCAGTGATCGGACACCAAACTCCGCTTGAAACTACCTTCGCGCCGGCACCCGCTTGTATCGTAACTCTGCCGCGGAACTCCACTGTTGCATATCTCGGTGGTAAAAAAGACTTTCGCATGCGATAAAAAAAATCGTTTAACGCGTTGGATCGGTGTTAACGGCTTTCGGGACTCACACGGGCGAAATCAAATCTGAACCTTTTCAAACTCATCGTTCGGGAATGGCGATTCTCTTGTTCCGCATCTTGATAACAAACTGATTCTTTCTGGGTCGGCAATCCGAGCTATGGTAATCCTTAAAAATTGTTTCGCAACGAAACGGGCGGAGGGCCATAATCCGCGGAGCCCTGAATGGATTGCTTAATCGCGGCCTGTACGACTCACCGAGGTTGGGAAAGACGGCGGAACCCTGCGATGAACCGAAGTCGCGGAGGTCGTGTTTTTTGACAATGGAAAATCAATCGCCGCGACTCGGTTATCTTTGCCGTTCTGCTTGGTGATCGAACAACCATGCTTTACTAACAGGTTCGACTTTTGATGATTGCCCCAAAATCCTTAGCGAAAGTTGCCAGCATCGATCGATACCGGACTTGTCCCGCCAGCGGTTAGCGTCAAGCAAAACATCAGATGGATGTCGGGAATTCTGGCGGTTTGCCTGGCCTAAATTTATATCCTGCCATCAATTATCTGGTTTCATCTTCATTCGCTGGGGCATTGTTTTGGCCTGTGCTGGGCCTGATCGCATTGTTTTGGTCTGTTCTCTAATTTTCTCGTTTCCTTAATTTTTCATATCATATCTATTATTTTTTTTTTTTTGGACGTGTAGCTTATTGTGGAACGGTGGAATGGCTCGCTTTCTTCGTCTCCCAGTCACTTGAAGCACCACCGGCCCGATTCCTTCTCGTGATCACCTGCACGTTCGCTGTCACTGTTCTGATTGTCGCCATTGTTGAAACGCCAACCGAAAGAACGAAAAAAGGCAGAATCCATGTGGTCACCGAAAGACGGCAATATCAGTATTTACAAAATAGAAACCACATTGGCCGTCCTCGGATGACGACGCGGACGTCCGTAGGCGCCGGTTACCGCAAACTGAACCGTAAGCTGCAAGTCCAACGCCCCGTCCATTTCCAACGCCTGTTCCAACGCCCGCAATTCCTGAACGCGCGGGCATCCAATGCTGCTGATTTCCAAACGCCTGAAATCCGACGTCCCGAAATTGGCGTTGCGTCTGGACTGGAGAACTCGATACGAATTGCGGTATGCGTGTCCGTAAATGTGGCGTGGTTGCTTACGCGCTTGATCCAGGGTACGCTACGAAACCAACGGCGGTGCACCGGAGAATGCCTGCTCTCGCGACAATTCAACAACTGCCAGGGTCATTCACGTCAAACGCGTTTTCAACTCTTTCGATTTGGTCCGCATTCCCGGTGACCTCTACGTTAATTCGATTGAAATCACACGTTGATGGACCTAAGCAACACACGCATCTCCGAAATCGGCATTGAAGACTCCACCCTGGAATGTATGGTGCGACGTGCGACTTGGCATACAGCTAGGTATGCCATGCAATCGGAGCCCCTGAATATCACCGGGCGTTACAATGCATGCGAAGATCGGCGACAACAAGGGCTCGGTAACTCTCTACATTTTCTCTTTGAACACGATTGCAAACGTAATTCTCGAATCTGGGTTTCTCGACGGCCCGCCTGCTCGAACTGATTGTGCAGCACTATTGGCCACTATGCAATCGACCTCGTTGTTGGAATGGCGAGAAACGCCGATTCCACACGACGCCGCATTTATGCCCCCCGTATTCTGGCTGTCCGTCCGCCTTGTCGAAATGATGATCAACGATGCAAAGTGGGGCGGATCTGCAACTATATGAGGCAATTGAACCTACCCATACTCGGCTTTGAACGGTTCGTTCTACCGGGGATACAACGATCCGTAAGCCCACCTGCGAATAACAATGCCGTGCCACGGGAGCGGCGAATTCACGATTTTTGGTAAGGGAAAATCTCTCGTCTCCGCCCCGTGACGGCTTAGCGTTCGCCAGAATACACCGTTCACAATTTTCTCCGAAACTAACAAGCGAAATCGAGCACGACATGAGCAGCCAGTAATGGAGAAAAGAAGCAAAATGGCCTCTCCGGAGGAACTCGGAAAGGCGTCTTCCCACCTTCTACGTGTATAAATGCCTGCTCGCCGGTGCAGCACTTCTGGTCTTCGCGTTTTTTCTCTTCAGCGTTTCGTTCTTGACACAGGTGGGGAACGCGTGAGATCCCAGACTGGCCTCCGAAAGAGTATTCGGGGTCTTTATGGGCTTCCCGGAGCCTCCAGGTCATTAAAGTACACCTTAAATCAATGGCACGGGGCGACCGCTCATGATTGTGGCCAGTGGGACGCCACATGCGGGTGTGTGATTCCCAGCATCGATACGGCAGGACATAGCCCCTAGAGGGGAAGTGGTGGTTACGCTTCATGTCACTTTCGGCAGGAGAGATCGAAAGCGAGACGTTACGAGTTTAACGAGATATCGTCCGTTGAAGACAACCTTTTCGATGAATGACTTTCGTTAACGTTTTGCAAGCCAAAAGGATTAACGTCGAATGAAAACTCTGATCGGTCCATGTTGGTACTGGATTTATTTTCTGCCTTACCGGAATTCCGAGCGCAAGCGCACCCAGTTTGTTGACGGCCATGTGAATCTCGAAAAACAGCGCAAGCTTCGACTCGCTTCACTTTCCGGTTTCTGTGGTTCGAGATGCAATATAGCGCCGTCTGATCCACTTTGCGGAAATTCATAGAATGAAAAGCCGTGTTTGTTACGAGTTCTGGATTAGCGAAGAATATCGAACGAGGTTGAACTGTGAAGAAAAGCCGCCGTTAGATCCAACGGCAATGGGAACAAGCGACGCCGGTTTTCGGGAGAAATGGGAATCGTTCCGTAGGTCTTGTTCCCGGTCACTCGAAAACGAAATGATCTTAACCGAGTCAGAGTACCAATCGGAAGACAACGCGAAGTTTCCTCTTCGGCGCTATCTCCACCGTTTCAACGATCCGCCTTCAGGTCGGGTTTTTGGCCTGCTCCTTTCGGCGCTCTCGATCATTTTGATTTTTCCGATCTAAAACGAATGTTTCAAGAAATGATTTTCAACGACGGGGTTAGCGATCGCACACTGGCAATGGACGATCCGTTAGTTCGGGCGGTGAATTGATGGCGGATCGCCATTTTGGTGGACAATCGCATTTCCGCTGAACTCTGAGGTTTCGTCTGAAATTGTAATTCTACGGACGTGCTTGGGCCCTCTGTCCGTGAAGCGTCTCGGTGCGACTGGGTTAGTGTCCGCCAGGATTGCCATTGCCAAAGAGTGCGAACTAACTCGCGGAGTCCGAAGGGTGGGAGTGTTTCTAATGGAAAAGAAGACTTGACTTGCTGACCACTCTGTAAATGAGGCCGATACCGTCAAAGCTCACAACTTGGGAATCATTGGGATCTGGGAAAGTGCCTGCTGTTTGAGTTGTCTTAATGGCCTGCGACGGCGAAATCAAGCATTACAGAAACGGCAGCTTCCAAGAGTGGATCAACCATGTTCCAGTTTCCGAGGAAGGCAGTTGCAAAACATTCAGCCACGGTCATTCAAGGCGCTGGCTGGTCGTAGGAAAAACGCTCTCGTTTTAGGTGTTTACCTTTGTTTTTTTGGTTTACGTCAATTGAGGAGACTTTGAAATGCAAATTTGCCTGGGTACGTGAAGTTAGTGACGGTCGATTTGCAGGCAACGAATCGGTTTGGGTGCTTCTAATCGCCTTCGTTTAACCTGACTAATTGCACTCGCACAAGTCTGGTGGGCCTCCCTTGTTCCGACGACGTTGCCGACCAACTAAGCCTTGCAATGCTGGGTGATCTTGTACACCGAGAGCCGCAGGGAAGATGGGCAAATGCGGCAGCTACATTGTCCAATAAATGGCGGGGTTGTTCTCCCGCAATGCACTGCGGCCGAAGAGGGCGACAATTGTTGGTGCTGGCTACAAAATTACAGAATCTGTTGGCAATCAAGAAGCAGTGCAATAAAGAACAACGCCCAAGCAGCAACTCGCTGAAGAGTAACGAGTGCCTAGCGGTGGTCCACATATGGCTTACATACTAAAGAACATAGGCTGTAGTGGGAGGTACCTGCGTTTGTGTGGTGGTGGCTAGAAACCCGTTGCAAGGTTAACGGATTGCCAGACAGGCTCTGGGCGCAACGCTTCGGACTAACCTACGAGGCGAACGCACAAACGATGACCCAAGTCGCACGTTACGGTTCTAGGAAATCCAAACTCACCGGTGGCGACTCGGTTTTGCGGTCGACGTTGAACTTAATCGAGCCGTGGTGCGGTGCTCCGGTTTGTTGCCCGTCATGCCTTTTGGCGACGCTTTCTTCTCTGACAACTTTCTACTTTGGTAACTCAATTCACCTCGGCATGGCGTGTCTGATGAGGTTCAATCATCCTCTCCGGTGAAACATGAATGGTTTCTGTTCTGGGCGGTCCCCTTGCATTCCCGAACCTGAGGCAAGGTTCGTGATGGCGGTCGGCGAGATCAGAACCGGTTACCAATGGACTATTTTCTTGAAAGTCCGATTAAAACGATTGTAAAGGTTTGCGCTTTGAACATTTCGGATGCACGGTTCTGGGTTCGTGCTTGCTCTTTCGTAAACAAACAGGTTTCACACGTCTGTGATCACAAGGAACTGACACCAATGACGCCCTTACAAAAAAAAAACCGCCTTTGCCACATCACAAAACGGCTTTGGCCGAAGACGCAAACCCTCAAGCATCGACCTTCATCATGCCCTGTTATTGCAGCGGGGCTGAAGGTTCAGCGAAGCCTCGCACCCTAGGATTCAGGACATTGACTCTCAGAAGGATTGCAGATCACTGTCGCCCCACGGCAAGGGAGCCAAAGGAGCGACGAGTGGCCGCTTTCAACCCAGAACTCTTGAAAGAAGCTCAGGGTCTTACTGGATTCATATCGGCCGCGTTCTGGCTGTTTCCCCGGAAAGAGACCCGACAAGACTTACGCCGACACCCTCGATTCGAAAGCGATCAAGTCGGCAGCGTTGAAGCCGGCATCAAGAAGAAATGTCTACCCTCGACGTGATGCCGACATTCTTTACGCGACAGGTCTACGTCGAAGCGGGAGTTCGAACGTGCTGACGAATCAGCCGGTTTGCTCGGTCCAAGAGTTTTAATAACGACAATTGATCTTAAACTGCACTGTCGCCAAGAGCACTTCATCAACACACACCGGAGTCCGCTGGCTGGTTACCGTCAGGCAACTGCCGATCTACGAACCATCGCCGGAGAACGGGAGCGGCCGCAGAAAACCCACAAAGCTAAGCTCGTCGAAATCCTTTCGTCTTGGTGCTGGCAAGAATCGCCAACGCCAAGAATGTCCGCACGTGCAAAGCGTGCTGGCAACTGTCAGTGTGCCGGCACTCACGGGGATGGGCGGGCGAAGTTACAGTGCGAACGCGGCGGCGGATTCAAGTACCCGCTTACCTCTTGCGGTGATCGACACTGCCCCGCTTGCAGCGTTTTCGAAGCGTAGTGATTCAACGAGAAGCTTCCAAAGCTATTGCTTTCAGGGCGTGACCGTATTAACCCAAGTCGTCCTGCACGCTGCCGGAAGTGGAACATGTCGCGAACTCCGCCTTGGCCATCACCCAATGAACTGGTCAGACTTGCTGATCAGTTCGGCATGGAAATTCGTGTGTCGCGAAACATCAAGGAAGAACAGGGCTTTATGACCCCCGTCGGCGATCTCCGTCCTGCACACTTGGAAATCAGAAGTTGCCAAGCTCATTGCAGACTGTCCACCTGTTGTTCCCGGTGATAGGACCTGCGGTCGAGGGGGGGGGGGCGGAATCAATTTGGAAAAAAGCAACGGCCCGCCGGGCAGGCAGAACTCCGATGGCTTACCATGAATCGACACGGAGCGATTGAAAGCCAGTTTTTCGCAAGCAAGCGATCAAGTCAAATTGAAGCGACTTCGATCGTCGGGGAAACTGCAAGTTGGGCGGCCAAAGTTCGAGTCTCTCGGCGATGAACGATAACTGGCGTGCGTTCATACAAGGATCTGGAGTCCGAAGACGTGGGTTGGCGTATATAGCCAACCCGCACCGGACGCCGACTAGCGGTGCCCATGAAGTGGTGGAACTACTTGACACGCTACCTGACGCGGCGGCCCGATCCCATGACTAACCGCCATCGGTCGCGGCTGGACGTGAAGGGCGGTCCACGTCATGGCTTCGCGATGTTGCCAAAGTCACGGCGGCGAAAGTCAGCAGGTTTCCGATCAGCTGGGATCGAGGAACTTCACCAAACGCTGGTGCCTGCACATTCACCGGAAGCAGCTGACCAAAACTCGCTACTTCGGCGGATGAGCAACAAATCGGGTGTGGTGCCTACATGTCGTGGCCCTGCGAAAGGTTTGTTGTCCAGCAGACGCGGGAATTCGGATGGGGGTGAACTTCTCAACGAGCCCGAAGAGAAAGACTCCATTATCTTGCCCGAACCATCCGCTGCCCCGAGAAGCCAGCGATCACGTGCGTTCACTGCGAGAGCACTTCTCTAGCTATTGAGTGAAACTCCCAAACGCAAGTTGGGCGAGCAATTCTGTGGCGTGAGAGTCCAACGTGCCCAATCATTGGGTACGTCCGGCCTTCAAGGCGGCGGATCCATCACCGGTTTCTGGGGCGATCAAGTTTGGTGAGGGATATTCTGCCTGGTGCCGGAGAAACGGGGGTAGAAGGTGCAAAGGAACTTTCGCCGGAATCGACCGTTCTGGCCCAGCAGCTTCTTTCTGCCTGGTCTCACACCGCATCTCGGTTACGAGATACAATCGTTCTAGTCGCTTGGCGTTGAGTTCCAAGCCAGTTGCTCGGCTCCACGGCTCGACAAACTTCAAACGCACGAATCTATCCGCAGGACAGGCGTTTTAGCTCAACTGAAGAAGTTGAGTTTTTTTTCTCGCCCTGTCATGCGGATAGATCGCATTCGTTATCCGACTGACCGTCCTGGTGTCGCATTCACCGCGAACGCTGCAACCAAAACTTCTCTGTCTTTGTGCATTTTCGCCAGAAGCGTACGACGCCTGAAATCTTCAAATTGGGGGCAACGAATGATCCGTTTTCGACACCCTCTTTAGAGGATATCTCTTCTATTTCTTCAACTTTCAGTTATTCTCTCTTTTTTTTTTTTTTTCATGTTATTAGATGTTCATCTTGCTAGTTTTTTTGTGTGTATCATTTTTTATACGCAAAAGGATTTGGCATTCCTTTGTTCTTTTGGCTCTTCGCAACTCGTGGTCGTCCACTTTTGGTTGCGATTTCCAAGCCAGCATATGCGACGAAAATCTTGTCTTTGGTTATTTTTTTTCTTTTTTCCAGTTCCTCAGGCAGCCAAGATCATAAAGTGCCTAGTTTTCTGTTTGGATCGTCATCTTTATCATCAATCGCGTGGACTTCTAGCACTGGGGTGCTTTGACGATCTAACCTGCGGTAAGCTTTTTTTGGGGCATCGAATTTCGTACCTCGTTTTGGCTGCCTGGCCGCGCAAAGCGGAATAACCAAACCGTGCACCGGAATCAATGGCCGTCACTCCTCTTTTCCCGACGCCCAAACTTCAAAACGAAACGCCATTGAACCGGTGACGGTAAAACGTTCGTAGCCGCTGGTGACCGAACTGACCGCAAGCTTGCATCGTCAAGCGGTCCGAGATTTCCGGCGTCTGATATCCAGCGACCCGCAAAGTCCCGGCGTACCGCATCCAATGCTTGCCTAGAATTTCCAACGCTGGAATCGCCTTGCTTCTGGACCGAGACTCGATACGATTGCGGTATCGTCGTCCGTATGTCGCGTGTCCGCTAAACGCGCGTGAATCCGGGTACGGCTACGAACAACGGGGTGCACCGGAGAATGCTTGCTTCTCGGCGACAAATTCAAACTTGCCAAGGGTTCATTTACGTCAAACGCGGTTTAAACTCTTTCGATTTGGTCCGCATTCCCGTGAACCTCTACGTTCTTCCGCAGAAGGAAATGAGACAAATGAACCAAACGCGTCGAACTGCAATGCTTGCCGGTTGCTGGGACTATTCTCGGCTTGAACGCTACGGTTCTCGCCGAGACGCCGGTGGCGCAGGATGACGGTGCGAAAGTATTGCACCATACCGTTGTATTCTTGTGCGACCAGTCAATACGAAGACTTTGTTCGCCGTAATGAAAACATTTTATTTCCGTTACCTTTTCTTTCCGTGTGTTTAGTATTTTTCTATCATATTTTTTCTGTCTTTTTCTTAGCCTTATCTTGCATTAATCTCTTTTCTAATGTATGTTTTTTGCGTGTTGGTTTGAGATTTGTTTGGCGCTGCAATCCGGGATCGGACGGTTGGTATGTGTTGGCATGAGGCGGGTGGAACAATCAATCACCAGCCACAAACGCTGGGTCAAATGAAAAAATGGCCGTCGAACGCAATTGAATCGAAATGCAAAAGCGGAGAATGAAAAAACGATTGCTTCGGAACTGGAATCACTACCAGTTTCCCACGTTAGTCGTCGTACCGTACCACCGAAAACAGGAAGAACAGTCCGAATGCCACGGGAGCGGCGAGTAAACGTCTTTTGTAGTATTAAAACATCTCTCGTCGCCGCACTTTTCCTTTGTTGATCCGGTGTACGTTCTTGCGATTGAATGCACAATGACCAATGGAAGCTCAACTAAACGGTTTAACGTTTCATGTCGCTATCCTCCGTTGGCATCGTCCAACGTTAGTGACGCGGCGCTCCTGGGTTTGGCGTACAACGCAAAATGTCTCTCTTTGCTGCGTTTCTCGGGCGCGTTCGACGCAAATGCCGGACAAAGGCGAGTAAAATGCCGTACTTTTGAAAACTGCGGTTCTATGTGATCGGAAAGTGGCATTTGCAATTGCCTGCTATCTCGCGATGGTCTACTGCGCTATTGGTCTGTTCCGTCATTCGCGGCAATACAGGACGGGCTCTTATCATTGAAATCTTACTATTTGAGGTCGGTCTTCTTTTTTGCGGTGGGATCAATTGTGGCGAGAACCGACGGGTTGGTTCGAGCGTCGCGGCCTGCGACCCAGGAGTGGCAACTGGTGGGTATGGATGACAGTTTTCGTTATCCTGTTTCCGATTTTGGGCTCCGCTCGCACTATGGGTGTCGGGATTGCTTCGTTCGCACTGCTTCATAGATTCCCGAGCTCGCGACGGACGCCGAGAACCAATGTCGCAAAACTGACTAGGCAAAGAAACGCAGAACCATCGAATGCACCGAAGTAACTCGAAAACGTCTTTCCGATTGATGTTAGTCGTCCGCTCGTACTCGTGATTCGTACGTTCGTCGTGTCAAGACTCGTCCAACGCCTGACGTTGCGGTGACAAATCTCATTCGTATTTTTGTCTTTTTTCGCGAGCAACTTCTTTTTTGCCGTTCCCGGCAACTACTTGATGAGTCGGCGGAAGATTGGCCAATTGATTTCACGCAACTTCGGTTGCCAGATAAGGTTCACTTCGTTCAGAAAATCCACATCTCTTGACTATTTTCTTTTGCAAAATGTAGAATTCGAATCCATTTATCTAAAATCGTTTGCAACATCCCACTACTGATTCGTAGAAATAAATGCCGTAAAAAGGCATTTCCCAGTGAAATCTGATGGATCAGGATACGTGAATTTACCAGGATTCTTTTTCAAACCCATTCTTTTAAATTTCTTCAAAAGTTTTGGGAGGTCCTGCCAGTTTTATTTTGGTCATATTGAAAAACAAACTGAACTTTTCCCCAAGGAGTTCCCAATCCCGTCTACTTTTGGTTGCCAAAATCATAAAGCACATCTAAACTTTGTATCTACATAGTTTTTTTACATTTGGAAGTTGGTTAGAAAACG
>Ga0163217_1043296_pt1 | contig 13456 bp, 6 predicted proteins | sample SynspAceP_FD_185933 | JGI IMG/M metagenome (GOLD analysis project Ga0163217, IMG submission 185933) | Saline lake microbial communities from Ace Lake in Antarctica - Synechococcus sp. Ace-P (PacBio error correction) | ecosystem: Environmental > Aquatic > Non-marine Saline and Alkaline > Saline ...
GAAACAAATCTAAACAAAACTAGTTATTATCGTAAAATCATTTATAATCGTTAAGTTTCAATAGTATTTTCAACCACCTTTTGTGCTTGATTTGATCACCGATTTAAGAATAAAAATCTCATAGCACATAAACTCAGAGCGCATTTTTTCTATATGAAAACCCGTGTTATTTTTAAAATTCTTTTTCGCTTGTAAACTTCTCTTAAAGCTCCAATTTAGTCCTGTTCTATTATTAAAATTATGAGATATATAAGAATACGTTATTAAAGTTCTAACTTTAAAGACGAAAAAATTGATAAAATAATAGCAAATTTTTGAATTGATGCTAATTTAAAAAACTCCCTATCTCGTATTTTTTTATTTGGATCAGACAAGTATTAGAGCGAGTTATTCCGTAAGGGATGAAAAAGGTATATGGTAACAGTATGAAAAAGAATCTTATATGGACTCTTTATGACAAAATTCTGCATTGCGATCTGTGGCTAAGCTTGTGGCATAAGGCTGAAGCTCCGCAAAAAACCGAATTTTTCACTCTCAGAGTACTAAATAGTCGCCTCTAATAGCTAAGCTTGTGACAAATACACGGGAGTCTTTTATACCATTATAGTATGCGAAGACAACGCATAAGCACATCTTTAAATTTTTCTGGATGCTTAGCAGACGAATCGGATTATTGAGAGAACATACCTTTGAAGAACCAATTATCGGATAGCAAATTCGTATTCTTGAAAAACCAAGTATGATAATTCATTTATGCAGAAAACATCTTTAGAATCTTTTCATGGCGTGGAGTCGAAACCGGAAACTTGAGCGGGAAGAGTGTTTTTCGCTTAACTAAATTGTAATTTGGATTGCATATCAGATGTCTAACTTAATTGACTCACAATTGCTGCACAAATAAAAATTTAATCGGGTAATTTAGATGAGGAAAAAAAATTAGCGTTACATTCTCTTGTGATTCAATTATTGACTTTGTTTAATGATATACCATCTTGTTTTGGTTTATAATTGAATTTGAATTCTAAAGTTTCCTCTGCAGGATAGGTGAGGCAAAAGCAGTTTGGTTTGAGTGTTTCGTGGTATGACACGATTTTTTACGGTTTTAATACAATTAATCCGCTCACAATAACTTTTGGATGTAAATGTTCTTTACACCGAACATCCTAACATTCGGGGAAGTATATGAGCATGGTACACTTGGATTGAGGGTCTTCAACACAGAATACAAACGAGTGGCAAGTATATATTTCTACACTTAAATCTGTACACAAATAGCAGCTTTTTTTTTTTTTTCATATATCGTGACACCCGCCCAGTAGAGTAGAAGGTGTAAAATTTTATTACTCCCACTAATTCTTTTGAATTTCTTTTTAGCAATACGGTTCTAAAACGATCTTATGAAATACAGAAATCTAATGCCCGAAGGTAGCTTTTTTTGTGGTACTCGAACTTGTAGTTCTTTACATAATTTTTTCATGGGGTCGCTTAGTTTTTTGTTAATCTCTTTTTCGTGCAGCATAATTAGTAGCATCAATTTTACTACAAGCACCAAAAGCAAACGCATTTTTATATTTCTATAGTTGGCAGTTCGTGTTTTTACTATTTTATTTTATGAGTTTAAGAAAAGCACATTTTGGGTTCGTTTATTTTGTGGGGTTATATGAACACTTCACCAAACAAAATCAAGAAACGCTAAAAGTCTTTAAAGATTCTGTTGGCTATTGTGTAATGTTTTATCCGCTCTATTTATACAAAAACTCTAGAATACGTGGTGGCGTTGATCTTTCTTTTGAATAATTTTCTTTGAAGGTTAGTAAAAAAATCTTTTTGGGGTCCTTAAACTAATCGGTAGGTATTTTTTGGTCGAAAAGGTATTGCTTGTTATCATTTAAACTTCTTCTTGAAATATAGCGTCGAGCGTAGGTGTTGTCGGAATCAATATCAATCTGACCTACGGTTCACCGTTTGTGCATTTTCTAAATATTTAGTATATAAGGATGTCATACGATTTTACTGCTTTTTTACGTAATAGAGCCTGCAATGCAATATTAGGGATTTTTATGTCTTTATGGAGCCGAGACAGGTTTGAGGTTTACAAACGAAACTCTCTAAATGAGGGTTGTTCTATTTAGTTGGGGAGGGGACCTGATTTTTTGCACAAATTGATACCAATAAAATCAGCTTTACCATCTTATTTTTTCCCACAAAATGCGAAGTTTAGCTAGGGTAGCTGATCTGTTTTCATTATTAATTCGTTAACGTTCCAAGACAGATAGTACGGGTCCTTTTATTTGATGGTGGTGTTAACATTCGATTTTTAATAATTACTTAAACCTTATGATATTTTTAAAATATAACAAATCCTTACTCACATATTTTGTCGGGCATTTCTAAACACAAATTTTAGATATTTCATACATTATAGCAGTATAACTATTTTTCTCAATAAAAGCTTCATGAGTAGTTTCCACAACCTAACGCAGCAAATTCGCAGTTTCTTTCTCATCAGGGCTTTTAAATTGAATTGTTATGTGTGTATTATATATTCAGAATTTCAAGCAGCGCTCTTTTCAATGAAGTTTTAATTTTTGACCGGGGGAAATAGTAACCATGCATATTTGTGATTAATAAGAGACCGTCTCGTTAGAATTCAGATTGATAAAATGGAGCAACCCACCCATTTAAAAAACAGTTCAGATTTATTGTTATTATAAATCTTACCAAACTAAAATGCATTAAATAATTTCGTCTTTAAATTTAAAAACAGACAATCAAATTCACATTATACTCAAGTGAGCCAGAAATGTCTTTAAGTGTTAAGGAAACGACAAGATTTGCCATCGTGTAGTTATATTTGTGAAAAATAGGGTTAACTATTTCAAAAATTTTAATCGATCTCATTGCTTTTAGCTACGGTCAGTCATTTATCACTTCGTCTATATTGTAGTGTTTAGGTTTTAGGGGTTCTATAAACCAATTTAGGATTATTGTTGGCCTATAGGAGAAAGTCAGTAGAAAGACACTTTATTATATGATTTGGGTCACGTCATGCATTAACGTGTGATGTGTAATTTCTACTCGTGTGTTCCTATTACCGCAAATGACCATCAATGGCTGTGGAGACTTAAAAGTGGGGGGTAATGGAAGTCTACACCGCTTCTTTCATAGACTTCAGAGGAGAATGCACCACCTCATATGTTAAGAACGCCTGTTTGCTTTCGCAGACGTTAACCGACGTAGCTATTGCTAAGGTCAAAGATAGATATGCCTTACTCAAGATGCGTTCCTTCAATTTATCTCGTTCATTTTAAAAGTGGATGTCGATGGTTTTAAGAGATTCACCGATTTTAAGATTTCATCAGTTCAGTATGATATAAAAATTTTGCTTCTCTTTATATACTATTTTCCTATCGATTTTAATTTTTTACACGTCCGAAAAAAGGCTAGCACAATTTTGTTTACAGATGGGTAGTCGAGTACTTAAGGCCACCATATATTTATAATTTCTTTCGGGTTCTCCCTCGGGGAGATCATAGTCAAGGACATTCTCAATTTGTACTTTTCTTCTTTAGATCGGAGTCTCTCTCTTTTTTTAATTCTGATGTTTTCGCTCTGTGCTCAATCGGAAATCACGCTTACGGTTTCATATATCGAATCTTGATCCTAGTTCTGCGGTCGGGGATAAGCTATTTTGCTAGGTCGGCAAGTGTTAAATGATATTTTAAATGAAAAAAAAGGTTGGTAAAGAAATTAAAAATTCATTAAAAGAAGGATTCATAAACTTCAAAAATTGGTAATTAGGGTATTAAACCAGCGTTAACCATAGCACATAAATTCACATTCTTGCGCTTTATATAAAATAGTGATTTCAGGCTGGGTCTGATATATAACATTACTGGGAAATTTTCATGGTCATGTTCGGGATAGCTTGTCGGCAGCAGCGGAGCAAAAGGGCCCGACAAGATTTTGGGAATCTACAAATCCGAAAGCCGGGGTAAAGAGTAAGCGGAATAATAACCCCGTCTATTTATGTTATGTGGGACATGGTCGAAATATACTATTATAAAGGAACTCGTTAGCAGTTCACCTTTTATTAAACCAAAAGGTTAGAACTAATAATGTATTATCTACACTTGACGCTCGTGTGCGTCATAACCAAACCTCCATATACAGGGGATTATACTTGTTTTTGACAATTATCATTCTTGGGATTTAGTCTAATAGCTCTAAAATGTACTTTGTGAAAATGATCCTAATAACTTTAATGCGAAATTAATATCGAAATGGAAACAGTGCCACTTGCGAGTAGAGACAATTACGCACATGTATCTGGGGCTCTTATATACGTCTTGAGGTCGTGGCTCTAAAGGTTTAATGCGTAGATGTTTCTTCTTCCATTCTTTAGCGTGAATATAAAAACTTTTCATCGTGTTTTCTATGAAGATTCCTTCTTATGCATTCGTTTCTCGAGACAGTGATGCTTTTACTAAGAGGGGAAATTACCGTGATAGAAGTGGTCAGTGGGCTCACACAGTTACAGTAGCTTATTGATTTAGACACTCATTTTAGCCAACATGGATGCACGCAGCTCTTTTTCTATTTTGTCATTATTTATTGATTTTATTCAGGTTAGGATAATTTATAGTATGATAAATGTGTGTATTAAGGTGGGGATAATATTGCTCTGGAATATTTCGAATTTACTCACGTTAGTAATAATTTTTTGCAGGATAAAATAGTCATCAATTACTCTTTAGGCGTTTTATTTATATTATATCGAAAAGAAAATTATTGTCTTATTCATTTGTTTATAGCTGGGGTCATCAACATTTCTGAGATATATATATTATAGAGGATCCCAAGTGACCCGGTAAGGGGACACGTGTTGATTAATGAAGTAAACATAGCTCGATATAGTACTCGCCCTCTAAAAAAGGTCGTATTCTGACCTTTCTGTCGTTGACAATTGTAATTTAACCAATAATATTTAATTCATTAGGTCTTGTTAGAGTATTCTTCTCAATATTTCAGAATCATTCCTTTATAAAGCACAAAACCGTTTTATGCAAATAAATTCAATTCTACCGGATTCTAATCATAATTTCATAAGGTACATCTGTCAAGATAATATATATATTTTATAGAACTATTAATCTCTATATAGTAAATATAAATAGAACGATACGTCTCTTGTGGCTGTTGGACATACGGGGTGTAAAATCTCTTTTTTTATAGATTTATTAATCATATTTCATGGCTTTATGGGGACTTCAGGCTCGTTAAATATGGGGATCACAGGATTAAACAAAAATGAAACTCCTGGTATTCATAATTAAGGGGTGCACGATATCTTTTGTATCTTACTGGTAAAAAGTGACATTACGATACTTCTTGTGATTAGTGGCCAGGGAATAACGCTTTGGTGCAAGAGTTAAGAAAAAAGAAAAATCAAGATATGGATCACTAGTTCTTTGGTCATTGACTTAAGCTGAACGAAGATAAGTTTACAATGTACAAGTACTTATTAAGGTTTATTATATTAGCCCGTAATGTAGGGAGAGAAGATGTCCTACAAATTTAATTCTAAAACATAAATTCACATAACATACAGAGTAATTAAACAAATAGGAATGGATTTTGAGCTGCATATAGAACAACAAATACTTTGCACTTAAAGGACAAATACGGGTCAAAACTAGACACATATATGTTATCCAAATAACCCAAGTAGGGATTCAAACCAGCTCGTGAGTGTGTGGAAAGAATATGTGAAATGACGGTGATAATACTCGGTGGGGGCTAGCAACGACGCACCCAACCACTAAAAAAGGGCAAAAATATCAAAAACATATGGAGGCGGGTATACCGTTTAATACAACGGATACAAAACCAACTCAGCTTTACATAAAATAAAGGGCGGTACAGGGGGTTAAAAAAAAAAGCTTCAGAAATCATTTAAAATTACTTGTTAGGATACTTTCTGTTTGAATAATGTGAAGATACCCGTTACGAGTCTAATTTATCTTCTTGGGTAATTAACATGTTGTTCACTTCTTTTTTCGGGTTGACTGAGATTTGTCAAGTTTTTGTTACTTAAAAACAATAGGTTTTAGTGTTATTTTTTACAAGAAATTTAGCCGCTTAAGCAAAGCCACCAGAGTTTATTTTGGGGGTAAAGAACTATAATTCGCATAAAATAAAATTAGAAAATACAGGTACTGGGAAGTTTCTGCAGGCAGAAAAATATATTAGATCTATTAAGAGCTTTAATAGGGATTATATAATCCAAATTTATAGTATTAGTTCTTACTTATGTAAAGACTTTTTAATAACATTTACTTCGTTTTATACAATCCGATTAAAAATCTGCCAAAAAAAAACCTATTAGTTACCGGAGTCAGACACCTCAACAATAATTCCTAATTCTCCGTATATGATAAAATAGAAATAGAAAATTTTATCGGGCTGTTTTAGTATCCACTTTGCCTTGCCCTATATATATACTTTGGCCAAGCAATACTAATGAAGTGGATTTGATAAAGCGGTAATTTTTACGAAAACAGTGAAAAAAAACAAATCGAGGCATTTACCGAAGATTAATTACTGTACCACAGCTCGAGCGCTGAATGAGCAAAAAAAAAATATGTGGCTCATAACACCAGGGAACCGTGTACATCCACTATATAAAGTTGGTCCGTAATTTACGGCTTCAGAATAAAAAGAAGAATCTAAATCTATTACGAGAAAGCGATTAGCACTATTCCTGAACCCAATTCTATGGTGTGCTCGATTCACAAAATATCCTGTGCCATGCGAAATAGCTCTTTTTAATCAGGGTCAGGAAACCAATCAGAGTAGTTTTTACTTTCCCCTACTGCGTATTTATGAGCAAGGAAAAATAGACAGGACATATGGTTTCTATTTAAGTTACTGCGATAATAAGGGAGTACATCATCAGCGTATTGGTCGAATAGATGATTATTATCACCGAACCGAAGCCAGAGAATGAAAACCATGGTACTAAAAAATTACTGCCAAAATGTCCCAAAAGATCCAGATATTTTTATGAACCAACTTTTAAGTGGCTTTTTGGTGCCGGTCAAAATCAGTTCAAAGTGTTTACGCAAAGAAAGGCCATTTACAAACGCCCCGAAAATTAAACGCTTAAGCCGAATTGAAGATCAGGAAATAGCAACTGAAAACAAAGCAATTTGATATTCGCGAAGAAATTTGAGTTCATCGAGAAAAATAAGTAAAAAGGCACAATTGAACTTAATTGACATTCATACACAGAATAAAAAGTGCACCACTATTCCAGCGAAAGTAATTTTGTTTTGAAGCTTAATGCCAACTATGGTATAAAACTAAGACTTAAGCTTGCAATCGCCTAGCTAATTTTATGACTTTCACAAATATCAACGGCTGAAAAAGCTTTGTGGTCTTAAAAAAAATGCTCGAATTACCACTCAATAATTACAGTGAGAGCCTATGTAAAAATACTTTATGCTGATTTTAGTTTAGACAAAATTTAATCAGCTATTTATTTTCCACAGATAACAAAACTAAAGAAGATTTTTAGGCAAGATGCCCGTTAAAGTAGCGCAAACATAGTTTTACAAAGGAGATTGATTGGGCACTACACAACTAAAAGTGCTCGAAGTTTACTTCGCAACTGATAGCCAACGATGCATGCAATTAAGTCTAACTTATTTCGGACAATTCGCTAGAAAGATTCACACAAACGAGCAATTAAATAATTTACGCCAAGGCATTTATTGGCCATCGAAAAAAACAAAGAGGCTATTGCACCTTCTAGAGCGCATTACAAAGAACATAAAGCAAAAAATGAAAAATGAAAGCACTCTCTAAAAAAAGAGTGAATTATAGAAATAAAATGATTTATGAAAATAACACAGCAAAGTATTATTACATAAAAATAATAGAATCACATGCGACGGCCATCTTAAGCCCGACTGAACGCATTTGCTAAATGCACTTTACGAAAACCCATTTAAAGAATCCCATCAAAAGCCAAAAGTATACGAAAAAAAATCAATCTAAGATCAAGTTACTTTCCCCAAGCCAAGAAAACTTTTAAGCGTTACCGGGAGACATCCTAAATAGGATCTGTTTCTGTTCTGGTTTAGTTCAAAAACTATATAAATTATTAAAAGATTAAATGAAAGCTTTCCCAAGACAATTTCTTAATAAACGGTAGCATTTAATACACTCAAAATTCTAACTTAAAATACTTTTTCATTGAAACTTGATACGTGTTAACTTGCCATTGAACTTTTTAATTAAACATCATTGTCAAGAATATACATACGCCTTTTTACTATCAGACATTAGATGTTAAAAACTTAGACTTAAAAAATAATGTATCTATAACGTATACAAATAATGACGATCGACAGAACAATGGCTTTCTGATGCTAAAAAACGCATATCTCGCAATGAAATGACTAAGGAAATTACAATATGCATAAATTGCCGCGTTGATTGAGAAAGAAAGAAATGGGCGTTTTACTAGTGGTAGCAAATGCTACGCGCATCAAAAAAAACCTTTACAAATAGCTACGCGAGATGCTCCCAAATTGGCACAAAGAAAACAGTGCTCTTTTGCAGACAAAATTTGTTGGCCTCAGAACGGATTAAAGAAAATTGTCAGTGATATAAGGATAGCCTACTCCGAAAACCAATTACAACTAGTTTAAAATCCAACCCGCCTTTCGATTCAAAAATACTTCTTTAACATGGCAAAAAAAACATTCAAGAAAAATTATTAAACATGCTAAAAAATCAAAGATCAAGTTCCGGTTTAAGCTAAAAACCACTTAGCAGCATTTTTTGAAAAGATGAGATATAGCGCATCAAATAGCGATATCCTTGAGTGAGAGAGATAGATTAAAACGTCATCTGAAATGTCACTGACGGGCCGTTTAACAAATAATCTTTAAAAGAACGATATTTGTGCAATGGAATCTTGAACACAGATCTATGTGCTATTAAAAATCATAAGTTTATGGAAACATCCCGACATTTATAAGGCGAAAAATAAATTCAAGTATTGAGCCGATTTAAAGTACATGTGAGCAAACTTTATAATATGGCGAACAGTATTGCTATTCAGCAACTCCCGATAATATTTCGACACAAAAAAGTTTTAAACTTATAGAATTAAAGCCTAGTTCCCGAATTTACAAGCGTAATTCCAGAAAGAAGTCGCGCCGCTAAATTGACGAACAGAATGGCAGTAAAACCTATGTATTTATCGATTTTGTGATTCAAGGCCCCTCGTACATCCGAGTCTTTATTACGCGTCCCCTCCTGTTTTGGATCGATGCCCCAAAGTAAATCTGTGTTTACGGCTAACGTAAAAAAATCAGGAGATAGGTTGTATGAAAACTAATTTAAGTGGTAAAAACAGCTTTTAACCAACGGAAAAACTTCGAATAGTTTAAAAAATACCTTTCACCTTTCTGATAGGTCCTCAAAGAAAGTATCTCTTGACAACGACCAGAAAATTATCGTCACAGATTTATTGCCTTGAGAATACTAATTCCCAATATGCCCGTTTAAACTTCAGAAGAACTTATTGAAAATGAAAACGCTCATATGCTGGCAAGCGAGCAGATCTTCTGCGCTTTAGACGATTCCAATGCTGAAACGTGACGAATATCGGAAAAGATGCTCAACATTGATTTAAGCTTAGATAGTGATAAACATCGGATATTCTTCCGAATTGAGATGAAGATGTTACGAGAAACTATTTGTAGGTCTTTCGGCCAAAGACATCTGCTGATGAAGCTCGACTAATTGATACGGATGATCTGGCCTGATATTATTGGAGAGCGCCAAAAGAATTGGCTTCAGAAAGTTAATGTTCAGAATAGAAGATGCGGAACAAGCAAAGCATATTGGTACGATCTCATTGCGCTATGACGAGAATTCAGTCGAGGGCTGGTTTAATGCAAAAGATAGTGGAAAGTCTTACATGAAAACTGGAACGTACTTACCCTCGTAAAGGAAATGCGGTCTACAAGCAGCAACTGTAACGCGAGTGCACTCTATTTTTCGTGGTGATGATGAAGACTAAATCAAGGCGTTTGTCTTTAAAATTTACTCACCACTTCTTACCAAAATCCATAATTAAAGAAATTTACATCAAAGGTAAGACTTATGTGAAGTGAATGAAAGCACCCGAAAAGTTGTAAAATCATGTCGAAATAACGATTAGAAGCAATTCCTTATTGAGTGAAATTGGGCGACTATAGGGTAAAATTACCATTGATATATATTGATGTATTCGAGAATACCCGCAAAAAGATTTAATTCCGCAGCGTAGGTTCTAAAGAATGTAGAGGTGATTATAGATCTGGGATACTGGACCAAAGCAGTTTGGCCAAGGTTACTTTACGGAATGTTTGCGGCGTGGGGCAGGCAAGTATTATTACTAGTTTTCAACGTGCTTGGGACCTTATTGGCGCAATATTATTGGCTCTGTATTTCTCGTCTCATCCAGGCAAGCCGAACTGCTTGTATATGTGGCGTGTCCTATTTGAGTCGGCTGAGACGGATTGCGAGAAATACATCGCCTCGGATGGAGAAACGCGCCCAAAGCTGTGTCGCGTACGCTCAGCAGAGCCATAGATACGACGACGAGTCAGCAGTCTATAACGCGGGTACGCCCTGCCATCACGAAAGAGTTGGCGCCCTATAGCGAGCATAGGTCGAATGCCACGGGTCGTAGTATAAGTTGATGCGTATTGTCTTGCTGCAAACGACCGCGCCAAGCTGTGTGATTTCATTGGATATGAATCCACCACGTTGGAGACATCCTAGTAACAAGAGCATTGAATATCCTGTACAAAACCCTGCGTCACATAAGCGAGTAGGACTCCGTAGCAACTGTAAGTTAGTCTTTCCCAAACTAAGCTCGAGTAAAGATTGCCGGCAGATGCCCATTGTAAGAACGAGCACCGCGCGAACGACTCCTGCCGCATTGGGCAATATGCTATCGTGCACCTTGCATTCAACGAACGGAAAAAAACAGGAGAGACCGCCATTGCCAAACCCAGCGCGAGGGACATGGTGCGAGAGAGAGACGACATTTATGCACTGAGCAGGGAATCAGCAGTTACTGATCGATGAAACTTACACACAAGATCTTTCGCGGAGTAGCCGAGAGTGAGAGCCAAACGACTGGGACCGCAGCGGTATGCGCGAACTAACCAAAATTCTTTCTAAGCCCGCAAGACATCAAGAAATAGCCCGATTAAAACTCGAATCTCGAAGCGTAATTAATTTCAACTTCGGTTTTTTCACTATTTTGTTGTTACAACTTTAGCCTTAATTAACAACAACTATGTCAAGATTATTAGAAAGAATAGAATTAAGAATTGTAAAACAGTATCGAGATAATCTATCAGAGCCCTTAAATCCGCGATCGATAGAACAGGCGGACGCGCTTGAACCCAATATCGGCCAACTCCTATGTCAGAAAATTTAATTACAATCTATAATATCAAATGAATTTCCACAAAGGTGCAAGTTTGTCATAAAAAGTCCAAATGCGGAAAACTGTCAGGTTTGCTTTATCAATTGCGTGTCGATTATATGGACACTCGGAGACCGACCCCATAGTCGATGGGCTTCCCTATAGAGAGTAAGCGGAACGACTACATTTAGCACCTAGAGAGAATGGTGACGTCTCTACGTGCAAATTGAAGTAATTATCAAGTCCAAATTAGAGGCCTGCGGATTAGGAAGGCGTCGTTAATAACATTACAGAAAAGAACCTTTGAGCGTGAAAATTTAAGGGCATCATTTGGGAGGAGAATCCCCAATTAGACCGATCGTTATCAGTAGGTACAATGAGACGAGAAATAGTACCGTCCCAAGAGATATAAGCGATAAGTGAGTAAGAAGTAGCTAGAATCCTACGAGCTCGTCAAGTTCTCAAATTTCGACAAAAATTTCTCCTAACGAGTGCGTAGATTTACTCACCAAGAGTGTAACAAAAGGTCCGCGCAGGGCGAGGATTTGGGCATCGGCCGGTGTCGACGGCAACGGAGCAAGATGAAACTGTTCGCGCTGTACGAGGCGAGTATTGCTGACCTCGCCGCTGGCACTGGTCGGCTTCGACGACAGGACGTTTGAGGCCAGATGAGGCGCACAGCGCGCCGCCCGTCCTACTCACCGGCGCGGGAAGAACGTCTGAGGCAGTGGCGCCGCCCTCAGACATTAAAGTCATTGGACGCGGGGGGAAGAACGAATTGCTGACCACGAGCGTGCGCGAAAAACTTTGAGCGTCGCGAATGTTGAACCTGGCCGTCGCCAAAGCGTTTTGCTCGAACGCATTAGTCGCCGATGTTTTCAGTCGCAGCGCCTGGCCCTCGGCATTCTATAAATAGTAAAAGGGACGAGATGTGTAGTGAGATTTAACAACCGTGTGACCGCGGCCGTCGCTGTCGCGGGAACCTTCTCGAAATGTATCGGCCGCGAGTGTGCACGACCGCAGGTGCTGGTGTCAACGCACCCGACATGAGGTGCGCCGTGAGTATGCTATCTTCGACCAAGGCGGCGCGAATCACGCAAGCGCTGCTGATCTGGCCGAGAAAACGGCACGCGTGATCGTGATCAGTCAGGATCTGGATGAGGCTGATAAATAATCGGGACGCTTTGCCTGCCTGAAGCGAGGGCGCCTGATCCAGAGCCACGTCCGGACAGGAGCTGACGTGTGGACGAGATCGATTGAATATTGGGTCGGTGCCAACGGATGGAGGGGAGCGCATGTTTTGAGCTGTCGAAATGAGTTTTCCCTGCAATAGTGAGATGTGAGAGAAATGGTGTGTGGCATGATGCGGCTAAAGAGAACCTGGCCCTCAGGCTCAGCCGGGCGTTTTCTATGCACGCGTCTTGTGGCGCATTGCCACGTATGTGTTTGGTGCGCGTATGTCTATGTACGGGCAAGAAGAGACCGCTAGCGTTCGATCACGACGATCTTTATTTGGAACCTCTTGTTCGGCGATGTTCGCGTTATAGATTTACAAGCCCGCAACTGACTGGTCAAAGGCGCGCCATTGGTGCTGAATCGCCACCGGCTGTCGCTGGGTTCAAACAGCGGGCACATCCTGAACAATCGAGCCGAAGAGCCAGTAATAGTCACTGGGTGCCCTTTTGTGGGAGCGGCGGTCTAGCGTATTCTATGCGCGAAATCTATGAAAGACTCGTGTGTGGTTTATTGTTCTCCGTCGATCGGGCTTGTGCCACACCGCCATGGGCCGCTTGGCGGTTGTGAGTCTGGCCATGAATCCTGCCGTGCTGAGGTGAAAATTCTGGCCACCGAATCGAAACCTAGTGTCGTTGATGCTGGTCTAGTGTCGCAGAGCAATTCCTTGCGTCGGCCCCCCAGCCTTGGATGTATTTTTGAAGAACCTCCCGACAGATAGTA
>Ga0163217_1065146_pt1 | contig 13455 bp, 16 predicted proteins | sample SynspAceP_FD_185933 | JGI IMG/M metagenome (GOLD analysis project Ga0163217, IMG submission 185933) | Saline lake microbial communities from Ace Lake in Antarctica - Synechococcus sp. Ace-P (PacBio error correction) | ecosystem: Environmental > Aquatic > Non-marine Saline and Alkaline > Saline ...
AATGTGAAATGAGTCGTGATGATCCGCTAATCTGGTTCTTTTGGCGGCTTATGGTGATTGCGCTGTGCAAACGCCATGCGGGGTGGTCTGCGTGGCTGCGGCACGGAAACTAGCCAGCTCGGTGGCTCCAGATCATTTTGCGGAATTGCTGCTGCGGGGGCAAGAGAATTTGCGTGATGATTGTTTGCCCTTCACCATCCTTGGCCTTGTGAAGCCACGCGGTCTTTTCTTCCGCTTGCGTGTGGCCCGCATTGTCCGGCCTCCGTACTTTGGGCCGAGAGCGTGGTCGCGCGTGGCGGGTGGGGTGGTTTCGGGGTTGCTGATCATCCTTGCAGCCGGGATGAAGCGTCTTTGACCCCTGCCGCCGTGATCCCGCTGTTTTGGCCCGCTGCGATGTTCCGCGTCTTACGGGCTGCTGGTTGTTCGGGCGTAAGACAAAACGCACGACTTTTCGGCGGTGGGTTCGGGGGATGACGGGCCACCGCATCTGGTATTGGGAGCCCGGATGGATTCGCCAGCGACGTTGATCATGGCCTTCCCTGTGCATCACCTGCGTCACCTGGGCACTGGCTGCTGATCCGCTGCTAAATGAAGTGGCTGAGGCCAGCGCCGTTCCAGCCTTTCCTATCTCAGCTGGTGTTTTGCCAGCGATCATCGAATTTCGATCTTTGGCGAAACGGTACGCACCAAATTGTCGCCATCGGTGCGGCCTTGATCGCGGCGGCGGGCTAATTCACCTTTTTGGCGCGAACGGCAAGGTCGTGCCGTTAGCTCTTGGAAATGGGTTTGGGGCAGGGGGTCTTTGCCCATTGCGTGCGCGGTAGACGGGGAGGCTTTTCCGTCACCCGCATCACCTAGTTCTGGGTTTCGAGCGAAACGGAATCATCTCGATCCAGTCTGACGAATATCAATGTCGCCTTCGCGCGGGTTCCGCCATAGGCGTCCATCCAGCGCGTCGGGCGCGAGGGGCCCGGCGTTATACGCGCAGAGACCATCACGACATTCCGTTAAACCGCCCCGCCATCTGCGACAGGTATTCGGACCCCCAGCAAGCGTTGTATTCCGGTGGCGGTCACCGAGATCGTGGTGTGTGAGGGCGCTGATATCCAGATCGCGTGCGACATCCTTAGCCGTAGGCGGGCCAATCAGCTGCATCAGGCCACGTGCGCGCCACATGGCTTTGCACCACGGGGTCGAATTCACTTTCGCGGCGGGCAATGGCAGTACCATTTCAGGTGCCAATAATTCAGGTCGAGCTTGAATCGCGTCATTGCAGCGCGAATAAAGGGACCCATTGCGATGGTGAGCCCGCTGTGCCACGCGTTTGCCGATCATGACCGCCTCAATGCCGCTGGGCCACATCCATTGCGGCCTGACCCCAACAGGCGTGGCGATCCCTTCGGTGATCAGCTTGTTCTGCCAGATGGGTCCAGAACCGTTCCGCTGTCGACAGCTTCGCCAAGAGGCTTGCAGCAGCAATCCGGCCTGAAACAGCGGAGCTGAGCGAGCGCGGATGAACGCCAGTTGCCTGTTCGGCGCGGTCCTGCACAAGGTGTAATCAAACGCAGGTTGCCGCGTTCTGCGGCAAAGCAAGCCATAAGAACGACGATTTGAATTTGCCCCGTTGCCATAGGCCTTTGTCGCACCTTCGGGCATCGCCATGGGCCTAAACGTCGGCGCCTTGCCAATAGCCTCACGCCCTTGGCTGATGGACGATTCAAACCGCGCCATCATGGGCCTGAAAAGACATGTGCCAAGCTTTGGATCCTTGAGGACGCGCAGGGCGATATAGCCAGACAGCCATTCTCAGATCAGCAAAAGTGCGATCACTTGCCGTCAGAAGTGTTTCGATGCAAATCTGAATAGGCGCGGGCGGATCACCAGTGCGCAATTTCATTGCGGGCAAGGGCGCGGCGGCGATTGCCCATGCCGCGGGCTGGCCTAGTGGCGCGCCGCGCCTGGTGGACCTGCGACCAGCAATAAATCCTGGCGCTTGTCGCTAAATCCTTTGCGGATGCGCCACTCGAACCGGTTACGGCTTGCAGACCCGGATCGCTTTTTTTTTGGCTGGCGGCAAGGGCTTCGATCATCGCGTTTTCACGTCGCCCTTCGCGGTTCTGCACGCCAATATACGAGTTTCAGCCATGCCTTGTCGGCCGTCGTCTTGACCCAGATCGGAACAATCTGCGGTCCTCGCGTGTTTTCGCGCTGCCACAGCATCTCTTCCAAGTCTGGCGGCGTGATGGTTTGAGCAGGGCGCCATGCCGCGTCGTGAATTTTGCCCTGTTCGTTCCCATCCCATGGGGAGGGTACGCCAGGCGAATACCAGCCGCGCCTGGCCTCGGCCCCGAACGATCAGCGCGGACCAGTGCGGCCGCATGGGCCCAGCACCAGCATCGGGGGTCCGGGGCCTTGTGACGTAAAGAAAAATCAGCACCGCTTTGTCGCCTTTCCGCGTAGGAGGCGTCTCGGATTGGTCTGCGCAATAAGCCCGCCCGCCAATCGGGGCGGCGCTTGAGAAAGTCGGGTCCCACTTCGGCATAGGTGCCACTGCTCCCCGACCTCAGAGATGCCAATTCGAGTAATATCTTACGCCATACGGCCCCGTCGCGCCGCGAACGATCAGCGCCGCGTTGTCCGCAACCTGCCATCGAACGCAAATTGCAATCCATCGCCCCAGACCAAGCGGGCTGGGCGTTCCGCATATTTGCCGGAACGGTAAGAGGGCAATAAACCATCGTCGCAGCGTCGCAAGAGCGGCGTTCTCATCACCTTGCAATTCTACTGGTCAAGGCTACAGCCTTGCAACATAGTCACGGCGCGAAGGTTTTTTCAACTCACCTTGCGTACAGCAATTGGCGCTTGCCTCAGCAACGCAAGAATAGGAGCGTGCAATATGCTACCAGGTTCACTACCTTGCACTCGTCACGCCCGTTCACAGGACGGCGCCTGGGATCTGGACACGCTCAAGAAGCTGGGTTGAGATAGGCACATCGCCGAAGATCCGAAACGGGTCCTGGTGCCTGTCGGAAACCAAGGTGAATCGCCTCACCCTTGAACCCATAGCCGAGCATGAAAAACTGTCCGTCGCGAAGTTGTTTAAAGCCGTCCGCAGGGCGTATCCCTGTCGTTGCAGGTGCCGTTGAAAATACCACCGAGAGCATTACCCCGTCTGGCCAAGCACAGCTGAGAAGCGTTGGCTGCGAATGCGGTCTGGGTTGGTCACACCCTATTACAACAGCCGACCCAAGCCGGACTGATTGCGCATTTCACCGCGATACACGAGCCTGCGTCTGCCGATTCATCATCTACAACATCCCGGCGGTCAGTCGTTGATATGCTGCCCGAAACCATGGCCAGAGCTTTCCCAAGCTGCGGCGCATCATCGGTGTCCAAGGATGCCACCGGCGATCTGCGCGGGTCTGTGACCAGCGATGCTGTTGGCGGGCCGGATTTGTCCAGCTCTCGTGGCGAGGACGCCACTGGGCGCAACGGGTTTCAAACTGCCCAATGGCGGACGTCGGCCTGTATCTCGGTCATTACAAGCGAATGTGCACCTCAAACTAGCTGAGCCAGATGCAGGCGTTTCTGCTTGGCGGGGGACTTAATGTCGTCGGCGCTGAAAATTCAAGACCAGCTGAATGCATTGCAAACACCGCCGATCTTTACAGAGCCGGGGGCTGGTCGGCGTGAAATTACGCCAATGGCAGTCTTGGCTTGTGCTCGGGCGAGGTCCGCTTGTTTCCAGGGTACACCTCTTTGCTGACGGATGCGACCAAAGCCGCTGTGTGGATTGACGGACTAAAGCATGCTGGCCTCATCGACTAGAGCACGGTGACATTTTAAGACATGACCCCATGACGGGGCCGGGGCAATCGAGCCGCCTTTTTTATGGGGTTAGCGTTCTGCCATTTCCGCCGCGCGAGACATAAAAAAGGCCCCGGCAAAAAATTTGCCGAGGCCCTAATTTGATTATATCTGCCTTCGGGAGCAGAAAAGGCTTATGGCAAGCAGCCGTGTAACGCTGACCTGCAGAAGTTCTGATACACCATCTGCGTTTTGCCGCTGACCAAGGTATGCAACCTGCAGCAAGCACCTAGCGAGGCTCAACCGATAAATGGGCGCCTTTTTGTTTTTGTCATCTCCGCCTGGAAACGGAAGCACCCCAGTGCAGCAACCAGGCGGCAGCGCCGTGATAGAAGGTTTGGGTCTGCGTTCGCACGCGGCGAGTGCGCAACCATAGCAGGGACCAAATAAGTGCTTTTTCTATATTTATAAGTCCATACTAGCTCGGTACTTAAGAATGTCATGAACGGGGTAATGGTTCCAGCAAGAAAATATCGGCGACAAAGTGCTAGGCAGTTGATTATTTTTGCTGCCAACACAACGTCCATTGCCATCCCATCCACTGCCGCAATGATTCTGATTCATGGTCGTTCCTTTTTGCGCGAATCCGAACGCAGGGCTGTAAGCGAATAGGGTGTTGTTCTAGCCGGGTACCGACCGGTTGGTCCGCCCCAATAATCTACAACCTTGGCCATATCAAATCGGTCCTACCACGGCTTGTATCTGCGTCATTCGTACCACTGGCACGCCGGGTGCTGTCGGTCCTGCACCAGCTCTGCACCAATAGGGAACAGACCGCCTTGCCGCGCACAAGCTGCCCGATGGCATCGTAATTTGTCGACAGCTCTTCTGAAGCTCTTCGAGCATATAATTGCCGTCCATGTCGCAGGTGTTATTGGCAGCAGGTTTTTCGCGCTCTATATGAATGGCCATGTTTTCATCGCGGCGGTTGGGGCCTGCGGGTTGAGCTAGCCGCCAAATCGTCGAGGATGTCGCGGAATAAGTCCATCGTGGATCGCTGGCGTCCATCCTGAACATGTTTGAATCCCTCTTCGTGTCACAAGGCAGTAGCGAAATCGCGATGCCCGACGCGACGCTTTGGCCATTGTGACCTCATATCCGGACTGGACGCCAAGGCCTGAATAGGCCGAACCATTTCGCCGGTACTGCCGATTATACCACAGACGCTTCGTCGTGTGCAGCAGAACGTTCATATTTGCGCATGATTTCCTGCACTGCGTTCCCCAATAGCCGTCCGGAGGCGTGATAACAACCGGCCGCCCGTCTGTAACGGTTCAAGGCAGAGCCCCGCCCTACGGTATCGGGTGCCTTCGCAAAGGATGATTTTCTCGATCTGGTCGCTGCCGTCAATATGCTAGGTAGTTATCCTCGGGGGCGCCATGCCGTTCAAACTTTGCGATACTCAAGACAATGGGCCATGGCGGACGAAGCCGTCGGTTAAACGGGCCGGATTGGCGCGTTCCGTTCGGTCCTGACCCGCTGCAGACAGGGCACTAGCGAGTGGTCGTCCGTGGTTAATTCACGGTCTGCGATAGGAGGTAAATGCTTGTGCTTCTTGGCCGCCTATATGCGTTTGTGGGCGATCTTGGCGGATTCATTTCTTAAAGGCTTTCTCGTTTCGCCTCAGAGCCGGAGTTGCAGTAGTAGAGACGGCTCAATGCCCGGCATCTAGGCGATCCGCTTTTCCGCCGAAGATCGAACCCGGAATTGGACCCCGGCATGAGCCCTTGCGAATAGTTCAGCCTTGATCAGCTGGTCGCGTATGCAATTGGGATGCTTTCGCGGCCATAGCCGATTACGTTGGACCGTCCCAGAGCAACCTGACAACAATACGGCGTCCAGAGTGCTCTTTGCGCCTTTTGATCCCAGACACGCAATGCCCCTTAAGGCCTTCGAGAGTTATGCGCTGTGGTCGGTGGTTTCATAGGCCTTTATGCTGGCTGAGTTGTGATTGCAGATTGCGTCAAGCGATGCTGGCCTCGACCAACACGGAGGATAATCGTTTTTTCGCTAAATGTACCAATCCATGGTGCGTGATCCTTTCCGAGGTTGGGATGGGACGAAAGGTGGCAAAGCACCCTGTTTCTAACGCCCGTGCGCATAAGGCGGTCCTGGCGCCTGTTTCGGATCCTCTATTGCAGTGATTGTTAGGAGGAGCAACGTCCCCCCTCTGAAAAAGCAAAAACCGCCCGCAGGGAGCTTTGGGGGGGTGAACAGCACGCAAAAGGGGGCTGGAATTGATTTAAAATCCATGCCCTAAGCATTTGATTGATTCTATATTCCCCGGTTCTAACGGGCGTAGGCGCTTATGCCGCTTATTTCGGGCGAAAGCTCGACTTGCCCGCGGCTTGGGGGATGCGTCGCCACCGCGGGTTTTGCCCGCAGGCTTTCCTAACCTTGGGCTTGGGCAACCTCAACTTTGCCCGAGGGACATAAGCGTTTCGACGGGTGCAGCTGCACGCGCCTTGAACGGCTTTGTCTGCACCGCAGGTTTGCGCTGTCGTGCCAGCCGGCGCGATCCGCCGGCTTGTTCTTTTTTTCCAGACAGCTTGTCCTTGGCTTGTCAAAGCTGTCGGGCACTTGCCTGCAAGACTTTGGTTTCGGTGGCGGGCACTGGGCTTCATTTGGTGGTCGGCGTTCGGTCTTGTGCGACTTGGGCGGGCGTTCACCTTGGGGGTCCTTTGGCTTGTCACTGGGCTTGTCGCCGCGCGTTTTGTCCCGAACCCTTTGTCGGGGCGTGGCCCGCACGTGGCTTGTTCAATATAGAGACCGAGGGCCTCTTCGGTGCCCGACCGCACTGCAGTTTTTGGCGCGGTATGGCGCTTGGCGCGTGCTCTCGCGGTATCGGAAAGGTGCACGGTCCGGACGCGGCCGCGATCCCGGGCGCGCGTTTTGTCATCAATGCGGGAAGCCGCCTTACGCTGCGGTTTCGGCGCGCGGCCAGCCGGGCTTTGGGGCCCGGCGCGACAGAATTCGAGGAGCCTTGTCGAGCTTTGTCACAACTCCAGCGCTGTTTCTGACTTTCATGTCGGGCCAAGTGCGTTGGTTGATTTATCGGCTGACGTCGGTGGATTTTCGACAAGGTATGGCTTGGCTTGCAACACGGATCCGCGCCCCCGGTTCATCTTTGGTCAGATCGCCCAATGCCGGCAGATCATGTCGGAAGATCTACGCGGTTTCGAGCTTTCGTCCGTTGCGCCCGATTCGGATCGAGGAACCATGACTCGAACGGGGCCAAGTTCGCTTCACGGGGCGTTCATCGGGCGGGAGGTCCGGGCTGCTGCAGTATTGCGGTCGGGCGCGGACTGGCGCGCCGAGTAAAGGTTCACTAAAAAGCGGTCGCGAGTTTGCTTCGGGGCTGACTGCTCCACGAGGTTGCGCTAACAAGCCGTTGCATCATCGGGGATCGGTTTCGACAAGCGGAGTCGGCTCGCAAGCGCTTTTCGTCTTCGGCGTTCACGGCTCTTCGGCGGTATGGGCGGTTGGCCCCATTCGACTTTCAGCTTGGCACTCTACTCAATGCAGCGCCGTTTTGGGCTTTGCTGCTGCAGCTTGGCAGGGAACGATTCAGTGCGGACACACCTTTGCGACCCGCACGGCCGGTACGGCCCGAACCGGTTGCAAGCAATGTGTCAGAGTTTGAGCAGCAAGATCAGCTATGCTACATCAGTTCAAAGGTTGGGCAAGTCGATGCCACTGGTGTGCGGCACTCTGTCGCGGAATACAAACGCGGGCCCGTCCGTCGCGTAACCAGCGCTTGCAGCGCGTTGGTCCGTTCAGACTTGCGACAGCTCGCCCGACAGCGCCACGAAGCCGAAAAGCCGCGGTTGGTAAAAAGCGGGGTTGGTCAGTGCGCGCATACGGCGGCGGTCGGGTGTTGTCAGAATCGATGGCGTTCTTTGCCTCGTAGTAACTTTGCAGCACTGTGATGATGGCGTTTTTCGGTATCACTGCGGGGTTGCACGTTTCAAGCGCACGTATTGCGAATATCGGAGTAGCTGCTTTTGCTCGCCAACGGTTGTTTTCAACGCCGCTGTGCGTCAACGCTGGTAAGATTTCGCCAGCCTTGGCAATCGCGGGCACGGGACGAGTGCCGAGAACAACAGGGGTGCGGCGCTCTTTTCGGTGCTGTCCGAGAGGATGTATTCCAGTTCCTCGCGGAAACCCAGATCCCAGCAATCTCGTCCTGTCCTTCGTCGCAGTACCAACGGCGCAGGATGTTCGGACAGGTTGATGGTGTTGCGTTGATGTGGTCTCGCCCAAACAGGCGGCCTCGGTGTGGCGACGTACGATATGCCGCGCCACGGTCCATGCAACGGCGTTCGTGCGTGGTGTCCATCGCTCAACGCAGGTGGTCACCAACGGCAACCAGGCCTTGCCAGTAAAGCCATGTCAGTTCGCGGCTTGACCTGCATGGCAGTTTTCGCTGTTGTCGGTGCGATAACAAGCGCCAACTGCGCGACACCGCGTGGCCGATTTTTCAAGCGGGTCACCACCAAAGGGTTTGGCGCGGATGGCCAGGCCAAAAGCGACTGTTTTGCCAGCCCGGTTTGGGCCGTTACCAAAGGTCGGCTCGACCAGATCGGGATGGGTGACCGCCTCTATGGACTGGGAGTTTAGCGAACTATTAGCCTTGGGTGGCAATCGCGTCTGCGATGGTTTGGATAAGGGATTGTCCGCATGTCTGAAGAAAATGTCGCGGCTATCTACGCGCGTCGCGGCAAAAGCGGAGTACGCCACCTACGTCTGTTGATGTTGCGTCCCAGTCCCTAGTCGGGTTATGACGCGAATGTACAGTCTCTTTTGTCAGGTCGTCACAGGTCAGAGCGGCTATGCCCTTCCGCCGCCTTTCTTTCAGGCGCTGAATGCATCCTCCCCACGCGACATCACCTCTTGTCCCGCGCGGTGTTTTTTTGCATCACCCTTCGGCCACAGCAGAAGGGCATTGGCGAATGATTAGGGGTTAAGATCGTAAGCGCGGTGTCAAGTCCACGATCGTGTCCCAGCGTCTTCTTTCAACGTCCTGCGATCACCTGGGCGGGGAGCGAGCCTGATCCGCGATGGTGGTGTCGGCAATGTGCTCATATCCGTGCGCGGTGCGTGAAATGCGGTTCTAGTCCCATCCCCATAATCGAGCAGGAGGCGGACGTCAGCTCGACCACCGCGGGCATTATTTTTGCGCCGGCCCGATGCGCCCAAGCGCGAATTGCGATCCATCAGGCGGCGGTTGCAGCTTAGGGTGGGGGCAACATATTGGCAAGGCACGCTTGTTTGGTCCCGAGCGAGTTAGGTCTTGCCCTGTTTCGGAGGTTCGAACCACATTGATACTGTTTGGTTCATATCGGAATGCCGTATTGGCGGCAGCATCATCGCGAGCCAAGATCGACGCAAGCGTTTGCGTGGACGGCGGACCATTTGCCCGGGCTTCGTCGCCGACGACGCTAAAGGGTGGTTGTCAAGTGACGGATCAGGTTCATTGTTCGTCGCCATCGTGTCATAACGTTCCTGATTGGCCTGCCCGATGGCGCGGTCATAGGCCGATGAACGCAATCGGCTCGGGTGTCAATGCCTGGGCTGCAAGCGCGTCATAAGATCAAGTGCGCGCGCATTGGTGGGGGCCTTGGCCGGTCAGCGTCGGCGGTGGCGATCACGCTCGTGGTCGCGGTAGGCATAGGCATCGAGTCGACCAGCGTCGCCTGATATTGGCCGCCAGATTCCTCTCGGCCGCATGTGTTCTCGCACGCCGCTGTGCAAATCCGCGACCAATCGACTGCGGCCAGCGGCCCTTCGTAAAATGGCTACGCGGCCCGTCTGTCGTCATACGGTGCGCAGCGGATGCCGCAAGACGGTCTCAGGTCGCATGTCGTCTTCGTCCCAAGCGGTCTACCCCGAGGAATTTTCGGAAAATCCTGTCTTTCATCAAGGGAAGGCTCATCGTAAGTCAGGTGAAGGGGGCGAGTTTCCTTTGGCCGATTCCACTCTCAGGATCAAGCTGCGTTGTACCAATCAGACTGGCTATCCCCGCATCGGCAGCTTGATCGCAGGGTGCGAGCAGATCGGCCAAGGGCTTCGTGGCAATAGTTGTTTCTATTTCGCCAAGCCCCCCATGCCCAGCGACTGACCGTGGAATGGCAATCTGCCTTGTGCCCCGAAACCGTTGCGTCGTTCCGCACGGAAGGCCACTGGAAAACAGATCGCTCGCCTTGCCACTTGACGATTTGGATAAGTCGGTCAACATCAGTCCCGATGGGGAAGATTTTTCATTCCGTAACTCAATGTTACATTTGGCTGTCTTTCTTCGCCGGCGCATACTGCACGAACATAAGCGCCGCCACCCATTCCGCTCATCTCACGCTCAGCCGCCCCAAAGCGGTTCAAAGGAGGATGGCAATGGCGGCATCCCACCGCATTGCCGCTCGCGCATGACATTATCCGACCCGACCTGTGGCGCCTACATCGGCTTTGCGACGTCGACGATCCCCTTTGCGGCTTGCGGTTGTTCGCGGGTTTGGGTGAATCTGCCAGAAAGAGGCGTTTTGCTTGCTGGGTCAATTGGCGTGGCATCCTGTTATCTAGGTTGGTGTCCTACCCAAGCGCCAGTGTCAGGCAGATTTTGCAACCATGAGGATCGTGTGCGCCTCCGCTTGAGTTAGTTGCTTGGTGTCGGTGTCGCTGTAAAATGAAACACGAGGGCCTGGGCCATCTCCGTTGGAGTCGGGCCTTTTTCCGTGTTGGGTAGTAGTAAATTCCCGTTGATTCGATAAACGCTGCCGATGAGTCCAGCCTGGTCTTTCCAACCGGCACATCAGAACCATGTCGTGTGCCGGGCGACACGTCTTTGAAACGGTCAGGCCACGAGATCGTGTTTTGCGTCTTCCAGTTGGCAGTGATCAATCCTTGATCTCGCGGGGGGGAACATCCGGAGACCACGGCGACATGGCCCATCGGGTTCCGGCGGGTGCCTTTGAACGCCAATGACCGCGCCGACAGCGGTTTTGTGCGCGCTCGTAAAGACCGTTGGCTTTTGGCCCACCAAGTGTTGCGTTGCCGCGATTTTGGAAACCGCTCGGCGTTGCGATTCGCGAAAGGGTACGCTCACCAAACGTCGCTGGCCTTGGATTGTCAAGAAGCGAACTTCGCGGATCGTCCTATGGCGTGTAGGTCGGGTTGATGGCCCGCTTGGTCTGATGGGTTGAACCTCAAAAACCTGGCCGCGGGCACAGGCTGGCCTGTCAAGCAAGCTTAAGGGCTGCGGACAGAATTTGAAAAAATATCTCGATTTTCGACGTCACTGTGCGTTTCAATCTGTCTCATTTATAACTGTCCTGGCTGCTGCGTTTCATCTCACTTTACTGTTCCCAGTTAACAGTCCGGCAGACATTCCGTCGATTCACTTTGTCTGAAATAAACATGAGTGCCGGGATTTTTTGGGCAAAATTCCGCCACTATTATTGCATAATTGTTTATTTTTATCGGGAACCTGCGGAGGCCACCAAATCTACATCAGGTCCAGCAGCGCTGCCATCCCCGTTATCGTTGTTTTCATGCTCTGCAAAAGAGATAGGGGCAAGATCGGCCGCGCATGTTCCGTTTTTGCATCACGTTATCCATCACCTCGGCGACCCCCCAACATGCGGCCAGCGAGGTCCTGTTGTATTGTATGATTAGGTGTCTGAATCTTTGTCAATCGCCGGGCCCGCCCCTTGCGCGGAATCTCTTCGCCTGCCGGTCTAACATTCGATCAACGTAAGCTCACTCTGCCAGCTCGAGTGGCTGAAAGGTCGCAGATCAGGTATCGTGCGCGGATTCTGATTCAGCACACAGTCCAGATCGGGATTGGCGATCACGCATCCCGCGCGATGGCGGCTATAGATTGATCGGTAGGCCATCTCGCGTAATGGCAGTGAGAGCCGCCGGTGTGTTTCGGACATCGATGATTCCGGTCCTTGTCGAGCAGGACTTGAAGCTGCATGTAGTCGCTCGGCGTCCTTTTCTTGGTGTGTATATGTCGTTGTGATGTACAGCCGATTGACCAATGGGTCGCGCATGGCGCCGGCATCAGCGCGGCGTCGTCGTGGTCCTTGCCCGCGCCAACGGGGCTCTACCAATTCCAATGCGAGCGGTCCATTGGGGGAGGGATCTGTCTGGTATATTCTCTAGAGTTAAAGCGTTGTCAACTGGTTGCATCGAGTGCGTAAACAGCCAATGAAAACAAGTGTCGCTTGCGATATTCGTTCGACGGTTTTGTTGGACAGGGTCCAGCTCACTGTTTGTGTGCACAAAGGCGTACGCGGTGATCACCCGCCGTGCCGTCCTGTTTGCCCCAAAGGCACCGCAACGGAATCGGCGGCCGAGAGCAGCCGCGCTGAAGGGCATGCAAGGAAAACAGGTTCGCGTCTTTGCTCCTATTCGGGGCAGCCTGTGCTGTCGGCCTGCACCAAAGGCAATTGGGTAGGGATCATGGTCGGGCAGTCTATGCCTCCCAGAACGTCATAACCTACTCCGTAACGAAAGCCGCGCCCTGCTTGGTCATCTCGGTGTCACGTCGTTTTCCGACGATGTGCCAGCGCGCGCCCTAGCGTTCGTCGCACTCGTGCACTCCGTCGCCCGCAAAGCCCAGCGTTCAGTCAGGATCGCATCAAGTCAGCGTGCCTGCACCGGGCGATGGATCTCTGCCGCCAGCCTGAAGGCTGGCCGCATCGTGAATGGTGCCTATCCTGCACCGCCATCTCAAGTCCGTGTGTCTATAGCCTGAATGCGCCGATGGGAAAGTCGGGGTGACTAACCATTTGGGTCATATGTTGATCAGCGTTTGGGTCTGCATCGTTCAAGCGCCTAATTAGGCGCGTGGTCTTGTGGGTGCGCCGTGGCCGATAGGCACCCTGCTCTTCGGTGAAATGAACGGTTCGGATGACACGATCGCGCAGCGTCGCGCGAGCCCTTGGTCAGCACTCGTTCGCGGATCCACGTGGTCGTGTCTGGATCAATCAGTCCGACCCGTGTTCAAGTGGCAGGGGCAGTGCCGGTTGCTCGATATGTCCACGCAAGACGCACCAAGATCGGCAGCCGGTGGATCTCGAAGTCAGGGCTTCTGCGTGCCGATTGACTTCGATATCTGCCCGTCGCTTCGAGTTCGAAACTGCATCCGCCGTGTTCAGCGAATATCCGTATGCGCCAGATCCACAAAGCACTGCGATTGTGACTTGGTGAGTCAGAACCGCTTGCGGCGTAAAAACGTCGTCGTAGGTCATACACGCCAGCTGTCCATCCGCGTGGTCCATTCTGCGCGTGGCGTTTTTGATCGTATGGGCGGGGGGAGAATCGGGTCATGCCTTGGGGCCCTCAGAGATCATGAAATTATGCGTTTTTGCCCCATGGGGACGGTTTTCAGCGGGCGCGCTAGGTTATGCAGGCTCGCTCTATCTGCGCGAACTTCGTTAGGTTTTCGGGGTTTACCTCTACCTTTGGGGGTGGCCGAGTTTATGATCAGATCGGATTTGCCGTGTAGCGGGTGTATTTTGGCACCGCCGATGGTCTGTTTGCCGTCAAGGCCAGTCTGTCGCGCAGACCGTCCGATTGCGCGCTTCC
>Ga0163217_1011595_pt1 | contig 13454 bp, 17 predicted proteins | sample SynspAceP_FD_185933 | JGI IMG/M metagenome (GOLD analysis project Ga0163217, IMG submission 185933) | Saline lake microbial communities from Ace Lake in Antarctica - Synechococcus sp. Ace-P (PacBio error correction) | ecosystem: Environmental > Aquatic > Non-marine Saline and Alkaline > Saline ...
CCAGCAGGGAGGAGAAATGCAGCCCCCTTAAAACGGGAATTGGGGGCCGCCCCCATTTTGGGGTCCCTTTTTGCCGAAAATCGCTAATGGGGTAACCCTTTGTGAAAAAATCCGGAACCAGGCCGCCCCGTCCCCCAGCCCCAACAATTCCCTGGCTTCTACGTGCCGCCCGGGGCTTCACGTTCAAAAAAAGCCCCCGACTTGAGGGGGAATGCGGTTTTTTCAAAGTATCCGTAGAAATTGAAAAAGCTTCAGCAAACACCGTAGGGTGGATTCCACAGGGGCGTCCCAAGTTTTGCGCAAAGGCGACCAATGCGGCCGAAGCCAGCGCCCCCACCAGGTCCCATGGCGTCGACGAATGCGTCGATCACTCCGAACAGGTGATCTTCGTCGATCCAGTCCTCGACGATCTGGAAAACAAGCGTAACCTGATTCACGGACGATGCCTTCCGAATATAGCCCTGACATTGCCACCTCCGATCGACGAAGATGATTCTACATCAAGAACCGTGTTTTTACACAGCCTCGGCGAAAGTGGTCGATTACCACACATACCCCCGAAGAGCTCGAACGGACTCAAAAGCTTTCCATCTGACTTGTTTCAGACCGTTTTGTTGAGTCCCTGAGCCTTTGGTTTCCTGGCGGCCGATCGGGCTGCTGCCCGATATTAAGTTGCCCGCGGCGATGAAGCGATGTTGTTGTCCGCCTGCTCAAAGCCCGTGGGCTATCCATTCCGTGGAACCGCCGATGGCGAACAGCAAAAAAGCGAGCCGCTCCGGGCAATCCCGAGAATGCCCGCCGCAGGGCTACCAAGCGGAAAAATCGATAAAGAGGGAATCACCGCCAGTGAAGATGCTTGACTGCTTTGGCAAACAGTCTGCGGGGTGGTCCCGTCCGCAGGATGGTTGTCAGCAACGCCTTGCGCGAATGTCGCCGTCGGCAATAAAGGCGGATGACCAAAGCCGGGGATGTTTTCCCTCCTGTGTTCACAGCCCGGCCTCCTAAACTTTGCCGGGATCTTGTGGATCAAGGCCGTCCCAACAGATGCCCGATGCCCGTGTCATGGCACCATGCTTGACGCCGCTCAAACGCTGCCAGCGCGCCAACAATGAAAAGCTTCAACGATGCGCCGGTGGAGCCAACGCATGCGCGCGGTGACACTGAAGGCCGTTAAGTTTTCATGTCGCGCACAGAACCAACGCCTGGCGGATCAATTCTGCGCTCCGGCCGATCACGCCCCATGCGGTCCCGCAAGCTGCTGAAGACCGGCGCGGCCTGCGGGGGCTTGCCTAGGCAGCGGCCGCCAGAATGCGCCACTCAAGGTCTCCACTGCCACGTCGCCAGCGAAGGCCGGATCGTCCGCCAGGCTGAGGCGCTCGTCGCGCGCCCCACCGGCGAACATGGCAAACAGGGTTTAAGGTGTTGCGGCGAAATCGCTACCTGAGAGGCGCAAGTCAACATAGGCCTTGAATGGTCATCGGGGCGCGGCGGGAAAGGCGAAACGTCCCGGACCTGCAGAGCAGCGGCTGCCGATGTCCTTCCATGCGATGCCCGTGGCGTGAAAGCTCCACCGATTTTGCCCCGAGTAATAGTCAATGGCCTGGTCGTTAAATCAGCTTAGCCCCGATCGAGCACCGGCAAATGCCCAGTCGAGCGGTTGCGCTTGGGCAATTTCTCTGGGCTTGGGGCCAACGTCGTCTCGTCCCTCTGCCAATTCTCGAAGCAGGCAGCAGCAAAGGGTAAACGGCTTTGGCGTTGGATCATCGCCGGTGCGGCCTTGATCAATCGCACGGCTTTGACATAGGCGGTAAAGGGTTTGACGGAAATGCCGCAGGCGGTGGGTCCTGCCTGTTTGCATCAGTAATCCGCTCAATGCTGGAAACCTCAATAGTTTTGAGTTTAATACAATCAATATTGACGATTAACTGATGTCGGCGGTGTTGTGAAGCTCGGACTTGAAAAGGAGCTTTGCCATTGGAACGCAACATGCAAACAGGTTGATGAAATGCGCGCACGCAATCGATGATTTACGGCTTTGGAGCGCCTTGGGCGAAGGCGGAAGTCAGGTTGGAGAGGTGGATAGTTGCGGGCGGGGCTCGCTGCCGTCCGATCTTGCGTGAGTTGATTTTGTCGGCGCTGCAATGCCAACTGCGGTCTCGCGCTTGCTGAATGGACGCGGCGCGGTCAGGATACTGCGCATCCTGAATATGTGGCGTGGACCTCTGGCGGCCTGGCGTCGCTGTGGTTCGGGTTTTCTGATTGTGCCGCAGGCTCGGACTTCCGCCTGCATGGAACCGCGTTCGCCCGGGGATTAACCTGTGCGCTGATGGCTGGATTCCGGCTCATACCCAATGCGCCCCACACATCGGAGGCAAGCGCTTGCATTGCTGGAACAGCGCCCGAGCGCGCTGCTTTGCCGCAGTGGTTGCGGACATGGTGCGGTTGAGGCGCTGGAAAGCAGCGGATCGTGGCCATGCGGCTGGTGCCGGCTATGATGCGAAGCCAGCTGGACTTGCGGCAGAGCATCCGCAAGGCCCTGCCTGGTTCTGGCAGAACCCGGTTTGATGCGATGGAAGAGGCGGCTACGCCGGCTGGCTTTGCCCCGGATTTCGATGCGTTGCGGCCGTTGAAAGGCATCAAGGTGCTTGTGGATCTGACACTGAGTGCTGCGGGACCGGTGGCGACAATAACGATTTCGTTGCCCGGATCGGGCGGTATGTGCTGCGGAAATCGATCCGCCGTCATGGGAGAAACCCGGCGTTGTGGCCGGAAGTGACGTTGGTCAACGTGCGCGCGCCTCGATCTCAAAAACCAAGCTGGTCTCGAGTGTTTCAAAGCCCTGCTGGCTGATGCCGATGTGTTGGTACATGCTACCCGGGCTCGGACGCGCTCGAGCCTTGGGGCCTGGGAAGCCGAATGTCCGCTGCGAAAATTCGTCCTTGCTGATCGATGTGTCGCACGATGCCTAATGGCTGGAAGTGGTCCGCTGGGCCGACTGTCCGCGGGGTTTGAACAGTCCTGGTTCAGGAATGAGCTGGCGGGTATTGCCCCGAGGCAGGCATGCAAGGCGCTTCGCGCCGACAGGCCGGGTGCCATTGCCGGTTTTCAGCGCTTGATCATGGCGCCTGGCTACCTGCTGGCGGCGGCTGCGGTGCGGGGACTGGACCTTGCGGCAGAACACACGCGACAGGGTCCTGATGCGGACATCACTGCGCGCGCGTTGCGGATTTTTGAGGCTCAATTCCAAGAGGCAGGGTCCGGACGGATTTGGAAGCTGGAGAGTGCGGATTTATGCGGACGACCTCGAAACCGACTGATTGGGGGCCGGCGCTGAGACTGCGAACCGCCGCTGAAAGCTCGGCGATACTCGGAAATGGCTGGGACCAGGCCCGGCCGGAAACTGGGGCACACTGGCGGCGTGGTGAGCGTAATATTGATTACCTGCAGGAGCGATGGGGGTTCTCTATCCTCTGTTGCCTGATATTCCGGGCAGTGGGAGGCTGAATCTGCACGAAGAGGGCGACTGCCGCTGTTGAGCGAGGCTTTAAAAAGCATCGTTGACTGGGGTGTCAAACGCACGGCTTCCGGGCTGCTAATTGCGCCAATGCCGGTTCAGGATTTCGAAATGCATCCCGTCTTCACAATTCTGCACGCAAGGGCGTGGGCGGAAGGCCTATGAGTTGATTGATCTCAGCTTGTCCCCGTTGGATTGCGCGCCATGGAACGTTCTGGATGCAGCGCGGAAGATGTCGTTCTCGATATAGGGTCCGGAACGGGCCAGATGACGCTTTCTTCAATCTCGCCGAGCGGGTCGGAGCCGAAAGGGCGGTGATCGCGTCCGGAACGTGGCCCTTGCTTCTGATGTTGCCAGACATAGGACCGTCGCCTGCTCAGCAGGTGAGTTTAGTTCAGGCCGAACGCCGCCTTTCGGATAACTGTCCGAGCGCAGTGTGGATGCCGTTTTTCCCGATTTGTGTGATGGTTTTTGAGGATGTTGTTGCAGCTTTTCCACTTTTTCAAACAGTCTTCTGAAGCCTTCAGGAACGCTGACATTTGTCTGCTGGCGCTCTCTTCAAAGGAACAGCTGGATCAGTTCCCCTATTGGCCGCAGGTAATGCAATCGACAATTGATGAGCGTCCCATGTCAGCCAATGGCTGACGCTGAATAACATACGTGGCCGGTGTCCTTGAGAGCCTGCTTCACCACATCACATTCAATCGCAATGATGAGACTCGTGTCCGAGCGCGATAATTGAATGCGATGGTTTCGGTGCTCCTGAAGTTGGGCCGCTGGGAAAGGAACATTAGGGAAAATCCCGCTCTGCGCGCGGCCGGCAAGAACCTCGGCTTCGTGAAGCACTTGGGCCGTTGTGGGCGAACCGCCGTCCAGGTGGAGCTCCGCGCTCGGTTGGATTGTGAGCGCTCGTGCTGAAAGGCATTCCAGGACAGCGAGACAGAATCAAACAAAAGCAGCCGAAGCACGGCGTTTGCATAGCAGCAAACATGCAGCATAGTGAAATCAACCAGATGAGCCGATTGTATTTCAATGGTTCAAAGACGCTTCTTTGGTTTCCAAAAACCCTGCCGACGAACAGGAGGGAGCCGATTGCGAAGTGCTTGTGTGAGTAAGGCAATATAAGATTTTGCGCGCAAAAGAGCACGGTGACGAAGTGACCACGAACCTGGCCACTGAGATAAGTCTAATCCGAATTATGGGAACAGCCCGCCGCGAGTGTGCGTCAATGTCTGGTTTCGATAACGGCTTTTGGCATATTGGCCTGCTGTTTGTGGTTCTTTGAGACCTATTTCCAAATTCGGCTTGCCGGAGCGGCTGAAAACAACGCCTTCTGCTTACAAAAGGTCGCTCAATGCCACGCTGGAGCCGTTTTCAGTAACTTCCCTTCGTGTTGCGCAAGACCCCGCTCATCAAGCTGACCTGACGCGGGTCTTTCAGCGTGAGCCTCAAATCTGTTCGTCTGGCACGATGGCCGAGGAATCGGGTCTGGAAGCGATCTATCTCAAGGTATACCGATGGATTGGTGCTGGGCCTCATCCAACTACGACAAGCCAAACACTCTTCGTTGGCCAGAAATTATAGTTTTCAGACCCCCTAGCTTCTTCAAAGCAGGTCAATCGCAGCGAGCGCGCAATTATTTTTCGGCATCGGAGCACAACCGCAAGGCAAGCTATTTTCGATCGCCAGAGCCCGGTGGTCGATTTCGGCGGGCAAGGTCCTAGGCGTCAATACCATCAAGCTGGACGCAAAGCGGAACTCATAAAACCTGGAAGAAAGCGACGACACGAAAGTGCTCGCCTCCAATGCGGATGGAAAATTGTTGTTCTGGCTTCAAACCGTGGCAGTGGCTTGTGTTGGCGCCTTTGAATGATCTGTCACCGGAAAGCGCTGAGCAAAAGATCAAGTGCGACAAAGCATTCGCCATGACGGTGAAGCAATTGGCCTATGGAGAAAACAAGCGCCGCAAAAATCGGTGCGGTTTGCGCAGCAGCTATATTATCTAAGTCAAGCCCGACTATCTTCACTGGAAAATCCACTATCTTGTTGAAGCGAAGGTCGCGCCTATAACGCGCACTGCTCACAACGATTGTCTTGCGATCGGCTCTCCCTTCTGGTGTTGTTGCGACTTATTTGCGGTCGAAGGCGAATTCAGACGCCCTGGCAATCTCGCAATTAGACCTGGGATCAGCTGCGTGACGCCAACAGGCAACTTGAAGCAAGCGCATGGCGAATTGGCGCGGTCAAGCCAAACTTTGGCTGCCCTGGGGCAGCTGGCTGCATCGTCCGTCCCATGAGCTGGGCAACCGTATATCGCGCCCTGCGCAACTATCTGACGGCGGAGAAAATCGCGAAACAATGAAAATAATCCCCATCCGAGTCCAGCAAAAGCCTCAATGGCGTTGTTCGACCGGATGGATAGCATCACCAGCAGTTCGGTTTTTCATAAACCGGGCATGAGAAATGGAGCGCGTGGGTGCTCAACGATGTTTGTCACTGGCGCCATGGCTTCTGAATGCAACACAGATTCAGCATGGCTGGAATTCGAACGTCACTGCGAGCTTTGAGGAGTTGTTTACGGTGATGGGAAACCGCTGGCGGCTGAACAGGTCTGATCAAATCTGTTGACCAACGCTCTGTATTCGTTGAATGAAGTTTGTCCGAGAAGAAACTGAAAATCTTGCTTTTCGCCATCAGATGATCTCGCCATTCTTTTCGGTGGAAGGATGACGGCGCCGGATTTGGTGGATAGAGGGCCTTTCACAAATTGCAGGATCCCGTTCATACCACCATCCGCGCTTTCGGGTGATGGAATGCGGACTTGGGGCTCTCGATTGCCACAGTCAATTGTTCAAGGAACCAATGGTGAACTGTGCGCCGAAAACCAACCGTGAAGGCGGGCAATTTTTTCTATGAATTGCCGGTGGTTTGCCAATTGAAACTTGAGGAATGCGTAACAAAGGGCTATGCGGGCATCACAACCGTCATAGACGACGACAAGGCAATTGCGGGAATCGCTTTGCTTCATCTGCTGGATAAAGCCGTTTCGAAGGTCGCGTGTCTTTCCAGGCGGAAAAATGTCCTTTCGCCAGCTTGCAAGGCTCAAGATACGGATGTTCTGCTGTGCGATGTGAGAATGCGGGCAATGAGTGGACGGAATTGCAGATGCAGCTCAATGGGCCAAAGCAATGTCCCTATGTGCTGATGTCAGCCCAATGGCGACATACCAATGCGGTTCGGCGATCCAGAATGGGCGCCCTACAGTTGTTCCTCGACAAACCCTTTGACTCCGCGAACGCTTGAGTCAAACTTCTCGAAAACGTCATCGCAGTTGCGCCGGCTGTCGCGTAACCTGCCGACAGCTGAAGGCGAACTGGCCGAAATGTCGGGCTGGACCGCGTCATGACGAAAACGCGCCGTCCATCAAGGCGTTGCCGGGCCGAGATTGTCGATCTGGAGTAGACCAATGTGAACGTCATGCTGCTTCGGCTGAGACCGAACGGGCAAGAACTGGGGCGAGGCTCTGCATGAATCTGGGCCCCAAGGGTCTGGCGGATCCTTTCCATCCCGCTCAATTTGGTGCCGCCGTACCTGGGTCGCCAAGAGTTCGAGGAGTGTTGTTTGGCATAGCTGACAATAGGCCCCGGATTGCTGGCGCCAATAGCAGAGGGGGGCACCTTGTTCCATTGATGACTGGGAGCAACTATCCCGCTCGAAATTAACAAGCCAAGCTGTTGCGGCGTGATCGAGACCAAGCAAGTACAGTCGCCGAGTCATTCGTCCCAAGATCGTCAATGCCCGACATCCGGATTCTTGTCGGCCGCTCGAGGAGCGGCTGGAGGAGATCGATCGGGATGGCTAATTCCGGGAAGAATTCTCTATTCAGATTAAACACGAATCAATGCTGACCAGCCCGCCATTGCGTGGGGAGACGGGACGACATAACGAGCAACTCTATATGCACTTATCTGATGTATTCGCCCTCAACCTATGAGACCGCAATCGCCGGTTTTGAAACATCATGGCGAAACGTCGCGACCCTCCTGGGCTTACGAATGGCCGGGCAATTGTCCAGGGAGCTACGCAACGTCTGTGATGGCGCCATGTTCTGGCGGCGCGGCGAGGGGCAGAAATCCGTTGACGCAAGCGCTTCACGAGCAGCCGTGAAAATTTTCGAAATGCCGAACGCTAAGGGAGGCTGCTGGCGGCTTTTTGAAGCGCGCAGCTGATCGGCAAACGCGCTGTGCGCACAATGGCCGCATGGATGACGTGTGCGGAGGCCGCTTGGAATCGGCCGGCGCACACTCCAACGAAAAAGACGTAAAACTTTGGCCTGGATAAGAAGCCTTCCTGAACAACTAGTCCTGCGGAAATCCGCAGGCAGTTTTTCGCTATTGCAATATTTTTCATGGCAAACAGAAAAGCTGTTTTTTCCTCTAACAAGTCCCAGGTATCGCGCCGTGGAAGGCGCATTCAAAGGAGAAGATAACTTATGAAAAAATCACCATGCTGCTGCATGCGCAGTTCCTGCGTCTCACAGTACTGCATACTTTGGCGCAGGATGCCAAAGGATTACGTTCTCAACACCTGCTTCGACGCGGGCCCCTAATCACCCTGTCGGCACAGCCATTTCCACGTTACAAAATCAAGCTTCTGCCGAAGGAAAAGTTCGCCTTAAACCGCATCCAATTCGCCGTCCGGCGCCAATGTGCAAGGCACTTGGTTCAGGCACTAGCTGATTTGGCAAATCCTTCCCAAGGACTGTATGGTTCCCTATGCGCTAACCGCACAGGTCCGATCACGGAGCCACAGAGACCTGCCGCTCGGTGACCATGATTTGGCAAAATGTCTGAGCAATTCCATTGTTTGCGCCGAAACGTCAAAACCGGTATCGGTCATCGATCTGATTGCACTGAAGGGCATGTCGCGGTCTGGCCCAGTCCAGAATCAGGCACTATCGCTCCAAACTCGGGTTCTGCTTGCAGCCTGCATCGATATTGATTAACGGGATTATGACCTTGTTCATGCCGCTACGGCCCGACAACAAGACGCCATGGCGAACGGTCAGTTGTCGCTGCCGGAATTCCAAATCCGCCCGCTCAACTCGGTCAATCACCAAGCGATGGCTTCCAATGAAGGTCAAGTTCACGTGCCTGATGTGACTGCTGACGACTCGCGAAAAGATGGTGGAACGCAATTTTGTGTGGGGCCATACACAACACCGCTGCCGCACCTATCCGGATCATGGCCAAGGACATCAAACAACGAGCGCTGCAGCCCCAAACTTCTTGGCATCAAGCAAGCGTTGATGAAAAAAACCAACGGTCTATCTTTTTGACAAAGAACCTATGTATAAAAATCTTGGTTTCCTGTCGGCGATCCACCGGCCACAAAGGCGATGGCGGTGGAACGCGCGATGGCGGGCCTCCCCGAAGCGCATCCCGTGCAAGCGCGCTACTACAAGGAAGCCGGTCTGGAATATTCCAGAGCACCTATGCCAAACGATACGGACAGACCAATTGAAGGCGGGGGGGCCACTCCGCGCTTTCCCGTATGCCCATAACAAACATGATGGCGTCCAGGATAATTCTCCTAGTCTGAACACAGGCGAACCCCAATATGATGAGCGTGCAATTCTGGTCTGTCGTCACTGCAAGGGCTCAGGCAATCTGCTCAAGGACGGCGTTTTTGCCTCCGCCATTTTTTTGCGATCTGCACAATCGCGACCAATATCTGGCCACGAGCCGGGAAAGTGGCGAACGCCATCCATTTCGCCCGGGTTTGCCTTTCTGGCTGCCATCAACAATCAGTCCCGTCGGTCCGAAATGCAGACAAAAGATGGGCGATGTGCTTGATTTCAGCTACGGGATTGCCATCGCAAGCTTGCCCTCTTTGGTGGCCTATGCAGAGAAACGGCGTCTACGAACGGAACACGGCTGTCCACCGTCAGGCCTGGCAATTTACCTGGGTGGAATCTGGGCTGCGGCGGCCTGCTATATTCTTGCGGCTCTTATCTATCAACGCCTTGTGTCGGGGTGGTCATCCCCCGATCCTGACTTGAATATCCTTAATCTACATTCTTTTTTTGGGCCAGTCATTTGCCCCTGATGTTTCGCGCAGCCAGCCTGCCCCTCAACACGTGCTTTTCAGAACGCTCTATCAATGAGAGGGCATTTTCGGATACCTGCCACCATCTCATGCGAACGCAACATCCAGCCTGTTCAATGAATTTTCGGGCGGCTTTCCTGGTTGCATCCGGCCCACGATTTTTGTGATGAACTGTCCAAAATCGTTGCAGGACGCACCCGTGGCGGTGCGGCATTGTGCTGCTTTCGTCGCCTGAACCGGAACAATCAGCGGCTTCGGCCATTGCCAATACAGCCTCGACAGGGGTGATCACCATCGCTCGCTGAATGAAGTCGAACGGCTTCGTCCGCAATTCGCCGCTCGGCGTTTTGAGGCCGCTGCACAACTCGCCGCCGTGATGCCGCCGATCATGGGCCGCCAGGCGCCTTCGGATGGGGCGACTACACGGTCAATTCCCTATTCCCCAACCACGTCCTCCGTATCGATCATTACTGAATTTTTTGTATTTTCTGTCGTCGCCTTCCATTGTGCGTACGAAGCCGGTGAAGCCCAGTCGGCGACGTGTTGATCTGTCGTTCAACAAAGCAAGCGCTCTCCGCGCTGTCTTCGTCTGCCGCTTGGCGTCATGACTAACCTTCTGAATGGGCGGCGTGACGCCGAGCTATTGCGCTTCATGGGCGATTGCAGCGCTGGTGGTTGTCGTTGCTTCACGTCCTGTTGGCCAGGTTGTTCGGGAACGATACATTCGAGCCGGTCCAGATGGGACCATCGTAAATTCAGCGAAAGCACTTATGCTCGCCACAAGTCATCAATCAGACCGCATCCTGCTGTTGCGATCGCAATCATGGAACAATGCCATTTCCACAGAGCGGAATCGGCAATGGTTTTTCCCTTGAATGATGCGCATGCCGGCGGTCGCTGTTACGCCATTTGCTGACGGTCTTGCATCGCTTGTGCTCGCATGGGGCTGCCGTTGACAGGCGCCTATACATCCTGGCACTTCTGACCGCCCCCCGCTGGCCGGCATTCTGGCCGTACGTATTGTTATCGATCAGCTGGTCCAGCATCGCCGACCCGCCAAGTCGGCACTGTTCATGCTGGTCGAAGCCCCATACGGCCAAGATTCACGGTCATGCTCGCGAGTAGCCACCGGCACTTATTGCCGCAATGCCATTCGATACGGGCGATCACCGTGGCGGCGTTGCTTGGTCGATCCGTCATCCCAGGCAAAATCATGCCGCTGACTGCCCATCTGATCATCTTCTGGCTCAGTCAGACAGCAATGTGACGCCGCCAGTCTGTCTGCTTGCGTTCACCGCCGCGGGCCATTTGCAGGCTCGAAGCCGATGGCAACAGCCTTTTGAAAGCTGGAAGATCGCCAAAGGGCTCTACATCGTACCGCTGATGTTTGCCTACACACCGCTGATCACGGGAAACGCTCCCCCTGAAATTCTGCAGATCGCTTTTTGCGCGTTGCATTTTTACGGCACAAATGCGGCTGATCCAGCGCTATGCGGAAGGACGCCTTTCAATGCGGTGGGGGGCCCCCCTGGTAACCGGCCCCCCCAATATGAAATTAAAATCCCCCCTGCGGCTGCGGTGCTTACTGGCCGCTCAACTGGACGCAAAAATATAATCGGCCGCGTGTTTGATCGTCTGGCGATCAATTGTTCAGCCCGCAAGCCACTTCGCGGCCAAGATCAAATCAACAGCTAGAAAGGCTCCTCCTTAGACCGATCCAAATCCGGAATGCGACGAAACATAGCAAGGATGCTATTCTTTTACGGAAGTGCCTGCTGGCCTTAAAACCTCTCGGACAGGCCATCGGCTTCAAACGAGCGACTCGCTTGGCGATGACAAGGGATGCTAACATTATGGCTAGGTTTCTTTTCGATGCTCAGCGCCTGAAGCGCTTGGGCGAAGCCACGCGCGAGCCGTTGCCGCTGGCGGTAAATCACGAATCATCTTTTCAAAACTGCGTTTTTGACGGACGGTGGTGCCGCGGTGATCATGCGGTGCTGCCGAGTGCGCGCGCGCGCGTGTCGCCGTTCCGGGACCGATGCTGCCCATTTTTCGATGCCGTGGGGCAAGGCAACCTTGCGCTGGGACGGCATACGGAATTCTCGACCTATTTCTGGAGCCCGGTGCCGGCCACATTTGGCGACGTCGGTGGACACGCACCTTGTTGGCCGACAGTTCGCCGCCAGCAATCTGATATCCGGGAATACTGCTGAGGTGCGCTGAATCGTCTGAAACCAGGAGCTTTTGAAAGCCTCGATCCGACTCAGCCTGTGCTGAAAAAGCGAAAATCAAAGTGGGCAGCGATGAATCGCCACGGAATTCGCAGACGCAACGGGCTGTACGCGTAATCTGGTGATGACAAAGGCAATGACCGATGCCGCCGGGCCGGTGCAAGCGCTCCTCATATAGAACTTACCGACACGGCACCCTTGGCCTGTTCCTGGCCCGAATCGCTATCGCCGAAATGCGCGGATCGGAGGACAGTCTGACCAAGAATCACCCAAGCCATGAAGAGCGGTTCGTCGCGAGAAAAGCCCGCGGCGCTTGCACGAAATCACTGTTCTGGCGCTGAACTGGAAGCCAGTGCGGCGCTGAGTCTTTACCAGTGGCGCGAGCCGCGCTTACTACAATATCGTCCGCGAAGCGCATTGCGTCGCTTGCGAAACCCAACAGACCGGTCGAACCATGGCGCATTTCGGAAAGCGTTGCGCCTGCCATCGCACCGCCGTCCCTATCGAGAACGCCAGGCCAATCGTCGCGCAACTTCCCGCGTGCCACAAGCTCTTTTTGCGCGCTGGAAGATTTAGAACTGAACGCAGAACAGTGCGCCTTAATTCGATGAAGCCGGCGGTAAACTGCAAATTGCGGATGCAGCAGAACAGTCGAGGGCTCTCAGTCGCCCTGCATTGTCTATTATATTTCGCTTTTGTTTGTATCTGGCGAAAAAGCGATGTGGACTGCCTTGCATCTGCCGGTGAAGGCAGATTGTTACCGACCTGTTTCGTGCCTGTCGCCATCGGATCACCTGGATTGTCCATCTCGATTCCGCAAGCAACAATGACATCGAAGAAACAAGACCGGCAAGTAACCTCAACTGCCCAGTCTGCGCGCAGGCCCGCCGCAAAACCGACCAGAGTGTCGCGAACATCGTCCATTGCGATGCGGCTCTCAATCTTTTCGAGAGACAGCTTCAATGCCCATTTCGGAGGTGATAGCGACAACATGGCGGAAACGAAAGACGAACGCCACGTGCATGGTGGTTTGCAGCTTCCGGAACAGTTGCTCGATCTCGGCGATGAATATCCCGGCGGTGGGGTCAAAAACAGCATTCCACGAGATCTTTGTCCAGCGGGCGTCGCCGACACCATCGCCACCAGCCGCAAATAGGCAGCCATTGCGGACCGCCGGCACTGGCCTGTCCGAAATAGGGGCGCAGGAAAGCCACCAGCAACGCTTCGAAGCTCAGCGGCTCGTGCTGGCTTTGCGCTGCAGCGCATCCAGGCGCAAGTGCGACAGTTCCGCTGCCCGCCGCTCGACCGACGCTTCAAACACGCTTCCTGCCACCCATGTAAAGCCTGATCGAGGCGAGCTGTGCACAAGCGGCGTTGCGATATCGCGCAACCCGAGCCCATCGTAGCCGCGTTCGCAACAACCGCTCGCGCATCAAAAAAGGAGTCAACGGTGGCCAACCGAGCGGTTGGACGCGCGCGCGGCGCGTCGGCAGGTGATGGGATGTCCGAATTTGGTCCAATCACTTGCCTATTAGACATCGCAAATTGTACGGCGAGAAGAAAAAATCGACGAACCCAAGGGAGGGAACAGTTGGACCCAG
>Ga0163217_1018256_pt1 | contig 13454 bp, 9 predicted proteins | sample SynspAceP_FD_185933 | JGI IMG/M metagenome (GOLD analysis project Ga0163217, IMG submission 185933) | Saline lake microbial communities from Ace Lake in Antarctica - Synechococcus sp. Ace-P (PacBio error correction) | ecosystem: Environmental > Aquatic > Non-marine Saline and Alkaline > Saline ...
ACAGCAATGAAAACAGTTTTCTGACCGGAAGGTCGTGGTATTTTTATTGTACATGCGTCAAGAAGGTCGTGGCATCGGTCAGTTTAATAAAATAAGAGCCTACGCCTTCAAGAACAAGGACACAACACCATTGAAGCTAATTTAGCACTTGGCTTTCCAGCAGATTTACGGGAGTACTATGAATGCAAGAAGAGTGAGAGATTTTCGGCGTGTCTTCCTGGCAAACTACGTCTAAATGACCAATATCTCACTGAAAGTGGAAAGCAATGAAATAAATAATGTTTAAATATCGTGGGAAAGAATTTCAACCCTCAAATGGAGCCTTAATATGGAAGAAGGCCTATCTAAAAACTAAGCAAGAAGAAATGAAGCATATTTAAACTTACCTAAGGCAAGAATCTGTTTATTATCAAAAGAGTAAGAAAATGGAGCGAACTCAAATGAACGTACTTGAAGGACAATTAATTGCAAGAGAACGATTGAAAAAGTTGTATTGTAATTGCCCCGCTTTAATGAAAATCATAATAATTGGATCAGAAATTATTAAGTGGACAGTGGAATGGCTTTGAAAAGACACGGAATGTTAGAAGAGGAAAATTACTATTGCGTGGGTACCAGGTGCTTATGAAATTCCGTTAGTTGCAATCAAAAAAATGGCGAATTTCAGGGGAATTATGATGCGATTATTAGCGTAGGTGCTTGTAATCAAAGTGGCTACAAACATTTAGCGATTATGTGTGTTCAGGGACAGTTCAAAAGTGTTGGCTACGGCATCAATGAATACAGGTTTTACCCAAAATATTTTGGTGTTTAACAACAGACAATAGAGCCAATGCAAATTGAACGCGCGGTACCAAATCTGGGAATAAAGGATATGAAGCAGCAGTTTCAGCCATTGAGTGGCTAACCTACTGGAAAGTCATGTAAGTAACTAGTTATGGATAAATCAAGATTAAAGAATAGTCGACTATTATTTTGATTACGATCGGCACTTTACATGATAGTACGCCTAAATAATATTACAATGCCTTAAAAAAGCTTATAATTATTTGAGTGGAAAATCAAAAGCTGTCCCAAAAGGACTCGGCAACGATGAGGAAATCACTAAGTGGTTAAGGCTAGTAAACCGTGAAGAAGATGTGGAAACGAATCATCCTAATCGCCCACACTGTGTCGCTAACGCATCCAGATGGGCGCGAGGCACGCGTGCGGCGAGATGTGCGACCAGAACATCAATAACAAGCGCGGCCAGCGTTACACAAATGTGAACCAGTGTAAATGACGTAAAGTTTCTTCAGAGAAAGTTACACGCCACATTTGGTTCATCTCACGACGCACTCCACAACGCGTTAACCTTCATATAGAGTAAGGGTCAAAGCGGCTAATGAAGTCTTCATCTTTTTAAGTAACTGTAGCGGACATATCGCCGTTATATCTCGTTTCAGACACTCCAGCAGGTTTATGAATCGCGAGAAGCCTCAGCGTGCGCGTCTGATTCTGGAATGTACTGGTACAGAATCAAGTTGGTTTTTCTTCCACCAAACCAACAGGTATTTCCCCCTTAGTTTAAAGAAGTCAGTACCAAAGAAGAATGTCTGAACTTGTATGGTAGATCGCAAATCCATGCGATTCTAGCACGCACTTGTGAGCTGCGGCACCTATCGGGAGTTCTGGATCTGTGGAGCCGGATGAGGTTGAAGAATTTGGATTCGGACACAGATACGTACGAGAGACAAAAAGAGATCAGGCATATATACACGAGAGAATATATAGACAATACGAGTATCCGCACGCAGGGTAGCACAAAGATTCTATAATGAAACGGACAATCTCCCAGGCGTGAGCTTCAAAGGTAAGTAGAGCGGCCACGTGAGGTTTTCATTTCAAACGCTGACTCTTATATCAGGCACACATTTGTAAGTCCATTTTTCTCTCGAGAACGTATACACAGTTATTCTCCCATCCACATCAATGGGTTATCGTTTAGTGAACGCCCGTTGGTGAACACCCCTGATGTACTGCTGCTAAGATGGATGGCACGCGTCAGCGAGTCTGCGACATCGGCGTGACAAATTTCGTGGAGAAGATGCGGCGGCTCGAGGATATATGACGATTGACCATACACAGGCTTGAGAGATAGACGTTTCAAACAGAGAAAGGCACGCCGCCGCCAGTGAGGACTGTAGCGTCGCTTTCGCAACTCTCGAGGCCTCTCGCGGAAATCGCTTCACATTTTACAGTGAAATACCCCATTTTCACATAGCGATCTCGAAGCTCGTCCGGTGGCTTAGGCTATTGTTTCGCCGAAGCGTACGCCGATCTGAGCGAGGCCCATATTGTCCTGTACATGGCGCCAGCCTTATAAGAATCTTCCAGCTTGCTTCATCGACTCCAGTTTCAAAAAAGTTAACAGCGTTAGAACTTCTTTAGGCTGGCCTGGATAAGAAAGAAACGAGCGAAAGATTAAAGGCATATGTTCCAACTGTCTAAAACCGGCACGGCCAGCAAATGTCCTTATTCAAAAGATCGTTCAATGGTGGCTTCTTTTTTAAACTACCAAAAGAAACTCTTGAATCATTTTTTAATTACCAAAGTCACAATCAGCTGTCTTTTTTTAAGTTCTTGATAAAGTGGCATATGAAATAAATAGTCATTGCTTCAGCCAAAACCTAAACTCTTTTCTTGTGGCAAGTTTCATAGCAGCATCTAATTGTTTTGGTGTTCATCACTATCCGGCTTTTTCGCAAAAGTACATGCTTGCCATGTGCTAAACTTTTTCATAAATAAGTCCTGCCATGATGACTGTGTGGCGTAGCGATAATAAACCACATTTATAGAGGATCATTTAATAAAGTCATCATCTGCTGCCATATGCTTTTTCGATTCATGGTCTTTTGCAAATTGTTCAGCTTTTTCAATGAACGAGAACAAACGGCATAAAATTTTGCATCTTTTGCAGTAAAGGCTACAGTAAAAACTTGTTTGTCAATTGAACCTAATCCCTAAAATAACCCCAGTTTTAATTGCTTCATTTTACTCCTCCCTAAAGTTTATAATATACCAGAACGCATTCTACTCTTAGAAAATCTTCTGTAAGCCTTCCCAGGCAACATTTGGATGGATAGCCATTCGTTTTAATAACTAGGCAATTATAATATTTGTGTCTTCTTAGCTTGTCCCAATCCATAACCGAGACATTGAGGGCTGAAAAGCACTGTTCTTTAATCTGAAAACACTTTGAAAAATTGAATTGTTAGATATATGTCCGATGAAGAATCTGTTTTATAACCCCTACAATCATTGGAATAAGAAGTGTTCAATGATTGAATGATTCTCCTGCTTGGTAAAAAAGACCGATGGTCTTTGATAGTATGATTTCTTTCATTAGTACTTTGTAAATTAAGTGTGGCACATAAACTTTTTTAGCTTAAGATTAAACCAGAGTCAGTGAAAGAGCAACCAACTATTATTTTAAAAACGAGATAATAGAATGGAAATTCAAGCCAAGCTCATGAAAAATGTAGCCATTGAAAGAACCCTTTCATGTTTAGTTTAAGGACTTTAAACTATAACAGATTGAGATTCTTTTTTGTAACACGAAAAGGGTATATACTTGGCGGAGATCACAGAACAATATACTATGGGCGTTGGTAGCAAGCGTGGTCAGATATTGAATAGCTAGATTACCATTATACAGGAGTGTATAATAGTGTTAACTTAATTCAGAGCAAAAGTGTCTAGATCGAAGACACGTAAGACAGACGTAACACGAATTTAAAATTAAAAGAGGTTATGGTCGATGCGCCACTTATACACTTCGTACACTGTACCGCACGTACAGAGAGAGGCGAAGTGAGGAGGGGCTAGTTATATAATGAAACCACGAAAGGCACAATTACAGCGAGATTCGAGCATTTGAGTTATTGCCAAAAAGGGATAAGTTTCACGCTCACAGAAGTTGCCGAGAGGTTGGTATTGAAAAACAGCATCAATTTATGCGACATTTTGAAAGCAAGGAAACGCTGAAGCAGGGTAAGTATCGATTGAAAAACGAGCTTAATGTGAAGGCCTATTTGAATATCACACAACCAGATCGGAGAGCGCTTGCAGAGAGGAAACAAGGTTTTTTGTGCGGCGCTTCGTGTCAGCACTACTAAACAACCTGAACCTCACGACTATTACTTGTGCCGAGGAGCGCTATGTACACAGGTTTAGTGCGCAAAGAGGGCGCGCCTGATCAACTGAGCCGCACCCCTCTCAGGGGCCGCCAGCGCAGAGGCGCCATTGAGAATTCCCAATATGAATAGATGGGCTATCCAGAGCGCGCCGGTAAGGCGCGCGCGTCGCGCCCAACATTTGTCCGGCGACAGACGCGAGACGGCCTCGCGAGCATTGAGGCGTCGTTGGGCAAGATGGCAGGCACGCTGCGGGTCGGTTTCCACGCTGAGCACGCTCGTCCAATGCGCGCCAACTCAAACACGGTTTTGTCGCTGACTGCCTGGGTAAAACTGACGCGTCACGTCCAGCGGTTCCCCACGAACGCGAGAAAGCAGGGTCAAACCGTGCTCTCAAAACTGGCGAAAGATCGAGAATCATGGCGACTGATAAGCCCATCCCGCAAGCCAGCCCCATCACATGCCCCGCAGCAATCCGTCCGCGTTTGGCGCGTCAGGCGGCGCAAAAGACGCATGCGGCTGGGCCTGATCCGAGGTAGCGGTTTGAAGGCGGCCCCCCAAGGCGCCCGTGCGCGAATAATCCGCAGGCGCGGCGGGCGCATGGCGGCGGCTGGTCCGTCAGTGCGAAGACCTGGCGCAACACAGCGCGCCGCCTGCCGAGGCTGCCCAGAACGCTAACGGCGAACCCGATCACAAACGAGGCCGGATCAAGCTGGAAACACGGGATGGGAACTTGAATATTATCCACGGTAATCACCGATCAAAACGCCGCACCAGCGGGGCAATGCCAACAGGCCCTGGCCCGAGGATCGCGCCGCCCACCGCGATCAACCAGCACCAGTTTTCAGGTAATGTCGCGCCGACCCCTCGAATGTTTGGAAATAGCCAAACGCCTTCATTACCCGATCTCCTTCCGCTCGGACTGCACCATGCGCCCATCACGATATACCAAAGGAACGCCGCGACAGCGAGAAACAGCGGGTGGCACCGAGGTCGATGCCGCCTCCAGCCCTGCATTTCCTGAGTGACAAACTGGTCTGACAGCTGGTCCGCCAGCCCGTAAGCGCCGAGACCCCCGTAAGATCGAGCACCCGTCAATAGCCTGCAAAAACTGCAGCTCGCTTTGGGCGCCGGCGCTCCAAAAGCCAAGCCCACCCAGGAGAGCAAGATTCCGTCTCCAAATGGAAGCTACTTGGTTGGCAAAATAAGAAGCCAAGTGTAATCGTTTCTCCCAACCATAAACTAATATGTAGTTGTTATAGTAATTCCTAAAACGCCAAAAAAAATTATTTTCTTTCAGATCCATCATTTTTCCTGGTATATTTCAAAAAAGTATTCCCTTAAAGCCTCTTTTTGTCCAATATATTTCTTTCAGCAGAAATTTTTCCTGCTTTCAAAATAGTGCATAAATTGATGCTTTTTTTAATACCAAACCTCTCAGCAAGCTTCTGTGGAGCGTGAAAACTTATCCCTTTTTTCTTGGCAAATAACTCAAATGCTGAATCTGTAATTTTCAATTTTTGTTTCCATTTTATAATAACCCTCCACTTCAGCTAGGCCCTACGTTTTAGGTAGGTGATATATTTATCCCATAAACCTCTTTTAATTTTCAAAGTTTGAAGTTATTTTAAATATCCTTTCGATTAGAACGTTTGCTAAAATAGTTTAACACTAATAATACACTCCTGTATCAGATGGTATCAGCTTTTATCACCTAGCTTGCTACAACCGTGTTTTTTTCACTTTTATTTCGATAAATCCCTTTACGTCTAACAAAAGAATCTCATCTGTTATAGAGTTAAAGTGCTAAACCTAAACCATGAAAAGAGGTTCTTTCACTGGCTACGATTTATGAGCTGGACTGAATTTCCATTCTATTATCTCGCTTTAAAATTTAATAGTGGTGCTGCTTTCAACTGACCTCATGGTTTAATCTTAGCTAAAAAGTTTATGTGCACACTTAATCTCTTTTGTAGCCAAAGTGTACTTGAAAGAAAAATCAATACTAATCAAAACCATCGTCGTTTTTTTACAAGACAGTGAGAATCCATTGCAATCACCCGAACGACCATCTTATTCAATCTGCCAGTAGGTTCTAAAAACCAGATTCTCATCGGACATATTATCTACAATTCATTTTTTCTAACAAAAGTGTTTCAGATACAGAACAGCTTAGCTTATTCCAGCCCTCAACTGTCTCGTTTATGGAGATGACTTAAAGCTAAGAAGACACAAATATATAATGCACAGTAACTTACGAAACCAACAGAACGAAGGCTATCAATTCAAATGAGTTGCCTGGGAAGGCTTGAAACAGGAGAATATTTCGTAAGAGTAAGAAGGAAGAGTGCGTTATGAGTAAAATAGAGACGATGATAAATGCTTGAGGAGGAGTAAAATGAAGAATATATAACTGGGGTATTTTTAGGATTATCGGGTCAATTGCACAAGTTTTACTGCAGCGCTTTACTGCCAAAGAGGATGCTATAAACATTATATGCGTTGGTTCTCGTTCATTGGGAAAAAGCGATGAGACAATTTGGCAAAAAGACCATGGATCGAAAAAGCATATGGCAGCTCATGAGACTTTATTAAATGATCCTTTCGAGTAGAGAATGTGGTTTGTACGTTCGCTACGACACACAGTCCATTCATGGGACACGAGACCCTTGATTATGGAAAAGTTTAGGCACATGGCAAGGCATGTACGTTCGCGAAAAAAGCCGATAGTGATCCGGAACACCAAGACATATAGATGCTTAGCTGCATGAACTTGCCAAGAAAAAGAGTTAGTTTTGGCTGAAGCAATGAGCTATTTACTCAATATGCCCTACCTTTATCAAGAACTTAAACAAAAGAACAGCTGATGGTGCAGTTGTAAATTAAAAATGATTCAAGTTTCTTTTGGGTAGTTTAAAAAGAACCGACCCATTGAACGATTCTTTATAAGACATTGGCTGGGCGGTGCGTTATTAGACATTGGACAACATATGCCTTATTCTTTGCGCCTCGTCTTCTTTTTAATCCAGCCAGCCCTAAGAAAGTTTAACGACTGTTAACTTTTTTGAAACTGGAGTCGATAAGAAGCTGGAATACAATCTTTAAAGAATATAAGAATGAAATGGCTAAATCGCCATTACCTTTTAGAGCAAAATGACTAAGCAGGCGTGGTGCTTTTTTGAAAAGGGTATTTGCACTGTAACTGATTATCCCAATGAGCTGATGAAGCGACGTTAGCACATCCTGATGGGTCTGTTGAACGCATTCAAAGGCTGGAGATAAATCCCAAGCTTTGACTTTACGAATTTGTCACATTCAATCGAAATCGTGCGGACTAAAAAATGAATACGAGTTCACTTGAACTTAACCATAAGATAGTGAGTGGAAAATAATGGATTATCTTCTCTAGAGATAAATGGGTAGCTCTATGAAGGTTTTTACTGATCTTTGAATAGAAAAAATTCCGGTCTACTTGATACAACAGTAGGCCGGATTGGCTTTCTATAGAATTGTGTCTTGTAGGCTCTCGGTATAGCACGATCCCTTATTTATTCCTTATATTATCTGACTTTTTGGCAGTGTGGGACCTTCTGTTCCGATATCCGAGTATTCGGCACACCTATAAATGGCTAGACAGGCATGGCGGACCAGCCCCATAAGTCAGATTATCACTAGTGTTGGATTCAGACGGTCCAATCCTAAATCTGATGCGATCACCAACAATGCAGACATTCCTTCTTGGTACTGACTTTTAACTAAGGGAAATATCCTGCGAGTGGGAATAAAACCAACTGTTTCTGTAGCAAATACAGTTCATACAAAGTAACGAGATCAATTGAAAAGTCATGCTGATGTGCTTTCCATGTATGTTTGGCTTACAATTACTTAAGAACAAGAGTAAGCTTATATCCCTTACCTTTTAGTAACTGTGACGCGTTTTATAGAGTGCTTCTGAGATAAAGTACGCTTCTTTTGAGAAGAACTTTTTTCTGAAGTGAGCGAATCTGTATCCTAATTTTTTTGAGCCTGCCAACTCTGGTTCATTGGCTTTGTTCTAAGAACAAACTCTGGCAATAAAGTTTTTCACCACGACTCTTCTTTCACTGTTATGTTGCCTAACCATTAGTGATTTCCCTCATCTTGCCAGTCTTTTGGACAGCTTTTTGATTTTCCATCAACAATGCTGTCCATAAGGCTTTTGTGAGACGAGAGATGGCCTTCTGTGGTAAATAATAATTTAGCGTACTAATCATGTAAAGTTGCGTCCGTATCAAAATAATAGTTCCGATCAGAGTGATTGGGCGATGGTAGTCTATTAGATCTGATTTCACCTGCCATAACTAGAGCAGTCCTTGTACATGACATTGTACGAGATAAGTTATCGATGCGTCAATGGCTGATATAAATAACCTGCGTACAGCTGGTCCAGTGATCTCCTTTTTAGTTGCCCAGATTTGGTACCGCGCGTTCATTGCTTGCTCAAATAGTTGTCTGTTGTTAAAACACCAAAATATTATTGGGTAAACCCCTGTATTCCATTGATGCCGTAGCCACACCTTTTGAAAACTCTATTCTGTAACCACACACATAATCGTGAATGTGATGTGCTCCTTTGATTACAGCACCTAGACGTACATAATCGACACTCATAATTCCCATGAATTCGCATTTTTTTGTGTCAACATAACGAATTTCATAGCACCTGGTACCCACGCATATAGTTCGATATTGCCCTCTTGCTAACATTCGTGTCTTTTCAAGCCATCCCACTGCTCCCACTTTAATTAATTTTTTGATTCCAAAAATTCCATTAAAGCGTGCAATATACAATACAACTTTTAATCTTTTGCAATTTAATTGGTCCTTTTACGAATACGTTCAATTTTAATTCTCATTTCTTCTGTTTTTGATTAACCGAGCAACAGCATTTCTTTGCTATAGAGGCTGTTATAAATATGCTTCATTTCTTCTTCGCTAAGGTTTTTGATAGCCCTTGTCTTCACATAAAGAGCTCCATTTGAAAGGTGAAATGTCTTTCCACATATTTAAAACCCATATTTATTATGCTTTCCACTTTCAGTGGATTATTGGTCCATTTATAGAAACGTACGTTTGAGAAAACACTCCAAATCATTGCAAACATTTTGTTTGCATTCCAAGTACTCCCCGTTAAATCTGCTGGAAAGCCAAGTGCTTAAATTAGCTTCATGGTGTGTGTCCTTGACTCTTGAAAGGCGTAGGCTCTTATTTTATTAACTAGACGCGATGCCACGACCTTCTTTGACGCATGTACAATAAAATACACGAACCTTCGTCAGAATTCTGTTCATTGCTGATCCAGTTTGTTTGACGCACAGTCGCTAATTTCTTAGAACCAAAGTACATCACCTGTGACCATTTGAGGTTAATGGATACGCAGATCAATACTGGTTTCTGCGTTGGGCAGTGCCAGCTAATTCTCCCATAGGTACGGCACGAAGATCCATGCGTGTTTCTACGGCAGTGATAGCAGTCATCATAGAAGCTATCTTAGATATTTGCGTCAAAAACAATCGCCATATATATTTGGGTGGTAAGAATGCTTTAGATTGTCCTTAAAGATAAACCTGTTTCTTTTTGTTTTACGGTATTCAATCAAATCAGGCAATTGTCCTATTTTCAACTATGCTCTTTGGCCAAATCCAATAAATCATTTCTCTGCATCTGTTCTCGTCCTCTTTTTATGATTTCGCAACATAATCCCACCGGTTTTAAAAGCCTGCTAAAAGCCATTCAAATCAACGGTAGCTTCTGTCTATGCCGCGCGCATTTCTGGCTAAAACCCCTCCATCACTGCTTCTAACGGGAAGCGATATGAACGCGGCGCCTTGTCTGAAAGTCTGCTGTTTTTGAACACACATCATCAGAAACTATATCGTCATGATGCCGGGTCTGACCTAATCCTTTCACCCCGTCAGCCGAAATCCCCAGTTGTTGTATCTACCATAATCCCCGAAACGGTCAAAAGCTGTTTTTGTGATATCTGTATTGCTTGAATCATTTTGTGGCAATAGTAACTTCTTGGTATTAGGCTTTAGTCATGCGGCATACAATTTAAAGCCTAATTGGCATTGGCTAGCCATAAATTTCCCACATTTACTGTAGTAGCTGATATTCAGCAGCGCAAAATAAATATGCTTCCCCTTCGTTCTTATCATCTTACTCTCTCATTATTCAAGTAAGATTGAGTTCCATTTGCTTTTCGCAGCTATCAAATCAGTCAATTATTCTTTCAATTGTATTAAACATGCCTCTACCCCCATTCTGGTCTATAAAGAACCATTCTCTTTAAAAATCCTTGCGTTGTACAATGATTCTCTTGAGTCCGCTCTTTCGCATCGAGCCTGTAGAGAGCTTCGTCGGACATACATTTTCCAATTCATATGAGCCATTCAAAAAAAAAAAAAAAGAATTTACAGTATAACTCCGGGTGCTTAGAAAAGTCCCGCTCTCGTCAGCCCGTGTGCGGAAATAAGTGAAGACTTGGAAAGAACTGGTCGTCACAGTCACGACTGTCAAACTAACGCCATCAAGTAGCTATCGAACCTTTTTCAATAATGTAACCTTAATAAATCAGGTTTTTATTCAACCGTAATCCAACGGCATTATCATCACGCTGAATTGCGCTTTATCTTTCCTATTCCATCAATGTGACATTGACAATATGCCCCCAAGACGTGTCTCCAGGCTAGTGCCCCGTTCCTAAATTAACGTAGCTTCCCCAGAAATCAATTCCCCACATATTCGTCTTTTCCCAAGAAACTCCGACATAAGCTGCTTCAAAAGAATCTTCTGTCTATTTCGCATCTGGTCAAACAAATTCCATATTAGTCGAGATACATCTCCAACTGAAGTGTTCCTTGGCAACACTTTTTGATCCTTCTTGATTTTAGAACTGCACGTCTTTACACCTTTTTTTGATTGAGATTTGCGATTTTCCTATTCTCTTCACTAATTCCAGTGAAAACATCTATTCCTCGGATCGATTGCTTTTCTTTATTATCGATAATATCCTCCTACAAAAAGATGCCTGCACCTACCATCAAACCGTTTAGTGCGCTTACTTTGAAACGCACTTTATTTCAACGACAAAACGCCTTCCCGTCAACAGAGCAAGTTTTAGCATTGTTGTTCTCCGATGATTTTTGGTGAAATATAGACTTGTACTTTGTCGACCAATGCCTTCTTTTAAAGCTGAAAAATCAAGTAGCTCCACCCTTCTAATAGAATCTAATCGAATACCACCTAGCGCCTAATTCTTCCTCATTAATTTCACGCAAATTAACTCTTCAAATTGCGTCTTTGGTCACAAATAACTTCAATACCCCATTTTCTTTAACGTTTTCAGTTTTTTCTCTACTAGCTCTTGCGTTGCGATATGTTTTTAGCTTTATCCTGTAATGTAAAACAAGTAGATACCATTGGAATTTCTTAGTTTGCTAATCCACAACAATTCTTAATAGATTTTTGCTATTTGGCGTTCTAGAAGTTAATTGTGGGTTAATTCTGATGAATGGTTTCAATGCCTAACCATAATTCCAGCATTCATGTCGTAAGCCATAGAACCTGTTCGTCGTACGCGTGTTCCGACATGCAGAAATGCCTCACTGAGAATTCACACTCCGTTACTGTCGCCGGTTTTTGCCGTCTAGTGGAAACCCCCCCCCCCCCCCCCGGCCCGCCCCCGCCACCCCCCGCCCCCCCCACCCCCCCGGCAAACTCTTCATCACCACAAAAGGTGTCATAAATAGTGACGAATGTATTTTATAAAAAACCATTCAATTGTTGGATTGGTCTACTTCTAACACACCGGTAAATTTAAAACTTCCAATCTGCCGTTTGTTACGTAGCCTTTCAATCCTTTTCCAGCAACTAATGGATTTTGGATCGGTTTACAATAACGACTCGTTGATGTTTTTTTACTAGTAATAAGCTACAGAACAATGGGAGGGTTTTTACCAAAATGTTGAACAGGGTTCTAATGTGACATAATAAAGTTGCCGCCTGGAAAACGCATTCCGCTTAGCTGATGCAATAGCCTTTACTTCCTGCGTAGTACGGTTGACCATATTCCTCGTGGATCCTGTCCAATAACTGCTTCAGCTTTTAACAATCCAGCACCCACTAAAGGATTTGGTGCCGTCCACCTTTGCGTTTATCCCCTGGCTAACTCTAATGCCATCCTCAATATAAAATTCATCCACTGTTCCTCACTCCAAGCAAATAAATCAAATAAAAAACCCAAGGAATTCTTTCCTCAGGGTTTTGGGTTCCGTTTTTCGAATAACAGAGATCAGGCAAATAAGACGCATACTATGTATTCCGGTTTGCCTTTTGAACTCTTAAACGCTGTCTTCTCTCATCCAGACTATAGACTTCGCTTCGGATCTAACCGAATCTGCCTTGGCTCGTGGCGCTTTACCACCGGTAGGATTACGCCGCTGCCCTGAAGACTATTCTATTTTTAAAACAGTAACAAAAAAGCCCTAGATTTTACATCCAGGGCTTTAACTTACATGTAAATAAGACTATTCTAAACATTGCTATTATAAACTCATGATTTTCTTATTCACCCCTAAATAAGATTAAAGTTCATCGTAGTTTTTTTGCAATCACTTTGTCTTCTCTCATCCAGACTATAACTGGTCGGCTTCGGAATCTAACCGAATGCCTGCCTTATCGGCTCGTGGCTTACCCACGGGTAGGGACTTGCACCCTGCCCTGAAGACTATTTTATTTTTATAACTGTTTTAAGATTATAGCCGAATATCACTGTAGATGTCAATCCTATTTTGTAAAACTTACCTTCTATTGCGATTACAGATAAATACGCCTGTCAACTTTATTGTTTTTTAGTATTAAGCAGCTCTATCCATATTGCTAAGACTAATTTTAAGGCCATCATGTGTATTGCCCATCTAAGCCAAACTACTCTTCTTCTTTACTTCTTTACAAACAGCAACCTACTTGACAATCCTTCGCATAGAACCCCTTTTACCGGAAGTGTTGTCTTGTACTGCAAAAACAAGGTCGCGAGCTGGCTTATGTCCACACTCCCGATTGTTCCGCCATAAGCTTGCATGGTAAATGGGCCCCTGGGGAAAAAAAAAAAAAAAAAAATGGGGGGGGTTTGTCCATTGTAGATAAACTATACAAGTTTCCTTTGACAGACCTGTTGTAAAGACGAACCCAGACAGTCTTCCTAATATACAGCGGAAAAGACTGTCTTTAATTGCTTGA
>Ga0163217_1103173_pt1 | contig 13453 bp, 8 predicted proteins | sample SynspAceP_FD_185933 | JGI IMG/M metagenome (GOLD analysis project Ga0163217, IMG submission 185933) | Saline lake microbial communities from Ace Lake in Antarctica - Synechococcus sp. Ace-P (PacBio error correction) | ecosystem: Environmental > Aquatic > Non-marine Saline and Alkaline > Saline ...
TAAAAAACGTTGGTCTCCAAGGTCAAACCCGCTAACTTTCCAAAAACCAATCTTCTTAAACGTTGATCGGGCAATAAAGCGGCCACAACCAAGGCGCTTTACACGTTTTTGAAACAGTCCGGCAAAATCCCCAATAAAGCCCCAAGGAAATAAAACCCCAAATAATAATTAATTTACCGCTCGGGCAATAAAGTTCTGCTGCTTCCCCGGTAAAATCAATCATGAGGGCCCCGGGCTGAAGTATTAATGCATGATGAAAACATGAACGTCCACGCATCTGCCTCAAAAAGGGCAATCACAGGCTCATAGCCACAATATATTATCGGCAATCCAAATTCTAGAACAGCGCAATTAAAATACCTCGCGTAAGCGGTGGATTCTTAAAGAGAAGTCCCTTAAGAGGGTGATTGGCGGTGACTAAGATAGTAACCCATCCGAGAGTGAGCTCAAGAGGCAACCTATCCCAGCTCTAATGCAACAGATTAGGCAAGGTACTTTGTACCAAATTTTGGAAAAAATTGTGCTTGATTGAAATCATCAACAACAATGAATTCTCTATGTAAAAACGGCACAAGTGCATTTCTTCTTCCTTTATAAAACCAACGTCATTAGAAAATAACAATCTGCCTTAAATAGACAAATTTATGACCACTTCCGCTCCAGCCAATCCAAGACAATATAATCTGGATATCAAAAAAGAAAGTTCCACAAGTTTGGGTGGTCGACCCGTTCGGCCCGACGTGGTTTTTGAACTATTGCAACGCCACACGAGAAAAAATAGCTGGCATTTAAATTACTCACCAACCACAAGATCATCACTGGTGCGTACAGAACTCAAGCACACGCGAAAATGCACGGTTTAGGCCCCAAACACTTAACGGAGCTGGTGATCATCCCGTCCAGTGATTGGAGATACTAATTCGTTTGTCACAGAAAATTCAGGGATTAGCGACACCAGCCAAATCCAGACCATTTAGCTATGTGTTTCAGAAGTCAGAATCCCCCCGACTGTTATGTGGCGCATTCCGTTATATGCAATTAGGCGGCTGCCGGGCGCATCATGAAGGAAACCCAAAACAAAGGCTGGAGCTATACAAAAATCTCACGACTATAGTACCTCTAATTATTGACACACGAAATACAACATTGGCCAACTATCGTTTTGGCCCTACGTTAGAGCCAAAAATAATGCGCTCATAGAAAGCAACAATCAAGCCAAGCCACAACGTTTCCGAAAACCAACCTACATGCCCACAACATGTGAGCTTAGAGAAAAAAAAACTAACCCTTTTTGAGAAGCCATAATAGGCACTTTAAAAATCAGCAGCTCAACAACTTAATGGAAAATCCAGCCAACATTCTATTGCTTCTTAGCAAGTAAGGCGCCAAAGATAGTTTTAGTTGACCTCTAAATCGCCCACCCCCTTTAAAATGTCCAAACTTACAATTGTGAAACCTTCATGACATACTAAAATTTTCTGGTTGCCTGTTAGCCACTAACCCTAAGTGCCCTGCCAACCGCCTCTAAAATCGAGAGGAAAACGCAGCTGCGATCTCTAGACACCAGCAGAAGAGGCTGATATAGTTAGAACGATACCGAAAAAGCTCGTTTCATCGACACCGTTCCTCCCGTCAACGCAACAGCAGAAAGCCGACGAAGGAACCTATGACCCGTCATTGCGACAAGTAAAGGCCAAGAATACCACACGATCTTTGGGAATAGAATCGAACTGGATACAGATGAATATTACTAGATCGCCCTATATCATCTCAATACTTGGTTAGTCTCACCCATCTTATCTAGATAGAGTATCAAAACGGGTGAACGCAAAAAAAAAATTTTGTTAAATTTTAATTATCGTCCGATGAATTGAAAAGCGGGCATACCAACAGAGATTGCCGCTTCCGATTGTAGAGAGCGGCTTTGACCTTTGGATACAGCATGTCGCGCCTCTGGACCTGGCAGTTTATTCCCATCAACGGCCAAATGTAATTGGCTTGATCAAACGTGTGGTATGAACGGCCGAAGAGACATAATAGGCCTCACCCAAGCCCCAATAGCTTACCTTACTCGCTTGCACAAAATGTTGAAGGAAGCACCTGCTGCAATGCACTTGCTCGTACAACTCTGGCGAAGGTACCGTAGCGCAGAGCCATTAGAAAGAACCCAAAAAGCAGGAAAGCCAACGACTTTGGTCCTAGACCTTCCTAGGAAACTCGGTGCTACGTTCCAAAAGCTATCCTCTAGCAAAAATCATTAAAAATCCAGAAAAATACAATTATCTACGTATTTTATCCAACAAGCCTTATTCGATGTCTCAACATTGGCGACAACCGATCTAGCGCAAGCGGCTGAAATGGCAGGAGTCATATCGATGAATGTATCTATTAAACCCCAGGTTTCACCCCAATGGCCACTTCGCCAGATGGTCCTCACACTTCTTATGCCTAATCAGCAAGCTAAGCAATTAGAACCAAACGGCGAAATACCCAATAAAAGACGGTCGCATTGGTTCGGCTAACGTAGAGGCCTGGTGATAATTATATTTTGCGAAACAGCACAACACTACCGGAAACGTTCTAACAGACGTCACAAAATATCTCAACATGACCGCGTCGGCCAAGGAATTGATGACCTGTGCTGTATAAAATAGAAAAGCTACACAAATTAAAAGCTCTCATCAGCGCCCTATTGGCCAAACAGTCACGCCGCGCCCAATCGAAATCGAATAAAAAATAACTATCACGTCAATCTGGTGATAGCTTTATCTGATTTCAAACATACGCACAGACAGCAAAACATCGCTGCGAACAACATGGGGCTTGGCGCCCTCTCATCCTGGGAAGAAACTTGTGTTGGCTTCGAACCTAAACAGTCAGAACAAAAGCACACGCAGGTAATGAAAAAAGTATTCATACGATTCGCTCTGGTGACGTCTTTTTAGCCTTAGTTGCCACAAATTCAAGTCTACAATGATATTCGAGACTGGAAATCCTAACGTGGCAGCAAAAAATACGTTCAACCTGGAATAACGGTAACGTATTGGTTAATGTCGTGGTGGCTAACCATCGTTAATCAAATAAAAAACATACCGGCATAAAAAAAGGGCTTTGATTAAATCGCCTTTTTAGCGCAATCAAACTACATTATCATAAACGGACAAAGAATAAGCCGTCTTCTCTTCCACTTAACGTGAAGACTGATCGCTCAACAATAAACATATCACCTTGAGAAAAGGATCCCAGGTATCTGAAGCCCGGTACTTAACCGGCAAACGCCAGATACGACTGGCATGTATTCTCTTTGGCTCGGCCAAATTCAACTCTCCCAATTGCCATCACAAACGGGGATGTGCCTTCTTATTGTCCCAAGAGCAATGATTTTACTGAATCAGTAAAAATAGCTATTACTGTTAATACTGCGCTCATATTCAAACTCTCATACATTTTAAATTTCTGTCACCGATCAAATAAAAATCACCTTAGGTATTTTTATTGCCCACCATTTTCTTCATATCCAATCCTAAATGCCGACATCGCAGAATGGACCTGAGCGACGCTTCTCATAAACCAAGTAAAAAAGATCGAGTTAGTAATCAAAGCCTGATTAACAAGACTTTCAAAGCGCCCGATTCAATCTCTGGCAAATTAATTCAGGCATCGGTTAAGAAAATAACCCCAAACCTTCGCCGCTGCGCCTGCCGTTAGAGAACCAAGAAAACATCAAACCACGAACGAAGAAGCTTCGATCTAGTCGTCTGCCTGCAACCAATCAGCCACCGTCTTTTTCGCTTCGTCACATGCAAAAGAGGGTAAAAACGCATATGTCTTCTGGGGTGTAATAGGTGAAATCGCTTAAATTATTATGGATACACACAAGGCGCCAATCGGGCCTGGTCGCAAATAATACGTCTCGACACTCCCAATCACCACACCAAAAAAACCGCCATATTTATGTCATTGCAGAAAAGTCAATCAAAACCATGGATAAACTAATTCTCTGAATATCGGATAACGACTTGAAAACGCTGCATTCTTGGCATTAGCCAACGCTAAGAAAAGCGGGGGCGACGCTAATCGAATGAGCAGTTTTGCTACTTTAATTCCAGACGTCTCATTTCCAACTGCTCAAAAATCTTTGATTGGCTAAGTAATGTTCCCCAGCCGTAAATTACTGTGCGCTTAGTCCCCGTCGAAATAATTCAAAGGCCTAGAAAACTCTCTAAGCCTTAATGATGAACTAATGCCGAAGGTGTAAACAACAATTCCTTGCTGCTTATTGGAAGCTGCATGACGGCGAGCGGATTCAAAAACACTTAATGAATTTAATGGGCGTAAACGATTAATAAGCCATCTCCCAATAGATAAGAAAAGGAAACCAATAGCGTGAATGCGGCTCATCTTCAATCAAGAAACACAAACGCTCTAAAACAGTGACTAAACGACTAGTCTTCATCACCCATAGTCATTTTTCGTCAAAACGTTTTGGAGGCAACTTAAACACGCCTCAAAACCATCTTTTTGCTACCTCATGAAAAACGTGCTTCCCTTGGTTGTCTTTTAGACGATTCCTTAAGGTTGCTCTGCTTGCTCTTCACATTGTTTTGTGTTAGCCAACCGCTGATTTCGGTGGCGCCTAAACCTTAAAATTTGGGCTCTAACCCTCAAAACACTCGTTGAAAACGTTTTCTGTAAGAGGCTTCTACCGCCTTAAAGTTAACCCACATCCTTTGGCAAACCAAAAATAAGCATATCACCTTAAAACCTGCACGCCTGTTCTCCTGTTCTGTGGACAAACCTTCTGCTGCTTTGGCAATCCAAGTTAAAAACAATGGAACACGCCGCAATATGTCTAGGCCCTCGAGAAGCGACATCCGTACTTCACAGCACATCAAACTGCCCTCTTGCAAAACTTCCATTGTTAGTTTACGCCGCAACTTGAGACAAGTTCCCATCAGAGCTTGGGTACTTTAAACCCCAACACAGCCACAATCTCAGACAAACGAACTGGTATCGCTTTCGTCGCTGTAAAGACGATCGCCTGTTAATGTTTGCCCCTAACTAGAAATGCTTTAGTAACGCGTCTTTATGATCTAGAATGATCACAAAGCAACACAATGTGTGATGTCTGTGTGCTCATCAAACCCTTGACCAATAGCAACACGTGAAGGGCTCGCGTAATAAACTCGCTCGCAAATACCGCTACTTCTGTAATATCTCACGTCTGAAAAAATAAAAGTTTGACGCTGGCGATGACTGGCCGCCACGTTAATCGCTCGCAATTGCCTCCGCAAACCTAAGTCCAACATGCGATCCCTTCACTCTAAAAAGTGAACCTAGTCCATCAAGAAAAAGATGGCGCTGTTTAAAATGGTCAACCAAACGGCCCCGGTGTCGCGACCAATAAAATGGGATCCTTTCTGCAAGAGCTTATGTGGTCGTTAAATTCGCCGCCTTGGAATAAGGATCGAAGTAAAAACGAACTGGACGCCAACAAAAGGCGCAACCTGACCATACACTTGCTTTGCAAGTCTCACGAAGTAGGTATCCCCCCCCCCCCCCCAAAACACCACACGTGGATCACGTTAAGACAAGGCTTTTCTTATAAACAGATGTAAACGCAGGCCAAGAGGTAAGCGAGTGTTTACCTGAACCTGTTTGATGACGCTAATAAGTCCTCTCCAGCCAAGCTCTGAATCGCTCGAGCTTAATCTATGTCCCGCTTCATCAACCCCAAATGCCAAGCTTTTAAAATGCGATATCAAAACCAAATCTTCGAATAACAAAAAAAAATACCCCTTAACACGAAAAACACACCAAACAGATTGTCACGCTTAAATTCGCGCATTATAACCTAGACACACAAAATTCGTTATTCATCTTGCAATAAAAATAGGTTTACCCGCAACTTATTATGCCCATTCCAACCCCTCAACGTAACAACAGGTCAAGGCGTCCACCACACCAAAAAGAACTTTCGCCCTACAGTCCCTTCATACCATATGCGCATAGAAACATAAGCGCTCTTCACCTAAAAGTCGCACCAGATCGCTATCAACACCAAGCAACAAAACACCTCTGTTTGTGTTTAAACTCAATCGTGACGACCCAGCCGTTTCTAACCACTCCCAAGCAGTCACAAGAAAAGGCGCTACTCACTGAATCCGAACCTCTCAAACAAGGCGTCCCAAAAATACTCGCCACGTCAAACCATAAATATACGGCTGAACATGTCACCATCGCAGGACCGCTAATCTTGCCACCTTCATGAAACCATTCCCCGTCGCTTTGAATGACAAGATCCAGTCACCACAAAAAGCGAGGACCAAGTATGAACGGGCGTAGGCTAATAAGCCGGTTGCTTGTAAGCCCTTAATCAATATTGACATAAAACCCTCTCTTTTTGGTCTGAAAGCCCATGCCAACCTCACTCATCTACATATTATCAACTCCAACAAAGCCATGAATTGATTTTTCACTTTAGAATACAAAATCGAACGAACTTACTGAGTAACAGAATAAACATTACTGCCTCGTCTACTTAGAGTGTGACATTATGAAATCGCATTTGCAACAAAGTTTCAAGATCCATCGAGGTGTTTACTTCATTGGCACAACGCCACCAAAAATCCCTCTCCTCGACAAGAACAACTTGTAACAAAATAAGTCAAAACTGCTTGAGTCGTTTAATGGGATCGATTGAGATGGCTTAATAAGGTTATTGAACATTCAAGATGAAACAAGCCGAATCGATAAAACCTCGCCCTTTCCATTTATGGAACTCAGTATAACAGGTTTACTTGATTGTTGGTGAAGCGTTTTTGACCACGCCTTGGGTCATGAGTTTTCATAAATGAAAAGGGCGAGGTTTACGATTCGGCTTGTTTCGATCTTGAAGTCATAAACATTAAGCCATCCTACATCGACCCATCTAAAACGCTCAAGCATTTTTGACTTATTTGTACAAGTTGTCTCGTCGCAGAGAGATTTTGGTGGCGTTGTGCCAATGAAGTAAACAAACCTCGACTGATCTTGAACTTTGTGCCAAATGCGATTTCAATAATGTCACACTCTAAGTAGACGAGGCCAGATAATGTTATTCTGTACCAGTAAGGTCGTTCGATGTTGTACTAACAGTGAAATCAATTCAAGGCTGTCGGAATTGAATAATATTGTAGATGAAGTGAGGTTGGCTATGGGCTTCAGACCAAAAGAGCGGGTTTTAGTCAAAAATATGATTAAAGGGCTACCAAGCACCGCGGCTCTACCTACCGCCCTCCCATACGGGCCACGCCTGTTGTGGACATGGATCTTTGTCACAAAGCAACGGGGAAGGTTCCATGAAGTGGCCAAAGATTAAGCGGTCCCGCGATGGTGACTATGTCAGCCCGTATATAATGAGGTTTGACGCTGCGAGATTTTGGGACGCCTGTTGAGAAGGTCGGATTCAAGTTGAAGATGCGCCTTTCTGTGACTGCTTGGCAGTGGGGTAGAAAAACCGAGCTGGGCCTACGTATGAGTTTAAAAACACACAAACAGAGGAGTTTTGTTTGCTTGGTTTGATAGCGATTATGGATGCTGACAATTTTAGGTGAAGAGCGTCCTTATTTTCTATGGCCTATGGATAAGGCACTAGTAGGGCAAACGTCTTTATGGTGGGTGGACATGCCTTGAAACCTTTGATAGTCGGAGGGTTGGAATGGGCAATAATAAGTCGGGTAAAACTATTTTTATGCAAGATAATACGAATTAGTGGGTCTAGGTTATAAATGCGCGAATTAAAAGCGTGACAATCGTTTGCGTGGTTTAATTCGTGTAAAGGGGTATTTTTTTTTATTCGAAGAATTGTTTTGATAATGGCATTTTAAAAGCCCATTGGCCATTGGGTTGAAAGAAGCGACAGAGAATTCCAGCTCGAGCTATTCCGAGCATGGCTGGAAAGACTTATTAGCGTCATCAAAAAACAGGTTCAGGTAAACACCGCTTACCTCTGCTCGTACATCGTGTTTATAAGAAAAAAAGCCTTGCTCAACGTGATCCACGTGGGTGGGTTTTGTACACTACTCGGAGCTTGCAAAGCCCAAGGATGGTCAGTGCGCCTTTGTTGGCGTCCAGTCTTTACTTCGATCCCTATCCAAGGCGGCGAAAATTTTAACGACCAACATAAGCTCTTGCAGAAAATCCACATTTAATTGGTCGCGACACCGGCCGTGGTGACCATTAAAACACGCGCCATCTTTTCTTGAATGGACTAGAGTTACTTATTTTAGATGAAAGCGGATCGCATTTGGACCAGGTTTTGGCGGAGGCAATGCGAGCGATTAACGTGCGGCCAGTCATCGCAGCGCAAACTTAAATCTTTTCAGCAACGCGGATAATACAGAAGTAAGCGGTATGCGAGCGGTTATACCGAGCCCTCACGTGTTGCTATTGGTCAAGGGTTGAAGATGACACCAGACATCACACAACATTTTGCTTTGTGATCCATCTAGATCAAAAGGAGCGTACTAAAGCATATTCTAAAGTAGGGCAAACCATTAAACAGGCGATCGTCTTACAGCGACGAAACGATACAGTTCGTTGCTGAGATTGTGGCGGTTGGGTTTAAGTACCCAAGCTCTGAAATGGGAAACTTGTCTCAAAGTGCGCAGTAATAAAACATGGACAGTTTTGCCAGAGGGCAGTTTGATGTGTTGTGAGTACGGATGTCGCTTCTCCGGGCCAGACAGGCGAGGGTGTCCCATGTTTAACTTTTGACTGCCAGGCCAAAGCAGAAAAGTTTGTCCACACGAACAGCAGAACAAGGCCGTGCAAGGTTTTAAAGGTAGCTATTCTTGGTGGGCCAAAGATTGGTTAACTTTAAGGCGGAGAAGCCTTCGTACAGAAAACGTTTTCCACAGAAGTGGTTAAGGTTAGAGCCCAAATTAAAAGTTAGCGCCACCGAAATCAAGCGGTTAGGCTACAAAAAAACCAAAGTGAAAGAGCAAAGCAGAGCACGCTAAGAAATCGTCTAAAAGACACAAAAGGAAAAGCACGTTTCATGATGGTCACAAAAAGAAATGTTTGAGGCCGTTTAAGTTGCCTCCAAAACGTGTTGACGAAAAAAAATGAATATGGATGAAGCTAGTCGTTAGTCCACTTGTTAGACGTTGTTGTTTATTGATTTGACAGATGAGCCGCATTCGACGCTATTGGTTAATCTTTCTTTATCTATTGGAGAGAGCTTAATTAATCTTTACCCCCATAAATTCATTAAGGTTTGAATCCGCTGCCGTCATGGCAGCTTCAAAAGCAGCCAAGGAACTGTCTACACCTTCGCAATTAGTCATCAAATTAAGGCTAGAGAGTTCCTAGCCTTGAAATTCACGGACTAAGCGCAAGTAATATTAACGGAAGCTGGGGAATCTTACTTAAAGCAATCAAAAAGTATTTTGAGCAGTTGAAAAAATGGCGACGTCTGAATTAAAAAAGTCACAAAAAAACTGGCTCACTTCGAAGCCGTCGCCCCCCTTTCTTACGCGTTGGCTAAATGCCAAGAAATGCAGCGTTTCAAGATCGTTATCCCGATCAGATTGAATAGTTCACCACTGGTTGATTGACTTCTGCAATGACAAGATGGCGGTTTTATTTGGTGTGGTGATGGGAAGATGTCAACGTATATTGCGACCACCCGTGGCGCCTGTGTGTAATCCTAAATTAATTAAAGCCGAATCAACCATTAACACCCAGAAGATATGCGTTTTTACCCCTCTTTTGCATGGACGAAAGCGAAAAGACGAGTGCAAATGATTGGTGCATGCAGCACGACCTAGATCCGAAGCCCTTCGTCGGGTTGATGTTTCTATGTTCTCAACCGCAGGCGCAGCGCGCAAGTTGGGATTTCGTAACCGAATCCCTGCAATTAATTATGCCAGAGATGAAAATCGGCGCTTTGAAATCTTGTTTAATCAGCATGATTACTACAACGATCTTTTACTTGGTTATAGAAGCGGCGCTCAGTCCACATCTGCGAGTCGGCATTTAAAGAATGGATTATGAAAGAATGGTGGGCAATAAAAAGTACCTAAGGTTTATTGATCGGTGACAGAAAAATTAAAAATGTGAATGAGAGTTTGAATTGACGCATATTCAACAGTAAAATAGCTATTTTAAATGACAAGTAAATCCATTGCTTGGACAATAAAGAAGGCACATCCACCGTGGCTGATGGCAATTGGAGAGTATGAATTGGGCACGAGCAAAGAGAATACAATACAGTCTAATCTGCGCTTGACGGTTTAACGTTAAACCGGCTCAGATACCTGATACCCTTCCAAGGGATATGTGTATTGTTGAAGCGAATCAATCTTCAAACGTAAAGTGGAAGAGACGACGGCTTATCTTTTGTCGTTATGAATAATGTATTTATGACGCTAAAAAGGCTGATTTAATCAGCCTTTTTTTATGCCGGTGTTTTTTATTGATAACCGAGGTTTAAGCCACCCAACGACATAACCAATAACGTACTATCTCCAGGTTGAACTATTTTTGCGCCCACGTTAGAGTCCAGTCTCGAATATCATTGATAGACACTTTGGAATTGTTGGCAACTAAGGCTAAAGAGTCACCAGAGCGAATCGTATAGAACTACTTTTCATTACACTGCGTGTGCTTTGTTCTGACGTTAGGTTCGAAGCCAAACAACAAGTTCCTTCCCAGGCCATGAGAAGGGTCGCCAAGCCCAGTTTGCCAGCAGCGAAAGTTTGCTGCTGTGTCCGTATGTTGAAATCAGCCCAAGCATCACCCGAATTGGACAGTATAGTTATTTTAATCGATTCGATTGGGCGCGCTGACTTTGGCCAATAGGCGCTGATGAGAGGCTAATTTAGCTTCTAATTTTATTACAGCCAACAGATCACATTCTTGGCGACCGATCAGTTGAAAGATATTGTTGACGTTCTGAGAAGTACGTATGGTCCTGTTTCGCCACCCAATAATAATATCAACACCTCTACCGTATAGCCGAACCCATACACGTTCTTATGGGTATTTCGCCAAGTTTGGTTCTAAATGCTGCTTTGCTGATAGCAGAAAGAAGCTGGAAGAACGCATCTGAGAAGTGGCCCATTGCTGAAACCTGTTTAATAGATCCACTTCATCGATCTGACTCCTGCCCCATTCAGCGCTGCCGCTAGATCGAGTTGGTCCGCCACTGTTGACGACATCGAAATAAGGGCAGTTGGATCAAAAACGTACGAATAATGTATTCTTTCTGGATTGTATGATTTTTGCTAGAGCGAAAAGCTTGAAACGTAAGCCGAGTTTCCCAGAAGGTCAGCAGACCAAAAGTCCAGTTGGCTTCCTGCTTTTTGGTTCTTTCTAAGCTCTGCCGTACGGTACCTTCGCCAGAGTTTGTACGAACAAGGCATCAGCCAGCTCCCATCAAAACATTTTTGTGCAAGCAAGTAAGGTAAAGCCTATGGCGGCTTGGTTGAGCCTATATGTTCTTCGGCCGTCATAGCCACCACGGTTGAAATCCAAAGCCATAACATTTGGCCGTTGATGGAAAAAACGGCCAAGGCCAGAGGCGCGACCATGGCTGTATCCAAAAGGATCAAAGCCCTCTCTACAATCGAAAGCAGAGCAACTCTGTTGGTATGCCCGCCTTTCTAATTCACGAACGATATAATACAATAGCGTCACCACGGTTGATACTCTATCTAGATAAGATGGGTGAGAAGCAAAACCAAACGTATGAATGATAATCTAGGCGATCTAAGTCCCAATATTCATCTGATATCCAGCTCGGATTCTATCCCAAAAGATCCGTCTGGTATTCTGGCTTACTTGTCGCAATGACGGCTCAATAGGTCCTCGTCGGCGTTGTCTGCTTTGCGTTGACGGAGAACGGTGTCCGAGAAACCGAGCTGTTGTATCAGCTTCCTACTATACAGCCTCTCTGCTGGGTTCTGAAGATCCGCATAAGATGCGTTGTTCCCTCTTTCGATTTTAGAGGCGGTTGGCAGGCACTTGGGTAGGCTAACAAGCAAACCCAGAAAAATTTATAGTCCATAAGGTCACAAAATTGAATAAAGTTTGGACATTTTAAGGGTGTGGCGATAGAGGTCAACTAAAACTATCTGGCACGCCTACTGACTAAAAGAAGCAATAGAATTGTTGGCGGATTTCATATTTTGAGCTAACTTGATTTTTAGTGCCTCATATGGCTTCTCCAAAAAAGGGTTAGTTTTTTCCTCTAAGCTCAATGTTGGGCAATGTAGGTTGGTTTCGACGTTGTGCTTGGCTTGCATTGTTGCTGGTTCTATGAGCGCATTATTTTTAGGCTCTAACGATGGGCAAAAACGATATGTGGCCAACTGTGTATTCGTGTGTACAATAAATTAGGGTACTATCAAGGGTAGCGGATGAGATTTTTTGTCAACCTCCGCATTTGTTTATGTCCTCCATCGATGCGCCCGCAGCCGCTGAATAAGGTGTCGCCACTAAACAGTACGGGGATTCCTACAATACCAACCATGTTCTGCGAGCTGGCTTCGCTACTTCCGCTGTGAAAAACACAGAAATATATCCCCATCCAACCTGCACCAGGAGAGTCACCAGGCTCTTTAAGTGTTTAGGGCCATAAACCGTGCATTCGCGCGTGACTGAGTTCTGCCCTAACGCACCAGTATGATCCATGTCGGTGGGTATGCTTACTTCGTTGGAGCATCGCACCCAGTCGCCGAACCGGTCGCAACCCAAACTTGTGACAATCTCTTCCACATCTAGGAGGACTGGCGGAGGATGCATACAATGTCTCTTTAATAAGAGATTGTATTCTTGCGTGTTTATAAGAAGAAGATCACGACTCCCTTTAATAGAGAATCATTGTAATTGAATGATCAATCAGACTTTTTTCCCAAAATTGGTACAAAAAGTATCCTAGGCCATAATCTGTTCAATTAGAGCTGGATGAGGTGCCTCTGAGCTACGCACTTCCTCGGTGGGTTACTATTTAAGTCACGCAATATCATTCACCTCTAGGACTCTATTGGTCGCTTAGCGAGAGTATTTTAATCTGCGCCTTTCTAGAATTGGTGCCCCCGATAATACTATGTGCTAAGACCTGTGAATTGCCTTTTCGAGGCAGATGGCGTGGACGTTCCCGTTTTCATCATCTTAGATACTTCAGCCACCGCCTCATGATTTTCGGGAACAGCAAGAACTTTATTTGCCGGGAGCGGTAAATTAAATTATTATTGTTTAATCCTTGGGGCTTTATGGGATTTGCCCGACTGTTTTCAAACGTGTAAAAAGCGCCTTGGTGGCCGCTTATATGCCCAGCAACGTTAGAAGATGGTTGAAAGTAGCCGTTTTGACCTTGGGACCACCCAAGAAAACGTTTTTAATTCATTTGAACCGCCATGCCAAGTGCAAGGGCGGTCGCAGCGCTAGCGGAGATTGAGTCCCTTTA
>Ga0163217_1103331_pt1 | contig 13453 bp, 16 predicted proteins | sample SynspAceP_FD_185933 | JGI IMG/M metagenome (GOLD analysis project Ga0163217, IMG submission 185933) | Saline lake microbial communities from Ace Lake in Antarctica - Synechococcus sp. Ace-P (PacBio error correction) | ecosystem: Environmental > Aquatic > Non-marine Saline and Alkaline > Saline ...
GGGGATTTTGGTATTTTACGGTTGGATTGAAAGGCCACAAGCCACTTTTTTTTGTGGGAAAAATTCGGGCCCCAAAAGGGTCCACCCGGGGGGGGAAACCCCCGTCTCCCCTTGGGGGCGGCGGCCGGGAAATGCCGGAATTTTCGCTCTTCCCACAAAAAAAAAGGGCGCGGCTTCTGGTCCGCTCTTGTGGAGAAAGGAAGGCCACCCGGCCCCCCTGAAAAAAATATAAGAGGCGGGGAAACCAAGAGCGTCTTCAGTGGCGGCCGACCCCCGACCCGGCCCGGCCCCCCTTTTTGGGGCCGAAAGAGAGTTGTTGTTGGCCCCATTTAGCGGGGGGTGGGTTTTGGTCGCCCAACAGTTTTTCCCCCCCAAAGAAAAAGGCCTTGGGCCGGGAGCTTGGGAAAAAAAAAAAAAAAAAGGGTTATAAAAGGCCCCCCCCAGCCCCCCCGCCGAGGGGGGAAACCGAGGTTTTGGGTCCCCCCTCCCCCTTCGTTTTTTTTGGAGCGCGGCTTTCCCCCGGGCCAATTGACACAATCTCCGTGGTTCCCCCCGGGGGCAAATACATAAATTTCACACCCAAAAACCACCCGGGGGGAGTTCCCGGGTGCCGGGCCCGCTGGCGGCGGGAAGAAAATGGCCCCCGGCTTATTTCATAAACGGGGAAAAAAATAAACAACAAAATTTTTTTTGGCCCAAAAAAAAAAAAAACTTGGCACCGCGGGGGGGCCCCCCGCCCTGCCCGGCCCCGCCAAAGCCAAACACTTTTCGGCCGGGGGGGGCCGGGGCCGGCCAAACCCCCCCCCAAAAATTCCAGTTTTTTTTCCCCCCCCCGGATTTATGAATGCTGGGGTAAAAACCTTTGGGGGGGGGCCCCCCCGGGCGGGGGCGGTACACCGTTTAAAAAAAAGCGGGGCTTCTTGGGCCCCCGGGGCCCCTTAAAAAAAACCGAGGATTGTCTTGGCTCCCGCAAGCTTAAAATATCCCACATTGTGGTTTAAGAAAAAATAATGCCGAATGGCCACAATATTTCCCCCTTGGTTCGAAAAAACAAAACTCATGCCCAAGCATTAGATAGATTATAACTTGACGCAGAAGAGCGGAGGCGACTCCACCGGTGGGCCGCATTATTCTTGGCGGGCTTTTTCGTTGAAGACCTGGAACGAAAACACTTGACGTTAAAAGCGTTCGAAAACCCCCCAAATTCGGCCCTGGGCCGCACCGTTGGGCGGTGTGCCAAAGTTCGAACGTGGGCAAAAAAAAAAAAAAATAAAACCGCAGGCCTCGGGCCGGGTTTCCCCCCCCGGAAAATAAAAACCAGACCAATAAAGGAAAAAAAAGGGACTTTATCCCAAATAGAAAACAAAAAACATTGGGGCCGAAGGGTAAAACAAAAAATCCCGCAAAAAAAAAAAAAAAGGATCGTTTGAAAAAAACCACAAATCGGAAACGGGAAAGAAAAACAAAAGCTTTATTTTTGGGGGAAAACACCTGCCCCGATTCTAAAAAAATTCCCCCCCCATCCGGCCGGGGGACCCCCGGGGGGAAAATTGGTTTTGGGGGGGAAAATTTAATCCCCCCCCGCAAGCCCTGGGTTTTTTTTTTTTTTTTTTTTTTTTCTCCCCCCCCGCCGAACCAGGCACGGGGGAAAAATTGTTCTCCCCCCGCCTTTTTTGTAAAAACAAAAATATGGGAAAAAAAAAACCCCCTTGGGGGGTTGGTTCCACAACCCTTCGAAAAGGAAACCGCTTGGGGCGGCCCCCCCTTTGCTTCACAGGATCAAAACAGGGGCAACACAAACGATCAAACCTTCGGGTCTTCCAAAAATCTGAACCGGGAAAAAAAAAGAAAAAAGAACGACTAGAGGACGGATATAATGGTGGGTTTTTTTGGGGCCGCCACTCTGAATTAAGCCGGAGCTTTCTTCCGCGGGGATAGGGCGGGTAAATCCCCCCCCGAAAATTCGGAAACCCCCCCCCCAAGCCTTTTTTTTTTTTTGGGCCCCCAAAAGCGAAAAAATCCCCAACCCTACCCCCATCCTTCGAAGGGTGGGGGTGGCTTTAAAAAAAAAAAATTTCCTTTGTTTTTGCTTTTTTTGGCCTTTTTGTATGCGGCTTCACCCCCGCCCCTCACTTTCCGGAAAGGCCTTTTTTTTTTCTTCCACCCCGTTCCGGCCCCCCGACGCCCAAAAGCTCTTGGAAAAAGGGAAAAAAGTGTGTTTGTTTTTTTTGTTCGAATGGCCCCCCCTCCCTTCCTGGGGGGGTTTCCCACCAAACCAAATTACCAAAAAATTTAAATGAATCCCTACGGAGGCAAGGACAGAATGAGATTTTCTCGTCCATAAAACATATTCTTTTTCGCGCGGGCTCTTTGGTCCCACCCCCTCCGGCCCCGCGCCAAGTGGGGGAAAAAAACTCTCTTTTGGCGCCCCCCGGGCGCCACCCCAAAATATTTTTGGCGGCGAATCAATGGTTCCCCCCGGGGGGACCGGGTGGTATTGGAAGGAGCGGCTTCGGGCGGCGGGGCCTTGAAGAGAAAGGAGTTGGTCCCCCCATCCCCCCGCCCCCGTTCGGCGTGTTGGGGCCCCCCTTTTTTCCCCCCCCACTAATTCCAAAAAAAATGAAAACAAAGCAACCGGGAAACCAAATCCCCAAAAAGCTCTCGGATCATCACGCCGGGGACACACACGGAAACCCAAGCGGGGAAAAAAAGTGGCCGGCGAAAATTCATTTCCCGATTTTTTTATGGGGGGGGAATTGGGGGGCCCAAAAAAATGGGCGGACGCCTTTTTTTGCCCCGCCCCGGCGAAACTTGGTAATTGGCACACTTTTAATTTATAAGCTTTACCCCAAAACAAACCCCCCCATCGGCAGGGGCCCCCACCAGCCCCCCCCCCCGTTCCCAATCTGACCAAATTCCCCGCGCCAAAAATAGGTGAAGAAGAAACAAGTATTTGGGTTTTTTTTGATTTATACGGCCGGTTAACTTTGCCCCTGGGCTGTTTTGGCAGACAGGTTGGGACGGTTGGGGGGGGTTCCTCCATATTTTTTCCGGCCGTCCCCCCCTTTGCCCCGAAAAGGGAACTTAAAAAATGTTTTTTGGGGGGGTTTGGAAATTCCCCCCCCCGAAATTTTTTCCTGGGTTTCCCGCCGCGCCCCCGGGAAAAATTTGGAACCCCCGTTACAAAAGGATTATTTCTTTTGGTTCCTTTTTATCTCCAACCTTGCAAAAAAAAAAAAACGGCCGGGAAACCCAAAACGGGGGAACCAAGGAAGAAAAAAAAACGCCCCCAAACTCGGGAACCATCGAACCCCGTGGGAACCGGGGGCCGTCCCCCTTTGGGCAAGCAACAAAAAAAAAAAATCCCCCCGTCCCCCACCCCCCTTCCCCCCCCCCCCCCCCCCACTCCTTTCCCCGGGCCGCCCCCGGGAAACCCCCCCTTTCTTTTTGCCGGGTGGGATAAATCGCAAAAAAAGCGGGGGGGGTTTTTATCTCACCACGCGCCCCCCCCTTGGCCCCCCTTTTTGTGTCGGGGGCGTCCCCCGGCCGCCTCCGGCCGCCACAGCAAATGGGGCGGGGCGGGCGGGGAGGGGCCCCGCAAAACGCAAATTACGGCCGCCCCCCCCCCTTGTCCCCCCCCCCTGGGAAAAATGGCTGCAGGAAAGAAGGAAGGATCCTTCCGGCGAAACCAAACGGGCCACCCGGACCCCCCCCGGGCATAGTCCCCTGAAAAAATAAAGAATATGCATCCCCGCCCCCCACCGCGGCCCCAAAGAGAAAAAGCCATGCATATTACAACGCGGGGACAAAATTAACCCCCCGTTTCCGGGCCCGCCATAGAGAGGAAAAGTTCTCTTGGGGGCCTTTTTTTTTTTGGGGTTTTTGGTCCCCCAAAACCCCGGCGGGGGGCGGTTTTTTTTTTTTTTAAAACAAAAAAAAATCAACGGGACCCCCAACCGTTTGCCCGGGGGAAACCCCCCGGGTGGGAATGAAAAAAAGGAAAGGCCGCCCCCCCGACCCCCCGAAGGTTTTTTCACCCTTTTTTGGGAAAACAACTTTGCTTTTTTGGGGGCCGGGTGGGGGGGAAAAAAAACAAACCCGAAAAATCCCCTTTGGGGCCAAAAAAAAAAAAAAAAAACAGGGGTTTGCCCCCACAAAAAGGAACTGGTGAAAAAAAAACAAGGCCCCCACCCCCGGCCCCTTGGAAAAAAGCAAAAATCCCCGTAAAAAAAAAAACCCTTTTCGCCCCCAAAGAAAAAATAAAAAAAGCTTTTTTTGTTTTTTTTTTTTTTTTTTTTTTCCCCCCGAACGGTTCCCCTCCCCGATTTCCCCTTTAAATTCCGGGGGGCCAAAATCAAAAAATCCCCCCCCTACGGAAAAGGCGGAAATTTGGGGGGGGTTTTTTTTCCCCCACCGCGGTCTCCTGATGTTTTCCCCAAAACGCCCCGATTCCCCCCTTTTTTGGCGCTGGCCAAAAAAAAAAAACGGGAAAAACCCGTTTTGGGCTGGGAAAAAAAAAATTTTTTCCCCCCCCCAAAGGTTGGGGGGGAAAAGAAACAGGATCAAGCGGACCCTCAAGGTTTGAAAAAAAAAAAATCCGGTTTTTCCCCCCGGCACCCCCCCCCGTTACCCCCCCAAAAGCCTTGTTTTATTCTTGGGGGGGCCGGGAGGACCCAAAAAAAAACCCCCCCCCCCGGCGGATTTTTAACGTTCCCCGAAAGAAATATTCTGAAAAAAGCGGCCCCCTTTTTTTTTTGGATTTTGTCCCCAAAGTGGTTGTTTTTTTATATTTAAGATTGTTTAAAAACCGCCCCCCCCCCTCCGCCCCCCAAACCGGGCGGGGGGCCCCGTTTTTTTTTTTTTTTTTTTTTGCCCCCGGTTTTTTTTGATTCCAAGGGGGCAAAACAGGGCCCGGCGGCAAAAAGAAAAAAGGGAATAAAATCGGCGGGGGAAAAAAAGGGAAAAGAAAAATTCGGTTTCCCACACTGGAAGGCCCCAAAAAAAAAAACGGAAAAAAAAAACAAAAACCCCCGAACCCGGGGGGCCCCCCAAAAAGCCCCCCCCGTTGGGGGGAAATTCCAAAAAAGCCCACCCCCGCCCTTTTTTTTTGTTTTTTTTTTTTATTTTTCCCGAGGCCCCTTACCTGGGGTTTTCCGGGAAAACAGACTTTTTTTCAAACAAAAATTTTCCCACGAAAAAAAACCTCAAAAAATCCCCAAGCCCCCGGGAAAAATTAAAAAAAAAAAAAAAATGAAACCCGGGGTTTTTTTTTTTTTTTTTTTTTATTTTTTTTTTTTGGGTTTTAAAAATCCGTTTTGTTTTTTTCGAAACCCGGGGGGCGGCCAAAAAAAAAAATAAATTGGGGCCGACAAAAAAAAAAAACCCCCGGTCCCCCAAAAAAAAAATTTTTGAGCCCCCAAGGGGTTTTGGGTCCCCCCCCCCCCCCCGCGGGAAAAATCAAAAAACCCCCCCAAAAAAGGGGTTCCCCCCAAAAGCCCGGTCAAAAGGTGACAAAAAAAATTCAAATAAAAACCCAAGCGTCCTTTTTTTTTTTTTTTCCCCAAGACTCGGCAAAAAACCCGGTTCCTCTCTGCGCGGGGGCAAAAAAAACAAAAATGGGGAAAAACCCTTCACCGCCCCCGCCCCCTAAAATGCGGGAAAAAGGAAAAAAACCCACCGAGATTAAATTTGGAAAACAAAAGGAAAAAAGGAACCCCCTCCCGGGCCCCCCCCGAACAAACCACACCTTAACCAAAATGGGAAAAAAAAAAATAAAAAAAAAAACGCCCGAACTCCCCCAAGGAAATGCCTTCCAGGAAAAGGCCTTTTGCAAAAACCCACGCAAAAACGGGAGGCGGCAAAAAACCCGGGATACCCCCCTGCTTTCGGGGCACAACGGCCAACAAAGGGGGTCCCCCCACCCCCTTTTTTTGTTTGCCCACGGACAATCTTAGTTATTTTATAACTCACAACCAGCCAAAAGTACTAGTAGAAAAAAAAAAACCCCTTCAAAGAGGAGAACCCATTTTTTCAGGGCGGGTTGAGTAAAACATACCGACAAAATAAAAGAGGGGTTTTTCAAAAGACAAATGCCGCCCAGGATTTTTGGGTTCCAAACTTTATTGGGGGGTTCGGGGCTATTTAAAAACCACAAGGTAGTTTTTGGTATCTCAGCGGGCAAAAAAAAAAGGCGGGTTCCCACTTTCGCCCCCGCAATACCCGGTGCGGTGGCAAAAAAAAAGACGGGTCAAAAAAAATTTCCCGCCAGTGCACACGATCTCCCCGGTCTCGGTAAAAACGGCCAAGGCGGCGGCCCGGCCCCTCCCCCTCGCCGGGGCTCGCCGACACACGAACCTTACTTACAAGACACCCCACAGAAAATTGATTTTGTGTTTTTGGCTGGAAATACGAGAAACGGGCCCGGTGGCCCAGGTTTTAGAGGCACGTTGACCTTTTAAAACACCGGGGCGCCCCCCCCCCTCTTTTCAAAAAGAACGGAGGCGGCCGCCAGGGGCGTTTTTTTTCCCCCCCCGCCCGCGACCCGCCCCCCCACCATCGTCCATGAGGGGGGCCGGGGGGGTTTTGGTTCTCCAAAACCATGCCCCTCCGCCGCCCTTGATTTTTTTTTTTGCAAAAAAGTCAAAAACGCGACCTTGAAAACCCGCCCAAATTTTGCCCCCTGCCTTCCCCTGCCCCCCCGGGGGGCCCCCTTTCCCAGCGGGGGACCAGCCTTTGATTTTCCTTCCCCCCAAAAAAGGGGGGGCCGGGGTGGGGGGTTTTGGTCCCCCCCCCCCCCCAGAGGGGGGGGGCCCCCTTTTTTTTTTTTGGGCCACGGACAAAAAAAAAATGTTGGGCTATCAAAAATTTTTTTTTGTTTGTTGCCAAGAAGCGGCATATTAAAATGGACCGGCCCTTTGGGGGTCCAGGACCACCCCCTTGGGCGGGGCCCCAGGCCCCCCAGGAAATATTTTGCGCCCTCTGGCTCTTTTATTGGCAACGGCCCCCAAAGGTTGCGCGGCCGTTGCGCCCAAAAAAAAAAACGCCGCATAGGAAATCAAAAGCCGAAAACCCGGCATTTTCCCTCAGGATTTATTCCCAATGGCCCCCCCCACAAAATGCAATCGGCCCAACACCCACCCTGGAACGGGGGGCCAGCCCCCGAAAATCTTCACCTTTTGTGGGGGTTCCCCCCCCGGCCCAAAAAAAAACAGGGGCCCCCCACTGCGGCCCCCAATAGCCCCCCTTTTGGGCGGGGGTTTGGGCCCCCAATTTTTATTTTTGGAAACGGGGCAAAGCGGGTGGGATTTTTCAACGGTTTTGTATTCCCCGGCCCCAGCCGTTCCCAACGAGGGGCTTCCATTCATTCCCGCGCCAATTGCCGGGGCGTAAAAAAACGGCCCCCTTTATTGAAAAAAAGAAAAAAGAAAAAAAATAACGAAAAACTCATTGTTCTTCCCCCGTCACCCCCCACACCGCAAAAAAAGGGGAAGACCGAGCGTCCCCCCCCCCCCCCCCCCCCCCGTCGCCCAAACGGCCCGGGCGAGGGTTTTTTTTTTTCCGGGGGCACCGACCCCTTGGCCCCCCCCCATGGACCGCCCCCCGCGAGAAATTACCCATTTCAAATACCTCGCACCGCCACTCGGCGAAACATTTTTTGTTTTTGGGGCAAAGAAAACGGGGGGCCAAAAAACAAAGAAGGTTTGGGGGTGGGGAATCGCCCCCCCGCCCTTGGCCAAACAAATCCGGGGCTCCCAAGAATAATTCCCTTTTTTCGCGGCAAAAAGGGGGGGTCCGTTTTTTCCCCAGAATCCAAGCGGATTTTTTTTCCCTTTTTCCCTGGGTTTGGCTTGTATCACTCAGAGAATCCCTGGGGGGCGTGCCGCCCCCCCCGGTTTTTGGGGGGGGCGCCCCATGAGAAAGAAATGCCCGCCCGCCGGCGGGACCACGGCGAACCGGAAACACAAAAACCCCCACAAATTAAGGGTGGGAAAAAAAAGATAAAACTTAACGACCCTCAACCGCGGCCTTTTTTTTTTCCCTTTTTTTTTTTAGACCCAAGGCCCCCTTTTTGGGCGCGGTTAAAAAAACGGCCGTTGGTTTTTTTTGAATTGTGTTACCCCCCGGAAAAAAAATTTTTCCTTCGGGCCCCCCACGCCCCACACTAAGGAATACCACACATGGTTTGGCGTGAGGGTAGCTAAGAAGACCTGCCAAACATTTCCCAGAATTTTTTTGGGGGGGTTTTCCCCGGGCACCGAGGGCTTTTCCCCCACTCGTGGGGACACAAACCCCAAGCAGCAGCTTGGAGCCCTAAACAACAAAAAAGCACACCCGTCCGTTCCGGGAAAATTTTGAACGAGGTCCGCGAGGTGACGGGTTTCACCCACCCCCCTCACCCCTAGGGCGTTGGGTTTTTTGGGGAAAAACCCAAAAAAATAAGTCCCCCCGCCCCCCCCCCCCCCCCCCAAAATGGCCCCGGGGCCGGGGGTTTCCCCCCCCCCTTTTTTTTTTTTGCAAACATTTTTTCTTCTTGCCCCAAAAAACATTAAAACCCCCTTATGCCAATTCCAGGGGGGCCCACGCCACCGGGGCCTGGGGGGCCAGCGGGAAAAAAACCCCCCAAGTCGCGTTCCCGGCCCGGGGGTTTCGTTTTTTAAATTCTTTTTTAGAATAGGTCCGTCTCCGTCCCTGTGGCACACCCTTGTATTTTTTTTTTTTTTCCCACTTCGGCGCTTTCCCAGCGGGGGGGGCCCCCCTGGTTTTTTTTTTTTTTTCTCTTGTTTTTCTTTTTTTTCGCCTCCGCGCCCCGCGGTCCCACCCCTCCGCGCACCCACCCCCCCCGAAGGGACAAAAACACGGGGCCCCCCCCGAAAGGGAAAAATTTAGACCAAAAGCCCCCCCGCCCCGGTTCCCAGCCCCTTTTGCAAAAAAAAAAGGCCAAATTAAAGGCAAAAAAAAATCCAGCCCCGCCCCCCCCGCGGGCCCCCCGCCCCCCCAAAGGGCAAAAAAAAAACCCAAAGGTCCCCCCCCGGGACCCCCCGCCACCCGAGAGCGCGGGGAGGCGGGCCGGTCAAGGTCTTTGGGGTTTTTTTTTTTGGAAGGCCCAAAACACAAAACTTACAGTAACCGTCCTTCCCCCCCCCCAAAAATAAATCCCGGCCTTTGGGGGTTTTCCCGGGGATTTTTTATTCGTGCCCCGCCCAAAACCCGCCCCTCCTTGCAATCCGGGGAGATGTCTTCCGCACCCCCCACCCCCCCGCCACCCCTTCGAGGCCGGGAACCCAAAAGAACGGCCCTTCGCGCCCCAGCACAGGGGGATACGGGGCAAAAAGATAAACGCCCGCGGAAGGGCTTTTTATTTTTGGGAGAGGTTTATTCATTTTTTTCGGTTGGCCCCTTTTTTCTTTGTTTCTATCCGGGTCCCCGAAATTGCCCATTGGTTGCCCCCGTTTTGCCCGGGCGGCCACACAAACAGGGCCAAAAGCCCCGGGCAAAACCCCCCCTTTTTGGACAAAAATTCCTAAGCGGGATCCGAGCGCCGGATTTTTGGTTTTCCCCCACACCGGATTTTTCAGAACCCACCAAGCAAAGAACCTATCGATCCCCTGGTTGGAAAAGAGGAAAACACTCCGCTCACCAAAAAAGACTAGGCCGCGGGGGGCGCGGGCAGGGGTTCACTGATAAAAAAAAAAACCAATAAACCGGAGATCACAACCGGCCCCCGGGGGGGAGCGGAAAGGACCAACAATCATTCCGCCCCCTTTCCCCCATTCGCACGGGCCCTTGGGGTAAAAAAAAAACCCAGAGTATGCTTTTTTTTTGGGCCCTTTTTTTGCCCCCGGCCCCCCCCGCCCCGCCGAAACCGACTTTCCGGGGTCTAAAAAACAGCCGAAACGGTTTCTCCCCCCGAAAAACAAAAGGCCCCCGCCCTTATTAACAAAGTTTAAAAAGCACCACCCCAAAAAAGGTGGGCGGCGCCGGCCATTTTCTGTATAAAAGGACGGGCCCGCAAAAAAAACAAAAAAGCTCCCCAATAAATCCCCATAAAAAATTTCCAAGTTTTGCGGTTCAGCGGGCTTTTGGATTTATAGGGGTAAAAACGGGCAAACCAACGCCCAACCCGCCCCCGCGAGACCCTGTTTTTTCAATGGCCACCCGATTCGTTCCACGACCATAAAGAAACCCCGTTTCAAAAACGGTAAGCCCCCGCGGTAATATGGTTTATAGGACAAATCCCAAATTCGGGGGGGGCAAAAAAAAGCCCCTTTTCGGTCCCTTCCCCGCGGTCGGGCCCCCCCCAAATCCTTTTTGGGACCGGCCAACCCGGTGGAAAATTAAGGAACCACCCTCGGTTTTCCTTTCAGGCCCCTGGGCGGTAAGTTTTTTTTTTTGCCGGGCCGGGGAAATTTCCCCCTTTTCCTTATGGCCCCCCACCCCCACCCCACCCCGGGTCCCACCCCCCCTCCCCTTAGTGGTAAAAACAGGTGTTTCTGGGTCACAGCCTTTTTTTTCCCCACAGTTTGGGGAGGTCACGGACAAAACATTAAAGTTTCTCTCTCTCTTATATTTTTCGGGGGCCACCTTAAGGGCCAGCCCCCCCCCTGAACCTTGCCCGGCCCCTTTTTTTTTTAAACCCCCAATCAAAATCCCCCAGCCCCTTTTTTTTTTTTTTTTTTTTGCACCCGGTTTTACGGGGATAAAAACGCCCTCCCCCCCAAAAACGGTGTTTTTTTTTTTAAAAAATAAAAGAGGAATTTTTTCAACCGGCGCGTCACCCACACACATCGGCACAAAGCACCGGGGGGCCAAACCGCCAGGCGGGGGGGAAAAAATAATTCCGGTTTTTTTTTCCCAAAAAATCGAACCCCCACCCCCCAAAAACCCGCGGTAGGAGACAAAAAAACAGTGCCCAACAAAAAAAAAGGCGACACCCCTGGCCTTGCCAAAAAAAAAATCGGGTGGGGCGCACCGCCCCCCAAAGAGAGGAGGATCCCCCCCGCAAGAAAAAAAAAAAATGGGGTCCCCGCACCCACACCGATCTTTTTGGGGCCCCCCCCCCCAGTCCCCCTTTGGGCCCGCCGGCAAAATCGGGCCCCACTCCAAAAAAGCCGCCCCCCCCGGGCCGCAAAGGAAACCGGGGTTTTTTTTTTTTTTCTTCCAAAAACCGGCGGGCGGGTCCCCCGGGTTCCGGCTTGGGTCGGCCCAACCCACACAATAGAGGTTTCCGAAAACCCCTCACGGCGGATTTCGCCCCCATCAACAATTTTCCCCAAAGGCCAAAAAAAAACCCCTAAAACAAAAAGCCCCCCCCAAGCGGGCCCCCCAAAACACAGGGGCCCCCCCTTTTGCCGGCCCCCCCACCTTGGGGAAAAAAAAAATTTTTTGGCATCGCACAAATAAAAGGCCAAAAAGGGCCCGGGGCCCCCCCGGGATTTTTCGCAATTTTAGCCCAGACACACCCCCACAGGGAAACCAACTTTGACGGCAAAGCGGTTTTCCCAGTGCCCGGCCTGGCCGGTAAGGAAAAAATTTTAACCCGGGAGCCCACAGTTTTCCCCAAAAACGGGCCCAAAGAAAAAAAAAAAAACAATAAAATTACTGAAGAAGTCCCAGCCCCCCCTCTTGGGACCCCACCCAAAAATCGGCCGGCGTAAGGCTAAAAAAGATCGGGTTCTCTAAAATGAATAACCCCCCCGGGCAAAAAAAAACAAAATAAAACCAAATGGGGGGAAAAAAAGGGGGGGTTTGGTGGGGGGGGGAAGGGGCGCGGCTCACCGGTTTTTTTTTTTTCTTTAAAGAAAAACCCGGGAGGGGCCCCACCACAACCCCCCCGCTTAAAATTTTTCTCCCCCGTTGGTGGGGTTTTCCCGAAAAACATTTTTCCCCGACCCCCCTGCCACCCAGCAAAAAACCGGGGGCCAAAACCAAAAACTGGTCGCCGGAAATCTGGAAAAAAACCACAAAAAACCCCCCCCAAAGGCCGAACGCCAAAACAAAAGAACCAAAACTCTTTTAAAAAATAAATTTTTTTAAAAACCCAGCAAGCGCCCCCCCCCGAAACCCCCTCTTTCGCGGGACCGGCCTCCGCTTTTCCCAACCGGGGAAAAAATGCCTGAAAATTCAATGCCCCTTTTTTTTTTCCCCCCCGAGCCCTCGTAAAAAAAATTTGGTCTGAGGTCGGGCGCGGGGGCCGGTGGCGAAAAGAAGCACAAGCCCCCGCGGGCCCCCCCCGCGCCCCCAAAAAAATGAAATTTAAAATTGTGCCACCCCCGCCGCATTAAATCATTCCCCCCAAGATAAAAAGAAAACGCCCCGCGGGTCTGTGGTTTTTTTTTTCAAAAGGGGTTCCCAATTTTTTCCCCCCGCAAAAAAACCGCCGTGGAAAAACCCGAGGGGGGTCCCAAGCAGGGCCCCCCAAGATCGGGCAACGGAAAATAAAACCGGTTTTCTCCCCCCCCGATTTTTTTTCAAAACGAGGAAAGCCCCCCCCCCCCCCCGAAAAAAACGGCAAAAGAAAAAAATCGCCCCAAAAAAAGGATTGTCCCCAAGCCACCACCCCCCTTTTTTTTTTTTTTCCCCAAACTCCCCTTTCTTTCCCCGCGGGCCCTTTTTTTTTTTTTTCAAACCCACCGGACCCCTGCCCCCCCCCGGAATGGCCATTAAAGCATAGATTTGCCCGCTTGCGTCCAGTTATAAAAAAAAAAGCCAAAAAGAATGGCCAAAAATTAAAGCGCCACCCCTCCGCGTTATTTTTTATTTTTTTTTTTTTTCAAACGGGAATTCCCCAAAGAAAAACCAAAAAAAAAAAAACCCCCGGCCCCCCAGCCCAAAGGTTTTCCCCCCCCCCCCGGGGGTAACTAAAAAGGCCCCCCCACCAGGAAAACCCAAAGGCGGGCGCGAGTGACACCCTAGATAGGAGTTCCCACAAAAATAAAAAAAGGCAACAAAAAATCCAAACACCCCCCGGCACCCGCCAAATAACAAAGCGGGGTTCCCCCCCGCCCCCAAAGGACGTAATAACCGCAAAATTATTCAAAAAATTTTGCACCGAAATCAATCTCCCGCCAGAAAAAGCACCCAAAACATACAACGCCACCGGGGGGCGTCGAAATACGCCCCCTTCCGATCTCCAAAAAGCCCCGCGGCCTCCCAAACCGGCAGAGAGCTTTTGAAAAAAAAAACGTGTCCCAATCCCGAAAAAACAGCCCCCCACTTCCCCCCAACAAAGGGTAAGGCTTTCGTTTCCAGAAATAGAAAAATTTTAAACCAAAAAAACGGCCGGGTTGGGGGAAAAAGGAAAAACACACACACGCGGGGGAAAGGCCCCCCCCGGGGATTCCTTTTGCCAAGCAATAAATCGGGGGGTTTTTTTCCGAGAGAATTACGTCGGCCCCCTCCGCATTAACTTCGCGGGCCCCGGTTCCCAAAAAGGGGGCCGGGGGGGCCCGTGGGG
>Ga0163217_1067861_pt1 | contig 13451 bp, 18 predicted proteins | sample SynspAceP_FD_185933 | JGI IMG/M metagenome (GOLD analysis project Ga0163217, IMG submission 185933) | Saline lake microbial communities from Ace Lake in Antarctica - Synechococcus sp. Ace-P (PacBio error correction) | ecosystem: Environmental > Aquatic > Non-marine Saline and Alkaline > Saline ...
AAAGAGAGAGATCCGTATGTCATGGAATGGAGAAGGAAAAAGGGGAACGGCCAAAGCCTGTTCGCCCCCAGCGGGACTTCCCCGAAAATGGGGGGCCCTTGAGGGCCCCCCTTCGCCACGCGCCTCTACCAAAAAACGGCCCGCCCCGGGCGTTGAAACAGATTGCTTTGAAGGCGACCGACCAGGTTCGAGAAACCGCTTTCCGGGCCTGAAAACAAACACAGGGTAAGTCACCCGTGGCAATCGGGCGTATAAGTCGAGGTTGGGAATGGTTGAGCTCCTTGCGGGCTTTTTCAATCAATGGCCAAAGCCGGCCCGATGTCGAAGTTTCGCTTGGCGGGGCCCAATAGGGCAGGCGCAACGGGGCCACCGCCCTGGGCGTTGCGTGGCCTTGCGGCCGGCTTCCCCTCGGCCCTGGGCGTAGAGGTAGAAGGCTGGCGGTGCTGAGTTGCTTTTGTTGGCGGCGGCGCCGGCGCTGTTGAGGTAGAATCCGCCTTTTCGCTGGCGCCGCTTGGGCCAGGCCCGTTGTAGCGGAACGTGTCCCGTGATTCGCTTCGCGTGGCGACCAAGCAGGTCGCGGCCTCTGGGCCCTATTTTGAAGCGTGGGTAAGCAAGGCTGAGAAATGGCCTGGGGGTCCTTTGGGATCCGGTTGAACCTCGAGGGGCTCCAGGGAGCGCCCCGCAGGGGTGGAAAAGCCGGTGTGTGTTGGCGTTGCCATAGGCGCTGGCTTCCTTGGCGCACGGCGAGGGCGCGCGCCAGGCCCGCCTTGGAGAAGATCGAGGGTGCTGGTGATGCCCCACCAGGCCATCGCCGATTCCAGACCCGCACGGTGAATCGAGCTTGCGTTTGGAGAGCTGCTTGGGGCTTCCCGCCGGTTCGACCTGCACGGACGTGTCGGTGCTGCAGGCGGCCCCCGCGATCCCATCGCTCGATGCCCAAGATTCGCCGGCGAGGGCCGTTTCCCCCAGTTTGTTGGCCGCCAGTTGGACGGCCATCGAGGCCAGGGCCTTGGCAGCGGACTGGGGTCGTTGGCGCTCATGTGAGGTTTGCCCATGCTCTATCGCCCCCCCACCGTGAATGCTGTCGACCTTGATGTGGGGGCTGGCCGACCGTCACGAAGATGCTGCCGCTCACCGAGCCACAAAAGCCAGCGGCGCCAGTTCCAGGATCGGTTGGCACAACATCGAGAATGCGTGGCATACTCCTGGTCTTCACCGATCAGGGTGGCTCCCTTCACCGCTTTCCCAGTTCTCCCGTTCTCGATCAGGTAGCCCCTCCCTCGACGGCAAAATTTGAACTGGGCCCGGTGGGCGCGACGCTGGCGCCAACCCATCGACTTGCAATACAGCCCGGTCCTCGATCGATGGCGATCAGAGTCAGCGGGGCTGTGGGGGCCCAAGCGGGCGCATGAAGGTGTTGCGCAAATGCGGTTGGCGGCGGCGAAGGAATGGCTCTGGCGTCGGCCCGCCATGGCCGTTGCGGGCGTGCCCAGTGGCGCAATTTCGCCGGCCGGTCCGGAGAGAAACAGCGCTTTTGAGCACGCCGTTCTGCGACAGCAACGGTGCGGCTCAGGCTCCATGCCTTCGTCGTCCATCGAAAGGCTGCCGAAGGCGACCGCTGCTGAGGCCCTCATCGATCGCCGTGACCGCCCGCATGGGCGATCGGGCTGCCCACCGCTGCCAGCGAAAGGGGGTGGTGCCCCCGCTCCACCCTGGGTGTTTCCCGAAGCAGGGTGGCGCAGGCCTTCTGGAAGATCACAACCGCCGAAGCGGTTGGCCAGCACCACCGGGTAGCTGGCCGGCTTCGACGTAAAGTCGGCGCGGAGCATGGGCCTGGGCGCTGGGCGCAGATTCTCTTGCGGGCCGAAAGCGTCCCTGGGTCCCACTGGCCGCAGGTCATCGGGGCGATCGCTGCTGCCATAGCGGACGCCCCTGGCTGGCCCGGTGCTCCCATCGGCGGCCAGGGCATGAGCCCCACCGACTGGTGCAAGCGGATGTCGCGGGCGAGGTGCATCACTGGCGGCCGCCACCATCACCTCCTGCAAGTCGTCGGGCCATAGCTGCCGCGGCGGGCCCTTGCAGGTGCTGGCCGTGGCGCTGAGCAGGGCGGTGCTCCAGAAGCCGGCTGGTGGCCTCCGCCCAAGCCGGGGCAATGACCACCAGCGCCTTGTTTGCTCCTGGCCGTAATCGCGGCAGGCCTGAGAAAGGCCGTCGAAGCGGCTGGAGTCCCGCTGGGCTGTCCGGCGCTTCCGGCCAAAGCCAATGCCGAGGGCCCTGCCTCCAGGGCCGCCATCAAGCCCGCGCTCGCTGAGGTCGTTGGTGAGAACAAGCCATCGCGCTCCTCGCGGGAACTACCCGGATGCCAGCGCCGCTTGCCAACCGCCGGGCTGACATTGGTGAAGCTGTCCGTCGCCAGCAAGGACCGATGTGGTCCCGGTGCTCTCGAAAACATTCCACCAGGCTTGGCTCCGGCGGCGGGCTGAGGGCCAGCAACCAGCTCCAGCCTGCCGATTCGCCAGCTCAGGTCGAAGGGGAACGAGCTGAACCAGGGCCAGGGGAGGCGAAGCAACCCAAGAGGTTTTGGGTGGGGTGTGGAACGTGTTGTGGGGGGCCTTGAAGCGAAACCTTTGACGCGAAACCTTGGGTTCAGCGCACCCGCAGGTTTGGGAAGGTCTTTCGCTGCGATCGGAGCCATCAAGAAGAGCTGGCCATCTCCAGGCCATTGGCCGCCCAGAAGGGCAGTTGCGCAGGAAGCGGATCGGGGCGAACCACCGGACTGATCAAGTCAGCGCTCGGGCGCTGGTTTGTTGGTGACGATCGCCTCAAGCCGCTCGTAGAATTGGGGAGTGGGCGACATTGAGCACCCGGGAAAACACCTTGGCGAGGTTTCGTTGGTTTTCCCCTCGATCAACCATCTTGCGTAGCTGCGGCAATCTAGGCCGAGGGCCTCGTAGAGACTTCCCTTGCGGGCCCAACGTCCCGCGCACATACATGTGCGTAACACGGCAGTAGGAAGAAACGGCACCACAAACGGCCTGAAGACCGCGCACTGGTGTCTGCGGGCCTCCATCAGGGCATCGAAGAAGTCCGCCGTGGCGATTTTTCCGTCCTGGCACCAGTTCCGTCGAGAAGTTGAAAGATGCGGGAAAAATCTTGCTCTCGTGGATGCTGCTTGCAAGGTGGCGATAGATGGCGAGTAGCGCCAGTAGCCGGATCTTCGCGAGAGGTAGGTGGCGTAAGAAAGATGATCTTCGGCTGGAAGAAGTGTACGCCCTTTATGGCGGTCAGAAGCCCAGGTTCGAGCTGCAGACCGAAATCACCCATCGACTTGTTGAGGAAGCCGGCGTGGCGCGCTTCATCGCGGCCATGTCGCAAAGCATTCGCCAACCCGGGTTTTTTCTCTTTGATGGCGCGGCTGAAGTTCCCTTTGTAGAGCAGGAACCGGAGAATTCCGACGGTGCAGCTCTGCTCCAGGAACTCCACACAACACTTGCGGGTTGCGGGATCGAGCTTGTCGCGGCGACCATCGAAATTCGCGTTGCGAAACGAAATGTGAGTGGCGGTTTTTTGTAATCCTTGCGGAACTCTTCGCAGATGGCTTCCGAACGCTCCACCTCGTTGGGCGCAGATCATCGCCGCCATGGCGTCCGAAATCGGTGGTGTAAGAACCAGCGGCGTCAGGATTGTGTCCCTTGACGGGTTCTTTGACGCCTGGCCTGCTGAGCCGGCAGGGGCGCTGGGGGCGGCGAATCGGAGGCACCATGCGTGCGCTTCAGCAAAAATGGTGCCCCCAATCCGTAGGAGGCTTCAGCGCTGGATGCCGCGGATGTGAAGAGCGGCAGCGATCTGCGTGGTTTGCTCAGTTCCGGGCCGAGCCATGTTCGGCCCAATGAGCCGGGAGAAGCCACCCCGCGGGAGAGCAGACAGGGCCAGGGTGGTCTTGGCGCTCATCAAGCAAGAGGGCTCCAGCAGGCCTGGTTCACTGCCTGATTTCGGCCAGGGCGATGGTCTTGCGGAGCCGATCTGGGCGGTCGTGAAGCACAGCCAGAAGCGCCGGCCACCCGGGAGAACAGCCGAGCAACCCTGCCAACGAAGGAAAGCCCCCACCCTGGCAATGGGGTCCAGAAGCCTCAGCTCACATCCCGACCATCCATAGGACTTTGGATCCTCCTTGGTCAGGGCGCAGGAAGAGCTGGGGGATGAACTCCGCAAATGCTTGTCTTCCGGAGCGGCGGCTTGGCTTTGACTGCCGCCGCTGCCGGCTTGGCTTTGGCTCATCTTGGTGGGCGGGGCTGGCTTGAATCGCTCACAGGCACAGAAACCTCGATAGGGACCTTCCGGCGCAACTTTTTAGGGGGCGTCTCACCAATGCCTCCGCAAGGGAGCGTCCCAGCCCTCTTCAGCCGTCATGCCGGTGGCCCCCCGCGCCCTGCTCCACTGGCCCAAGCCAACTGTCGCTGGGCCCCGCCGAAATCACCGAAAGGGGAAGAAAGACGGTTGGCAGCCGGATCTTGGGGGCCCGCTCGGGGCCAGACCAGTGCCGGCGGGCGTGAACGGCTGGCCTGCGGGCTTGGCTCCTCGCGTTTCTGGCGACCTGGATCCTCGTCGGTGCGACGGCTGTTCGCCGTTGCGGCCTGTGCTGGCTCTTGCCTGGGGTTCGCTGGCGCTGGAATCCGCGCCCTGCTTCAGGCCAGGGCGGTGAAGCCGGCACTGAGGGCTGCACCGCCAGCGCCAGCCAGACCGGATCCGCGACAAGGGAGCGCGCGAGAAGAGGGAAGGACACGAGCAAACGGCCCGGCACTCTCAGATGCGAGAGCGCGCGCAGCGAAGTGGTCGCACGGGGTGTGCAGTCTCTCTGGTCGGAATCTCACAGGACCGCTGTCCGAGTACGGAGGGAGCGGAGCTAGCATTGGGCCAACAGTATATCTATGACCACGGAGAGGGCACTGGGGATTCGTGGCGACTACAAGCAAACGGGGTACAGGTTGATTGAAGCGTTCAGCAGTGATTCAGCGAAGAGTTTCCGCCGTGATTCAGGCGTTGGTTCTGGCGGTGGGGCGCGAGGTCGACCGGTCCCTTCCCCAGCGGCTGTCAGCGCCCCAAGCTCATAACCCAAAAGAATCGAACCACCCCGGATGACCCAGAAAATCCACCATCTCTTCAAGGGTGGTGGGGGCGGGTGATACCAAGGCGGTGAATCGGTGGGGCGATCCCGGGCCCCCCGCTTCAGCCAGGGCGGATCAGATTGCGCAGATGAATCAGGTTCCACGGCATCTCTCGCGGCGCATCACTCAGCGGCCGCCTCCTTGAGGTGGACATCGGCCCACCCTCTCCGCTAAGTCGGTGGCCACAACCGCTGCAATCCGAACCGACTTGTTCCCATGCTCCGCCCGGCAAGATCACCAATGCCCCGGTTGGGAAAGCGCCGCTGGCGATCGCACCGACCTGATCATTCAGCGTTGGCAGCGCAATCTGACCCCGCGAGCTCACACCGTGGCGCTCGCGCCAGAAACAGCGTCCCTTGCAGCTCAGGTTTCAGAGGGAATGCGCACACCCCTGTTTCGGGTGGGTCAGCCCAGACGCCGAATGGCGCCACGGCTGGGCGATCAGATTTCAACCTCTCGCCAGCTTCAAGCAAGAGCCTGAAGGCTCCGTTCCGCCAGGGGCATGGCCGAAGCGCCCGTAGACGGCCAACCCACCGTCGCCACGGCTCAGTCCCCTCCCCGGTGGCTGCTTCCTGATCGTTCGCGTACGGCTGACGGCTTCGGCCGATCTGGGTCTCCCTCGGTTTCGGACGACGATCAGATCGATCTGATGGCGCCAGCACATCCACCTTCTGAATCTCCACGTCCACCACATCTCCGCAGCCGTAGGTGCGGCGTTCCTTGCGACCGACCAGCCCGGTTTTGGCGGGAGCGGTTACCTCGTACGCGCAGTCGTCCTTGAGCGAGCTGACCTATGCACCAACCCTCCACCCGTGAATGGCGGAAATTTCGACGAAGAAGCCGTAACTGCTGAAACAACCGCTGATCACAACCGGAAATGGTATTGACCGACATTGGTTCGGCGGCAGCGGGCCTGCGCCATCCACTAACCAGATGGTCTTTGAGCTCAAGTAGCGAGCGGCGCGATTTGTTGAGGCGCTGGATCCAAGGAGGTGCTGCGGGATGCTCGCATTCGGTGCGCTTGACTGGGGGGCAGCAGGGCCTTTCGATGTGCCGTGGCAAACATCAAGAAGCCAGGTCGACACGAACCTTGTGGCGCACGCTGGGCCGATCCTTGGCCCTCGTGAGCAGCAGCACCAGCAATAGCTGATTCCAAGAGATTCGCGTAGTGCAGCGATGCAAGGCAACCAAGGAGCAAAGGCTTCTGTCTCGCCCACCGCCAGGCTGTGGATCGCAGGCACGGGCTGAATCACTTCGGGCAGCACATCACGAGTTGGGCGCTGGCAGCACCCGGCTGCGGTCGTGGCGGCGAAAGGCGGCAGCTCGCCTTCAGAAGTCCACCGGGCGTTTGCCGTCATCGGCCAGCTTCCAGGGGATTCTCCAAAGGCAAGGGCGGCCTTGGCCAGCCTCGTTGCTCTGGCCGGATCGCCCCCGGATTGACGGCCAAAAGATTCAGGCAAAAGATCAAGGGCTGCCAGGTGCTTGCCCAGGGCCTGACGGCGCCGGTATTCACCAGTTCCCTCAGCAAGGGCCGAAGGGATGCTGTGGCGGTAAACGCCACAAGCCAGCCCTGGCGGCCTTTCGCCCCGGCTCTGGCAGAGGCAGGTCACCGAGTATTCGAGGTCAGGCAGGGGAAGATCGAGATGATCGATCCATTGCCAGACCGGCGCTGGCGCAGCACAGCCGCCAGTTCCAGCAATTTTTCAAGCACCGGCAGCAGATCCTTGAGGGATTTCAGCGCTGCCGGTACGGTGCGTGCCTTGGGTTTCCCGCTCGGCAGGGCCTGCAGGCAAGGCGGCATCGATGCTGGCGTCGGTCTTGAATCGTGGGTGAGGGCAAAAGCGATAGTGCTTCCAGCTGCCCCTCAGCATTGAATTGCCAGGCCGACTGAAAAACGGCGGCAGCCTCCTGGCCTGTGACAAAGCCCGGCCTGCCTTGCCTCCCAGGGCGGTTTGAGCAGCGGAATCCAGCGCCTGCCCAGGCAAAAGAGGGCCTCGGCCGCGCTCAACGCAACCAGAGGTCAAGACTGCCGCCAAGCGGTCAGCCGCTCAAGCCAACGCCGGGGAGTGGACCCAGAGGAGGTGACGCCCGTTTCCCCTTCTTCGATGTGCACCTCTTCGAATGACACCGCCGGCAGAATTGCGCTCGCCACCTGCTCCAGCCGTTCAAGCAAAAAGGTGGGAAGTGGCGGTGAGGTCGAAGGCGCCCTTGGGGTTTCGGGTGCGCCAGGGTGCTGCGCGTGGAGCGACAGGGTTGCGCAAGACCGTGTTTGGGTGAGCAGGCAGAATCCGAGAGTCGGCTCTCCTCACCGCCATTGATCGGCAGCAGCCGGGCCGACGTGACCCTGGGTCGGGAAACTGGGGCCACGGGGTAACGGTCCAGCAGCACCTCCACCACCGACTGCTTGTCAGGACGAGGTTAGGTGTCATCGCTGGCCTGGAAGGCGCCACGCCTGGTGAGGGCAGTCGGTCGTCGAGCGGCACGGCGACGAGGCGATCCTCATGCCGTTCCCCACCTGGGCCAGCAAAGGTGTGGTGGCGCGTTCAAGGAGCATTGCACCCCACCCTCTGGGGAATTCGGCGCCGGCCGCCTTCACGTGATGCGCACCACACCCGGTCACCGTTCCAGGCGTGTTGAGCTGGTGGGTCGCGGATATAAAATGTCTTCGTTGCCGCCTTCGCGCAAGGGCGAAACAGAAAGCCCTTTGCTGGAGCAGCGCAGCGCGCCCTCGATCAGGCTCTCGTCGTGGCAACGCTGCACGCCGGCCTTTCGCCTCCCTCAAGAAGCCCAACGCCGGGCCCAAGCCCTCAAAGCGCGATTCCGCGCTGCCTTGTCGGTCTTCTGGCTCAGACCGAGAGCCTTCTCCAACTTTGGCGAGTGGCAGGGCGTCGAGGCAGGGAGCTGGTCGAGCAGACCGGCGACCGTGAACTTCATCGTGGGAAGAGTCCAAAGGAAAGCAGGCAAGGCCTTGGAAGCCCTGGGCGCGCAGCGATGCCAGGAAAGCGTTTGTATGAAGCCACACTCTACGAATCTTCTGTTTTTCCGGCCCCCTCGAATGATCAGCAAGGGTGCCGATCAAAAAGAAAGCCGAGCGAGCGGCGAGTTGGAGGCATCGGCAGGGAATCAAAGTGGAAAGGGAAACCCCCCGGCGTAAGGCACCAGCAAGCTGGCGAGCAACGCAAGGCCCCCGAGCCTGCCGAAAACCGCGCGATCGGATTGCTGGTGGTGCCGCTGATTCGTCATCGATCGTCAGCTGGGTCTTGTCACCCAGCTCGGCGAGAAACACAGTCAGAAAGGTGGGGCCAGGAGCGGAGTTTGCATCGAATCAAGGTTTTCGGAGTTAACGGGCTGAGCAAGTCAGGCTGGCCTGGGAGCCCAGCCAAGGCCGAGGGACAGCCAATCAGCAGTCCGAAATCCGCTTCGCAGCCGCTGGGGCGGCCCAGCACGGAGGCCAACCAGCGCCCCACAGCAACGCCAACCAAGGCCTGAGCAGATCAAGGCGGGGCAGCCCCGGCCGAAAAAACCAGCAGGGGCCGGCCGGATTCAGCGGCCAGCAACAGGGCGGCCAGTTGGTCCTTGTCGCCCAGCCTCGGCGAGGAACACCGTGGGTGAAGGTGGTGAAGATAAGCGCCCCACACTGCGGTTGTGTCCGCTGGCTTCGCTCAGCCGGGTGTCATCGGGCTCAGGCTGTTGCCATGGGCTGAACGCGTGCCCCGCTCAAAGCGCCGCAGCAACCGAGCTGCGTCCGCCGTACTCCTACGCGGATCTTGCTGGGGCAAACAGCAATCGCGAGGCGTCGCGTCTGCTTCGCTCGGCACCCCGAACAGGGCAGAAGGTTTGCTAAACCCGGCAAAAATCAGGACGGTCTGCGTAGATAAGCGGCAAGGCGTCCACCGGTGGTCCGTGTGGGGCGCAACCAACCATCGCGCCCACCATGTCCAGGGTACTGGCTGCGCTGCTCGGGCTCAGGCTTCGAGGCCTCGCTCGCCGCTCCGGATCCAGCCGCACAGGCGCCACACGCCTGCTCGATGCGCTCCAGTGGCCTTCCGCAGCCCATCAACTCCCACCCGGTTGCTGTGACAAGCGGTCACAGTGGCACGGTCCGATCCGTTTGCCAGGGCTCCGTTCTCCCGTAACCTGAGCCACCAGAAACGTCATTCGTAGCGGGGCCAGGGATCATGGGTAATCGACATCCATCTTCATTGCCAACTTCAATGGCCCTGGCGGTTGATCACCCTGGCAGGGCCAGCCGTGAAGTCTTCATTCTCTTCTAATCGGCGCGCGCGCTCTGAGCCGTCAGGCTGCCAAGCCGAGTGCCATGAGCGCCTCGTCTGAACAGTCCCTGCAAATAGGGGTGGGTCTTGCTGCTGGCTTTGCCTGCGAGCTGGACGGACGCAAATTCCTCCCGGCCTCAATTGCGGATCAAGCAGTCGTCCCATCGCGGCGGCACTCTAAGTAGGTGCGTTCGCGCCGTTGCAACACGCACTTCTCGCCGCCCTGGGGCGCAGGCCCACCAGTTCGAGTTTGCCGGCGTTCCTCGCCCATGCCAATCCGATTGATGCGCAAAGCGGAAGGCCAAACATCCACCTGGATGGGAACGGGACCTTCACCCTGCAACGCCAAGGCAATCGCCCGCTGACGGCACTCCCCATTGCTCAAGGTTGAGTGCAGATGCCCGCCACGCAGCAGGCGCTTGTTTCGATGACCCTGCAACCGGCAGACCAGAACAGCCGGCACGCCAGGCCGCACCGAGCGTTCAGCCGCTGCAGATTTCGCCAGAAATTGGAGTGAACCCGATCAGGGAGAGCTGGCTTTGGCTCCACCGGGGCAACCGCTGCTGCGTCCCTTCAACCAATCACCCTGGCCAGCCCATTGAGGGCCTGATGCAACGCCGCCACGTTCCTTCGGCCGCACGGTGAAGCCACCGGCCCGCCGGGTGACCGGCCATGGCGCTCCTCTCCAGCAGCGCCTATGGCAAGGCCTCAAGGGCGATCCGACAGCAAAGCCCCGCGCGCCCGCACCGAGGAGCGCAAGCGTCCGTTGCCCTCGCCTGCCCAGCAGAGCCAACCGGCAAGGCCGAACCGTTCCACCAAGCCGGGCGGGCCCACCACCCCCCGATCACGCCAATGGTGACAATTGGCCCTTGGGCCAGCAGCAGAAACGGGTCCCGCTCCGGGCACGTCCCGCTTCCCACAAGGCCACCGCTTCGGCTCGTCGCATCAACAAAGAGCTCGCGGCGGTTGCCGTTGAGCGCTTCGCACTCCTGGGCCAGCTCCATGCCCGTTTCGGTCGTCTGCGGTGGTGAGCAAACTCCACCACCATGCTGGGGGTCCCCACCGCCCCACCGCAATTGATCCGAGGCGCGCAGTTGAAAGCCACAGCCGTGCAGTCGAGGGGGGTGTCCCCCCACGCCAGCCAGGCGTTGCAGCGCTGCCAGGCCCGCCAGCCGGAGCAATGCAGGCGCGGCAGCCCGTCGCGCAGCCAGCGACGGTCACCGACCCCAACAAGGGAGCCATGTCGGCGATCGTGCCGATACAGACAGATCGAGCGCCCATGGCGGTGCGTCGCTCCCGGCCCAGGCCTGCCGGCCGAGGGCAACGGCCAGCCACGTAGGCCCAGCCCGACGCCGGCCAGACCTCGGTAAGGGCGACCCTAGGGATGCAGGCCGGATTTGCAGCAGGGCCAGGTAGGGGGGGATGCTGCGGTGGCAGGGTGTGGTGGTCGTGAAGGATCACCTCCACCTGCAGGGCCTGGGCCGCGCTCAAGGGCTCAACGATTGTCGGACGGTGACAAGCAGGGCGATGCCCTCCTCGGCCAGCCGTTCGACATGGCGGCATTGAGGCCGTGCCATCCGTCGAGCCGGCTGGAATCGCCGCCAACCGGCCCTGGCCCGTAGCCCGCTGCCAGCACTCCCCACAGCAGGGCGGTGCTGTCATGCCATCGCGTCGTAGTCACCGCAGATCGCTAACGGCTTTCGCCTTGGCGCAGGCCTGAGACAGCCGCTGGACGGCCCGGCTCAAGAATCGCTTGAAAGTGCTGATTGGGGAATCCGGGGGCCGGCGCCGGTTCGAAGCACATGCGATCGCCTCAGTGCCGGCCGTAGCCCCGCCCGGCGCAGAACACCCCAGAATCTCGGGCTCAAGGCCCAGCGCGACGATGCCCTCGGCTCCTCATCTATTCCGGGAGGGGAGCTTGGCAGCCTCCAAGCGCTGCTGGGCCAGGCGGGTGAGCAAGGGGTCCTCCCCCACGGAGATGGCCGCATTCTGCGCTGTTGCTTTCCATCGATGCCCCTAACCTGCGTCCATGCAGGCAACGTTCTCCCAGAGTTCCCACAGCCAGCGGCCTCGATACAAGCGATGACCCGCCCAGCCATTCTCCAGCCAACCCGCTTCCAGCGCCTCCAAGCCGAAAAGTAGCAGACTCCTGCTCGATTGGCTCAGGGGGAGCTGGCGCAGAGGCAGCGCGGCCCTCTGGCGCTGTTGATCGGTCTCTATTGCCGGTACATCTCAACGTCTTCCTTCCTATTCCGCATCGCCAAGCGCCCCCTGGCGGTGCTGGGGATGGTGGTGCTCGTGGAGCTGGTGGATCAGGCCTACCGCGCCGCTTCTTTCAAGAGGAGAGCCAGGGCCTGGGCCTGTTGTGATCTGTGACATACTTCCGGATCGGAAATTGTTCTACGGCCGTGGTGCTTGAGGGCTTCAAGCTCGGCTCCTGATTCCTGGTCAGGCCAACCCGTTTTCTGTGCGGCCCGATCTCAGCTGGCTTTCGTCTTCGGCGTTTCATCGACGGGATAGACAAGGCCCTGGGCCCGTCCGCTCAAGACCGCCTTTGCGAGGACAACGCGCCCTTCTGGCTGCGACGGTGGCCTGGGCTTCCAAAATGGGGCCATGACGCTGATGCGCTTCCCCTTTCGATGTTTTTCTTCTTGGAGCAGCAATCCCTTATTGATCAACCAAACAATGAATCACCCGCTCTGGTCTTGCCTTTTCGTCAATCGCTTAAACTGACAGGCATCAAACCCTGTGAGCACTCCACCTCCAGTGTTTCCCCGCTCGTTGGGTCCGTCGCACTGGCACTCCTTCTGGCAGGCACTGTCCGGCTGGCCTCTTCTGCCCAGGGCCGCGCCCACTCCGGCTCCTGAGCCAGCGCGGCACCAATCCCTTCCGGGCTCTGGGCCTGCAGACCACGCCCCGCCCTCCTACAGCGAGCTGTTGCAGATCATCCGCGACGGCAAGGTCAAGGAGCTGGACCTATCCCCCCATACCAACGGGAGGTGGCGGGTGGTGCTGAACGACGGCACCCGCACAGGGATGTGCCGGTGTTCGCCAACGATTCAACTGTTGCTGCAAACGCCCAGCAAAGGCCCAGGGTTCCCCTGCAGCCAGCGATAACGCGACCCAGGAGGCCTCCGCCAAGGTCGGTGATCAACCATCCTGCTGGTGGTGCTGTTGTTTGGCGGGCTTCACCTTGCTGATCACGCCGCTCCTCCCAGGTGGCGAACAAAGCGATCGGTTTTTTGGTCGCAGTCCAGCCCCGTGGTTCAGGAGGAGGGCACCGCCAGCGTGCGCTTCGAGGATTGTGGCGGGCAATCACGAAGGCCAAGAAGGAACTGCAGGAGGTGGTCACCTTTTTTTGAGGACCCGGAGCGATTCACCCGCCATCGGCGCAAAGATCCCAAAAGGCCAGTGGTCTGCTGGTAGGCCCGCCGGTTACCGGCAAAACGCTGCTGGCCCAAGGCGGAATTGCCTTGGCGAGGCGGGGTGCCCTCTCTCGATGGCGGCTTCGGAGTTTCGTCGAGTATGTTCGTGGTGTGGGCGCCAGCCCGCGTGCGCGAATCTGTTTCAGCGCGCCAAGGAAAAGCCCCTTGCATCAAATTTTCAATTGATGAGGTCGATGGCGGTGCCGTCAGCGCGGCGCCGGAGATCGGCGGCGGCCAACGATGGCGTGAGGCAGACCCTCAACCAGCTGCCACGGAAGATGGTATGGCTTTGAAGGAGAACTCCGGGTGATTCTGCTGCGGCCACCAACCGTCCCCAGACGTGCTCCGATTCCGCCGCTGAACCCGGCCGGGCCGTTTTTGATGCGCCAGATCACCGTTGATCTCCCCGATCGCCGCGGGCCCCGCGGAAGCGAGTTCCTTGCCGTCCATGGCCCGCAAGCCGGCCCCTCTGTCTGAAGGCCGTGTCGCTAAGCGGCCTGGGCCTGCCCGCACGCCAGGTTTTTCAGGAGCTGATCTCTCCAACCTGCTCAACGAAGCGGCATCCTCACGGCCCGCCGGCAGGTACT
>Ga0163217_1103654_pt1 | contig 13451 bp, 14 predicted proteins | sample SynspAceP_FD_185933 | JGI IMG/M metagenome (GOLD analysis project Ga0163217, IMG submission 185933) | Saline lake microbial communities from Ace Lake in Antarctica - Synechococcus sp. Ace-P (PacBio error correction) | ecosystem: Environmental > Aquatic > Non-marine Saline and Alkaline > Saline ...
TACGCACGATCAAGGTATGTTGCGTTTCTGGACGGGACCCCTTGCCTGCCCTGGATTACGCGACATTGTTCCGGGCTCCTCCCGACGGCTATTGCCTGCAGGCGTTATCGCTGACGAACACTCGGAGTCACAATCCGGCATCAACTGAGTGCCGGGGGTTGCTGAATCGGCGCTTCCCAGGCTGGTTGAGGCTTCCAGGGAAAGGTTGCAGCAGTTGAAGCCATCGCGGCCCAGATCTTGCCGTGATCCATCGCCCAAGTTCAAACAGGGCGACCCGGTTCTTGGCGCCGGTTTTGCTGAAGATATTGCCTTGAACGTGATTATCGACCGTGCGTTTTTTGCTGATCATCAAGCGCAAGGCAAATTTCCCTGGTTGGTGTTAAGGCCGGTGGCCACCAGCTCGAGATCTCGATCTTCACGCGCGAAAAGAATGGGGCCAGGCAGCCGGCTAGACCATCTGGCTAACGGACATCAAGGATCCCAGCCCCGGGGATTCACTCTAAGCAACCAAAAGCGCCCGGACCACATGTTGCCGCATGATGGGCAGCGTCTGATTCTCCCGTTTCTTTGTTGACTAGCCCAAACCAGGCGCTTGCCGATGGTCAGCTTCGCGATCACCGCGGAGGTCATGCCGCCGCCGTGGGCGGCGACCCCGGCCGCACCTTGAAGGGTGGCGGCGGGGTTGAAAAGGCCCTTGTTCATGCCGTCAAAAATGTCAACCGATGGCAAGCCGGGCGGTGATGGCGCATGAGCAGCCTGCCTCTGACCGCCTGCTGCTTCGACATCGGCCTGGAGCCCGTCTTGCAACTCTCCTGCCGGCGACCCGCAACGCGCAAAATTGCCCTCCAGGCGAACTGCTCGGAGCCGCATGCCCTCCGGACATTCGCAATCTGCTCTGCCTTGACCGTGACCCTGTCGGCGCCCGGCGAATCACCCGGGCCCTCGCCCGTGAATGAGCCTGGAAGCGGTGCGTCTGTTGCAGCTGGTCAGAGGTTTCAATGCGGGGGAAGACCCCGTCAAGGCTTGCCTGAACGACGGCCCCACCCAGCCTGTTCCGCTGACGCGGCTTGCCGATCCGCCGTCCGCCAGTTGGAGCGGCCTGAAGACCAGGGTCGGGCGCAAAAAAGGCCGCCGGTGCCGCTTTCTGCAGACCGCAGATGTGATGCAACCGGAGGCCCTGAAGCGCTTCTGTGGCGAGATCGCCGCACCAACTGGGGTTGCCGGTGCTGGCAACACGAGGCGCGAGTATTTCGCACGACGATCGGACGCGCAATGCCGCCTTTGTGAACCGATGGTGCCAAGGACACTGATTCCCCAGGCCTTGATCGAATCGTTCTCGCCGCCGCTGAAGATCCGGCTGCCGAAGGGGATCAACATCGCCGCCGAACAGTGGCAACCTATCAATCGATCGCCCAAGGGGTTTGCACCTGATGGCGGGTGAAAGCGGAAGGCGAATCCGATGATTCTGGCAAGGCCGGTGTTGCTCCAGTTGAGCCGCTGTCGCTCAGACTCCGCCCTGGCGAGGCTTGAAATCGTGCCGAGCAGCTCGGCCAAAGCCTTCCTGATGGGGGGAGGGTTTTGGGCGACATCCGTGGCGCCGCACATTCGGTGATCAGCCAATCCAGGGCTGCTTCTTGAAGATCGAAGTGGTCACCATTGCGATCGACGCAATACGCGCCCGAACACCAATTTTCGAACCAAGCGTCACGCCAGCGCCCAATCCGGGAGTATTCAAAAAATGATCGAGTTATCGAATTGTTGGCACCTTCGCAGATTGTGGCAGCTCGGGCCGATCATCCGCTGGGGCCATGATTGTCACACCCGGTTTCAAATCCGGCTTCAATCCCTCCATGGGGGGGGGGCGCCACAGTGACAGGGCCCGCGCACATCAATCTGACCCAGTCGCCGCCACGTTCAGGCTGATCAGGCGCACTTCCGTCCACGGGTCTGCACCTGGCGACATCGCGAGCGGCACGCTGAACGAGAATACGCCTGCCAGTAGTCGGGCACCTTGCCGATGTCGACCCCATTCAAAATCCATCGCAGGGCAATAAAGGGTCGCCCACAAGCTGTCAGCCTTGGGAAAAGGTCGGCGCCGATATCGAATGGGCAACCCTTCGGGAATGTGATTCGAGTACTTCGGGCTCGAAAATATAAATAAACGCAGTGTTGATCATGTTCGCCTGGCGGCGCAAATCTTCCAGAGAGGCTTCTCCTGGAAGGTCACCAACCCTGGAATCTTCATCGGTGACGACGACGCCATAGCTGCTGACTTGAATTCCTTCGGCAAACTCGCCTTGGTCACACAGACTGGCGATTTGCACCCTTTTTCCTTGTGGCGCCGAACAGCTTCAAGTCAGGTCAAGATCCGATCAAGGGCATCGAAGGAGAGAGACCACAAAGGTGTCAATCAAAAAATTTCTGAAAAGGTTGAACTTTTTTGATTTCTCCAGCCGAGCAAGGGCGGCGCCGATTCAGTTTTCGCCATCCTTCGATGCGCCCTCAAGCTGTTAAGCAATGCGTACACGCGAATCGGCTGGCCCGTGCGCGAAATCATTTTTCAATTCTTCGGACAGGTGGGAGACATTGACCATCACCTCGTCAAATCCGTGTTGCCGCAAACAAATTCCAGCGAAACTCGCAATGAACGGGTTTCTGAAAGATCGGGATCATCGGTTTTGGGAATGGTCTGTGCGTATAGGAACCACGCGGGTACCCTTGCCGGCCGCCGAGGCTCATCGCCTTTCATGGGCGCCTTCCCTTTAATTCTGTTTACTTCTTCAAGACATCACTATAATGAAAGACAATCAGGCGGCCCTCTGCACATTCGAGCCGGCCAGGGAGCTGGCCCAGCTGTGCGTTGGCGGTTCCAGCAACAGGGGCCGGTCGTGCCGGTTCGCTTTGCTGCTGTTTGCTGCCGCCGAGTCTCCAGGTGGTCCACCTCCTGCCCAGCCGCTTGATCTGAAGCGGAACCAAGAGCCCACCCTCCTGCTGCAGGTCGAGTCGGCCCCTGGGAGCAGAGAACAACAGCAAGGCCCAGAACACCCCCACCCGATCGTGGATCGGAGATCGGCGGGTGCCGACGCTGCCCAGGCCGCAACAAGCTGCCTCGAAGTCCGACCACATGCGAGGGGCCGCGGGCCCAACTGCTGCAAGAAACAGGCTCAGGGGCCGCGGTGGTTTCTGGCAGTTTTCCTCGGCGGTGGGGCCCAGGAGGCCACTTGTTCGATGGCCTCCCGCCTTGCTGGTAGGGCCGGCTCCTGGGTTTTGGGGCGGTTGCGGCCCAACATCCTGCTCCAGCCGCGACGGCGATGTCCTCGAGCTGGGCTGATCAGTTCACCGAGGCTGACCGCCGTTCAAGTGGAGGGGTGGCCACCGGCCGCGCCCAGAGTTGCCTCTCCGGCCGGCGTGGCAACACAAAACCCGCGAAATCTGCGCTCCATCATCCGGCATCAACAGCCGAAGGGATCCTCGATCAGCTGCGGCCGCTGGAACGTCTGTCCGCTCGCAGCCACCTCGGCCTTCAGGCCCACCAGCACGGCCCGCAGCCAGGAAAGGCCTCGCTGGAGGCGGCAAGTCCTGTTCGTAACTGCCGCCCGTCCGGCCTGGGTGGCCGCGATCAGGCGGGGCACCTCGATGCGTCCGCGCAGCTGGTCAAGAAAAGCCCCGTCGCACAAAACGGCGATCAATCGACGTCCCCACCGGGTCGATGATCGCCACGTTCAGACGGCGTCCTGAAGCAAGGCGAATGGCACAGCCTGGCGCGCGTCTGCCACTTCCTTCCCCTCGCTAGGGGCAACGTACCCGGTTTGCCGGCTGCAGCCAGAAGCCGCCTGGAACTCAGCTTGGCTGGCGGACCAAATGGGTAATCGGTTGTTGACGGCTTCGGCGGCCGGTGCGGAACTCTCCCCCAGCTGCTGCAGCCGGCCTAGCTGCATCCACGGTGGCCCGATAGGGCGCTGAATGTCGGCTTCCAGCTCGGTTGACATCTTCCACCCGCTGGGCTTCTCGATCGCTCTGGGACTGGAACAAGCTCCACCTCTTGACCACGCCCCGGTCCAGACGGCGAACACCCAGGCGCCGTGGCGCCGATCCCGCCAACCACGAGCAACATGGCCGCCAGTGGCAGGGTGGTTGACACGCCCGGCAGGGAACTGAAACGGTGGTTTGGGGCTGTGTTTTCCAGGGTGACATCACCGTGGGCCAGCCCGAAAGCTGAGATCAACAAAAATTCAGCTGTCGCATGGCTTCGATTCAGCTGGTCTTGGTTGCTGGCAGGGAGCGTAAGGCCAGGGCGATCTGTTTCTGCATCCGCTGCCGGCAAACCGCATGGGTTTCGTAACCGCTCCAAGAGGCAGGCGCCCCCGGGCCGCTTCAAGCCAGGGCCGGGGCCTGGAGCAGGGCGGGGGCATCCCTCGACGCTGGGCGTTGCCGGATCAGCCCGTTCTCCGGAGGAGACAGCACCCGGCCATCCACCGATTTGCTCGCGTAGCACCGGCCTCGATGGAGGCGCGGTAGGTGTTCGGTGACGATCCTGGGGTACAGAAACCAATGCCGATGATCGGCACAAGCAGGCAGGGATCACGTAGATCTCGGCGGGCTCGGCAATCCACCAGCCTGGGTGTTTGTGGGCCGCCAGGCTCGGGGTTCTTCCTTGCCGAAGAAGATCTCCCCGCAGCATGGAGAGCAGGTAGAATCGCGTCAGAATCACCCCACCGCCCAGGTTCCTGCCAGACCGATAGCGGAGAGCTGAGAGAGTAGGCCCTCGCTGGTGACGAGCCACAAACACCATCAGCTCCGAGACCGAAACCGCTCATGCCCGGAAGGGCCAGCGGGGCCAGCGAACAGACCCGGTCCAGAGGGGAACATCTTGCGCAATCTTCCTGGCCCACCGCCGCCCATCTTCATCGAGCTGCCATGGGGGGGGGGGGGGGTGTGGGTGGCGGTCGTAGGTGGCGCCCACCAGGAAGAAGAGCTTGGCAACCAGATCAGGCCATGGCTGACCATCGCAACATGGCCCGCTTGGTGCCGAGGGCGCTGAAGCTGCCGATGCCAATCACAGCAACGAAGCCCATGTGGCCTGATCGAGCTGTAGGCGATTTGCGTTTGAAACGGTGCGCTGGGCCGAAGGAGGTGAGGGCGGCGTAGATGATGTTGACCACCCCAGAACCACCAGCAACGGCGCAAACTGGGGCGTGGGCTGCGGGCAGCAGCTGCACGTTTGAAGCGCAGCAAGGGCAATAGCCCCCCATCTTCAGCAGGATGCCGGCCAGCCCAACATGTGCACGGGCGCGGTCCGCTTTCGCCGTGGGCGTCAGGCAGCCAGGTGTGGCAGCGGCACGATCGGCGTTTCCACCCCCAAAGGCGATCAGAAAGGCCGGCGTAGGCCCAGCAGCTTCAAAGCGCCGTGCCGAAATCCTTGCGCGCCAGGGCTGTGTATTCAAAGCTGGGGGGGGCCGCCACCTGGAACCCATGGCCAGGCCGCCAGGCCAGATGAAACATTCCGACCGCCGGCGGTGTAAGGATGAACTTTGGTGGCAGCCGTCTGGCGCTTCTTGGCCCCCCCAGATCGCCAACAACAGGTACCCGGCAGCAGTTTCCAGCTCCCAGGCCCAGGAAGAACAGAAGCAATGTCCCCTGAACGGCGAAGCGGCCGATCCTGGCCGCTCCATCCATCCGCCCAGCTCAGGAAAAGAACCAAGCCGCGGTTTTGAAGGTGACCGGCAGGCGGCCAGCACCGCAGGGCAGGTGATGAGCTGGGTGAAGCAGGGATTCAGGGGCAATCGAGAGCCGCGTCGGCACCGACCGACCAGGCCAGGCGAGATCGGCAGCCATTTTCCACCCGCTCGATCAGCGCAGGCCGGCCTCTGAGGGGTCGTAGCCGTTGAGGTAGGCCCCAACGGTGACCAGGGAAGGTTGGAGCAGGGCGACGCCCCAGGGGCGTACCAGCCGGGAATCGTCTTGCCGTCGCCGGGATCAGGATGAACGGGATCAACAGCCCCGGCCACGCCATCGGCATCAGGATCGAGACGCTGAGCCAGGGAAGGCCCCCTGCGTGATCGCCGCCGCAGGACCGCAGGCGGCCCTGGAGCAACGGAGAATCCAGCGCACAGACCCTCGACAGCAGTTCTGGCGGAGTGTAGAACTTAACAGGCCGGCGCTGAGCTCCCCAGATACGGGTTGACAACCACACACAACGTGGCGGCAGGCCTAGAAGCTGGCCTGACGCAACCCCAGGGCAATCACGCCTGCCGAAAGGACCGATGCAGTGCATAGAATTGGGCGCGGCCGGGTTTCCGAAGTAACTTGTGAGACCCTCGCCGTGCGAGGGTGAGCAGGCCCGGTGAGGTTGACCACCCCGTCCACCCAACCTTGCGTCAACCTCCCAGCCAAACCTGGCGAGCGAGCTTGCGGCTTGCCCTTGACAGAAAAATTCGATCGTTGATGTCGTCGAGGTACCACTTGTTTGGCCAGAAAGGCGTTGGAGGCGGGGGAAAGCGGCCCGCCACGGCCGTGGCCAGTCCAGCTTGTGTAGGGAGTAGGCCAGGGACCGCCACGGTTGATCCCGGTGAGCGAGATCAACCACCGAGGCGCCGGCCAGAGGTAAAAAAGTCGGCCCCAACTGAACTGCTCGGGCCATCTCGGCGGCCTCACTGGGTCAACAGGTTTGGGCCGAAGCGTTGTTCCAGGGGGTCCCCAAGCAGGCCGATCAGCACGGAAGGCACCGCCAAAACCGCAAGCGGGGCTGCCAATCTGCCAGCCCGAATTCGTGGGGAAACGCTGGCGTGCTGGGCCAATGCCCTTCTGGCCTTCTTTCCTCCATTGCCACCCCGGCCGCATCGGCAGCACCTGGCTTTCAAGGCGGCATCGGTGCCTCGGAAGGCCCTCAAAGGTGAGGAAGTATGCCGGAACATGTAGAGGCGGTCATGCCGGCGGTGAGGAAGCCCACCGCCCAGAGCAGGGGGAAGGGCGTTGGAGGCCTGGGCCGAGGATCTCGTCCTTGCTCCAGAACCCGCCCAAAGGAAGGGGATGCCGCTGATCGCCAGCAGCCAGATCGGAAGGTGGTGGCCGTTCCACGGGCATGTGCTTGCGCAGACCCACCATCAAGGCGCATGTCCTGGCGAGATAACCGGTTCGTGGCCCACACTCCTCCATGGCGTGGATCACCGAGCCTGAACAGAGGAACAACATGGCCCTTGAAGAAGGCGTGGGTCACGAGGTGGAACATCCCGGCCAACCGGGGCGCCGCATCCCTCGCTAAGAACCATGTAGCCCAGCTGGGACACCCGTGCCTGTAAGGCCAGGCCCTTTCTTCAGATCCCATCTGGGTGAGGGCGATCGGGAGGCGCCCAGGAAACAGGTGATCGGTGCGACCCGGCAAGAAGGCCTGCACCTCCTCGAACTGGATGTTTAAGATCGCTGAAGGCGGCCAACCAGGAACACGCCGGCCGCCAACCATCGTGGGCCGCAATGGAATCAGGGCGGAGATCGGTGGGCCCCTCATGGCGCCGGGCCCAACCAAGACATGAAGCGGGATGGGCCGATTGGCATCGGCCCCATGACACCAACAGGCAGAGGACACCGCCGCCGGGTGAGAAGAAACGCTGCCATCGGCCAGGGCTGGCTGAGGCGGAGGCCGATGTTCCTCGAAGCCGAAGCTGCCGGTGCCCGAACAAGGCCCGAGGAGCCGAGCAGCAAGGCCGAAATCAACCCACGCCGGTTGACCACAAAGGCCTTCTGGCGGCGTTTGGCGCACCATCGCGGTCCATACCAGAAGCCCGATCAGCCGGTAGGAGCTCATTGCCCACCAGCTCCCAGAACACGTAGATCTCGAGCAGGTTGAGGGCTGATCACCAGGCCAGCATCGAGCTGCTGAAAAGGGCCAGATAGGTGAACAGCGCAACATACTCTTGTCCATGGGGCCATGTGCCATCCGAGTACACCATCAACCAGCAACGGCGGATGGTTGTCACCAGGCCAGCATCACGGCGCCAAGCGCATCGACCCGGAAGGCCCACTGCAGATTGAAGCTGCCGGCAACTGGGCCCAGTCGAACAGCCTTCCGTGGGCGGCGCGCCGCCGATCTGCTCGATCAGCACCGCGTAACTGAGCACCGGCGGCGGCCCCCGACGCAGCTGATCAAGGAAAAACAGCAACAGGTTTGCGCAACTGTTTTTGATGGTGCGATTTGAATGCCTGATCAGGCTGAGGGGCCGATCAGCGCTGGCCCCCAGCAGGGTAGCACTGAATCAAACCAGCCGAGTTCCGAGGGCCGATGTCATCCAGTCCCTGGCAGTCCCCCGGAGTGTAGCAGACCTCCAGTCTAGCTTTCGGGCTGTTGAGCGACCGCGGCCTCAGCCCAGGGCAGCCGCCGAGCGGACCGTTCCGCCTGAAGCTGCTGCGGCAAGGCCGAATGTAGCGATGGCTCCACCAGAGCCCGCCCGATGGCGATGGCGATGCCCAGCTGGGAGGCCGCAGAAATTCAGCGGGCCACAGCGGACTGGGCGCCCATCGAGCACGGCCGAAACGGAAGCACGAGGTGTTGGCCTTTGACGGCAAGCCGAAGGCCGGTCCGTAGCGGGCGCCAGGCGCCGATCGGCCGTGCCAGATGGCGACAGGTTGATGGGCCGATCAGCCCACACAGGTGACCAGCGTGAAACCTGTGCCGATCCAGAGCAGGTGGGTCGCACACCAGAGCACCTGGCAACGGCCTGGGGGTGGCGCTGATCCGGATTGAATCCGGTGGCATAGAGCCGGCTGCTCAGGTTTGTAGCAGCGCCGGAATCTCCAGCAGGTTGTAAAGGGGGGGGGGGGGGGGGGGGCCCCGGAATTAGAGAAGAAGAAGCTGATCGCCGTGCCGATCCAGATCAGGGGGGATTCACCGCCCGGCGCTGCCTGGCAGGTTCCAGAGCCCGCACAGCCGTCGTAGCGATGGGGCGAGAAATAGCCGATTCACCAGCAACGGCCGAATGGAAATGCTAGCGCGCGAACAGCAGCCGCCAGGCCCGGGCGCCAATGCCGCTCTCCCCCAAGACGCGCAGGGCCGCACTCCGCGCTGTGGATTCGGCGAAAGCGAAAACAGGAGGGCCAAGCAATCTCCAGGGCTGGACTGGTGGTCTGCAAGGCAAGCAACGGCCGCAGCTGGGCGGATTCTGGACGGCCTGTTTTTGCCCTCTGCTGCCTCCGCTTGGTTCACGCCCGCAAGGTTTCCGCTTAGAGTTCGTCACTCAGCTGGAGCAAGCCCCCACGGGCATTCCATTGGCTTTGATCTGCCCTCACCCTCGATCAAGCTGCGCATCCTGCGGGCCATGCCACGAGGGCAGCTTTTCAAGAAAGGCGCGGAACGCCTCTAACGTGACCCAGCGGCGGTCACCTGCAGATCCAGAATCTGGAGAAAGCAGGGATGGTTTCCCTGTTTGATCGGGGCGGCCGCAAGGCCCAGCTCACAACCGAAGCCGGCCAACCTCTGTTTTGAGCTACTGCGACCCGGGAATCCTCGGCAGTGTTCAGGAGGCCAGCCGGCTCCAAATCGAGGGATCTCCACAACCTCAAGGGGGGGTCGTTGGGTGGTGCCAAGCCAGACCACGGGCAAACCTATTCTGATGGATGCCGCGGATGATCGGCCTGTTCCGCCGAAGTATCCGATGTGGCGGTGCATGCTGCAGTGCACAGCACCCGGCGCACCAGCTGGAAAGCGTGGCAATGGCCAGGTGGATCTGGCGATCATGCGGCGGCGAGCTGCCGTCCTGAGCTCAACGACCCTGCTTGCAGGTTGGTTCCCTATCGCCATAACATGAACTTGCCCTGGTACTGCCGGTCCCAAGCATCCGTTGTCGCGCCTGAAGCGAGCTGCACCAAAGCACCTCTACCGCCTTGGGCTTTCGTCTGCCTTGATGCCAGTCGACCACCCGAAAATGGTGGACCATCTGCTCTCGGCCTCCGGCCTGGAGTTTTGCAACGTCCTCAAGATCGAGAATGGAGCTCAACTCCTTTGGAGGCGATCAAAAATGCTGTCCAGTCCTGGTCTGGGAAGCGGCCTTCCTGCCGGTGGTCCCTCGATCGAGCCGGGAGCCTCGGCGACCGGCAGCCTGCAACGGCTTCCCCGTGGCCGACTTGCTGGTGCGGCGTCAGCTGAAGTTGATCAACCCACCCAGCCCGCCTATTGCTCCAGGGCCTCCTGAAGCTTTTCCGCCGCGAAGTGCTGCCTGACAGTTCGCCAGCCCGGAATTAGCCCCCTACGGCAGCCAGCCAAGCCTGCAGCCGCCCCGAAGTGCTGGCTGCAAGCGACGGCCCAGAGCGCAGGGCTCAGAACTGATCCCTTCGGGGGTTGATCCCGACGGCGTCATCGGCGGCTCCGGCCGATGCCGCGGGTTCTGGAATTTGTTTTGGCCGCTGTTGGTCCTGGTAGACGCAGCGGACCATGGGCTGTCCGGATCGAGCCGATGTAGGCAAAGGTGTTCAATGCGCTGCTTGCACTGGCGGCATCTGCTCGGCGGTCACGGCGCCTTCCTTCTTCAACACGCTCCCAGTTTTCCCCGCGGATCACGCAACCGGCCTCAAGGGTCGGCTGGGTCCACGAAAACTGCTGCTCGGTTCAATGGTCGTGTAGAGGCTCCGATGTCGTTCACGGAAGGCACTCGCACCCCACTCTTGCAAGAACTCCGGAATCCGGGACGGGCGAGGTTTCCCGAGCCTGCTGGCTGCTGGCGATGTTCTGCCTGGTGCCCACCGTTTTTGCTGGATGAGGGCGGGTGCCGATGCCGATGGCCACCACCAGCACGCCGCCGAGCACGGCCATGGTGGCCACATTGAACGTTGAAGGGCTGGGGCAGGAAGCCGCTCCGACCGCCGCTTGCGCCGTTTTGCTCTCGTGCCGGCCGCCGGGCTGGCGGCGGGGACGGGGAGCGTTCGCCGTAGCGCTCCCTCGTCGTAGCCCGCGGTAGGCGTTCGCGATCGCCGTTGGTGCTACTGGAACGGTTACGAGCCGAAGAGGGGTCACGCTCGCGGGTCGAAAGGGAACGGTTCATCCAGGCCTCCGGGCTGCGGGGGCAATCCCATCGAATAATTCAGTGACCGGGCATCCGGGTTGTACTTCACTTCGCCGGCCTGCCAGCAATTGCCCGGATCGTGCCCCTCAGCAGCTCGGAGCCGATCCTGCGCAGGTTGTATTCGCTGAGATCCTTGCCGGGCGTCGGCCGCCACCAGGTCCTTGAACCGCTCTGGACGGTGAGACAACGGCCGTCCCAGAGAAACTCGTTGTCGGAATCGAGGTCGAAGGGTAGTTTTGGAGGGATCGGCCACGAGTTGCTCCTCCTCCCAGGCGGGCGGTGAACAGCCGTACGTGACGGGTCCGTCCGATTTGAAGGCAGGAGTTTCGTCGGCCATGAAAGGGGGGGCGGAAAGTGCCCGGAACAGGACGCACGACCTGACTTTAGGAAGCTCTCGTTCAACCGCTGGGCGCCTGGGCCTTTTAAAAGTTGAATTTTTGTTTTATGATTCCATGCGCGTAGCGCATCGCCGGAGCAGGTCTTGCCGGCCTCTTCCTGCGCAAATACCTCTGCGACGCAGGCCACACCCCCGTGCTCTACGAAAGCCACGATGTGCTTGCGAGGCAAGGTGGCGGCCTGGCAGGACGAAGACGGCGACTGTACGAGACCGGTCTGCACACTTCCTTCGGGCCTACCCCAACATCCCTCCAGCTGTTTCAGCGAACTCGGCATTGAAGACCGTCTGCAGTGGAAGGACCACGCGCATGAATCTTCAACCAGAAGGACGATCCCGGCACCTACAGCCCGCTCGATTTTCCTGATCTGCCGCCCCGCTCAACGCGTGGCCGGCGATCCTCGGCACAACGACATGCTCACCTGCCGAGAATAATCCAGTTCGGCTTGGGCCTGGTACCCAGCGGATGACCGTGTCCAAGGGCTAACCGTCGCAGACTGCGATCAGTACATTCCTGGACCGACTGGGCTGCGGCTGCAACAACATTCCGAGCGGGTCAACGACGAGGGTGTTCATTGCGAATGAGCAAGGCCCTTAAATTTTCATCAATCCCGATGAAATCTCCAGCACGGTGCTGCCTCACGGCCTCACCGCTTTCCTGCAGGAAAGAAAAACGGTTCCAAAGATGGGTTCCTTGAATGGCAACCCGCCCGAGCGCTGGGTGAACCGATTCGGTCGCGCGATCCGCGAACAAGGCGGGGGAGGTTTGCATCTGAACCGGCCCGTTGCGGCCGAGATTCGGCTGGCTTGGCAACGGCCTACGGTGGCTTGGTTTCCGGCTTCGGGCCGGAATCAAGGGCAACGAGCACTTTGAAGGTGGAAGCCGATGCCTATGTCAGCGCCCTGCCGGTTCGATCCCCTCCAGCTGCTGTACCCGAACCTGGCCGGTCGATGCCCTATTCCAGAAGCTGGAGGGCCTCAAGGGGGTTCCGGTGATCAACATTCATCTCTGGTTTGACCGCAACTGACCGAGATCGACCACCTTTTGTTCCAGTCGTTCCGATCTGCTCAGCGTGTACGCCGACTGAGCAACACCTGCCGGGAGTACGCCCGACCCCGACCGTTTCCAAGCTGAAACTGGTGTTTGCCCCTGCCGAGGCTGGAATCGGCCCGCAGCGATGCGGACAATCATCGCGGCCACAGGGGCGAACTCAATGCGGCTGTTCCCCACCACTTCAGCGGCGACGACAGCCCCACCTGCGCAAGTTTCCACGTGGTCAAGAACGCCGCAGTCGTGTACAAATCGGGTCCCTGGCTGCCAGCAGCTCAGGTCTCTTCACCAGCAATCGCCGATCGCCAATTTTTTTCCTGGCCGGTGACTACACGCAGCGCTAACCTGGCCTGATGGCCGGGTAGCCGTGCTGAGGCGGCAAGCTTGCGCCGAGCGGTCCAGCGTCGCCGCCCGGCCCGCTGCGGTGACCGTGTGAACTGTCTGGTTGCTTCCCCAACAGCCCACAACCCAGATCCTCCTTGTGAAAACCCTCGATCAGGCCTACGAAGCCCTGCCGGCAGGAAACGGCCCAGTGGGCGAAAACCTTCTAAACTCGGCACGCTTGCTGATGCCGCCGGCCAAACGGCGGGCGAATCTGGGCCATCTAATGGGCCGTCTGGTGTCGCGCACCGAACGAGCTATGGACCCAGCCCCCCAGGCCCAGGCCTTGCCGGGCTTTGCCTGGCGGAGCGGCTGGATCTCTGGGAGGCGCGCAACCCGCTCCCCTGTTCAACGGTCATGTTGGTGACTCCCTCGACCTGGGCCAGGTCGAACAGCTCGAGCGGTTCCCCCAGCCGTTTGCAGCCCTAACCTCGACATGAAATCGAAGGGCAGCCGCATGGGAACCTGCTCCGCCACCGCTACGCCTAGCTTCCAAAGACTCGAGCTCTACTTGCCCTATCGCCGTTTGCTGGCACCGTCGGGCTGATGAACACGCAGGAAGTTGATGGGTCTGGAT